>Ga0308394_1000536_pt1 | contig 20360 bp, 12 predicted proteins | sample Hotspr2Sampleme2_FD_202366 | JGI IMG/M metagenome (GOLD analysis project Ga0308394, IMG submission 202366) | Hot spring phototrophic mat microbial communities from Mushroom Spring, Yellowstone National Park, Wyoming, United States - 20050701_me2 ...
TCAATATTTTTGGTGTTTTCGTCCCAACCTAAGCGAGTTTTGACGGTTACAGGCAAGTGCGTAGCTCTTACGACGGCTTCGGTCATTTTCACCATTTTTGGAATGTCTTGCAGCAGTGCCGCACCTGCTCCTTTGCAGGCAACTTGCTTTACAGGGCAGCCGTAGTTTATGTCAATCAAATCGGGATTGACTTGCGTAGCGATTTCGGTGCAGGCACGCATCGTTTCTATATCCGAACCAAAAAGTTGAATACCGATAGGGCGTTCGTACTCAAAAATATCTAATTTTTGCTTACTTTTTGCTGCATCTCTAATCAGTCCTTCCGAAGATATAAACTCGGTGTACATCAAATCTGCACCATTTTCTTTGCAAACAGCACGAAACGGCGGGTCCGAAACGTCTTCCATCGGGGCAAGTAACAAAGGAAATTCTCCGAGTTCTATGTTGGCAATTTTTACCATTTTTCTTCGTTTTACACTAAATCACAAAAACCTGCAAATTTTTTTTATCTTTGCCATCACCTTGTTGATTGAGCGTAGCCGAAATCAACAAGCACCTTTTCTGCAAAATTAAACAAATTTATCTAAATGACCAAAACTCACCCACTTTTCAATTTGGTTATTATTGCTTGCATTGCTTTTGGCAGTGTGATTGTAGCTCAATTTATTGGTTTAGCGATAGCTGTGTTGGCGTATAGTGTAGATTTGAATGAACTGCAAACGATTCTATCTAATCCAAGCAAGGAAGCTACTAATATGAAACAAATTTTTTGGATAGTACAGGGGGCATCGTTGCTTTTGGGAATGGGCGGAGGAGCATTTTTGTATCAGAAATGGGTGTCAAGGCAAAATTTTTCAGATTTGAGCCAAAACAAAAACCCTACTTCTTGGGCAATAGGTTTATCTTTTCTGATTTTCTTGTTCTCTGTTCCTGCTACTTCGGAAATGATGCGTTGGAACAAAGATTTACACTTTGGCAGTTTTGATAGCCAAATTAGGGAAATGGAAAATCAAGCCAAAATAATTACCGAAATCATTACGCAAATGGATAATTTTGGCGAAATGCTTGTCGTTTTGTTTGTGATAGCGTTTATTCCTGCCTTTGCCGAAGAGTATTTGTTCAGGGGATTAGTACAAAATGAATTTTTACGATGGTTCAGAAACTCACACATAGCCGTTTGGGTTACGGCGGCGATTTTTTCGGCTGTACATTTTCAGTTTTTAGGCTTTTTTCCGCGTATGTTTTTGGGGGTGCTTTTGGGGTATTTGTATGTTTGGTCGGGCAATATCATTTATCCGATGATTGGGCATTTCTGTAATAATGGCTTACAAGTTTTGGCTTTGTATTTGTACCAACGCAATCTTATCAGTAAAGAAATTACCGAAGAAGATTATCCCGTACCTTTGCCTGTGCTGATAGTTTCGGTGGTTGTGCTTGCAGGTTTGCTTTTTTACGCAAGAAAAAGATTTCAAGCGTCAGAGCGATAAAATGATTTGATTTATTTATTTCTTTTAAGCATTGCAAAAGCCTTTCCCAAATAGCCGATAAGGTCGGAGGCGAGCAAGTAAGGATTTTGGGTATTTTCTACAAATAAATCGGCGGCTAAACCGTGTACAAAAACACCTATACTAAGGGCTTCGTAAGGTGCATAACCTTGTGCCAAAAGTGCCGTAACAACACCTGTGAGAGCATCGCCCATACCTGCACTTGCCATAGCGGGATTGCCTGTGGGGTTGAAATAAATGTTTCCTTCGGGGGTGGCAATACGCGAAAATGCTCCTTTGAGCAAAAGAAAACATCTATGTTTTTGGGCGAAATCTCTCATTTTGTTCATACATTCGGCATCATCTTGCCAAGAGCCTGCCAAGCGAGCAAATTCTTTGGGGTGAGGTGTAAGAATAGTATCTGCGGGAAGCAACTCAAGCCAAGCAGGGTTTTGAGCAAGAATATTGAGGGCATCGGCATCAAGCACGATGTTCGGGGGCGATTGTTGCAAGAGATTTTTGAGCATCATTTGCGTTTCGGGGTGCGTACCGATACCACAACCTATGCCAACGGCTTGAAACTCTTGCGAAAATGAAAAATCGCTGATGTGAGTTTCATTTTCCGAAACTACAAACATAGCTTCGGGAATGTTTGTTTGCAGTGCAACATAGTTGCAACGAGGGCTTAGCACCGAAAGCAATCCCACACCGCTACGCATACAGGCTTGCGAGGCAAGCACGGCGGCACCCCCTTTGCCGTGGCTTCCAACCACGAGCAGGGCGTGTCCGTAAGTACCTTTGTGCGAAAACGTAGGGCGTGGCTGACGTTGATTGTACAAATGGCTAATATGCTCAAAGTCGTGAAGATAATAATTTGTTTCTAATTGATTTTCAAGCTCTTTGAGTAAGCCGATATCCAACACAATTATTTTGCCTGTAAAATTACCCACACTCGGAAGCAACATATTGATTTTAGGCTTGTGAAACGTAAGCGTAAAATCAGCCTTGAAAATCGTGCTTGTAGGGCTTTGGGGTGGGTCGGCGAACATTCCCGAAGGTAAATCAATGGCAATACGTAGGCAATTTTGCTTGTTGAGGTGTTGCAATAAATTTTGTATCCATTCAGGCAACTCTCTTGATAAGCCCAAACCAAAAATTGCATCGATAATTACGGCATCTTTTGGCAGTTGGTCAGGAAGGTTTTTATGTTCGTTCAGATGCTTTACAATGATTTCTTTGGGTAATCTTTGTAGGTTGGTTTGGCAGTCGGTAGTGAAACGAGAGCTATTTTCTACAATAAAAACACTTACATCTTTACCTTGCTGAAAAAGCAAACGAGCTGTGGCAAGTCCATCGCCGCCGTTGTTGCCTTTTCCTGCAAAAATAATGAATTTTTCTTTATCTAAATTTTCTAAAATCCATTTTACACACTCGGCAGAGGCTTTTTCCATAAGCTCGAGCGAGGGGATAGGTTTTTGCTCTATGGTGGCTTGGTCTAAGAATTTGAGTTGGGAAGTAGAGAGCAATTTCATAAGGTTCTATTTTACAAGTATATCGCAGGCAAAAATACGTTATTTCAAAGATATTTGCATTGAATAATTTTTCAAAGCACTTGTTTTTAACAAAAAAAATAACTTTTTTTATGCTTTCTTTTACAAATAAACAAAACTAAAAAGTGTATGAAATTATCATCAAGCTATTTATTGTTATTTGTACTTTTTACGACTGCTTGTGTTTCGGCTAAAAAACACAAAGAACTGCAGGCTCGTTACAATGCAAAAGAAGTAGAATTGGTAGAAGCCAAAGCCACTATCATTGACTTACGGAAACAATTGGAGCAGGCACAAGAAGAGAAAAAAGCCCTTACGCAAGATTTACGCAAACTCAACTCCTCCACAAAAGCTAATAAAGATAAAGACGAAGAAATCCAGTCGTTGAAACAAAAGATAAAAAGTTTAGAAGCCAAAATTGCAACTTTGGAAAAAAATCAGGTGAATGAAAAAACAACTACTCCCAAAGATAACAAGGTGAAAAAACCTAAAAACGCTTATTAAGCCCTGCCACATATAGAAAGATGAAGCAACTATATGTATTTCTGCTTTCTTTTTGCTGTTTGAGTATTTCTGCTCAAATCTACCCTTTTCGTCAGTATGGTTTGATAGAGGGGCTTCCTGAAACAAATGTAAATGCCCTCACCGAAGACCATAACTCCTTTATCTGGATTGCTACGCAAGGAGGTGTCTGCAAGTTTGACGGCAAAACCTTTAATAATTATTCAACTACACAAGGTTTGCTCAATAACGTTGTCAATCACGTAATTGAGGATAAAAACTACCATATTTGGGTGGCTACACGGCAGGGAGTGGCTCGGCTAATAGGTGATCAGTTTGAGGTTCTTACCGAAAAAGAAGGATTGGTTGATGATGATGTTAATTTTATCTTAGAAGATAAAAACGGCAATATTTGGTGTGCTACCAATGGTGGTTTGAGCAAATTTGACGGGAAAAGATTTACGAACTACACTACATTTCAGGGCTTACCCAGCAATAAAATTCTCTGCCTTTGGCAAGACCACCGCAATTTGCTCTGGATTGGCACACAAGACGGACTGGCTCGGTTTGATGGCAAAACTTTTCAAGTTTTCACTGAAAAAGACGGCTTGGTAAGCAATACAATCAACTGCATTTTTCAAGATAAAAAGCTCAATATTTGGGTGGGTACGCCCGAAGGAGCTGTAAAATTAGATAATCAGGAGGGTATTTTTGAAGTTTTCGGCAAAAAACAAGGAATTATGGGGGAAATCAGCGGAGGAATTTTAGACAAAGATGGGCAAATATGGCTTAGTTCAGATGAGGGAATATTTATTTTACAAGAAGAAAAGCTCAAAGAACATATTACCGAAAAAAATGGCTTAGCAAGCAATTTTGTTAAATGTATTCTACAAGATAAAAATAAAAATCTTTGGTTTGGGAGCAATCAGGGTATTTCCAAACTCAATAATAGAAGGTTTCTCATCTTAGACGACCCCAAAGGACTTATCAGAAAAACTGCCATCACTGCCACCGTAGAAGACAGCAAGGGCAGAATGTGGATAGGTACATCAAACAATTTGCTTCTGTACGAAAACAAAGAATTTACCACCAAAAAGAGCAATATAAGTGTTCGCAGTCTTTTCTACGATTCCAAGGACAGACTTTGGATTGGAAGCAACGGCGATGGCGTTTGGGTGTATGAGAATGAAAATTTTAAAAATTTCAGTACCGAAAGCGGACTTATAGATAACACCATTTACACGATTACCGAAGATGACCAAAACCGAATTTGGCTTGGTACAGACAAAGGTTTGAGCAGAATAGAAACCGATGGTAAAATTACGAATTTCTCCGAAAATCAAGGCTTGGCTGATAACTATGTACGTTGCTCGCTGAAAGACGAAGCAGGTAATCTATGGTTTGGTACTTACAAAGGATTGAGTAAATTTAAAAACGGTGTTTTTACTAATTTCAACACCAAAAATGGCTTAGCCAACAATATCGTTCTGGCGATTTGTCAGGATAAAAATGGTAGCATTTGGGTAGCCACCGAAAACGGATTGTGCCAACTCAAAGACCGTGCCGATAACAAAAAGAGCGACTGTTTCGTGTGTTATACCAAAAAAGATGGCTTTGCCTCTCAGAATCTTTGGTCGGTTGCGAGTGATGGCGAAGGAAATATCTGGGTGGGGCATCGCAACGGCATTGATAGATTTAACACTACTACCAAAAAAGTCAAGAATTATGGCTATATTGATGGGTTCTTGCCTATACAAACTTTTCCCAATGCTCTTTACCGAGACAAAATGGGCAATCTCTGGATTGGCACTTTCAATGGCTTGGTGAAATATCTGCCTTACGAAGATATACCCAACGAAACACCCCCAACGCTTCATTTAATTGGAGTGAGATTGTTTAACAGAGAAACTAACTGGCAAAATTATGCCAAATTATTAGACCCCGATTTTGGTATTCCTCTTAGCGAAGACTCCGACGGCATTGCGGCTATTATGCCTTATGATGAAAACAGCATTACTTTTGAGTTCATTAGCGTACATTTCACCGTACCCGAACGAATTAAGTATCAGTACAAATTAGAAGGATTTGACAAAGACTGGTCAGAAAAAGATGATGAAAATACTGCTACTTATACTAATTTGCCTCCTGGCACTTACACATTTTTGCTTAGGGCTTACAACAGCGATGGCGTGGCAAATCCTCGTCCATTGGCTTTTAAATTTCAAATTGATTTGCCTTATTGGGAAAAATGGTGGTTTTACCTGACACAAATTTCTTTCTTTTTGGTGCTGATAATCATTTCTTTGTACTTGGGGCTTACCCGTCGTAACTCTCGTTACACGCTTATTCTTGCTTTTACTACGCTCCTAATGCTCTTTGAATTTGTCAATGTGTATATCGAAAACTTCATAGAAAGCTATACAGGCAATATTCCTATCTACAAAGTAATTGCGAATGTGATTTTAGCGACCTTGATAGCTCCTTTTGAGGTAATGCTCAAAAATTTCCTCCATCCACAGAAGCCAGCTGTGAAAATTCCTGATGAGCCAGAAAGATTTAAACGGGAAGAGATTTTTGAGCAAGGTAATCCAGAAGAGGATTTAGTATAAAATAGCAAATTACCCGAAATGAGCAACTATGCTCTGGGTAGTGCTGTACTTATGCTCAATCAAAAGTGGTTTTTAGTAAAACTTTAAATCTACGACTGCAAAAAGTTCCCCTCTCCTTTGGAGAGGGGATAGGGGTGAGGTCTAAGGGGATTGAGGTTTAGAAAAAGCACTTTATTTTGAGTGTAAGTATAAAACTTTAAATTTTTATTCTTCCACAGGTGCTTTACTTGGCGTCGAGCCACCAAAAGCAACCGAAAGCGTAACTCTAAACGTTTCGGCTAAGGGATTGCCACGTTTGAAAGGTATCATATAGGCGGCATCAAGTCCGAAAACATTATATCTTGCTCCCAAACCTACGGTAGCGTATTTTCTATCTCCTTTGTTTCTATGTTCCATTGCCAGACCTGTACGTACCATAAACATATCGTTGTAGTTATACTCTGCTCCGAAGTTCATCATCCATTCTTGCAATTCCTCTCTAAATCCATTAGGTGCATCTACGAAAGATGAGAACAAACCACTCAATAAGCTAATATCTCTGCCGTATTGTCCCCTTACGATATTTCCTTGACTCGTAACCAAAGGTGGCGTAGGCACCATTAGCTTGTTGAGGTCTAAGGCAACCGTGAATTTGTTGAATTCATCAATTTTAGGCGTTACAGCACCGCTAATACGGAAATTAGTTGGCAAGAAATCTCTTTGGTTGTCGCCTGTGTAAGAGATTTTAGCACCTAAATTGCTAATAGTTGCTCCGAAAGCTAAATCACTTTCAAGCCCTGCAATGTTTAAATCTTTTTTCTGATAAAAAGCCGCAATATCCACGCCCCCCGAATTACCCGGTTTGGCTTGTGCCGAACCACCGCCAGGAGTAAAATAGATGTTAGCAATATTGCTATGCACAAAAAATGCTCCTACTGCTAAGCCTAAATTATCGGTTAGTTTTCTTGAATAATGAGAACGAATGGCAAACTCACGAGGGCGGTAGTCGCCAATGGAATTGCCTCCGCCATCAGTAAAGTTTATATCGCCAAGGTCAAAATAAGTCATTGCCAGCGTAACGGCTTGTCTGTCGTCTAATTTGTAAAATAAGCTCAAATACGAAATAGACATATCATTGACAAGCTGACGTAACCAAGGCGTATAAGACAAAGAAATCCCATACTGCTTATCAGTAAAGGTCATTTTTGCAGGATTCCAAAACGTAGCATTGGCATCAGCCGAAACAGCCCCACCTGTATCGCCCATACCTGCGGCACGAGCATCAGGCGAGATAGAAAGAAAAGGCACTGCCGTTGTGATAGGGCGGCGAGTAGTGTCAAAAATCTGTCCTGTGCTGGGTGCTCCTTGAGCAAAAACTTTGTTTTCTAAGCATACACTTGCGGTAAATATTGCCGCAATACATACGAGTATTTTTTTCATTGAACTAAGCGTTTAGAAATTTTACAAAAATACAAAGTTTTGGTAAAATTCATTGCATAATTTTCTATTTTTTTGGTTATGGTCTTTGAATAATCACTAATCTGTTGGTAGTGCTGGCTTTTTGCCCATCAGCCGAGTGCAGAGAAAGGCGATAAATATACACTCCATCAGCAAATTTTGTACCATTTACGCCTAAATCCAAATCAAAAGTTCGCTCGATGGCATCAGCTTGCTCCAAAACAGCTTTTTGTGAAAAAAGTTTTTCGCCTTGCAAATTAAAAATTTCTAATTCAAAAACCAATTCCTCGCCAAAACGATTATGCTCAAAGCTAAATGTAGTCTGCCTGCTAAAAGGGTTAGGATAATTGAACACATTACGCAACGCTAAGGCTGGTTTGGAAACCACTACAAAGGCTATTTGAGCCTCTGCCGAGTTGTTGAACGTATCCCAAGCCTTGAAAGTAAGCGTATAGTTGCCATCGGGCAGGTTTCGGAAAGGATATACAACTTTTCCACTTTGGTAAGTATCCAAATCGGCTGTGTAGAAGTTGTTGAGAATACGGACATTACCTGTGCTATCGTTCAGATACGCTGTAATATCTTGCCCAATACCAGCCGAAGAAACATTGATGCCGTTTTCGTCAAAAAGATGAGCCAAAAGCACTGGGTTTTGATTGACTAAGCCCCCACTTATGAAAGTAGTATCATTCATAAACAACCTAATGCGTGGCGGTGTGTTATCGGCTACGGCATTAGGGTTCGTTCCACCTACGATAATATCGTTTTTGCCCATTCCTGCATCAATATTTTTTTGTTTGTCGTAAGCATACAAACTGATTTTACCTTCGCCAAAAGCATAATTGATGTTACGTGGCACAACAAACTCAAAAGCAAAACGCCCATTTTTCACGCTGGCACGCCCATTAAAGAGCCGAATATCTCTTGCAAGGAAATTCATTTTTGCCGAAAACTGCGTTCCCAAGGTGCTACGAGTGGCTAATTTATCAAAGACGGTGGCTTCTAAAATTCCGTTGAAGTCGTTGATACGATTTCCGCCTTCATCTTGGATTTCGCCTTCAACACGGATTTTACTCATAGCCCGTAGCGTATCGCTGGGACTGATTTGGGTAATTGCGATATTTTCTTGCGGATACGCCAAACGCATTGAGGGGTCGCCGAGCAAAGAAAAATTACGATTGATAGAACCACTTAGGCTGGCATTTTTCGTAAGACGCATTACATCGCCCAAACGAGGCATACGCCCCGCAATCGGCTCAAAGACATAATCATAAAAAACATTGTTCAGAATGAAGTTGGTGCTTGAAAACACAGGTCTGGTAGTAGTTACGAGAGCAATAGCACCTTTATCAGGCAATAAAATAGCTTCTTCGGCTCCCGAAACGATAGAGGGGTCGTCGTATCTGCCAAATTCGCAGGTAGCTGTAACCATCAGAGGCAGGCGATTGCCATTGTTCCAGTTTTGCATATCACCTTTTCGGAATACTTCTTCTTGTGTCCAACCGATTTCGCCGCCGTGTCCTGTGTAGTTGATAATCAAAGCACCACGCTCAACGGCTTTGGTGAAGGCTTCTTTGCAAGCAGGCGAACGTTCGTTACCGCCATTACTCACTTGTGGAAAGGCATCTAAATAAATCTTTTCTACGTTGAAGTTCGGGTAATTGTCTTCTACTTTATTGCCGAGGCGTTCGGAGTCGGCTTGGTGCTGATTGGCATCGCCATCATCAGCCAAAAAGACTACGTTTTTTCGCCAAGAGCCAAGATTTTCTTTTCGGTTTTGGTAATTGATAATTTTATCCACTACGGCTTGGGCTTCTTGAGCAGTTCGGGCAGGCAACCTGCCAACGCCTACGTCTAAGGTATGGTCAAAAGTAGGAACATTGTTGAAAGTTTCAATCCATTCGCCTTCGTTATCTTCCAAAAAGCCAAAATAATCGTCGGAAGAATAACTATAAATAGGGTGCAAAGACTCGCGAGACTCGTAGATAGGCACGAAGTTCGTATTGTTGGGCATACGGTCTTTGTAATCGAACGAGGCGGCACCAAAAAGCAAAACATATCGCAAGGTATTGGGATTTTTCAAGTACAAATATCTTACAAAATCGCGTATAGCCGAGACATCTTGCCTGCCTGATGAAAATTCGTTGTAAATTTCAAAAACATTAACTACTTGTGCCGAAAGTCCGTCGTTTGTACGGCGGAAAGTAGCTAAGCGTTCGGCTTCTGAAAGAAAATCGGGGTGAGAGATGATGAGTAAATTTGTTGCGTTTCTGCCACGAAGGTTTTGGTTTGGAATTTTAGCAACTAACTGCGGACTTGGAAAATCTGCTCCACGCCAAACGATGAACTCTTTGAGCGTAGCGGTATTTGCCCCAAAAATTGCCTGCGTACCACTAAGGCTAAATTCTTGATTTTTAGCTTGCAAAGGATTGCTGATATCCCAAATTTTCACATCAGCCGTAACGTCTGAAACTACGAAATTTGCACTACCCGCCGAAAGGCTTTCTATGGAACGAAAAGCAGTCTGACTGCCGTACAAACGCAAGGCTTTTTTGTATTGAAATGAAAAATAATTCAAGTATCCTCTTGTGCCTGAACCTTGTTGGCTGTACGAATAGGTAACATTGAAATTAGGCAGATTGGGTATGGTTGTAGTGTTGAGTAAGAAACTTTCTTCTTTGATGCTTCCTTTGGTAGAGTAGGTAGCATCGATGATGGGTTGGAGTGTTTGGGTGGCAACATTCTGCCCGTTGATACTGATAGTAAAACTGCTATTGCTAAACGCCTGACTAAGCACCGATGAAGTGAAAATAGCCGAAGAATTAGGTACAATGCCTTCTACATTGTAGTTGAGTGTAACCTGATTAGAGCCGTTGAAGAATTCGCCGTACCACTCACGCCCCGAGCCACCACGCCCTAATTGACTTAAAATATTGGTCAAGTCTTTTTCGTGATAAAGATATTCATCAAAAATATTGATAGTGAGGCTTCCTACTGCCGAAGGCTGATTTTGCAGGCGTAGCCCTTGCGAGTTTTTGAGGGTTAGGAAGTAATAATTTTTTTCGTCATAGAGATTTTTTTCGTGCCTGAAACGTTGTGTAGCAGAGTTGTAGAGAATTTTATCAGCACCTTCGGCATAAAAAATAATGTAATCGTTGGCATCGAAACGATTATCTTCCTCGCCTACTACCAAAATAGCATTTTCGGTAAGGTCTATGGGGCGGGGGGCATTATTGGCTTGGGGCAACATTCCACCGCCATTGCCAAAAATAGCTATGTTTTTTGGGTTAATTTGGTTAATATCTATGCCCCAGTCGCGTAAATTTTGAGCCGTAATTTTATACAATCCCGATTTACTGACAGCAATTTTGTACCATTCGCCACTGCTAAGCACCGAATTTTGAGCATTCAAAATACCCAAAAAGCACAACCCAAAGGCAATCAGAAGTATTTTACGCATAAGTAAGTGAGTTTTCAGTTATTTATACCATTACAGACGCAAACGTAAATAACGTTGTGGATTTTGACGAAGGTCTATCAAGAGTTTATCCAAATCGGCAGAGAGTTTTGTGAGATTTTCGTAGAGGGTTTTATCTTTGATGAGGGCGTTCATTGTGCCATCACTTTTATTGATTTTTTCAATCAGGGCGTTGAGTTCGGTAAGAGTTTTATTGGCTTTTTCTAAGGTATTGGCGAAATTGAGTTTTTGTAGAGAGTCGGCGAAAGTATCCATTTTTTTCAAAATATCAGGCAATTTTTTAGAAGATTCATTCAGATTAGCGGTGAGTTGGTTTGTGTTGGCGGTGATTGCGGCTAAATTCTTATCATTTGCCAAAAGCATTTGGTTCAAGATTTTGGCACTTTCTTCAAAAGTTTGGAGGGTGTTGTTAGTTGTTGTCCCAACTCCTTTGAACTCTGCCAGAAGTGAATTGATTTGAAGTATTGTGCTATCGATTCTGCCCATTACAGGACTTGCTTTTTCTTGGATAGTTGTCATTAGGTCTTTGTTAGTAGCAGTTTTGAGCGTATCGTCGTATTTCAGGAAAGGTTCTTTCATATCTAGTTGCAAGTCGATGCTTGTACCTGAGAGGAGGTTGTTAGTGATAAGAGCAACTGTATTTTTTCCCAAATTGATTTTTTCATTCAAATCAATTTTTACCAACACTTTGCCATTGAGGTTAGGATTTTTAGCATTTTGAATAAATCTTACATCTAAGACCCTGCCCACCGCAACGCCATTGACACGCACCAAATTAGCTGCCGCCAAACCTTGCACATCATCATAAACGGCATAGTAATAATGACTTCCTGCAAAAAAATCTTTTCCTTTCAAGTAATTGAAGCCACTATACAGCAAAATCATTGAAACAAGAGCCAAAACGCCTACCTTGAACTCACGTGAAATTTTTATCATAACGCATTTAGTTGAAAAATTCACGGCAATATACAAAATATTCTGTTTGGGAAGTATATTTTTTTAGGGAAAGTGGGTTAAAATTATTTGGAGGCAAGTTCTTGCAATTAGCAGTTCATAATTTGCGTTAAGGTCTTGTTTCTGCTTTCCAAACCGCTAATGAGTTGCAGGTTTGGAAAGCTTTGCTGACTTTACTTGGCTTTTTGGTAAAAATTCTTTAATTTTGCCAAACTTTTACGGGTTACAAAATGTCAGAAAATAAATAAGGTTCTAAATCCAAAGAATATGTTAGAAACGCAAAGCAAAGCAAGTGAAAAAAAGTTTGAGAAACGCCTCAAACAAGATACATTCGAGCACCCAGATTTTTATCAAATAGACGACTTGCTCAGCGAGGAGCATAAAATGGTGCGTCAGGCGGTCAGAGATTTCGTGAAGCGTGAAATATCTCCTTACATCGAGCAATGGTACGAGCATAACCACTTTCCTTACGAAATTGTGAAAAAATTTGGAGATTTAGGCGTATTTGGTCCTACACTCCCACAAGAATATGGTTGTGGTGGATTAGACTATATCTCTTACGGGCTAATGATGCAAGAAATTGAGCGTGGCGACTCGGGTATGCGTTCTATTGCTTCGGTGCAAGGCTCTTTGGTGATGTTTCCGATTTATACTTTTGGCTCCGAGGAGCAAAAGAGAAAGTATCTTCCCAAACTTGCTAATGGCGAATACTTAGGCTGTTTCGGACTAACCGAACCAGATTTTGGTTCTAATCCAAGTGGAATGGTTACCAATTTCAAGGATATGGGCGATTACTACCTGCTCAATGGAGCTAAGATGTGGATTTCTAACTCACCTAAGGCAGATATAGCCGTGGTATGGGCAAAAAATGAAGCAGGTAGAATAAAAGGACTGATTGTAGAACGAGGAATGGAGGGCTTCTCTACTCCCGAAATTCACGGAAAGTGGTCTTTGCGTGCCAGTGTTACAGGAGAACTGGTCTTTGACAATGTAAAAGTACCCAAAGAAAACCTTTTGCCATTTGCCGATGGGCTTTCTGCCCCGATGAAATGTTTGGACTCGGCTCGTTATGGTATTGCTTGGGGGGCTTTGGGCGTGGCTATGGATTGCTACGAGTCGGCTCGTAAGTATGCTATGGAGCGTATTCAGTTTGGTAAGCCTATTGCTTCTTTCCAACTCGTACAAAAGAAACTTGCAGAAATGCTTACCGAAATCACCAAAGCACAGCTTGTATGTTGGCGTTTGGGGGTACTCAAAAACGAAGGAAAAGCAAGTACAGCTCAAATTTCTCTTGCCAAAAGAAACAACATAGAAATAGCCCTCAATATAGCTCGCGAAGCTCGCCAAATTCACGGAGGAATGGGCATCACCAACGAATACCCAATTATGAGACACATGATGAATTTAGAAAGTGTAGTAACTTACGAAGGAACACACGATATTCATTTGCTTATTTTAGGGCACGAAATCACGGGTATTCCTGCATTCAGATAAGATTGAAATGCTTACTAAACGAGGCTGTCCGAAAATTTCAGTCAGCTTCGTTTGCTTTTTCTTAAAGCTAAATTTATTTTTTACGTAATTGAAGCAAGAGTTTATTTTTAAGCTGAAATAAATTCTCTTCCAAACCAACAGGATAGCTGTGCGGATTTACAAAACGTTTGATGCCATTATGAAACCCTTTGAGTTGCGTTTTTACACGCTCTCGTATTTGTTCTATCGTAGGTGATTGATAAGTAGCTTTGCCTTTGTCAAACACGTTTATGAGTAAATCTTCATAAGAAAAAGAACTATCAAAAGTTTTTTGGCGAGTCATATCGGCGGGGTCTATCATTGTAAAGGTATCGGTTTGGGGGAGATTTTCTTCATCAAAAATCATGTCGCCTGCGAATTCGCCTGCTTTTGTAAAGCGTCTTACTTGCTGAATGCCCGGATTAGAAACTTTGATGGCTTGCTCGGAAAGTTTCATTTTGTAGCTCCAAGAACCCGCTTTTCTACGGATAGCGGTGATTTTATACACACCTCCCAAGGCAGGCTGGTCGTGAGCGGTAACTAATTTAGTTCCCACGCCCCAAACATTGATTTGTGCATCTTGATGTTTGAGACTCTCGATAGTGTATTCGTCCAAGTCATTGCTTGCCACAATTTGGGTATCTGTAAAACCAGCCTCATCAAGAATTTTGCGGGCTTCTATGCTCAAATACGCCAAATCACCTGAGTCTAAGCGTATTCCAGCTAATTTGTAACCTTTGCTACGCAATTTTTTGCCTACCTCGACGGCATTTTTTACACCTTCAAGGGTGTTGTAGGTATCTACCAAAAAAACGCAGTTATTAGGCATAATTTCAGCATAAGTCTCAAACGCCTCCAATTCATTTTCAAAAGACATTATCCAGCTATGGGCGTGTGTGCCACGCACAGGAATACCAAAAAGTTTGCCTGCAAGCACGTTGGAAGTTGCTTCACAACCGCCAATGTAAGCGGCACGGCTGGCGGCTAAACCTCCGTCTATGCCTTGTGCCCTTCGTAAGCCAAATTCCAAAACACTATCGCTACCACTTGCCCAACACACACGCGAGGCTTTGGTGGCAATTAAGGTCTGAAAATTGATGATATTAAGTAGCGGTGTTTCAATGAGTTGGCACTGAATAATATCGCCTCTCACACGCAACAAAGGCTCGTGAGGAAACACCACTGTACCTTCGGGGATAGCCTCAACGCTACAAGTAAATTTCATATTGGCAAGATAGTCTAAAAAATCTTGCTCAAAGAGTGCTTTGCGGTCGTTGCCCTTGAGCGAAGCCAAATAGGCAATATCGCTTTGGTCTAAACGAAAATTTTGCAGATAGTCTAAAACGTACTCCAAGCCGCAGGCAATCGTATAACCGCCATTAAAGGGATTTTTCCTGAAAAAAAGGTTAAAAACGGCTTCCTGATTGCCTTTGCCCGATTTCCAGTAGCCATAAGCCATCGTAAGTTGGTAGAGGTCGGTAAGGAGCGAAAGCGAAGAGCTATAAAGATGTTTGGTGATTTGCATACTTGATGTTTTAGGATTGAACAGGACTTACAAAAAATGATAGCACGGTGATGTCATCGGTTTGGGGTTCGTTGCTGGCTTTTTGCCAAAGGTAGAGCCTGCGTATCAATGTCTCTTTTTGTATTTCCAAAGGCAAATCAGCTATTTCTGTGAGTAAATTTTTAAATTGTTTAGTACCAAATTTTTTATCTTGCTCACCGCCAAGCTGGTCTTTGTAGCCATCGGTAGTGATGAAAAATTGTGTTTTGGTATCTATTTGTATGTAGTGAGGAGTAAAAGTTTGTTGGGTATCTGTAATGTAGCCTATTGAGGTTTTGTTGGGCATAATTGTTTGCAACTCTTTATTTTTTAGATAATACAAAGGAATACCTGCACCTGCATAGGTAACAAGAGGAGTATTTTTGGCAATAGAGATAACTGCAATTTCCATAGAGTCGTTAATTTGGCTTTCTGCTTTTTTTAGGTTTCGTATAATTTCTTGGTGCATTTTTTCAAGAATAATGTCGGGTTGGTGAATTTCCTTATCGTGGATAATGCTATTGAGCAAATTGTTTCCCAGCATACTCATCATAGCTCCGGGTACGCCGTGTCCAGTACAATCGGCTACGACGATAATGATTTTATCAGATTTTTCTGCTATCCAGTAAAAATCGCCACTAATAATATCCTTTGGCTCCCAAATTACGAAATATTCTTTAAGTAAACTATCTAAAATGACTTTGTTGGGCAACATAGCCTCCTGAATAAGCAAAGCATAACCGATGCTTTGTATCAGGTCGGTATTTTTCATTTCAATTTCCTGATTTCTTTTTTCAATCTCTTCATTTTTTTCGAAGAGTTCTTGGGTTGCTTTTTCTAAGCTATCGAGATTTGCCCTGATTTCTTCGTTTTTTTGAGTTAATTCTTGATTGAACTTATTGATTTTTTGGTCTTTTCTATAAATCCAGATACCTGAAAACAGTACAAAGATTGAAAACAGCGTTCCTATGAATCCGATAATTCTTTCGCGTGTGAGGCGGTCTTTGAGGTTTTGGTTTTCGCGTTCGGTTTCGTTGAGTTCGTAGCGTATCCGCATTTGCGAAATTTGTAACATTCTTTGGTTGCTGAATACGCTGTCGGCAATGGTTTGTCTTTTTTTGTAGTATTCGTAAGCGTTTTTAAAATCATTTTGTCTTTCGTAAAGTTCGGTATAAAATTCGTAGATGTTGCGTTCTTGCTCCCTGTTTTTGTTTTTTTGAGCTATTGCCAAACATTCGTCTAAAATTTCTTTGGCTTGCTCGTATCTTTGTGTACGGATATACACTTTGGCAATATCTTGTAAAGAAGCGACTTTTCCTGTTGCGTCGTTGCTACTTATAGCCAAATCTACGGCTTGCTTGTAGTAAAGTAGGGCTTCCTCGTATTTTTTCCGTGCTACAAGTACATCACCAATTCTATTGAGTGATGCCCCCACCTCTTGCAAATTTCCGAGTTCTTTCCTGATTTGCAGAGATTTATCGGCATAAAAATAAGATTTCTCGTAGTCTTCGAGTTTCTGGTAGACTTCGCTGAGGCGTATGTAGGTGTAAGCCTCACCGCGTTTATCTTTTATTTTAGTAAAAATATCTCTTGCCTTTTCTATGAATCTGATGCTTGCTTGGGTATTTCCTGTAAGGCGTTGCAAATCGCCAAGGTTATTGTAAGCGTATGCCTCTTCGGCGGGAATGTTGTATTTTTGGGCAATGGCAAGGGCTTCGTAAAATCTTTTTTCGGCTTCGGGGTAGTCGCTGATATTTCTGAAAAGTACGCCACGATGGTTGTAAATTTTAGCTAAAAGGTGTTCTGCTTTTATTTCTGTTGCCAGATAGACGGCTTGTCGGTTGTATTCAAATGCCTCGTTGATATTTGAGTTACGCAAACTCCAAGCTAACTCAGCAAGTAACAAAACTCGCAGAGTGTCCTTTTGGGTATATTTTTCAAGACTATTTTTTAGACTATCTATTCGCTTTTGTTGTGAAAAAGCCAAAAGAGAATTTATGAAAAACAATAACGGTAATACTACACGCATACGAGGCTAAATCCCTATTTTTTCGCAAAAAAACGAAAAAGAAACAAGTTTAGAACGATTTTTAGACGAAAGCTATAAAAAAAAACGGCTAAATTACTAATTTTGCCCCTCAAATTTCATTCAATTGCTAATGATACGCATATTACTTGGTTTGGGAAAACTTTTTTGTGTTTTTTTGTTATGGAATTGTGCTAACCCCAAAGCCATCACGGGCGGTCCGAAAGATACCACTGCTCCCAAACTTGTCAAAGCTATTCCAAAATCCAAGACCATAAATTTCAACAGCCGAGTAATTATTTTAGAATTTGACGAATGGGTAAAACTCAATAATTTGCAGAAAGAATTACTGATTACCCCTTCCATCAAAGGTTCTTACAAGGTGAAAGAGTACAAAAAAAAGGTTGTTTTGGAATTTGAAAAACCTTTTGAAGAAAATACAACTTATACTTTCAATTTCCGAAAAGGTATTCAAGACATCACCGAGGGCAATCCTGCCAAAGACCTGCAAATCGTTTTCAGTACAGGTGAAAAATTAGATTCTTTGCAAATCAGTGGTTTTGCCAAATTCTTACTGACTAATCAGCCTGCCGCCGAGTGTAGCGTGTGGCTCGCCGCTGCCGATGATACCTTGCAAGTGGATAAACATCTGCCCTACTACCTCACACAAACCGACAAATCGGGAAACTTTCGCCTGCAAAATCTTAAAGCAGGCAAATATAATTTGTTTGTATTTCAGGATAAAAACAACAATAATCTTCTCAATGCCGAGCAAGAAATGGTTGGTTTTGTGAAAGAAACAATCGTTTTGGATACTGCAAATCGTGATACTTTGCTCGTAGAACTTGCCCCGATGGACAAGAAACCTCCAAAACTTTTGCGTTTTCGTCCTTCAAACACCCAAACCGATAAATCGTTTTTAGATTTCAGCAAAGGCATTGAAGAGATAACGATAGAAAGTTCTGCAAAAATTGCTTATCAGATAGCCGATAACGGCAAAGAAGTAATGCTCTATAACCTTGAAAAAAAATATGATTCGTTGGAAATTAAAATAAAGGCTATCGATTCGCTTGGCAATCGTTTAGACACAAGCCGAAAAATCATTTTCCTGAAAGAATTGCGAAGCGGAAAACCCAAAAAAGAGCCCTTCAAAGTAGAGCTGAAAAATAAATCCCAAGGTGAAGGCGTACTGCCCAATTTGCACTTGGCACTTGTATTTTCAAAGCCTGTGGCAAATGAAAATCTCGGAAAAATACAATTTTTCAAAGACCAAGATAGCACCCAAGCCATCGGTCTTGAAGCCAAAGAAACAGAATGGAACAAATACAAAACTCAACTGCAAATCCGAAAAAACATTCCTTTTAGAGAGCAAATCCGTTTGCAGATTGACTCGGCGGCTTTTGAGAGCGTTGAGCAAGATTTTTCAAGACGTATTGAGCAAAAATTTGAGCCAAAAAACCCTGTTCGTTTTGCAACTATCAAATTAGAAGTCAGCACCGAAAAGAAAAATTATATCATTGAGCTACTTGATGAGAAAAAGAATGTTGTAAGGCGTTTTGATAGTAACACAGAAACACTCCCCGCTAACAAAATCATTGTTTGGAACTATCTGCCCGCTCTGACCTATCAAGTAAGAGCCATTATTGACGAAAACCGAAATAGCAAATGGGATACAGGCGACTACAAACAGCGAATTTTGCCCGAAAAAATAATTTTTATGCCCAAAGAAATTCCCGTTAGGGAAAATTGGGAAGTAAGCGAAAAGTTTAGTTTTTGAAAATATTTTCGGTGATTGAGCGTACTTCGGCAAGCTCAGCAAAAGTAAGCCGAAATCACCGAGAGTGTTTCATTTCAGAGTCAAAATCCATTTTTTTGGGGCGAAGGTATCTTTTTCTTTCGTCAAATCTACGTTTGGGTCAATGAGCAATTGGCTGGGGCGAGCATTGAGCGTTACATACACTTCGGCTCGTACTTGTGGCTGGCAAACGCCTTGCTGTTCGTAGTATTTGCCCAAGAAATGAGCAAATTGCAAAATCATATCAGGTTGCATAGCCATTTGCTTTTCTTGGTGAGGGTTCAGAAATTCGCTGTTATTTACTACACCTTCTCTGCCTGTGCAACTATCTTTCACATAAAACGTTGCTGTTCCTGCTTTTTCCATAAGCATTACCCGCCACGAGAACCGATAGCCTTCTTCTGTCCAAAATAAATTTCCTTCATACAATAAATATCGCCAAGGAAATAAAAGTTGAAAAATAAAAAACCCACATAAGAAAATCAGTACAGGTTTATGTTTGATAGCAGGAGAGTAAGCAATGTTTTGAACTTGATTTTGTTTTTTCTCGAACTCAAAGAAAATCAGTGTGCCGCCTATCATCACTAATGGAAATACGCCAATCTGAAATAGCAATCCCACCAAAATGTGAAAGACAATTACAAAAAAATAAGCAAAAGGGCGTGTTTTGCGATACATCAGAAAAAACGGAATAGTGCAATCGTAGAGCATACCAAACCAAGAAAAAAGATACGGCGTAATTTCCCAAGTAAAAATTTCGCCTATCAGGGGCATTTTGTCGTGAGCAGGAAGCCAAATTTTCAGAGGCAAAGCATTGATGAGCCAATCGTAATTGATTTTGGCAAGCCCTGCATACACATACACAATCGTAATTTGCAATTTGAAAATATCAATTGCCCAAGCAGGCACTTGATAGCCACGTTTCAGCACGGGTGGAGGAGAGGGTATCAGGCACAAAAGCAAACAAACCAAACTAACATAGTAGTAATGGTTCAGATAATACGTGAGGTCAATTAGTTCGGTATAAGTGAAAGTAACAAAAAGCGTAATGGCTGAAATTCTGTACCAAATTCGTGTGGCGAAGGCTACCCCAAAGCCTGCGACAATCATCAAGATATGCACCACATACAGCCAAAACCGAGGCAGAGGCTCAACCCACTCAAAACCCCAGTATTTGAAATGAAAAATAGGTTCGGTGTAATGGTCTTCAATCCAGCCCAAAGCCATAAAACGCAAGCTACTGAACACCATTAACAAACCGAACACCATTCTAAAAACCCCTAAAGAATAGGCAGATGTGGTTTTGGAAAGGTATTTTGTAAGTTTTTGAAACATAAATTTTTACTCCTTATTCCTTACTCTATAGTTTCAAATTTCATAGTATTTTGTAGTATTATGAAATTTGTTTATGATTTGAGCGTTTCAAAAAAACACTCATCTTCACTGGGCGAACTACAACGCCCTCTATCTC
>Ga0308394_1000541_pt1 | contig 20251 bp, 19 predicted proteins | sample Hotspr2Sampleme2_FD_202366 | JGI IMG/M metagenome (GOLD analysis project Ga0308394, IMG submission 202366) | Hot spring phototrophic mat microbial communities from Mushroom Spring, Yellowstone National Park, Wyoming, United States - 20050701_me2 ...
GGAGCTATGGTTTCCTGCCTGAAGCTCTTGTGACTTGATATGTGAAGTTTTATGTCAAGTTTCAACATTTCTGTACCACTGCCTATATCGGGTTTTCTAGCAAAGTCTAGAGTTCAAAGCCGTTAGCTAGCCCGCCGAGAAGCCCCGCCCTCTATGCGTCAGCATGAGTGCGGGAGTATGTTCACTGCATCTACCTTGTTCAAATTGGGTATAGCTAGCATTGCAGAAAAATAAAGATCAAATCAAATGAGACAAGTCTGTGATTTCAAAATACTGATGGAATTTATCGGTTACCTGTAGCCAGAAGGAACGCCCATCGGCTTGGCGGCGTTTTTTGACAAAGCCCTGTGCTACCAGTTCTTGGATTTGCTGATAGGCACAGGAACCTCGCAGTTCCACCAGTTCTGCTTGAGTGATGGGATTTTTCAGAGCGATCGCCGCTAGGGTGCGCAGGGTTCCCTTGCTCATGTCTGCAGGAACTACCTTTTGCAGTAAGTCGTTGAACTCCGAGCGCAACTTGAGGGCAAATCCCAGATTGCTCTCCACAATTTCCAGGGCAGTTTCACGATGGGCGTAGTCATTTATCAGCTCGATCAGTCCCTGCTCCGCTTTAGCTCGCTCACAGCCTAAAGCAGAGGCGATCGCCTCAATGGTCATGGGCTTTGCCTTCAGATACAGTAGTGCTTCTATTCGGAGTTTGAGGTCTGCCATGGGTCAGCGTCGCTTCTGCTCCCACCACAAACACAACAGCAAACAGCCTAGTCCGAGATTGATGCTGACATCGGCGAAGTTAAAAATGGGAAACTTGATCAACTTCAAGTGCAAAAAATCTACCACATAGCCGTAGGCAAAGCGATCTATGCCATTGCCTAGCGCCCCACCTAGAATCAAACCGTAGCCTATCTGCTCAAGGTTGTGCCACCTACGCCAGTGCCACCCCAACCAGATCAAAATGGCGCTCACCCAGAAGGAGACCCATTTCAACACATCCACCTGTCCTGTCAGGAAGCTAAAAGCCGCCCCGTCATTAGTGGCATAGGTAAGGTGGAACACTCCCGCCCACACAGGTACAGACTGTAAATTTTGCAAGTGGGCGATCACCCAAAACTTAGTAACCTGATCTACCGCTAGGGCAGAGATAGCACAGCACCAAAACAGGGGATTGGGGAACAACACTCAGCTCACTGAATCAGCCCCAACCACTTGAGCACCCCCTGCTTAGTTACCAGTTCAATGACTATTGCCAACAGAAAGCCAATCATAGCGGCTCTGCCATTCAATCTTTCGGCATAGGTATTGAAGCCAAACTTGGGGTCAACGGCTTGGGGAGTTTGGGTAGGTTCGGTCATAGTCGGCAATCATACACTAGAGATGATTATACCAATTCCTGCCGCTGTTCAAGGGCATAGAGACTAGCATATATTCCCCCACGGCGCAGTAGTTCCTCGTGGCTTCCAGACTCCACTATTTCCCCGTGCTTCAGCACCAGAATGCGATCCACATGGCGAATAGTGGACAGTCGATGGGCGATAATGATCACCGTGCGTCCCTGCCACAGTTTTTCTAGGGCATTCTGCACTAGGGCTTCTGTCTGTACATCCAGGCTGGCAGTGGCTTCATCTAGCACCAAAATTTTTGGCTGGCGAATGGCTACGCGGGCAAAAGCTAATAACTGTTTCTGTCCTCCCGATAGGTTAGTTCCTCTGGCGCGTACCTGACTGGAGTAGCCGTTGGGCAGTTGCAGGATCAGGTCGTGCACATTTACCTGTTTAGCGGCTTGCTCTATCTCTGACAGGCTGAACTGTTCCCCTAGAGCGATATTCTCTTTGACATCCCCAGAGAATAAAAAGGCATCCTGAAGCACTACGCCAATGTGCCTGTGCAAATCTGCTTGGCGCAAATCCCTTATATCTACTCCATCTAGGAGAATGCGCCCCTTCTGTGGTTCATAGAGACGACACAGCAGACGGAGAATGGAACTTTTGCCTGAGCCTGTGGGCCCTACTAGGGCGACTTTCTCTCCCGCTCTAATGGTAAAACTCAGGTCTTTCAGCACGTAGTCCTCCCCCTTGTAGGCAAAGGACACCTTTTCAAAGGTAATTTCCCCCGCTGGTTGGATTTGTTTGGGGTGGGGGGGATCGACAATCTCAATGGGTTGGTTGAGAATACCCGCAATGCGCTCGATCGCCGTAAAACCTGCTTGAATTACGGTAAATTTTTCTGCCAGTTGGCGCAGGGGATCGAATAGCCGCTGGGAATAGAGTACAAAGGCAGACAGTTCACCAAAGGTCAGAGATTGATTGAGAATCTGCGCTCCTCCAAGCCACAGTACCCCAGCGATCGCCACTAGAGCGATCCACTCTAGCGTTGCTGACACGGCGGCATCGTGAAAAATCGTCAGGTTTATTTGGTCGATGTACTTTTTGTTGACTTGGCGGTGGTGCTCCCCATTGAGCTGTGAGCGCCGAAACAACTGCACAATGTTTATGCCAATGATGTTCTCCTGTAGGAGAGCATTCATCTCCGACAGATATTCCCGCGCCTTGTAGTTAGCAGTGCGAAATTCCTGTTGAAAGTAGACAATCAGCGCCGTAACAGGAAAAATCAGTAGGAGCAACAGCAGAGCAAGGTCCCAGCGCAGGGAAAACATAAACAGGGCAGTAATGGCGATCGCCGCTACATCGCCGATAATTCCCACCGCCCCCGTAGCAAACACCTCTCCCAACGCTTCCACATCGCTGGTAAGACGGGTGATTAACTTTCCCACAGGGGTACGATCAAAGAAACTGAGAGAAAGCTGGGTTACATGGCAAAACAAATCGTAGCGAATCTCTGCCGTAATTTTTTGCCCTACCTGCTGTACTAGATAGCCCTGCCAAGACTGCAGAGCAAGCCGTAGGGCAATGGTAACAAATACCCACAGGCACAGCCACCTCAGCCCCACCAGATCGCCAGTAGCTATAGGACCATCGATGCCCCTCTGCACCAACACTGGTTGCACTGCCCCCGCCACCGACAGGGGAATGAGCAGAACCATAGATAAGACCAGCTTGCCCCCACTGCGCCTCGCATAGGGCAAAAGTCGGAGCATCAGCCGCCAATCGCTTTCGCGAGTAGGCACCTACTCTAAATCTTTGCTACCAGGGTTGCGAGCGGGGTCGCTGTTGAGAAAACCAAAGACAAACAGGCTGACAAAGAAAATTACAGTAATATAGACGACTATTTTTAGGGTAAGCATGGAGAGCCTAATTCTTAACAATTTTTTTGGACTGCTTTCTATTGTAGTAGATTGGGGCTAGCTGTGTTGATCCCTTTGCCACATAGCTTAACATTCCCCCCACCCTGCTGTTGGACATAGCGTCAGTACAGCCAGATTGGTCTATACTTGGCTCTAATCTGGAAGCAACTGCCTATGCCCCGTCGCACGGACTTGAAAAAAATCCTACTCATAGGTGCAGGTCCCATTGTCATTGGTCAAGCCTGCGAGTTTGATTACTCTGGCACCCAAGCCTGCAAGGTGCTCAAGGAAGAAGGCTATGAGGTGGTGCTGGTGAACTCCAACCCCGCTACCATCATGACCGACCCTGCCATTGCCCATCGCACCTACATTGAGCCCATCACCCCCGAAACGGTGGCGCAAATTATTGCCAAAGAACGCCCCGATGCTCTTCTACCCACTATGGGAGGCCAGACTGCCCTAAACACCGCTGTAGCACTGGCAGAAATGGGTGTGCTGGCTGAATTTGGTGTGGAACTGATCGGTGCCAAACTCGAAGCCATCAAAAAGGCGGAGGATCGCCAGCTGTTTAAGGAGGCAATGCAAAAAATTGGCTTGCGGGTTTGCCCTTCGGGGCTGGCAACTACCATAGCAGAGGCACGGGCGATCGCTGAGCAGATTGGCAGTTATCCTCTGATTATTCGCCCTGCCTTTACCCTAGGAGGCACAGGAGGGGGAATCGCCTACAACCAAGAAGAATTTGAAGAGATAGCTTCAGGAGGCATTGAAACTAGTCCTGTCAATCAAATCTTGATTGAGAAGTCCCTACTGGGTTGGAAAGAATTTGAACTGGAAGTGATGCGGGATTTAGCAGACAATGTGGTGATTATCTGCAGTATTGAGAATGTTGACCCTATGGGAGTGCATACGGGGGATTCCATTACTGTCGCTCCTGCCCAGACTCTCACGGACAAGGAATACCAGCGATTGCGGGACTACGCTATCAAAATTATCCGTGAAATTGGAGTGGAAACTGGAGGTTCCAACATTCAATTTGCTGTCAACCCCGAAGATGGCGAAGTGATAGTTGTGGAGATGAACCCTCGTGTCTCCCGCAGTTCTGCCTTAGCTTCCAAAGCCACGGGCTTTCCCATCGCCAAGTTTGCCGCCAAGTTGGCAGTGGGTTATACTCTCGACGAAATTCCCAATGACATTACCAAGAAAACCCCTGCTAGTTTTGAACCTACCATTGACTATGTAGTTACTAAAATTCCCCGTTTTGCTTTCGAGAAGTTCCCTGGAGCAGAGCCAGTTTTAACTACGCAGATGAAGTCTGTGGGGGAAGTGATGTCAATTGGGCGCACTTTCCAAGAATCCCTGCAAAAGGCTCTGCGCTCTCTGGAAATTGGAAGGTTTGGCTTCGGGGCGGATCGAGATGAAGTACTGCCTAGTTTGGAACAGATCAAATATTCCCTGCGCACTCCTAACCCCGATCGCATCTTTACAGTGCGCTATGCTTTTCTCTCTGGCTTGTCGGTGCAGGCAGTCTACGAACTGACCAAAATCGATCCTTGGTTTCTGCAGAAAATGCGTGAGCTCGTAGATATGGAGTTGATGCTCAAGGGCAGAACTCTGACTACCATCACCAAGGAAGAGATGTACGAGATCAAGTGCATGGGTTTTAGCGATCGCCAATTGGCATACCTGACTGGCACTACAGAAGATGAAGTGCGCCGTTACCGCAAATCCCTAGGAGTGATCCCCGTCTATAAAACTGTAGATACCTGTGCCGCTGAGTTTGAAGCCCATACTCCCTACCACTATTCCACCTATGAAATGGAAACAGAAATCACCCCTTCTACTAAACCCAAAGTGATGATTTTGGGAGGTGGTCCCAATCGCATTGGCCAAGGAATTGAATTTGACTACTGTTGCTGTCATGCCAGTTTTGCCCTGAGCCAAGCGGGCTACGAGACCATCATGGTCAATTCTAACCCCGAGACGGTCTCCACGGACTACGACACCAGCGATCGCCTGTATTTTGAACCCCTGACCCGTGAAGATGTGCTGAACATCATTGAAGCGGAGCAACCCGAAGGACTGATCGTGCAATTTGGTGGACAGACCCCCCTCAAGTTGGCTCTACCCCTACACCAGTACCTGCAAGCCCAGCAATTACCCACCAAGATTTGGGGCACTTCTCCCGATGCCATTGACATAGCGGAAGACCGAGAGCGTTTCGAAGCCATCTGCAAAGAGATTGGCATCAATCAGCCTAAAAATGGGGTGGCGCGCTCTTTTCCCGAAGCTCTAGCAGTGGCACGCCACATCGGCTATCCAGTGGTAGTGCGCCCCAGCTATGTACTGGGGGGGCGAGGAATGGAAGTAGTCTATTCCGACAGTGAACTGGAGAATTACATCGCCAAAGCCATACTGATTGAGCCAGACCATCCCATTTTGATTGACCAATTTTTGGAAGGAGCCATTGAAGTAGATGTGGATGCGATCGCCGACAGTCAAGGCAATGTAACCATTGGCGGTATTATGGAGCATATTGAAGAGGCAGGGATTCACTCAGGAGATTCTGCTTGTGTCATTCCCACTTTTTCCCTATCTGCTTCAGTTCTGCAAACCATTCGCCAGTGGACAATTCAACTGGCTCGGAAACTAGGGGTAATTGGCTTGATCAATGTGCAGTATGCAGTGCAGAGACACTCTGACGGCAAACATTCCCAAGTCTATATTTTGGAAGCCAACCCTCGCGCTTCTCGCACTGTGCCCTATGTCTCCAAAGCCATTGGCGTTCCTCTGGTGAACTATGCCGCACGGGTGATGGCAGGGCAGAGCCTAGTCGATCTCCGCTTCACCCAAGAAGTAATCCCTCAGCACATCGCCGTCAAAGAAGTGGTGTTACCCTTTGCCAAGTTCCTAGGTACAGACCTGATCTTGGGGCCTGAAATGCGCTCCACAGGTGAAGTCATGGGCATAGATTACGAGTTTGGCAAAGCCTTTGCCAAAGCCCAACTTGCCGCAGGGGAGAAACTGCCCCTGTCAGGTACAGTGTTCATTTCCGTCAACAACCGAGACAAGGTGGGAGTGACAGCAGTGGCTGAGGGATTTGTGGAGTTGGGGTTTGAGATCATTGCCACTGAAGGCACTTACAAAGTGCTCAGGCGCAACCACATTCCTTGTAATCTAGTGCTAAAGGTACACGAAGGTCGTCCTAACATTGTCGACGCCATGAAAAACCGCCAAGTGCAATTGGTAATCAATTCCCCCAGTGGGGAAGATGCCAAGACCGATGGCAAGCTAATTCGCCGCACTGCCCTTGCCTACAAAATCCCTGTAGTTACTACCCTTGCAGGAGCCAGAGCCACGATCGCCGCCATTAAAGCGCTCCAGCAGGGGTCAATAACTGTGCAAGCCCTACAGGACTACTATTCTTGATGGATTGGCGCTCTATGGGAAAAAAATGGCAACTGCGGCTTGTGGCGATCGCCATCGCCTTAGGAGTAATTGGGAGTTTTCGCCTGTGGGATAGCTCTTCTCCCATCAGCTTTACAGTGCCAGAGCCTGCTAGTAAATCCCTGCACAAGTCCAAAACCCCCCCTCTTGTTGCCAGCGAGCAGACATTTCCCCTGACCCCAATTGTCAAACTGGAGAGTTTCAAACACCGTACAGGGGCATTCACCCTGCTTGTACCTCAGGGTTGGATCATCAGCGATCGCCTAGAAGGGGGGAAACTGGCTGTCAGCTGGATTGATCCCACCAAAAACTCTGTAATCAGTGTAGAGATATTTCCCACCCCTGCCCATGCCACCACCCAAGACCTGCTCAAACTAGATCGGGATTTCATCAAACTAGAGTTTGGCGACTTCCCCGATTTCTTTCTGGAAGAGCCAATTCTCCAGAAAGATGGCAGTTTGCTAACCATTTGGGGATACAGTTACACTAAAGACAAAGAATCCACCAAAGCAGTAATCAATCGCTACCTGCAACAGCAAGAGCAAAAAACTGTGATTATCAGTGTTGGTTTTTTGGAACAGCACTTTGACAAGGTAGAAGCTCCTCTGTCTCAAGTAATCAACAGTCTGCAGATCAACCCCGAGGTGGAATTCCCTCAAAAACGAGATGCAAACTCCTAGCTATGGGGATAAGTCAGCGGCGAGTTGCTCATAGACAGGATCATATGGTTGTCCATTCCTGTAAATACTGAGTAGTGAGATTGATCCGTAGTTCAGCCCAGCCAAATTTTAGTTAGATTTTGGGATCAAGGAGTCACCAACAGCCCATTGATAACGCTTTTGAGTGTTTAATTATGGATTCGCTCACAAATCTCCTGCCTTTGGACGGGGGGAGTATCAAGGTTGTGGTTACAGGGATGGGCATGGTCAATGCTCTGGGCAGGGACTGTGCTACTATCTGGCGCAATTTGCTAGAGGGGCGTACGGGGGTCAAGTTACGAGAGGGGGTTCCTGTGGCAGAAGTCAAACTGGAAACCCCGCCGAAGCAGAAGAGAGTAGAACAGTTACTATTTATTGCCTTGAAAGAGGCGATCGCCACTGCGGCGCTGGACTTACCCCTAGCTCACAGTGCTATTGTCATTGGCACCAGCAGAGGCTATCAGCGGGAATGGGAGTTGATTCTAGAGGGTTCCTATCCTGTGGCACAATTTCCTGAATTACTGTCAGCCAATCTCAGTTCCCAAGTAGCCAAATGGCTGGGAACCCAAGGGTTGGCAATATCTATTTCCACAGCCTGTGCTTCGGGCAATTGGGCGATCGCCAAAGGGTGTGAGTTAATCACCAGAGGGGAAAGCGATCTGGTAGTAGTGGGAGCAGTAGACAGTGCCATTACGCCCCTAAGTATGGCAGGCTTTCACCAGTTGGGGATACTAGCCAAAACGGGCATCTATCCTTTTAGTCGAGAGCGAGAAGGGTTGGGAGTGGGGGAAGGGGCGGCGGTGCTGATCCTAGAAGCTGGAGAAATGGTGAAAAAGCCAGTCTATGGCAAAATTCTCGGCTGGTGCATTACCAACGATGCTTGGCACATTACTTCCGCAGAGCACAATTGGCTCTCTGCTAAAAAGGCGATCGCCAACTGCCTGCACCAGTCAGGGCTAAGGGCAGAGGACATCGACTACATCAACGCCCATGGCACAGCTACCATAAACAACGACCAAATGGAAGCAGAACTGATTAGGCAGTGCTTTCCCCACTCCCCCCCTGTCTCCAGCACTAAAGGAGCTACAGGACACTGTTTAGGAGCCACTGGCTTAATGGAGGCGATTTTTTGCCTATTGGCGATACGGGATCAGGTGATCCCCCCCTGTGTCAATTTGCTTACTCCTGCCTTTGACTTATTTATTCCCCGTCAGGCTGTACCCAAGACTGTAAAAACTGCTCTCAATCTCAGCTTTGGCTTCGGCGGGCAAAATACAGTGATCGCCTTGGCGGGTACACAAGACTTGACTTTTTGACAAAGCCGAGTACATTTAACCCAGTCAGTAGTAGGGATCGCCCTATGCTAATTCGCAGTCGGTATCTATTACTCACTACATTGTTGGGTTGGAGTTTAACTTTTATTGAACCGAGCCAAGTGGCTTTGGCACAGAGCCAGATTGTGATCCCCAAACAAGAAACCGCCGAGCAACTTTTAGAAAGGGGCAATGCCTATATCCGCTTGGGCAATCTGGAAGGGGCGATCGCCATGTTTCGCGCCAGCATCGCCAAAAAGCCAGAACTGACCATTGCCCACTACAACTTGGGGCTAGCCCTCGCCCAGTCAGGACAGATTCAACAGGCGGTGTATGCTTTTCAGCAGGTGATTCGCCTTGAGCCAAAGTTTGCGCTTGCCTATAGCAATTTGGGAGCGGCATGGTTGCAATTGGGTAACTTTCCCCAAGCGGTCAGCAATCTGCAAACTGCCATTGAACTGTCTCCCAATTTAGCCATTGCCCATTACAATCTGGGCTTGGCATATAAGGAACAAAAACAAAATGGCAAAGCGATCGCCGCACTGCAAAAAGCGATCACCCTAGATGCCAATTCCCCCGAAGCGCACTACCAACTGGGATTGCTCATTCAAGCTCAGGGTAACTTCACCTCAGCGATCAACCACTACCAAACTGCCATCAAACTTAATCCTAATTACGCTGAGGCTCACTACAATTTAGGGGCAGTTTTATTACTGCGTAATCAGACCGAAGAAGCGATCGCCCATTTGCAAAAAGCCATCCAACTCAAGCCCAACTACGCCAACGCCTACTACACCCTAGGAGTAGCCCAAGCCAAACTGGGGCAAACCCAGCAAGCGATCCAGTCCTTCATTCAAGCCCAAGCATACTTCAACCAGCAACAGGACAGCCACTGGGCAAAGGCTAGCGATGATCAAATTAAACTACTGCGCCACTCTCCCCGTCCATAGGCGCAAGCCCTAACGCTTGCAGAGAGCAACCCCTATCTAGGCTCTGTAGGGCGTGGCAAGAAACATCCCGTATTATTGATAGAACCGTCGGGCATGGTGGTATGGCACAGGTTGGCATTGGTGAAATTTGCCCCTGTGATATTGGCTTCCGTCAGATCAGCCCGATACAAGTCAGCATTGCGCAAATCAGCATTGCGTAGATCAGCGCGGTAGAGTCTGGCGTTGCGCAGGGAAGTATTGCGCAAGTCCGCACCCACTAGCTTAGCATTCACCAGCTCGATCTCATTGAGATTGGCATTGCGCAGAATCGCCTCCGTCAGATCGGCATATTTCCAGCGGCTGTTTCTAGCATTGACCCCTTCCAAATTAGCACGCAGGAGATCAGCAAAAATCAGAAAGCTATGGCGAAAATCGGTATTGCGCAAATCAGCACTGCGTAAATCGCCGTAATAAATGGTGCTAAAGGACAAATTGGAGCCTGTCAATTCACTGCGGCGCAAATCGACATGATCCATTACGGCTCCACGGAGGTTGACATTGGTGGCTTTGAGTCCGCTCAACTCACAGCGTTGGCATTCGCGGTGTTCTAGCAAAATTTCTGCATGGCTCTTACTTGGAGCAGGTGGCTCCCTGTCTAGTCCTGAGGTTGCCTGAGCTAGCGCTATGCTCTGTATTTGGGTGATAGCACCCACAGACAGCAAGAGGGTAGAGAATAAAGTAGTCAACTTCATGGAGATATACCAGTGCTTCTTGAGCGATTACATTCTAAAGCATAACCGAGAAAACTACCTAACCTGTACTGCCAAATGCCAGAAATGGTCAGAACTCTGCCAAAATAGAGCTATTGCTGTTTAATATAATTTTGCGATTCTTTACCATAACTCAATGATTGACCGTTTCCACCAGCTATTGCAGTTTTCCCAGTCCTATATCGGCGACCTTTCCCCTGAAACCTTTGCTATAATCTTGGTTCTTGTCTTGCTGGAGGCGATTTTATCTGCTGACAATGCGATCGCCCTAGCATCGTTGGTGCGCAACCTAGGCAACCCCGATCAGGAAAAACTAGCTCTGCGGTTTGGCTTAATTGGTGCGTTTGTCCTGCGGGTGCTTCTCATCCTTGTAGCCACATGGGTAATTCGCTATTGGCAGTTTCAACTGGCAGGAGCCGTTTATCTGCTGTGGCTGGCAGGCAAATTCTTCTGGGAAAAGAGCAAAAAAGGGGCAGATGACACTTCCCCTACAGTGATTGCCAACAAGCTGTGGCAGGTGGTGTTACTGATTGCTTTCACTGACCTAGCATTTTCGCTGGACAGTGTAACAGCGGCGGTGGCAGTGGCAGAAGAAACTTGGCTGGTTCTGCTGGGGGGACTAATGGGTATTTTGGCACTGCGGTTTTTGGCAAACCTATTTGTCAAATGGATTGAAGAATATACCTACTTGGAGTCGGCAGGCTATGTGATCGTACTGATTGTGGGAGCCAAACTATTGCTCAAGGTAGTCAATGCTGAACTACTGCCCCCAGAATGGGCAGTGTTATCTGTGATTGGGGGTATTTTTGCTTGGGGCTTTTCAAAGCGCAACCCCGAAGTGTCATCTGCTGAACAATCCTAGACCTAGATAGCAAGTCAGAATCTAAGTATGTTGCACTATCCTGAGCATCTACGCTATACCGACTCCCACGAGTACATAGCCCTTGACGGCGATGCGGCAACCATTGGCATCACTGCCTTTGCTGTGGATCAACTGGGAGATATTGTGTTTGTGGAATTGCCCGAAGTAGGGGCATGTCTGCAAAAAGGTCAGCCCTTTGGCACGGTGGAATCAGTAAAGGCGGTAGAAGAACTTTACGCTCCTGCCTCAGGGGTAGTGACCGCTGTCAATCAAGACCTGCTGGAGCATCCCGAACATCTCATGACTGACCCCTATGGCACAGCGTGGCTAGTGAAAATGCAACTGCACAACCCCGAGGATTTGGCAGACACCATGTCTAGCGCAGAATATGCCAGCAAGGTGGTAGGATAGCTAGGAAGTTTTTGCAAACGCTGATGCGCTTATTGACAGCCTGCACCCTAGCTACTTATCTGTGCTCTGCAGTGGGAGCTGGCTGGGCACAAATTCAGCCCCCTACTAAATCTGCCGTTGCCCGTGAAGTGGATGTGCCCCCTGCCCCCAGAGAACCACTGGTTGTGCCTGAGAGGCATAGGGAACCTACCCCTACGGTTCAGCCCCAGATCATCTTGGAAAGTCGTACCTCAGGCTGTCGGGTCAATGCCCAAGATTTGCCAAAGGTGAATGGCGATCTCTGTGGAATGTCCTCTCCTAGACCGACAGTGGCGGCGCACCGCCTCAGTGAGTCCGAGGTTAGGGAGTTGGTTAGCAAAAGCAGTCTGCCTAGCAATGGCGATCGCCAGATGTTGTTCCCCTTGACCATCCCAGCAATCATCAGCTCTGCCTTCGGCTATCGCATCCATCCCATCGATGGGGTGGTACAGTTTCACTACGGTACGGACATTGCCGCCCCTGCGGGAACTCCAGTGGTAGCAGTGTATAGTGGGCGGGTGGCAGTGGCAGGTTGGATGGGCGGTTTGGGTTGGGCAGTGGTACTCACCCACAGCGATCGCCTAGAAACTCGCTATGCCCATCTATCGCAGATTTTGGTTCAGCAGGGCGAGGAAGTTCCCCAAGGCAGGGTAATTGGTTTGGTGGGCAGTTCGGGCAAATCCACTGGCCCCCATCTCCACTTTGAAATGTGGCACAAGGGGTTAGATGGACTGTGGCAGGTGATCGACTCTACGCCCCATGTGCTGTTGGCACTGGAAAACCTACCCAAACAACTAGCTAGGCTAGATTTTCGCAAACCCCGTATAGCTGTTGTAGAATAATTATCCTGTTAGCGGGGAATTAGCTCAGTTGGTAGAGCGTTGCGATCGCACCGCAAAGGTCAGGAGTTCGAATCTCCTATTCTCCATCACTGGGGAGCACAACCCAAGGACTGCCGAGTCGCCACCCCTGTTTTGCTATTGACCCCTTGGGCGCGCTGGCACAGCCATTTCACTTGGGCACGGTCTAGCATGGCATCGGTGAAGTCAGCGCCACTGATGTTGACGAAATCAAAGGTACTGCGGAGCAAAATCGTGTTAACAAGGATGGCATCGGACAGGTTGGCATTGGCAAAATCCGTCTGATCCAGCATGGCATCAGTCAGGTCTGCCCCTTGCAGATTGGCATTCCTGAGAATGGAAGCACTGAAAACCGCCCCCCTGAGGTCGGCATGGCTAAAGTTTGCCCCTTCCATATTGGCATTGGCAAAACCTGACCCTGCTAGTTCCTGTCCCGAAAAATCTCGCCCTCTGAGCATCCCATGGCTGAATGAAAGCGGTTTGGCAAAACTGGGGATCGCTGTGCTTAGACAAATGAGCAAACCAATTCCGATAATTAGCAGTCGCCACATAGTTAACCTATTTTTAGAGCCTTTTAATTGACATACCCCACCTCTTAAAGAGCAAAAATTCTGATTACCAGTTCCACAAAATGCTTATGCTTACCGTATTCATGTTTCCATTCTGCAACAGAGGTTCTCATCTACCTAGTTTTCCCTTGCCTAAAAGTACCGTTGTTCGACTGAAAAACCCGTTTCTGGCTTAGAAAGTTTCTTGTTTATTATAGACATCCCATCTCTTGAACTTAAATTTTCTCTGCTGAACTTGGAAATAGCTGACTATGCCCAATCTAGCTTGCTTTGTGGAGCGATTTTGCCCCAGCTATCCCCTGTTCCTCCCCTAAAACTGTAGTATGCTAGTATCGTCCGTGCCTATTTGTACCTAATGCCCTATGGACTCTGCCTATCAGCTAGCTTGGCTAATTCCAGTCCTTCCCCTGACTGCCGCCTTTGTTTTGGGGTTGGGACTGATCTCCTTTGACAAAGTTACTACCAAGTTGCGATCGCTTGCCTCTATCTTAAGTGTCTCCATGACAGGGGCGAGCATGGTATTGTCCTTCAACCTGCTATTCAGCCAAATCCAAGGGCACAACCCATACCTAGAAACCTTTGAGTGGGCAAGGGCAGGGGACTTTCGCCTAACCATGGGGCTGATAATTGACCACCTGACGGCGGTAATGCTGGTAATTGTCACTACCGTCAGTTTTCTTGTGCAAATCTACACTGACGGCTACATGGCCCATGACAAAGGCTATGTGCGCTTCTATGCCTACTTGAGCCTATTTACTTCTTCCATGCTGGGGCTAGTGGTCAGTCCCAACCTAGTGCAAATCTATATCTTTTGGGAACTGGTAGGGATGTGTTCCTACCTGCTCATTGGCTTTTGGTACGATCGCAAGCCAGCGGCCGAAGCCTGTCAAAAAGCCTTTGTCACCAACCGTGTGGGGGACTTTGGCTTACTGTTGGGACTACTGGGGTTGTACTGGGCAACTCACACCTTTGACTTTGTAGAGATGGGTGAACGGCTGGAAGAACTGATCGCCAGTGGGGAACTCAGCACTTTACTGGCTTCCGTCTTCGGCATTCTGGTTTTCATGGGTCCTGCGGCAAAATCAGCCCAGTTCCCCCTCCATGTGTGGTTGCCCGATGCCATGGAAGGGCCCACCCCCATTTCCGCTTTGATCCATGCGGCAACGATGGTAGCGGCGGGAGTATTTCTCATAGCCAGAATGTTCCCCGTATTTGAAAGCTTACCTGCGGTGATGAATACCATTGCTTGGACAGGGGCATTTACTGCTTTTCTGGGCGCCAGCATAGCCATCACCCAAAACGACATCAAAAAAGGACTTGCCTATTCCACCATCTCCCAGTTGGGCTACATGACTATGGCTATGGGTGTGGGAGCCTACAGCGCAGGTCTGTTTCACCTGATGACCCATGCCTACTTCAAAGCCATGCTGTTTCTCTGCTCAGGCTCAGTAATCCACGGCATGGAAGCGGTGGTGGGGCACGATCCGTCTGTGGCACAGGATATGCGCCTGATGGGGGGATTGCGCAAATATATGCCCATTACTGCCTCTACTTTTTTGATTGGCACTATTGCCATTGCAGGTCTGCCTCCCTTCTCTGGCTTCTGGTCAAAAGATGAAATTCTCGCCTCAGCCTATGCCTACAATCCCGCCCTGTGGCTAGTCGGTTATCTTACGGCAGGAATCACCGCTTTCTATATGTTCCGCCTCTATTTCACTACCTTCGAAGGGGAGTTTCGCGGCACAGACAAACAGCTCTGGGCGATGGTCAAAAAAGAAAACGATCCCGAACACCTATACCACACTTACCATGACGAACACCACGCCCACACACCCCATGAGTCTCCTTGGACTATGACCCTGCCCCTGCTCCTACTGGCAATTCCTTCCATAGGGATCGGCTTGGTGGGAACTCCCTGGGGCAACTACTTCGAGTACTTTGTCCACCCTGTTAGTGAAACCATGCAAGCAGTGCCAGCGACGGGCTTGACCACAGAATTTCTCACCATGGCAGGCAGTTCAGTGGGGATTTCTCTCGTGGGCATTTCCTTGGCAGTGCTCATGTACTTGCAGGGCAAAATTTCTGAAGCCAAAGTATTTGGGGCAGTCCCCACTCTGTATAACTTCTCTAAAAACAAGTGGTATCTGGATGATCTATACAACTCTGTATTTGTCATTGGCTCCCGTCGCCTCGCTCGCCAAGTGTTAGAAATTGACGCCAAAATTGTGGATGGAGTAGTCAACTTGGCAGGGTTTGCCACGGTGTTTACAGGAGAGGGTTTGAAATACTTGGAGAGTGGCAAGGCACAGTTTTATGCGCTGATTATTTTTGTGGGCGTACTGGGGCTTGTGATTGTCACTTCAGTCAGTTAAATTACCCCACCTCATAGATAGCGCCCATAAACAGGATGGTGCTGGTTTGGTTATCTCTGACGGCTACCAAAAATGGGCGATCCACTCGTATAGTAAAGGGTGCAGTGGGCGCGGGCACTGAAGTAACCCCAATGCCGATGGCAGTGCTACCAGTGGCTTCTGTCCCTGTCTCGTTTACCTCTACAAAGGTTTTATGTTTAACCAAGCTGACAAACACAGAGACGGGGGTCAACAGCTGGAAGTTGGCACGCTCGGGGATAAAAGCATCCCGCATGCCTAGGGCTTGCAGAGTTTGGTTGAGGTTGATCTCATACTCCACCTTAAAGCGGGGCAGTTCCACCTTGCCTTGACGCATTTTATGGCTCTGCGTCCACTGCTCCCAGTTTTCTGGAGTTAGAGTGTTGATCAAGCTGGACAACTGGTGCTTGGGCTTGGGTAAAAAGATGTACATGCTAAATCTGCCAGTGCCGTAGGGAAGACTGACGGACTGCCAGCGATCGCTTTCGGCATAGAGAAATTCTCCCGATTGCACCATCATAGGCACTGTTTTCTGTCTGCCATTTGCCAAAAAGAAGGGCTGGTTGGTAGTCAGGGATTTATTGAATCCCCTTGACCAGTTCCCCTGAAAATACACCGCATTGATCAAAAACATGACATCTTCTCGTTTGATCTCATCGATAATTTGCGGAATTTTCCCCCCCGTTTCCCGACTTACCCAGCGATTTATTTCCTCCCGCAGTCTGGGATCGTTAAAATTGCGGCTGGCTACCAAAGCGTTGAAGGCAGTGCGCACCCGCTCCAAAAAACTGGTCTGAAAACTGACATCCTGCCTTGCCCACACAGAATTGGCAATGCGCAACTTTACTGCGGGATCGGCGGTTAGAGATTTGATGAGTTGGCTATATTGCTGATTGAAAAGATTGAGAGGTAAGGGGCGGGGCAGTAATAAATTGGTCATTTGAGTTTTTGTTTGCCCATCCGCCCCGTTGTAAAGCATGGCTAGGGCAAGTTCTACGCTGGCGGGGGACAGAAAAACATTTTGCCTATGGGAAAGGGCTACCTGTCTAAACAAACTAATGGCAAACTTGGAACTGGCTGGCAGAGATTTGCTGGAGAATTTCACAGGGGTATGCCATGTTCTATTGGTGGCAGGTATTAGACTAGCCTGTCCAGCACTGGAAACAGCCCATCCTACTGCGGTAAGCAGGCAAAAACAGAAAGAAATGACCGATACTAGTTTGGCAATTTCCATAAACTTCAAGTATTCATTTACTGATCATCACGCAGTGCTGGTGAAATTTGTTCCACCACCTCTCAAGGAAAAACATGGACAACTCTAGCCTTGGTAAATTTTGCCATCGGGCATAACAGCCCCTTGCAGTTTAGCCCCAGTGAGATCGGCGCTACTCAACTCAGCACGGTTCAGTTGGGCATTGGTGAGATCGGCGTGACTGAGATTAGTACGGGCTAGGTATGCTTCCACTAGGTTGGCACCGCACAAAATTGCCCCGCTGAGATCGGCTCTGCTCAAGTCTGCGCGGGTGAGCTTGGCATCCCTGAGATTGGCATGGCGCAGTAGGGCACGGCTGGCTCTGAGGTCAGGCATCACCGCCCCGGTGAGATCAACTCCCTGCAAATTGGCATCCACCAATAGTGCCCGCTCACATTTTGCGTAGGTCATCACTGCCCCAGTGAACACCGCCCCACTGAGATTGGCTTCGCTAAAAAACGCTCCACTGAGATTGGCGTAGTGAAATTTGGCTTCACGCAGATCGGCGGCAGTGAAAATAGCATGGCTGAGGTCTGCACCCCTGAAGTCTGCCCGATGGAGATTTGCCCCTGTAAAGTTTGCTCCCCTCAGATCAGCACGGCAGAGAATGGCATTGCTCAGGTTGGCACACTGGGGCTTAGGAGTAGGTAGCTTGGGTATGCCTTCTGCTTCGGGGAGCCTGTCCCGCCGCAGGTTAGCCCCAAATAGGCAAGCTCCCGTGAGGTTGGCACCCATTAGAGCCACACCCCGCAAATCTGCTCCCGCCAAGTTGGCATCGATCAGGGTTGCCCAACTCAGGTTGGCGTAGCACAGGTTGGCTTCTTGTAAACTGGCTCCGTGCAGATCGGCATTTCTGAGATTGGCATGGCACAGGTTGGCTTGATTGAAATTAGCGCCCCAGAGACGGCTATTGGTCATGGTGCTGTGGCGCAGATTCCCTCGGGTGAAACAACTAAATACTAGGGAGATGTTATTTAGGAAGGCATTCGCTAGATTGACATTGAGAAAATCTGCCTGATCGAGATTGGCATCGCTGAGCTTAATCCCCCTGAGGTCTTGCCCGCTAAAATCTCGCTCTCCTGCGCTGTAGCGTTGCAGTAGTTCAGTGGCGTTCATACATTGGTTTTAGCACGCGCAGTAGTTGATTGCTGATCTGCTGATAGATATTTTCGGGTTGGAGATGGGTGAGGGCTTGGCGCAGGTGGTGGTGCAGAGTGGGGAGATCGGGACAGCTGTGCAGGAGCGATCGCAACAAAGAGTTTAGATCATGGGTTTTCAGTTCTGTCCAGTCTATGGTGTTGCTACTAGTTGCCACATACAACAGCATCTTCAGGCGCAAAGGATTGCAGTAGCGCATCAGCTCGAGACGCACATCAAATAGTTCTGAAGAAAGAACTGACTGCTGAGGCAGGGATGGCTCTGCTTCCTCCAGAGAATCAGTTACAGGAGGTGGCTCGGGATGGTAGCTCATGGAGAGACGCTCCACAATCAAATCGGCGATCGCCATGTATTCATTAGGCTTAGTAGTGGCTTTAACGCTTTCTTCCAAAAGAGATTTGAGCTGAGACAGGGAAGGGGCAATTTGGCGCAGTTCACCAAGCAAGTCGGCGATCTTAATGCTCTGTAATTTCCCCAAGTCATTCTCCCAAGTCTGGCGGCACACATAGAGCAGGAGTTTTTTAACCCGCAGTTGTTGCAGATCGCTTTCTAGGGCTGATGCCGCCTGCTCTTCGGGGGAACAGATGCCATACAGGGGAAGAAGCGCCCTATAGAGGGACTTAGCCAGAGCGAGATATTGGGATTGCTTACGGGGAGCAATGGTCTGCACCGCATTGAATAACTGCACCTTGAGATACTCAGGGCTGGGGCTGATCTCATGAATAGACAACACCAAGTCCTGCAATTCATAGCCTGCCAGTCGGTTGGGGTCATTTTCTAAAATTCCCGTACACACCAAAAACATCAGTTTTTTGAGCCGTAGTTGATCTTCTATGCCCATGAGATTTTCTACAATCTGGGTCAGGGGCAAGGTTTCCAGTGTTGCCAGAGAGGGAGCTGGCTCAACAGTTTTGACAGAAATGGGCTTCTTTGCTGGCTTAGACGTTTCCCGAGATGGAGAAACAGAAATTTTTGCTAAGTCTGCCATCACTTCTGCAACACTGCGATAGCGCTGACGAAAGTCAAACCGCACCATTTTGTCTAGCAGATTGGCAAGAGGAGCGCTCACCTGAGCAAGATGGCGCCACGCAATTTCGTTAGTTGCTTCATCCTCAGGTAAATCTCGTGGAGAAATGCCAGTCAAGGCTTGAATACAGGTTACACCCACCGCATAGATGTCGCTGGCATACTGCGCCTTGCCACCGTACTGCTCGTTTGGCATATACCCTGGGGAGCCGATTGCCAAACCCGATTTAGTAAAACTCTGCTCCTGTAAACTCTGGGTACTTACTTCTTTCACCGCCCCAAAATCGATCAGTACCAGCTTGCCATCACTTTTGCGGCGAATGATGTTGGAGGGTTTAATGTCTCGATGAATTACCTGCTGACTGTGCACAAATTCCAATACGGGCAGGAGTTGGTGCAAAAAATTGATCACATAGGCTTCGCTCTGTTTTTTGCCCCGCTGAATCTCTTGGTTTAGGGTGTGTCCATGGATGTATTCCTGCGCTAGAAAAAACTCCTCATCCTCTTCGAAGTGCGCCAACAGGGTGGGAATCTGATCATGTCTCCCAAGGCGATAGAGCACCTTGGCTTCCCGCTCAAACAAATCCCGTGCCATCTCCAGCACTTCCTGCATGGAGGACATGGGCTTCAGGTGCTTAATAATCACTGGGGGCTTGCCTGGGAGGTGTAAATCCTCTGCTACATAGGTGCGACCAAAGCCACCCCCCCCAAGGTGCTTCGTAACTCTGTAGCGACCTGCCAGCACCTTCCCCAGCATTGGTTGACCCCTGAAATTTATAGGGATTATAGGATGCTATTCCCTCTCGCTCAATAGCTGATGGGCTTTCAAGTCTTCGAAGGAGATGTGTTCCAATGCAGAAATGTGGGTAGCGGCAAGAATCACGGGGGGAGCTACTCCTGCTTCTTTGGCTTCTAACCAGCGCCCTGCACACAGACACCAGCGATCGCCTGGTTTGAGACCAGGGAAGTTGTACATGGGGGCAGGGGTAATCAAGTCATTGCCTCTGGACTTACTAAACTCCAGAAACTCCGCCGTTACCTGGGCGCAGACCACATGTACCCCATAGTCATTTGCCCCCGTATGACAACAGCCATCCCGATAAAAACCCGTCAGGGGGTTCAGGGAACACACCTGCAATTCTCCACCTAAAACATTCTTTGCCATTTTGCTCTCTGCCATGCACTGCTTTGATTTTAGCTAAATTGGCGGGAAGCCCCGCACTGTATTTACCGAAAAAACGCCGTAAAGCCCTGCACTTTAGGGCAGGGATGTAAGGCGCACGCTGTTTTATCAAGCCACACCTGTGATAAAA
>Ga0308394_1000547_pt1 | contig 20123 bp, 17 predicted proteins | sample Hotspr2Sampleme2_FD_202366 | JGI IMG/M metagenome (GOLD analysis project Ga0308394, IMG submission 202366) | Hot spring phototrophic mat microbial communities from Mushroom Spring, Yellowstone National Park, Wyoming, United States - 20050701_me2 ...
TCCGCTCAACTTCACCAATACCTGTGGTGGATCAGTTGCTGCGGCTGCAGGCGGAGCCTCAATTGCCCTGAACGGTGGAATACTGGCTGCCAATGCAACTTGTGCAGTGACTGTTCAGGTTGTTGCTGGGACTCTAGGCACTTACGTCAATCCCCCTGTAACTCTCACCAGCGCCCAAGCTCCCCCTGCGCAAAGTGGGACTGTAACTCTCGTGGTGGGTCCAACTTTTCCGGTTTTCACTAAAGCATTTCCAGGTACATCTTTTGCAATTAATACTCCTGTACCTTTGACCTTTACCATCACCAACAACACGGCTACCCCTCTGACCGGCCTTGCCTTTACAGACATCTTACCTACTGGGCTCGTTATTGCTAGTCCTCCCTTTTCGACCAATACTTGCGGTGGTGTACTTAACGTGGCTGTGGGTGGAACGTCTATTACTTTCTCGAATGGAACTCGGCCTGCTGGCACTATGTGCATGATTTCAGTGAACGTTACTTCTAGCGCAGCAGGTACGTACATCAATCCTCCTACCACACTCACCAGCAACGAGGCAGCCCCAGTGATAGCGCCGCCTGTGAGTGTGACCTTCTTCTAGCCCGCGGCTGTGGGTTTGAGGAGAATCCAAAAACACAGGGTTAGGATGCGGCCACCACGCAAGGGATCCGCATCAACCTCAATCAACCTGGCCGATCAAGGCGGCTGCCCAATCCAGGAGGGCGTTCACTGCTTCTAGGTCTTTCGCTTCTGAGTACAACCTCAGCAGAGGCTCGGTGCCGCTGCCGCGTCACCCCCCAACACTTGCGCAGGACTTTGGAACCAGCAGACAACAGCAGGCAGCGAGGCTAAGAGGAGGCGGCTGCCATCTCCCGTGCCAAGACCCATTCCACGAGGGTGCGCACGCCGTAGCCAGTGGCGCCTTTGTTGGTGTAGCCCGAGTCTTTTTCGGCCCAGACGGGGCCAGCTATGTCTAGGTGGGCCCAGGGAGTTTTCTCCACAAACTGCTTAAGGAAGAGGGCGGCAGTGATGGAGCCGCCAGAGCGAGGACCGGTGTTTTTCATGTCGGCTACGGTGGAGCTAAGGCCCTCGAAATAGCTCTCTTCCAGGGGTAAGCGCCAGATCTTTTCGCCAGAGAGGTTGGCTGCCTGCTGCAGCTCCTGGGCCAGCTTCTCGTCGGGGGTGAAGAGGCCGGCAATCTCTTCTCCTAGGGCAATGACGCAGGCGCCGGTCAAGGTCGCTAGGTCAACAATGGCGTCCACCCCTAGTTTCTCGGCAAACACCAGGGCATCAGCCAGGGTGAGGCGGCCCTCGGCATCGGTGTTGTTGACCTCGATGGTCTTGCCGTTGGAGGCGGTGAGGATGTCACCGGGGTGGAGGGCCCGGCCGCTGATCATGTTTTCGGTGGCAGCGACGATAAAGTGCACCTCTACCTGCGGCTTGAGGGCGGCCAGGGCCCGCGCAGCTCCCAAGACGGCTGCCGCCCCGCCCATGTCGGTTTTCATCATGGCAATGCTGCGGGAGTCGGTTTTGATGTTGAGGCCGCCGGAGTCGAAGGTGAGGCCCTTGCCCACCAAGGCCAACTTGGCAACAGGCTCCCCTTCCTTGGGCTTGTAGGTGAGGTGGATAAACTGGGGCGGCAGATCCGAGGCTTGGGCCACGCCGAGGAAGGCCCCCATCCCCAGGGCTTGGCACTCTTCCCGCCCCAGGATCTCCACCTCTAGGCCGTAGTCTTGGGCCAGTTGCCGGGCAGTTTCGGCCAGGGCAGGAGGCGTGACGACGTTGGCAGGGGCGGCCACCAGCTCGCGGGCCAGGATCGTCCCGGCGGCCATCTCGGTGGCCCGTTGCAGGGCATTCTCATAGTCCTGGCGGGCCTGGGCCAGCCCCGGCACCAGGAGGGTAACTTCTTCAACGGAGAAGCCGCGCTCTTCCTCGGGCTTAGGGGGAGATTTGAAGCGGTTGTCCTGGTGGGCCACCAGGAGGCTGGCTTCGGCCACCGCCTGCACCGCCCGCACCTGATCCAGCCCAGTGTCTGGCAAGGACAGCACCACCTGCTTGGCCTTGAGGCTGTGGGCCTGGCGCAGGCCGTTGGCAGTAGCCCGTCGCAGCGCTTCCAGGGTCAGCGCGGCGGGATCCCCCAGCCCCACCAGCACCAGCTTGCGGATAGGCCCCGGCAGGCGCAGGGCGAGGCTGCTGTTGGGCTTGCCCTGGAACTTCTGTTCTTGAGCTGCTTCCGCCACCAACCCCGACCACACTTTCTCGTCCAAGGAAGCAATTTCGGCAGGCAGCGAGAAGGTGGCGTTTTCGCCGCTGGGGGCAAAGCAGTAGACCAGGGCACATTCTGCCTGCGTTAGAGGGGGCTCGCCAAGACGAAGCTGCATGGGAAACCTTTGGCCAAGCTATGGACGGCAGACTTTCAGTGTAGCCAATTTGCCGCTTCTAGGACAGGGGATCCCTCGCCTGCCCTCGACGTTGGCTTCCCCAGCCAATAGCCTTTAATCAGGAAGGGAGAAAACCAAGGTATGGCCTGGCGGCGGCGTCACGTCCTTCAGCTTGGGGTTATTGCCTGCGCAATGCTCCTGGCTCTGGCGGTAGGAGGGGTGGGATCCCTGGCCCAGGCGCAGAGGTCGCTGGAAGAGCTGCCGCAGCCGGTTCGCCTCAAGTTGCCCCCCGGCCTAGCCCGCTACACCTACGACAAATCGGCGGGAGACTACTTCGAAGAAATCGAGCCGCTGCTGCCGGGCGGAGCTTATGCCCAGTGGGCCTTCTATCCCGTCCCCGTCTACATCCAGGGGGATCACCCCCAGTGGAAAGCCTTTGTGGAGCAGGCGGTGAAGGAGTGGTCTGCTTATATCCCGATGCGGGTGGTGGCCAAAGAGGAAGAGGCCCTCTACGGGATGAGCATTTATCGCGTTCCTGGCATTGGCGACGGGATAGCGGGGGCAGCGCGCCCAGAGTTTTTCTTTGCCGCCGATGGCTCGCTGCAGCAGCGGGTGCGCATTGTCATCGCCGAAGGCCAGGGGCTGGCAGAAGTTACGGCAGTGGCCCGGCACGAGATTGGCCATGGGCTGGGGCTGTGGGGCCATAGTCCCAACCCGCGGGATCTGATGTACGGCGGCCACCACGCGGAGGCTACCGGCAATCGCCGCCTGCTGCGGGTGCCCACCATTACCAAGCGGGATCTCAACACCCTCAAGCGGGTCTACGAGCAGCCCACCCTGATGGGCCAGGTCTTTCCAGAGAGCTACCGCCGCCTGTTTGGCCAGGTTCGTGAGGAGATCCCCGCACCTGGCTAAAGCCGCAGCAGTTGCGACGCCCCCTTGGCCGCCATAGCCAGGAGAAAAAACAGCAACTGGGTGGCCACGATGCTGGGGCCGGAGGGCAGGTTGAAGGCGGCCGAGAGGAGGATCCCCAGCACCGCGCTCAAGCCCCCGAAACCCATGGCCAGCAACACATAGGTTGTAAAGCGGGATCCCAAAAGCCGCGCCGTCGAAGCGGGGATGACCACAAAGGCGCTTACCAGCAGCACCCCCACCGAGCGGATCGACAGGGCCACCACCAGGGCCAGCAACACCACAAAGGCTAGCCGCTGCCAGCCCACTTCCACCCCCCGCGCCCGCGCCAACGACTCATCCAGGGTCAGCAACATCTGGGCAGTCAAAGTCAGCCCAATGTACCCCAGGGCCAGCAGCAGGAGCAGGCCGCTCATCCAGAGGGCCGGCGGGCTGATGCCCAGGATGTCCCCGAGGAGCAGTTGGTTGAGGTTGCCGCGGTAGCCGGGGATCAGGCTGAGGCCGATGATGGCCAGGGCCAAGGAGGAAGAGTAGATGATGTTCAGCACCGTATCCGGCGAAAGCTGGGTGCGTTCCAGGATAAAGGCCACGCCCAGGGCAAACACCACCCCAAACCCCATCAGCACCGCCGTAGGATTCAGCCCCAGGGCTACTCCCAGGACAATACCCAAGAGCGCCGAATGCCCCAGGGCATCGCTAAAAAACGCCAACTGCCGAAAGATGACAAAACTGCCCAGCAGTCCCCCCGTCACCCCTGTGAGGATCCCGCCCAGCAGGGCCCGCTGCATGAAGGGCAACTGCAGCAATTCCACCACCCGCGCCCAGGTTTCCGGCATTTTTTCTCCTCAGTGATGGTGGATGTAGCGGGCAAACTCCGGCCCATAGACCTGACTCAACACCTCGGGCAACAGCGTCACGCTGGGGGATCCCTGGCAGATCAGGGAGCGGTTGAGGCACAACACGCGGTCGCAGTGGCGAGAGACCATCTCCAGGTCGTGGGAGACCTGCAAAATGGCCCAGCCCAGGGATCGGCGCAGCTCTTCCAACAGCCGATAGAACTCCCCTTCACTGGGGCTATCCAGGCCAGCGGGGGCCTCGTCCAGCACCAGCAGCCGCCGCGGCCAAACTAGACAATAGGCCAGCAACACCCGTTTCAGCTCGCCGCCGCTCAGTTGACCCAAAGGCTTAGGGGCCAGGTGCAGGGCCTCGGCCCGTTGCAAGGCCTTCCGAACAGCTTCTTGCCGAGCAGCTTGCTGCTGCCAGGGCCAGCGGGGTCTGAGGGATCCCCAGCCCAGGGCGACAAACTCGGCCACGGTCAGGGGGATGGCGGGGTTGAAGTGCAACCGCTGGGGCACGTAGGCAATCTGCTGCCGCACTTTCTGGGGCAAGTACCCCGACAGGCGCAGCGGCTCTCCCAGGATCCAAACCGAGCCGCACTGGCGGGGCAGGATCCCCAAGATGGCCTGCACGAGGGTGCTCTTGCCGGCACCATTGGGGCCGACAATGGCCGTATGGGATCCCGCCTCCAGCGCAAACGACACATTCTGCACAGCCAGCTGGGATCCCCGATAGACCGTCAGCCCCTCCACCCAAAGGACAACTTCGCCCAAGTGGGAGGTCATCGCCCCCTCGCCAGCAGGTGTTCGAGGGCAGCTTGGCCCACCACGGGCAACTGCAGGGGAACCCAGGCCTTTTCCTTCTCAAAGGCGGAGACCAGGTTCTCCACGTTTTGCCGCATGATGGCTAGGTAGTATTCCGGCTCGATCCCCTCCGGGCCGGCGGTTTCGATGGGATCGAACACGCGAACCTGTACCCCCAGATCTCTGGCCAAAACCTCAAAGGGGTTGTCACTCCTCACCTGAGGTTCCACTAGGATCGTCTTCAGGCCCGATTGCCGTACCGTATCCATCACCCGCCGCACATCCTCAGGGGAGGGGCTGGCTTCCGGGATCTCCACCAAGAACTCCGCTTTGAGGTTGTAGCGCTCAGCAAAATAGGGGGCAAAGTCGTGGAAGACCACAAACTTTCTGCCGGCAAAGGGCGCCAATTTCTGCTCGATTTCTTTATCCAAAGCTTCCAGTTGCTCGATAAAGGCGGCAGCATTGGCGCGGTAAATCTCTGCCCCTTCTGGATCCACAGCAATCAGGCCGTCGCGGATGTTTTCCACCTGCTGAATGGCCCGCCTGGGATCTAGCCAGATGTGGGGGTTCAACTTGCCGTGGCTGTGCCCATGAGAGTGTCCATGACCGTGAGAATGCCCATGCCCATGGCTGTGCCCATGAGAGTGCCCATGACCGTGAGAATGCCCATGCCCATGGCTGTGGGAGTGCCCATGTTCTGGCTCCTCAGTCCGCAAGGTCGGGATCCCTTGGCTGCTATCAATGATGCGCAGCTTCGGATTCCCAGCATTGGCAATCAATCCCTCCAGGAAGGTCTCCATTCCCAACCCATTGATCACCAGCACATCCGCCTGGGCCAGCAGACGCGCCTCTTCCGGTCGAGCCTGAAAGTCGTGGGGTCCCATCTGGGGCGGAATGAGAGGCGTCACCTCGGCCCGCTCCCCGGCCACCGCGCGGGTAAATTGCGTTATCGGCAGGATCGTGGTCACCACCTTCGGGGGGGTGGATCCCTGCTGCGCCTGGGACTCTTCTTGGCGCATCTGCAAGCCGCCCAGGATCCCGACCGAGAGGGCGGCCACCAGCGAGACCAGTGACCGCACAGGTCGAGCCGAACGCAGAGAGTTAGCTTTATCAGCCATGAGCCTTAGTACCTCACAAGACGACAGAGACAGCAGAGCCGGAAGCGCCTGACTTCTGAAAAGCCAAGGCCCGCTGCTGCAGCAGCGAAAACATGCTCACCAGGCCATTGCTGCGGGAAGGGCTAAGGCTAAAGTTGAGGCCCATCTCCCGCACAAACTCTAGGGAAACCTCCAGGATCTCCTCTGGGCGCAGACCGCTCAACCCCTCCGCCAAAACAGCCACCAAGCCCTTGACCAACTGGGCATCGGCATCCCCTTGGATGTAGACCTTGCCGTCTTTTAGCTCGGTGGCCAGCCACACCCGCGAGGCACAACCCCGCACCAGATTCTCCTCTGTTCGCTGCGACTCGGGGAAAGGGGGCAGCCGTTTGGCATAAGCCAACAGAAGCTCGTACTTCTGCTTAGAAGTTTTGGCTTTTTGGAAGCGCTCAATAATTTGCCGCAGAGCTTTGGGCATCCGCCAGCTCGTCTGATGAGAATGATAATCAGATCCATAATAACACCCTTCCCAGGGGAGTCAGTTGCTCAGCCGGGATCCGGAAGATTCCAAGCATGCGGCAGGGGATCCCTACTGGGCTGAGAGGGATGGCTGCTGCAGAAGGATTGGATCACTGGACGTTGTGGAAGTGGATCCCGTGCTGGATCGGCGCAATTGGCTTTTGCGCTGACAGCTCCGCCGTCGGCCAAGCCATTCTCTAGTCACCGGCTGCTTTATCCAGCGGTCTCTGCAGCGCTTGACTGGCGCGCACGACTGGGCCGGCGTTGGCCAGCGTCCAGCGCAGTGCCTCTTGGTTGATCCGCTCGGCAGCAGCTCCGTCGTGGATGGCAATTGCTTCTAGCAGCTTGCGATGAAAGTCAAGCGACTCCTGCATCTTGCCTTCAACGTTATAGGCCAGCCTTAGATACCGCTCGGCGTGCTCGCGCAGATTCCTGATCCGCTGGATCAGCTGTTCCCGACCCGTGATGGCGTAACACCTGAGACGAAAGTGCCACTCCTCGCGCAGATAGGTCCATAGATCCGTGCCATCGGCCAGCGTTGTAATGGCAGCTAAGAGTTTTCGCAATTCGGCCACGTCCGACGGAGTAGCTTGCTCGGCAGCCAGTCGTGCAGCCAACCCTTCCAGCCCAATGCGCATCGCATAGAGTTCTTCAAATTCCTCCCAACTGAGCGGCACCACCCGCACCCCATAGTTGGTAACAAACTCAACCAGGTGTTCCTGGCTCAGCATGCGCAGGGCCTCGCGAATAGGTGTGCGGCTGACGCCGAAAAGAGAGGCCAACTGCTCTTGGCGCAGCCACTCGCCCGGTTGCAGCTTGCTGTTCAGGATCATCTCCCGTAGCTTTGTGTACACCAATTGCTGCGGCGTTTGGCCAGACTTAGCAGGTCGGAGTTTGAGCTTTCCTTGCGCGAGCAGGTCGGCTGATTTTGCCCAGCGTCTGCCAGGTCGAGATTTGGCTGGGGTGCCGTCGTTCGCTGTAGCCATCCGTGCTCCTGCTGGTTTGCCCATAGTAAGTGCGTGGGCTTGCTGCTACGAAGTGCTTGAGCAGCAAGAGATAGCTAGCCTTCTGAGAACCTGTAGGTCAGCGTCTGTTGAAGTCGTGATTGTATAGGTACCCTTTGCCCCCGACAAGACACTGACAAGGTAGGAGATCAAGGTAGGAGAGGCTGCAAAGTTACTCACCGTCCGGCAGGGCTCCCTTGGCAGTATCAACCTGCTTCAACTCTGGAAAGCATACGGCAAAAGGAGGCGCGAGTTGAAGTTGGAGAACTGCCTTCACGGCCAAGCCGACAACAGCAGATAGCTGATTATCCCAGGTGTTCAGGGTAAACCAATCCTTCGGTGTCTTCGCAGGCCAGCTCGATAACTCAGTTGTCTCTGGCAAAAGTTATCCGCTTTGACTGGGATCCCTAGCTTGGTTGCAGTAGGGACACTGGCCAACGGTAGAAAGGATGTGGCCCGGCTTGGCGCGAACAGGATATCTCTGCCCTGGGATAACCGGTCGGTTGTGCAGAAGCGTGACTCTACCTGCGCCTATCAGTTCTCCAGTGATCCTAAAGGCATCGCCTGCAAACTCAACGGTCATGGGGATGAACTGCCCTGCTTCCGTCGATGGGCTAACCTCGGGCAGAAGCTCCAGATCGCCGCTGCGAACTGCCACTTGTACCACTTGGTCGTCACAATGCAAAGGAACGTCGGCTTCTAGTCCGGGTGCGAGACGCACGCGGCCTGGGCCGATGCGCCGAGCTGTAAGCACAGTTGCGCCGCCAAAGAACTGGGCAACAAACGAGTTGGCTGGTGACTGCCAGATCTGCTGCGGTGTCCCGAATTGTTCTACTTGACCAGCCTGCAGCACAGCTACTCGGTCGGCAATGGCCAGGGCTTCCTCCTGATCGTGGGTGACGAAGAGGGTTGTCACGCCACTGGCGCGCAGCAGAACTTGCAAGTCAGCCCGGATAGCTGCCCGCAGTTGGGGATCCAGGGCAGCCAGAGGCTCGTCCAGCAATAGCACGCGCGGCGACACAGCTAGGGCCCGGGCAATAGCCACGCGCTGGCGCTGACCTCCAGAGAGTTGGGTAACTGGTCGGTCGGCCAGCTCAGCGATGCGGCAAAGTTCCAGCATCTCGCTGATGCGCCGGCTCATTGCTTCTTTTGCCACCCGGCGCATGCGCAGTCCGAAAGCCACGTTATCCCGAACATTTAGATGCTCAAACAGGGCATAACTCTGGGGAACCCAACCCACAAGTCGCTTCTCCGGTGCTAACGTACTTGTGTTGATCCCATCGAGCAAAAGACGGCCCTGGGTAGGGATCAGCAAACCGGCTACCAAGCGCAGCAGAGTGCTCTTGCCACAGCCACTGGGGCCGACCAACACCACGATCTCCCCAGGTTGCACCTCCAGGCAAATGTCCTGAACCACCCAACGTCCAGGGGTGTAGGCATAGAAGATGTGATCGAATACCACAGAGGCTGGGCTGGTCATGCTTGTCCTATCTTGCTACCGCCTAGCCACTCAATGGCGATGGCAGCAGGCACGACGAAGAAGAGAAAAATGGCTGTAATCGCCGCCGCCACTTCCACCCGGTTGGTGATGTATGCCGAGTACAACTCGATGGGCAGCGTTTTGTTCAGAGGGGTGAACAAGAAGAACGAGACATTGAACTCCCCCATGGACAGCGTGAACACCAAAATCAAAGCAGCCAGCAACGCGCTGCGGATCGAGGGGAGCGTCACATACCACAGCCGCTGCATGGCCGATGCGCCCAGGGTGCAGGCCACAGCTTCGCGCTCGATCAATGCCGCTTGGGCCAGCGCCGGCACCAAGGTTGCCACCAGAAACGGTAGGGTGTAGATCACTTGACCGAGCAGAAGCAGTAGCCCGCTGGCTCGAGCTGCTGGGTAAGCCAAGATTAAAGCCAAGGCAATGGCAATGCCGGGGATGGCCAGCGGCAGATTGATCAAGGCCATCAGCGCCTGCCGGCCAATGAAGTTATGCCGCGCAATAAGCCATGCGGCGGGTAAACCAACAGCCAGGTCAATTGCTAGCACCGTGCAGGCTAGGCGCAGGCTAAAGAGGGCGTAGGGTCGCACAGTTTCCCATCCCTGCCACAGCCAGTTGGTGGTGACCCCGCCAGCCCAAAAACCAAGCGGCCAGTTAACAGTGGTCGCCACAACAATCAGCAAGGGCACTGGTGCCAGGCACAGGATCACTGCAGCCAAGGTGAACCCCTGCCCAATCGCTGTGACGGGATCCGCTGCGTGCTGGCGCTTGCAAGCTAGTGGCTTCACTTCACCAGCTCCCTCTGCAACATATCTGGCGGGCGATGAGGCTGTAGGCCACGTTCAGCAACCTGACCCAGACCCAGTAGAATGGCCGTAGTCAGCAGAGTGAGAGCAATGCTCAGGCTGGCCGCGCGTTCTGGTTGAAAGCTTTCTGTGAATGACGAAGCGATCTCAAGGGGTAGCACGCGAAAGCCACGGCTTAGGGTGGCTGCCGTGCCAAAAGCCCCGAGGGCTGTTGCCAGACTGACGCTGGCAGCGCTGAGCAAAGCCGGGAGAAGCGTTGGTATCAGCACGTTGAGGTAAACCTGCAAAGGGGTGGCACCTAGCGTGCGGCTGACGTCGATCACGTCCTGCGATAGCGCTGAGACTGCACCACGCAACACCAACACAACACGGGGGATTTGAAAATACAAGTAGCCCAGCAACATCCCCCCAAAGGTATAGGCAAGGCTTAGCTGGCGTTCACCTGTCAGCAGCAGAAAAAGCTGCGGCACAACGCCGGTCGTTCCGAAGAACAAGATGACGAAGAAACCTATGACAATTCCAGGCAGGCTAAGCGGTACGGTCAAGGCTATTGCCAACGCATTTCGGTAAGGGCCGTTGGATCGCTCGATGTAAATGGCCACCGGAAAACACAAGATCAGCGCCAGCAGCGTAGAGGCGACAGCAATCAACACGCTGTTGAGCAAAGCGCGGCGATAAGCCAGTGAAGTGACAACTGCCGCGTAGTTCTGCAGCGTTAGGCGACCGCTGCTCCCGTCCAGCAGACTCTGGCGAAGCAACACAACTAGAGGTACCAGCAGCCCCAGGGCGAACAGTAGAACAACGGGTGCCGCGAGCAATACTTGTCTTGTTGCCCGCGACCCCCCGAGAGAGCAAAAGTTTGTGCTCAAGATCACCGGATTACCTCGGCCTTCCAACGCTCATTGAATCGCTCTTGCACAGCGCGCATTTGCCCGTAGTCCGGCACAGCTACTTTTTCGTAGGCGCTGGCCGGGAGCATCTTGGCAGCAATTCCGGGATCCACAGTTACTTGCCGCACGGGCCGCAGATAGCTCTTGGCAAACAACACCTGACCCTCGTTCGACAGCGTGAAGTCTATCAACCTCTTGCCACCCTCAGAATTGGGTGCGCCCTTGACCAAGCCAATCACATAGGGAATAGCGATTGAGCCCTCGCAGGGGATCACGACTTCAACCGGGGCATTCTCGTTGTTCTTGAGCTGATATCCGTTGAAGTCAGCATCGATCAGGATAGGAATCTCTCCCTGCTGAACCAGGGCAGTGGCTGTCTGGGCTGGGAGCTGCAAGTCGTTGGCCTTAAGCTGAGCCAAGTATCGAATGCCGGGATCCCAGTTCTCCAGCGTACCGCCTAGCGCCAGGTTAGCAGCTGTAGCTACCGAGTACCCAATTGCTGCTTGGGTGGGATCCAGAAAACCCACCTTGCCCTTGTATTCATTCTTGGTCAGGTCAGCCCAGCACTGAGGGACAGGCGCGTTGCCCAGTACCTTGGTGTTGACCAAGAAGGCTACTGCTCCTTGATGAATCGTCATCCAGCGGCCCTCGGGATCTTTCAGCCCCTCTGGGATCTCATCAAACCCAGCTGGCTTGTAGGGCTCCAGCAAACCTGCCTCAGCGGCCTGAATGCCGAAGACAATTCCGAAGTAGGCAGTATCCGCTTGTGGGGCAGCGGCTTCAGCTTTGAGGGCAGCCAGTGTCTGGCCCGAATTCTTGGGATCCGAGGGGGCTTGCAGGCCAGTTTTGGCAGTGAAGGACTTGAGCACCTCGCCCCAGTTCGCCCATTTCTCCGGACTGTTGTAGGCCACCACCAAGGCAGCACGCCCGCCAGCCGGAACCCCTGTTGCTGGAGGAGCCGAGGTTGCCACTGCCCATGCTGTCAACAAAGCGGCGACCGGGAGACTAATTAGGGGAAGCTCAGCCAGCTTTTTCATCTTGACACCCTCCTTGCGCCAATAAGTGTATGCGCTTATTAGCAGGCTACACGACTGAATTTAAGCTGACGTTAAGAGCTGGCTCCCTCTTGGGGTTTGCAGAGATCCTTGAGCTCGTGGATTGAAACAGGATTTGACAAGGGATCCCTACCGGGCCGGCGGTTTCTCTGTGGCGGCCTGTTCTGGACAGAGTTCGTTGTTCTTCGTGGGGGAAGCCTATTCTGCGTGACAGGGATCCGGCTCGATCTGTGAACCCCTTGTGCAGTTGGGAAAAGCCGTGTGGGTAGGGCTATTCCGACTTCTCGCTACCGCACCGAGCGATAGCCGTCCCTTACTCCCCTGGGCGAGAGGACCAGTTGCCAAAGCTGGCTGGCACGGGCCTTGAAGCTGCCGGCGCTCATCAGCAAATAAAGCCGCCACAGGCGGCGAAAGCGCTCGCCGTAGCGGCCGGCCAGTTGTGGCCATGCCCGCTCAAAATTGGCGTGCCAAGCTTTTAGGGTGGCCACGTAGTTGATCCCAAAGTTGTGCCAGTCTTCCAGTACAAACAGACCCTCAAAAGCCGCTGTTATCAGACGAGGCGAGGGCAGCATCGAGTTGGGGAAAATGTAGCGTTCAATCCACGGATCCCGACCCTGGTAGGCAACGTTGGCGCCGATGGTGTGGAGAAGAAACAAGCCATCGTCTTTGAGGAGGCGACGGGCTACCTGCATAAATGTTCGGTAGTTGCGGTAGCCCACATGCTCAAACATGCCCACAGAAAGGATCCGATCAAACTTTCCCTGCGTCTGGCGATAGTCTTCTAACCGAATCTCGACCGGCAGGCCGCGGCAGCGTTCGCTGGCCAGTTTGGCTTGCTCTTTGGAAACAGTAATCCCCACAACCTGCACCCCGTAGCGTTCGGCCAGGTACTGGGCTGTGCCGCCCCAGCCACAGCCGATGTCGAGCACCCGCATGCCGGGTTGGAGTTCCAGCTTGCGGGCAATGAGGTCAAGCTTAGCTTCTTGGGCTTCATCCAGAGTTTGCGCGCCCCCATCCCAATAGGCACAGCTGTAGATCATGCGGCGATCCAGCATGGCCTCATAGAGATCGTTGCCAATGTCATAGTGGCGCCGGCCAATGACAAATGCCCCCTTGCCCCGCTGGCGGTTGATGAGGCGACTGTCCAGCCCAAGTAGGGGCTGAATTAGCCAACCCACCTGCTGCGGTGCCTGGGCAGTTAGGAGACGACAAACTAACTCATCAATGGCCTCGCAATCCCACCAGCCCTCCATGTAGGCCTCGCCAAAGCCCAGGGATCCATAGAGCAGGCAGCGCAGGTAGAGCCGCTCGTCGTGGATTTGCAGATCCCAGGGCCGCGAGCCATTGACGGCTATATCGGCAGCACTCAAGAGCCTAAGCCCATATCGGCGGGCCAGCCGATGCCAGATGCTAAGGCTTTTTTCCACTTCCAGGAACCCCCTGCTGAGGGCTAATCGCAACATGTATTGTAAAATGCGGTCTCTCCAGTTTGTTACTCGGCAGCGGCTCAAGCCATTGCTTCTTCTCGGCTCCCCAGCTTCTGTTGTTAATGCCAACCACTGCAGCTCTGGAGGAAGTTGAAGAGATAGTGCTAGCAAGCCCAAAGGAGAAATCGATGCTCAAACTGAACCTGCCAACACTGCAAGTTGGTGGTGCTATTCAGTAGGGCGGCTTTCAGATTTTCCCGCTGTTTTCTCCAGAGGATACAGAGAGAGGCTGCCTATCGCCTTCCAGATCATGGAGCTCAGGAAGCAACGATTAGTGAAATCAATCAGAACGGCGTTGTGCCGTATCTAGTTGTGGAAAACTACAGCGGTTTTCTCTTGCTTTTGGTGGAAGGGCAGGAGCTAGTCGGGGCTAAACAGAACCGCATCTTGAACACCGCTGTTTTGAACAAGCCAAAAAGCAAGATCACGATTCTGGCTTCTTGTGTGGAAGCTTTCAGGCGCCACTTCCGCTCCCACCAAATGGAGGATGCCAATGCCTTGTTCCCAGCAGCTTGTGCTACGAGCTAAAAAGAGGAGTTTATCAGTCGCTCAAAAATAAAGCTGGTTACCGCTCAGACCAGGGAAGAGTGTGGCAAGCCGTTGCTGCTATCCAAAACTTTCTCAGGGTCAGCTCCCCCACCAACCCGTTCTCTGAAGTTTGACACTCCCACCGTCTAAAGGCGGGGGATTCTTACACGGTCGTCGCAAAGGCTTTGTCAAAGCGCCTCTAGACAGTTCCTGAAGGCAAAGCCCCAAGGTTCTGCTGACTTTCTTAAGCAGGTTGGCGGCAGCATTTGCCTCAGCGTTGACCAACCACCCCTTTGCCGTTTGGTACAGGCCCCGCTTGACACGCTTTCCAGCGGGTCTCCACCCGTCGGGTTTTTCACCATAACTAGGTAGCTCATCTCTATCTAGGAAGCTTGCCTGCGAGCTGTACGCCTCCTCTACCTCAATAAACTCCATGCCATAATGCCGACATAATTGCGCAATACGCTCCTTGAACCGACCTGTTGGGACGAAAACAAAGTTTTGGTTAAAACCGCATTCTTGTTTTTGTTCTTTGTTCCAACCTAAGTAAGCGATAGTGCGAGAGGAAAGTCAACGGTACAATCACTACAACCATGGTGTGGGGCTAGCGGTTGTTTATCTTATTTTTTGGCCAAAGAGAAGGAAAGAGGTCTTGGTAGGAGAAGTCAGGGACAGGTTGTTTGAGCTATGAAACTATATCAACGACCCCCATCATGGGTAAGCAACTAAAGTGGCTAGCGGGCTTTTCCGCCCCGCACTCAAGTGCGGGGCTACCAAGCTATCCTTTTGTGTGGTATGAGTCTTACGAGGATGAGATTGAGGAGTTTCGCAAAAACTTTTGGTAGTCGGCTTTGCGTTGGAGTCCATCCGCCACAAAGATTCTCCACAGGCTGAGGCTACTCCTCAGGATGTTCTCCACTACTGCCTGAACCAATGGCCTTGGGAGGCGGTACAAACGGTAGTGGAAGGCCGGGCATACCACGCCAAATCTCAAAGCGGTGACCAAGGTGCCGCTTTGTTCTATAACGATAAACTGGTCTACCCGTTAGTCGTCACACCAGCAGCTTCTCTCTTCTGGGAAGCTCCCCTAGACAAGGAGGGCCTGATGGCGAAACCATTGGGCCTTTTCACTCTTTCTTTATCTTGTGGGAGGATCCCCCCAGCCTAAGGAACTTTCGGCAGGATAAGAGACGAATACAATGGTAGTATCATGGCTGCTTTTATTCCCAATCTGCAGGGATCCCGCGGTAAGCTGCAGTGCCGCGCCTTAGCCTGGGCGGTATTTGTCTTTGGCCTGCACTGAGGACTGCACAAAACAAGGAGACGACCGTGGCGCGGGCAAGATGGGATCATTTCGAACACATGGCCGATGTCGGCGTCCGCGGCTATGGGGCGACCCCGGAGGAAGCTTTTGCCCAGGCAGCTTTGGCCCTGACTGCGGTGATCACCAGCGTGGATGAAGTAGCTCCCAGGGAGCGGCTAGAGATTGAGCTAGAAAATTCAGGCGATCTGGAACTGTTGTTGGTGGATTTCCTGAACGCAGTGATCTACGAGATGGCAGTCAGAGGAATGCTCTTTGGGAAAGTTGAAGTGCATCTTGCAAAAGACCATCTCAAGGCCAGCCTGTGGGGGGAAAGAGTTGACCGCGCCAAGCACCGACCGGCAGTAGAAGTTAAAGGGGCAACTTACACGCAACTCAAGGTAGCCCAAGAGGGTGAGCTTTGGGTGGCACAGTGTGTGGTGGATGTGTAAAGGAGGCAGTCTATGGATATCAAGAAACTTGAGCGTGTAGATGAGACTGTCTGGCGCATTCCTCCTAAAGGCAAAATGCGTGCCCCAGTCTTGATCTTTGCCGATGAGGAGTTAATCCGGGAGATGGACGACAAAGTGGCCGAGCAGGCCAGCAACGTGACCACCTTGCCAGGGATCGTGGGAGCCTGCTACGTGATGCCAGATGCCCACTGGGGCTATGGTTTTCCCATCGGTGGGGTGGCTGCTTTCGATGCGGAAGAAGGGGGGGTGATTTCCGCCGGCGGCGTGGGCTTTGACATCTCCTGCGGCGTGAGAACCTTGCGGACGGGGCTGACGCGCGAAGAAGTGGAGGAAGCGGCAGAACCCTTAGCCAATGCCTTGTATGCGAGCGTACCGGTAGGGCTTGGCAGCCGCAGCAAGATCTCCTTGAGCGACAAAGAGATGGAAGCCATGCTGGAAGGCGGAGCAGAATGGGCTGTGGCTCAAGGCTACGGCAAGAAAACAGATCTAGAGCGCATCGAAGAACATGGCCGCAGGCGGGGAGCAATGCCGAGCGAAGTCTCCGCCTATGCGCGTGAGCGCCAGCGGCGGGAGATGGGGACTCTAGGCTCAGGTAACCACTACCTCGAAGTCCAGGTTGTTGACGAGATCTACGATCCCAAGGCTGCCGAGAGCTTCGGCCTCAAGCAGGGGGAAGTGGTCATTACTATTCACTGCGGCTCCCGGGGCTTGGGTCACCAGATTGGCACGGAGTATTTGAAGAAGATGCAACAGGCGGCTAAAGAGCACGGCATAGAGCTGCCTGACCGCGAGCTGGCGTGTGCGCCCTTGAAGTCCAAAGTGGGGCAAAGCTACCTGGGAGCAATGCGGGCAGCTATCAACTGCGCCTTGGCCAACCGCCAGATCATCACCCACTGGGTGCGCCAGGTATTCGCCGAGCTTTTTCCCAAGGCTGAACTCGACCTTATCTACGACGTCTCCCACAACACCTGTAAGGAGGAGACGCACGTGATAGAGGGGAAAAAACGTCGCCTGTTCGTCCACCGCAAGGGGGCAACGCGCGCTTTTGGGCCTGGCCACCCAGAGATCCCTCAGGCTTTCCGCTCTATCGGTCAGCCGGTCATCATCGGCGGCTCCATGGGCACGGCCTCCTACATTCTGGTCGGCACGGAGCAAAGTGAGGCCCTTTCCCTCTCCTCGGCCTGCCACGGCGCCGGAAGGGCGATGAGTCGCAACCAAGCTCTCAAAGCCTGGACAGGGCAGGAGATCGTCGAACAACTGAGGCGGCGCGGCGTCATCGTCCGCAGCCCTTCTTTGCGGGGGGTAGCCGAAGAAGCGCCCCAGGCCTACAAAAACGTAGATAAAGTTGTGCGCGCTGCCGACCAAGCCAAGATCGCGAAACTCGTAGCGCGCCTAAGACCCATTCTGTGTATCAAGGGCTAGTTTTTTCTTTCTGACTTCTCAAGATCCCCCCGAAGGGAAAACACTGCTAAAACCTTTGCCGCTCTCGGAATGCCGGGAGCGGTTTCCAATTTCTAGGGATCCCTCTGAAGGGATAACTTCAGGGGATCCAGATCATCCCTGGAACACAGCAGGGAGAGTTTCCAAAGTTTCCAATTCCTAGGGATCCCCCCGAAGGGGGAACTCGGAAGGAGAAGCCTTGTCGGCAGGCTTCTCCTCGTTTCCAATTTCTAGGGATCCCCCCGAAGGGGGAACTTTGTGCCAAGTGAGCCAATGCTTCCATACCCTACTTGATGTTTCCAATTTCTAGGGATCCCCCCGAAGGGGGAACTTTTAGAAAAGGCAGGTTTAGTTTAGTACTGCCTGAGTTTCCAATTTCTAGGGATCCCCCCGAAGGGGGAACAGTGTTCTTAGGTAACTCCTGGAGGTTAACCTTCTTAATGGTTTCCAATTTCTAGGGATCCCCCCGAAGGGGGAACACGGTAGGTAAATCCTTCGGGGTTGCCAAACTCCAGTTTCCAATTTCTAGGGATCCCCCCGAAGGGGGAACTAGCAGTTGTTTTGAGGATAACCATATCGAGCATAGTCGTTTCCAATTTCTAGGGATCCCCCCGAAGGGGGAACACGGCTAAGCCGCCGACGAAAGGCTCCACCAGCCTGCGATGGGTTTCCAATTTCTAGGGATCCCCCCGAAGGGGGAACCTGGGTGTTGTTTATTCTCCCGTAAGGGAGGGGCGTATGGTAGTTTCCAATTTCTAGGGATCCCCCCGAAGGGGGAACTTTGAGGTTTATGAAAGCCAGGTGGTTAAAACCCTAGAGTTTCCAATTTCTAGGGATCCCCCCGAAGGGGGAACTCGGGGATCGGTTGGCGTAGATAGCCGATGCCGTTGAGTTTCCAATTTCTAGGGATCCCCCCGAAGGGGGAACTAAAATAAAAAAGGACAAGAAGGTGGAGGGGGCCTTCTTGTGTTTCCAATTTCTAGGGATCCCCCCGAAGGGGGAACTTCTTCGCATTCACCTCCTTCGGCTTGACGATCCCACCATGTTTCCAATTTCTAGGGATCCCCCCGAAGGGGGAACATTGACAGTAGACGTTCTCCTCAATCCGTTCGTAACCATTGGTTTCCAATTTCTAGGGATCCCCCCGAAGGGGGAACTCCAGGGTTAGGTGCTGCTGGGCTACATATTTGAGTTTCCAATTTCTAGGGATCCCCCCGAAGGGGGAACTTTAACAACAAACAGTATTACTGGAACTTTGAGAAGAAGTTTCCAATTTCTAGGGATCCCCCCGAAGGGGGAACACTGAATAACCTAGGCCCAATGTTTGACACCGGCGACGTTTCCAATTTCTAGGGATCCCCCCGAAGGGGGAACACCCCGTCTCACCAATGACCCATCCATCATTGGTGTAATGTTTCCAATTTCTAGGGATCCCCCCGAAGGGGGAACACAATTGAATATCTCTCTGGGTAACTCCCAGGTTTGGGGTTTCCAATTTCTAGGGATCCCCCCGAAGGGGGAACTGCTCAGAGAATGTTTCAGCAGTGCCTCGGGGATGCTCTAGTTTCCAATTTCTAGGGATCCCCCCGAAGGGGGAACGCCTGCTGCCGAGGCATTTCTCTTTTCCCTAACTAACGTTTCCAATTTCTAGGGATCCCCCCGAAGGGGGAACAATCAATTCTAGGAGGTTTCAATGGCTACTTTCATGTTTCCAATTTCTAGGGATCCCCCCGAAGGGGGAACTAGAGGCAAGTACACCAGCTCTTGAATAACAATAGTAGGTTTCCAATTTCTAGGGATCCCCCCGAAGGGGGAACAGGGAGGTTTTACTATGTTTACGCCGGAACAATTCCTCGTTTCCAATTTCTAGGGATCCCCCCGAAGGGGGAACTATATGAACCCAGCGGACGCCACCCAAATGGGTGGTGTTTCCAATTTCTAGGGATCCCCCCGAAGGGGGAACGGTATAGACCATAATGCCGCATCCTATTTACTATCCTCAAGTTTCCAATTTCTAGGGATCCCCCCGAAGGGGGAACCTTCAACTTGGCAGCCAACGTGGAGGATAACCTAGGTGGAGGTTTCCAATTTCTAGGGATCCCCCCGAAGGGGGAACCTTTACTAACTGCTTGATACCAACAAAGCGAAACTCATGTTTCCAATTTCTAGGGATCCCCCCGAAGGGGGAACAAAACTATCGGGAATGGTAGACAGACAGTTGTCTAGAGTTTCCAATTTCTAGGGATCCCCCCGAAGGGGGAACGCCTCATTGCCAGCCGGTAGCGGCCCCCCTCCGCCAATGTTTCCAATTTCTAGGGATCCCCCCGAAGGGGGAACCTCCGGCAAGCCTGGAAGGGGCCGAGATTGAATACGAAGAGTTTCCAATTTCTAGGGATCCCCCCGAAGGGGGAACTCCACCTTTATTTTTGACCAACACTCCGATAAGGAGAGTAGTTTCCAATTTCTAGGGATCCCCCCGAAGGGGGAACTATTTAGGTTTTTCCGAAACTTCTGGTTATGCAAGTTTCCAATTTCTAGGGATCCCCCCGAAGGGGGAACAAGGGCTCGGCAAAGTTAACACATGACCAAGTTGAACGTTTCCAATTTCTAGGGATCCCCCCGAAGGGGGAACAAACCGTAAGCTCCGCAGAGCAAAAGCTCTCGCTAAACAGAGTTTCCAATTTCTAGGGATCCCCCCGAAGGGGGAACCTGTTGTTGATGTTATAAACGGCGTAGAAATTTACGCCAGTTTCCAATTTCTAGGGATCCCCCCGAAGGGGGAACAACCGGTGTTCACCATCATTGTCCGTGATGATTTCACGTTTCCAATTTCTAGGGATCCCCCCGAAGGGGGAACTGCAGCAGCAAATCGAGGCGCTGCGACGACAGAACGAGAGTTTCCAATTTCTAGGGATCCCCCCGAAGGGGGAACGCAGTGGTTTTGGGCCGGTTGCTGCGCAGTTTTGTGGGATCGTTTCCAATTTCTAGGGATCCCCCCGAAGGGGGAACTCTACCCCTATTAAACCCAAGCAGGGCAAGGAATGCAAGACCCATTTGCGAGGGGGTCGGTCGAAGAGGGCAAAAAAGAGCTTGGGA
>Ga0308394_1000552_pt1 | contig 19996 bp, 17 predicted proteins | sample Hotspr2Sampleme2_FD_202366 | JGI IMG/M metagenome (GOLD analysis project Ga0308394, IMG submission 202366) | Hot spring phototrophic mat microbial communities from Mushroom Spring, Yellowstone National Park, Wyoming, United States - 20050701_me2 ...
CTTTTTGATTTGTCATTTTGATATTTGATATATGATTTTTGATATATATATTTAGTGTTTGGTGTTAGATGTTAGATGCTTGGTGATTAGTGTTAGGTGTTAGAAGTTTGATGTTTGGTGATTAGTGTTTGATGTTAGATGTTTGGTGTTAGATGTTAGATGTTAGAAGTTAGGTGATATAAAATGATTGGAAAAATTAAAGGTAAGCTAGTTGAGATTGAGGATAATTTAGGATTGATCGAAACATCTTCCGGGGTTTTTTATCAAGTTTATCTTTCGCCAAATTTTATAAAAAAATATCCCCTTGATTCTTTAGTTGAAGTTTATACTTTTTTAGAGGTTAAAGAAGATGCCTTAAATCTTTATGGTTTTGAAGGTAAAAAAGAATATCAATTTTTTTTAAGTCTTCTTTCTGTTTCTGGTGTTGGAGCAAAAACGGCTTTTTCAGTAATTTCTTTTTTAACAGTTGATGAGATAGTAAAGTCAGTTAAAGAAAATAATCTCGAAGTTTTAGCCCAAGTACCAAGACTGGGGAAAAAAACCGCCGCTAAAATCATCTTAGAACTTTCACAAAAATTAAAAAAAGAGGTTGATATTTCCAACCTCTATTTGTCTGACGAAGATAAAACCGTGATTGATACGTTAATTACTTTAGGCTATAAACCTGCATTTGCCAAAAAAATTTTTGCCAAAATTCCTAAAAATCTTTCGTTAGAAGAAAAGATTAAATGGGCGCTAAAAAATAAGATATAATTAACTTATGGAAAATGTTTTGCGACCAAAAAGTCTTTTAGAATACATTGGTCAAAAAAAGATTATTGCTACCTTAAAACTTTTTTTATACGGCGTAAAAAAAAGAGGTGTACCGCAAGAACATCTTCTTCTTTATGGTCCAGCCGGTATTGGAAAAACTACTTTGGCTTATGTTATTGCCAAAGAGTTAGCGGGGGAGTTAAAGATTACTTCCGGACCGGCCTTACAAAAAGGAGCCGATCTTGCTTCTATTTTAACCAATTTAAAAGATAAAGATGTTTTGTTTATTGATGAAATTCATCGCTTACCAAAAACAGTTGAGGAGCTTTTGTATCCAGTTTTAGAAGAGTACAGTTTAGATATTGTTGTTGGTAAAGGTGCCTCAGCCAGAATTGTCAGACTGCCTATTCCCAAAATTACTATTATTGGGGCAACCACTAAAATCGCTCTTCTTTCCACCCCTCTTCGCGAAAGATTTGGTTTAATTTTGCGATTGGATTATTATTCACCATCGGAAATGGAAGAAATTATTGAAAGATCAGCCAAAATTTTAAATATCCCTTTGACAAAAAAAGCCGTAAAATTAATTAGTGAAAGAAGTCGTCGTTTACCAAGGGTGGCCAATCGGATTTTAAAACGGGTAAAAGATATTTTTGAAGTGAAAAAATACTCACTGATTGATGAAAAGATTTTAGAAAAACTTTTTGAGATGCTTGAGATTGATTCTTTAGGACTAACCAACATTGATTTAAAATACCTAAAAGTTTTGGCAGAAAAGTTTAGTAATCAACCGGTTGGGGTAGAAACAATCGCCTCAGCCCTTTCTGAAGATAAAAGAACCATTGAAGAATACATTGAGCCTTATCTTTTACAATTGGGGCTTATTAAAAAAACACCAAAAGGAAGAGTTTTAACCGACAAAGCTTTAAGACATTTGGGGATGAAAATGATATAATAAATATATCAAATATCAAAAATCAAAATGCAAAATGACATAGCAAAAATGAATAATGAACAAAGTAAATAATAAATAGTTCTTTTTGATTTTTGAGATATTATTTTTGATTTATTTATAGGGCGAGTGGCGGAATTGGCAGACGCGCAGTCTTGAGGAGGCTGTGCCTTTTTGGCGTGGGAGTTCAAGTCTCCCCTCGCCCACATTTTGATAGTAATATTTTTTCAAAGTGATATAATTTTATTTAAAATGGGCGATTAGCTCAATTGGTAGAGCGTTCGCTTGACGTGCGAAAGGTTATAGGTTCGAGCCCTATATCGCCCACTTAATCTTAAGGTTATTTCATATTAAACATCAAACGTCAAAGAAAATATAAAAAAATAAATCAACTCTATGGATAATCAAGATCTTCAAAATCTTCGGCATACCGCTTCTCATCTTTTGGCAGCAGCCGTTTTGGAGTTTTATCCAAAAGCAAAAATCACTTTGGGTCCACCAACAGACACGGGTTTTTATTATGATATTGATTTTGGTAGCGAAAAAATTTCTGAAGAAGATCTGCCTAAAATTGAGAAAAAAATGAAAGAGACAGTGAAAAAATGGGACAAAGTAGAAGGAAAAGAAGTATCATACAAAGAAGCAAAAGAAATGTTTAAAGATAACCCTTACAAATTAGAATTAATCGAAGAAATAAAAGGGCGGGGCGAAAAAATTACCATTTATAAATCGGGCAATTTTGTTGATCTTTGTCGCGGTGGTCATATCGATAATCCTTCAAAACAACTAAAACACTTTAAACTACTTTCTATTGCTGGAGCTTATTGGCGAGGTGATGAAAAAAACAAAATGCTTACTCGAATTTACGGCACCGCTTTTTTTACTAAAGAAGAACTTGATAAATATCTTTGGCAACTTGAAGAAGCCAAAAAAAGAGATCATCGAGTTTTGGGAAAAAAATTAGACTTATTTTTACTCACCAATGAGGTCGGTGGTGGTCTTTTACTTTGGACAGAAAAAGGAGCAATTATAAGACGTCAAATTGAAAATCTAATCATTAACGAACAAACAAAAAGAGGATATCTTCACGTTTATACTCCCCATATTGGCAAAAAATCTTTGTGGCAAACTTCTGGTCATTGGGATTTATATCGCGATAAAATGTACTCTTCAATGGAAATTGATGATGATGAGTACTTAGTCAAACCAATGAACTGCCCATTTCATATGATGATTTACAAATCAAAAATAAGAAGTTATAAAGAACTTCCTCTAAGAATCGCAGAAATTGCCACCGTTTATCGTTATGAAAAAGCAGGTGAACTATCTGGAATGCTAAGAGTAAGACATATTACCCAAGATGACTCCCACATTTTTTGTCGCGAAGATCAAATTGTTGATGAGTTTTTAGGGGTTTTTGAGTATACTATCTATCTTTTAAAAATTTTTGGCATTTCTGATTATTATCTTCGACTGGGTCTTCGATCAAAAAAAGAAAAGTATTTAGGAAGCGATGAGGTTTGGAAGAAAGCTGAAGAAAAGATTATTGAGGCCATTAGTAAGAAAAACTTAAACTATGTAAAAAGTGAAGGCGATGCCGCTTTTTATGGCCCAAAACTTGATATTATTATAAAAGATGCTATTGGTCGAGAATGGCAGTGTGGTACTATCCAAGTTGATTTTATGTTGCCAAAACGGTTTAAATTAGAGTATATCGACGAAGACGGAAAAGTAAAAACACCGGCTTTAATTCATCGCGCTCCCCTTGGTTCGTTAGAAAGATTTGTTGCTATTCTTATTGAGCATTATGTCGGTGCTTTTCCTTTATGGCTTTCACCCACTCAAGTTGCGATCTTACCCATTTCTGATAAATATTCATCTTTAGCTTTAGCAATAGAAAAACTTTTTAAAAATGAAAACATTCGCGTTGAGACTAATCTTAAAAATGAAACTTTAGCCAAAAAAATTCGTTATTTTACCTTGCAAAAAGTGCCTTATATGGTTATAATAGGAGAAAGAGAAGAAAAGATTTTCAAAGAAGAAAAAAAATATATGGCAAAAGTTAGAACCCGAGAGGGAAAAGATTTGGGGTTGGTTGATGTTATTGAGTTTATTTCTGATTTAAAAGAAAAAATTGGGAACTTTTCATAAAAAAAATCAAAAAAGTAAAACATTTTTTTTTATTAATGAAAAAATTTTTGCCCCAAAATTGCGGGTAATTGATGAAAGTAATAATCAAGTTGGGGTTTTAACAAAAGAAGAAGCTTTAAAATTAGCCAAAGACAAAGAATTAGATTTAGTTTTAATTGCCCCAAACGCTAATCCACCGGTAGCCCGAATTGTTGATTTTAATAAATTTTTGTATCAAAAGGAAAAGAAAGAAAAAGAAGCGAAAAAAGGAGTAAAAAAAGGAGTTGTAAAAGATATAAAACTTTCTTTGTTCATCGGACCAGCCGATTTGGAAAGGTTAATTAATAAAGGAAAAGAGTTTTTAGAAGAAGGCCATCAGTTACGATTAAGTCTTAATCTAAAAGGAAGAGAAATTACTAAACAAAATATGGCTTTTGATTTGATTAATCGTTTTATTTTGGGTTTAGGGGAGGTAAATATCACAAAACCGGCCAAGCTTGAAGGTCGAGTTATAAGAGCAGTAGTTTCAAGAAAAAAACTATGAAACAAAAACAAAAAACAAAAAAATCAGCGGCAAAAAGATTTAAAGTGACAAAAACCGGAAAAGTATTGTATCGCCAACAAGGATTTCGCCATCTTCTTTCAAAAAAAAGCAAAAGATGGCTTCGAAGAAAGAAGAAATTAAAAGAACTTTTGGGGGAATATAAAAATAAAGTGTTAAAAATGTTGGGGAGAAAATAAACATTTTGTTAAAAATAGTGTCAACATGGTGTAAAAAGTAGTGTAAACCAAGTCTGACTTGGTAAACATTGTGTAAACGTTATTTATTAATATTTAACGTTACAAGTTTCACGTTCCACGTTACACTTTTTTAAGATGTTTAGTGTTAGAAGTTTGAAGTTTAGTGATATTATATGGTTCGAGTTAAATCAGGAATTTTAACCAAAAAAAAGCACCGCAAAGTTTTAAAACTGGCCAAAGGCTATTGGATGACGCGCCATAAACAGTTTAAAAAAGCCAAAGAAGCAGTTTTACATGCAGGGGAATATGCTTTTTTTGGAAGAAAAAGAAAGAAAAGAGAAATGCGTCGTTTGTGGATTACTCGATTAAATGCGGCCGTTAGACAATTGGGTCTAAAATATTCACAATTTATAAAGAGGTTAAAAGAAAAAAAAGTGGAAATTGATAGAAAAATTTTAAGCCAGATTGCCGTTCACTATCCAAAAATATTTGCCAAAATCGTAGAAAAAGTCAAGTAATCGATAAAATTTAAAAAGGCAACTTCGATGTTTATAATTTTTAAATATGGAAAATTTAAACTACAAAGAAGAAATAAAAAAAGCAACCTCAGAAGTTATTCTTGAAAATTTACGGATTAAATATTTAGGACGAAAAGGGATAATCAATAAACTTTTTGAAGAAATAAAAACTTTACCAAAAGAAAAACGACGAGAAAAAGGTCAAAAAATAAATGAAATAAAAAAAGAAATCGAAACCTTAATCGACCGCAAAAAAAATGAACTTAAAAAAACACAAAAAGAAGAATTTTTTGATTCCACTTTACCAGGTAAACCCTATCCCAAAGGTAGTCTTCATCCTTTAACTTATGTCATTGAAGAAGTTGTTAATATTTTTCAAAAAATTGGTTTTATTCGCGTTTCTTATCCTGAGGTGGAGTGGGAGTATTTTTCCTTTGAAGCTTTGAATATGCCCAAAGGTCATCCCGCCCGTGATGATTTTGAAACCTTTTTTATTGAAGCAAAAGAACATCAAAAATTTGGCAAAATGATTCTTTCTCCCCATACTTCTTCAGGTCAAAATCGAGAAATGCAACGGGTAAAACCTCCCATTAGAATGATTAATATCGCCAAAACTTATCGTCCCAACTGGGATGCTACCCACACACCAATGTTTCATCAGTTTGAGGGTTTATGTATCGATAAAGATATTAACATCACTCATCTAAAAGGAACCATTGATTATTTTGTCAAAGAATTTTTTGGGAAAGAACGAACTATAAGACTCAGACCTGCCCATTTTCAGTTTACCGAACCTTCTTTTGAGATCGATGTTTCTTGTGGTATATGTTTGGGAAAAGGCGAAGTTGGCGGTAAGAAATGTCGAGTTTGTAAATCAGGTTGGCTGGAATTGGCAGGAGCTGGGATGGTTCACCCAAATGTTTTAAAAATGGGTGGCATTGATCCAAAAGTTTATACCGGTTGGGCCTTTGGTTTTGGCCCCGAACGATGTATGATGATGCGTGAAGAAATGAAAATTGATGATATTAGAATTTTATATAGTGGTGATATTCGATTTTTAGAACAATTTTAATCTATGAATATCAAAATTACTTATCACTGGCTTTTAGATTTTTTAGAAACCGATGTTTCACCTTTTGAAATTCAAAAATATCTTTCTTTGGCTGGTCCTTCAATTGAAAGAGTAGAAAAAGTTGAAAACGATTATGTTTTTGATATTGAAATTATTTCTAATCGAATTGATACGGCTTCAGCTTTTGGTGTTGCAAAAGAAGCAGAAGCCATTTTACCTTTTTTTGGAAAAAAAACTAAACTTAAATCTAATCCTTTTGAAGAATATAAGTTTTCAAAAATTATTAAAGAACAAAGAGAAAACGATTATAAATTAAATATTTCAATAAAAGAAAACAATCTTTGTTCACGATTTTCAGCGATTGTTTTAGATAATGTTAAAATTGGTCCCTCACCTTCTTTTATTCAAGAAAGACTAAAAGCCGCCGGTGTTAAAATCATCAACAATGTCGTTGATATCTCCAATTATTTAATGCTTACTTTAGGTCAACCAACCCATATTTTTGACTTTGACAAAATTGCCAATAACGATGGAAAAAGCGCTACCATGATCATGCGCCAATCAAAAAAAGAAGAAAAAATAATCACTCTTGATGAAAAAGAAGTTAATTTACCCGGAGAAGATATTGTAATTGAAGATGGAAGGGGACGATTGATTGATCTTTGTGGAATTATGGGTGGATTAAACTCCTGTGTATCCAATAACACAAAACGAATAATTTTATTTGTTCAAACCTACAATAAACAAAAAATAAGAAAAACGGTAATGACCACCGGTATTCGAACTTTAGCGGCAACCTATTTTGAAAAAGGACTAGATGAGGAAAGGGTAGAGGCGACTTTAGTTTTTGGAGTTTTCTTATTAAAACAATATGCCTCAGCCAAAATTGCTTCAAAATTGTACGATATCTATCCGCATCCTTATCAAAAAAAGAAGATTGTTACTACTTTTTCTTTTTTTGAAAAAATCATGGGGATAAAGATACCTAAAAAAACAATTATTCAAATATTAAACTCTTTAGGCTTTGAGACAAAAGTTTATGATGAAAAAATCGAAGTGTTTGTCCCTCATTTTAGAAAGTATGACATTAATATTCCCGAAGACCTGGTTGAAGAGGTGGCCAGAATCTATGGTTACAACAATCTTCCTAATAATTTTCCCCCGCCTGCCCAAGTATTCCAATCTGAAGAATTTGAAAAGATATTTAAAGTAAGTTCTAAAATAAAATACTTTTTAAAACATTTAGGAATAAATGAAGTAATCAATTATTCAATGATTTCCAAAAAAATGATCGAGGAATGGGGATTAAAGGAAAAAGATCATTTAAAGATTAAAAACTCAATTTCCAAAGAAATTGAATATCTAAGAATCTCACTTTTGCCCTCTTTGTATAAAAACATAAAAGACAATGAGGGTAAAAAAGAAGTTCTTAAATTCTTTGAAATTGCCAAAGTTTATCTACCAGAAGAAAATGATTTACCCAAAGAAGAGTATCGACTGGGAATTGCTTTAAATACGGACTTTTTTGATTTAAAAGGGGTCTTGGAAGCTTTGTTTTTAGAATTAAACATTGAATCTTTTCCTCTTCCCAAAATTATCAAAAAAGAGAATGTTTTTTTAACTGAAATTCCTCTTTTATCGTTAATCGAAAAAACCAAAATTCTTCCAAAATTTAAACCCATTAATCCTTTTGCCACAATCAAACTTGACAAAACATTTGAACTAAAAAAAGACTTAACTTTTCAAAAAATCAAAGAAAAAGCTTTAAAATCTCCTTATCTTGATAAAATTGAGGTTATATCGTTATTTAAAAATAAATTAACTCTTAGGTTTTACTATTCGACAAAAGACAGAAATCTAACCGAAGAAGAGGCAAAAAGAGAGTTGGAGAAAGTGTAAATAGTATGTAAACATAGTATAAACATTGTGTAAAAGTTGTGTAAACGTGGTGTAAAAATAGTTAAAATTAGTTGCAATCAGTTAAAATCAGTTAGAATCAGTTTATCATGAAGCGATGTCGAAGGATTGAAATCAGATAAATCAGAAGAATTCGGCTAACATCGGCTAAAAGTGGTGTATACCCCACTAATTCAGCTTTGTAACTTTTATCATTTTTTTGTCATTCTCGCGAAAGCGGGAGTCTATATAATCATACCTTTAAAAGAGATGAATTATATAAATTCCTGATTAAGCCCACCCTCTGAGTTTGAGGGTAAAGAATGAAATTTTTTGTCAATTAGCAATTAGTTAAATTTCGGTTAATTTTTGCTTTATGTTGGTTAAGGAACCTCGGTGGGAGTTAAGAGCGGTGTTGGAGATGGTTCTAAATTAGGCGATAACGTTGGTGAAAAAGTAGGCTGTGGAGTATTGGTAGGTTGATTTTCTTGTTTGGTTGGCTCAGGAGTTGCTTTTTCGGTGATTTCTGGTGGATGGTACTTTTCATCACTTTGCGATTTTACCCAGTCATCAATTCCTTGCTGCCAACGATTAACACCATCAGTTGAGACCGGGTCAGTTTCTTTGATGATCACATAATCCTTATCACCGACTCGTTTATAAAATGGAGAAATTTCTTTTGGCTCCGTTCCTTCAATAAAGTACTCTGATCTTACCGGAAAACCTTCTTTGGGAAGTCCTCCCAAAAAGGCATCAATTTGTAAAGCCTTGACTTTTTCTGGTTTCTCGATTATCCCATCAGGATATTTTTCCAAAATTTTTTTCATAAGATAATACCAAATTGGGGAGGCACCAGTTATTCCTGAAGCAATGTTTGGACTCATGGGTGAATTATCATTATTACCCACCCAAACACCGATAACAATTGATTTAGTAAAGCCAACGGCCCAATTGTCTCTTTTATCATCAGAAGTACCAGTTTTTACCGCCACTGTTTTTCCTGGAATTTTTAAAAATGAATTTGGACCAAAAACTTCAATCCTGGCGTTGTTATCCGACAAAATATGAGAAATCAAAAAAGAAACTTCTTCTGAAAGGACTCTTTTTTCTTTTTTAGGTTTTGCTTTAAAAATTGTTTTTCCTTTAAAATCTTTAATCTCCAAAATCGAGAAAGTTTCTTTTTTAATACCTCCTGTAGCAAAAACAGAAAAAGCAGAAGTTAACTCTAAAAGATTAGTTTCACCACCACCTAAAGTGATAGATAAGCCAAAACGGGAAAGATTTTCTAAATTAGGAGCGAAGTTAGAAAGTCCCATCTCATAGGCTTTTTGTAAAAAAGACTTTAAACCAACAATTGCCAAAAGCTTAACCGCAGGAATATTAATTGAGTTGCCTAAAGCAAACCTCAGTTGAATTGGTCCGCGAAACTTTCCATCATAATTTTGAGGAATATAGTCCTTTCCTCCTTGATTTGGAAAAACGGTTTTCACATCCATTAAGACGCTTGCTGGAGTATAGCCTTTTTCAAAAGCCAAAGCATAGGTAATTGGTTTTAGGGTTGAGCCGGGTTGACGCAGTCCTTGGGTGGCGACATTAAACTTACCAAAGGAAGGATCATTAAAATCATATGAACCCACCATCGCCAAAATCTCACCGGTTTTCACATCTAAAACAACAACCGCCGCATTTTTGACATTGTAATTTTTAAGTTTTTCAATCTCTTGTTTGACGATCTTTTCTGCTTCATTTTGGATAGATAAAGAAAGAGTAGTTTTTATTTTCACACCGGTTTCTAAAATCTTTGGTCCAAACTCTTTCTCAACTAAGTCTTTAACATAAAAGACAAAGTGGGGAGCGAAAATGGTAATTTTTGGCTGTTTAAAAGTTATTTTTTCCAAATCTTTTAAAGCTTTTTCTTCCTCTTTTTTGCTAATATACCCATCCTCACGCATGCGTCTAAGTACTTGTTTGGCGCGACTCCTCCAAGCATCATTTTTACCAATAAAGGGGGAGTAATAAGTTGGACTTTGAGGCAGTCCGGCTAAAATCGCTGACTCAACTAGATTTAAATCCTTCGGTTGTTTACCAAAATACCCCATTGAAGCCGAAGCCACCCCCCAAAAACTACCACCATAGGGAGCTTCGTTTAAATACATCTCCAAAATCTCATCTTTTTTATACCGTCTTTCCACTTCTATCGCTAAAATTATCTCTTTTATTTTTCGAGAAAGAGTTCTTTCTTTGGTCAAAAGAACATTTTTAATTAACTGCTGAGTAATCGTTGAACCTCCTTCTAAACGTCCTTTTAAGATAATATTAACCAACGCTCGAAGAATTCCGGTCTGAGAAATTCCTTGATGTTTATAAAAATTTTTATCTTCAATGGCAATGGTTGCTTTTTTTAAATAATCAGAGACTTCTTTTAAAGAAACCGGAATCCGATTTTTGTCTTTGTACATCTCATACAAAATTTTTCCATCACGATCATAAAAAACAGTTGAATAGCCGGTGTTGGTGGCAAGTTTTTTAGGTGAAGGTAAATCTTTGCTATACCAAGCAAATAAACCTAAAGAAACGATGAATAAAAAAATAAAAGAAACTACCAAAAAAAGCAAAGCTTTAAGAAGTAACCGTTGCCAAAAATAGGCTCTTTGAATTCGTTCTTTTCGACTAATCATAAAATTTAGTATATCACTTTGCTATAATATTTTATAGCTATAATATTTTATAACCCTTCGCCCCGCCTATAATAATTGGTGGGGCTTCGGTGGGTATGTAATAAAAAGTTATAAAATCAAGGTAGAGTGCTATAAAATGAAATATCCAAAATTTTTTTTAAAAATCAAAAGAATTAAAAAAGAAACTTGGCTTAAAATTTTAATCTTTATTTCTTCTTTGATTTTGATTTTATCATCTTTGGCACCGTTTTTACTGTTAAAATAAAAAACTTTATGTTTCTTGAACAACCAATTGATAAATTGCCATCAACCAGTCAAACAACGATTAAGCGTTTTAAAAAAATTGGTATCAAAACTTTTTTTGATCTTTTAAATTATTTCCCTCTTCGCTATAAAAACTACTCATTAATCTCTTCCATAGAAAAAGCCCAACCAGGGGAAAAACTAACTCTTAAGGGAAAAATTATTGATAAAAAGGAAGAAAGAACTAAAAAAGGTTTAAGACTACAAAAGTTTCTTCTTTATGATGGAACAGGAAAAATAGAGATTGTTTTTTATAATCAACCTTATCTTTTAAAGGTTATTCCTTTTGAAAAAGAAGTTTCTTTTGCTGGCGAAGTTAACGAATTTGGAAAAAAAATTATTATGACCCCTTTTGAATGGGAAGTTGAGACAAATATTCACACCGGAAGATTAGTCCCAATTTATCCAGAAAAAAAAGGTTTATCATCCAGAGTAATTCGCGAAAAAATTTTTTGGCTTCTTTCGCAACTTAGTGAAAACGAAATTTTAGAAATTTTTCCCAAAGAAATTATTTATTATAAAAATCTTCTTTCAGAATATTTAGCTTACCAAAACATTCATTTCCCAAAAAACAGAGAGTTGGCTGAAAAATCAAAAAAACGTTTGGCGTTTGATGAGCTTTTTGTGATACAACTTTCAGCATTCTTGGTTAAAAAAGAGTGGGAAAAAGAAAAAGTGGGTCATCGATTTTTAGTTTCAGGCAAAAACCTTAATCGTTTTTTGGATTTTATAAAAAATCTTCCTTTTCAATTAACGGGAGCTCAAAAACGGGTGATAAAAGAAATTTTAAATGATTTAGGAAAAGAAAAACCAATGAACCGATTTTTACAAGGCGATGTTGGCTCGGGAAAAACGGTGGTGGCGGCTTGTTCGTGTTATTTAGCCTATCTTAATGGTTTTCAATCTCTTTTTATGGCACCAACTGAAATCTTAGCCAAACAACATTTTCAAACGCTTTCTTCTCTTTTTAAAAATTATCCAGTAAAAATCGGTCTTCAAACAAGAACAGAAAAGATAAATAAAAAAAGAAAAGACAACGAGGTGATTTTTGATTTTAACATAATTGTTGGCACCCATGCTCTTTTAAATGATAAGTTAAAATTTTCCCGGGTAGGTTTGGTTATTATTGACGAACAACATCGATTTGGAGTCCGCCAAAGAGCTTTATTAAAAGAAAAAGGATTAAACCCTCATCTTTTAACAATGACGGCCACCCCGATTCCTCGAACCGTTGCCTTAGTTTTGTATGGGGAACTAGACATTTCTTATCTTGATGAGATGCCAAAAGGAAGACTGCCTGTGAAAACCTATCTTGTTCCTCAGGAAAAAAGAGAAAAAGCTTATCAATGGATAAAAGAAAAAATTAAAAACGAAGATGCCTCAGTCTTTATCGTTTGTCCTTTAATTGATGAGTCAGCAGTTGAAACCATGAAATCAGTAAAAGCCGCCAAAAAAGAATTTGAAAATCTTAAAAAAATTTTTTCGGAGTTTAAATTGGGACTGCTTCATGGCAAATTAAAAAATGAAGAAAAAAATAAGGTTCTTTTGGATTTTCGAAACGATAAGATAAAAATTTTAGTCACCACACCTGTTGTTGAGGTTGGGATCGATATTCCTCAAGCAACAATTATGGTTATTGAAGCCGCCGAACGTTTTGGTTTGGCTCAGCTTCATCAACTTAGAGGCCGAGTCGGCCGTTCCAATAAACAGTCTTACTGTTTTCTTTTTACTACCAGTAACGCCCCTGAGGTGATAGAAAGGTTGACATTTTTCTCAAAAACTAATCTTGGGATAAAACTGGCAGAATACGATCTTCAAACAAGAGGACCAGGAGAAATTTATGGGGAAAAACAACATGGCTTTATTAATTTAAAAGTAGCCTCTTTTACCGATTATGAACTTATCTCCCAGACCAAAAACGCGGTAAATTATTTTGTTGCCCACTATCAACTTTCTCAATTTCCTCTTTTATCACAAAAAATTAAAGATTACCAGATTAAACAGATAACTAGAGATTAAAATCATCTCACACCTAACACCAAACATCTAACTTCTAACAAATAACACCAAATATATAACATCTAACTCTTTAACAAAGTGTAACGTGAAACGTGAAACGTGTAACGTAAAACGTTAAATATTAACAACTTTTACACAATGTTTACACTACTTTTTACACTAATTTCCACTCTCCCAATCTCCATTTATCTCTACGTATCTCTATTTATCTCCATTTATCTCTACAAATCTCCATTTATCTCTCTTTCATATTCGCATCATTCGTATTTTTATAAGGTTTAATGTTTAATCAAACTCTTTTACTTAAACGAAGAAGTTAGATTATAAATTGGGGTAATAACAGACATCACCAAAAACCCAACGCCCACTCCTAAAAAAACCAAAATCGCCGGCTCAATTAAGGTGGTCATTGCTTTAACGGCCAATTCCGACTCCATCTCAAAATAGCGAGAGATTCTTCCCAAAGTATCATCTAAATGACCGGTTTGTTCACCTACTTGAGTCATTTGAACTAAAATTGGGGGGAATATTTCCTCTTCTTCCTCCATTGCTGTTCCTAAAGAAACACCTTTTTCCACTTTTTTATAAATATTTGAAAAAGCTTTTTGATAAACTAGATTTTCTGAAGTGTCTTTGACTATCTCCAAAGCCTCCAAAATCGAAACACCTGAACCAATTAGAATAGAAAGAGTTCTTGTTACATCAACCAAACTTGATGTTTTAATAACCTCTTTTAAGACTGGAATTTTTAAAAGAGTTGAGTCGTAAAGAAGTTTTCCCTCTTTAGTTTTAAGATAATTTCGAAAAACTATAATTATTAAAAAAGTTCCACCAACAACCAAAGGCCAAAATTTGGTCATAAAAGAAGAGATAAAAATCAACAACTTAGTCGTCAATGGTAAATCAATGTTAAAGTCTTTATAAAGATTCAAAAGCCTTGGTAAAACAAAAGTAATCATGATAAAAATAACAATAATCATGGCAATGATAATAATTACCGGATAAATTAAGGATCCTTTAACTTTTGCTTTAAACTCGCGCTCTTTTTCCAAGTTATCGGCCAGTTTTAAAAGAATCTCCGCCAATTTTCCTGAAGCCTCACCGGAGCGAACTAAAGCAATGTAAAGATGAGAAAAATAAGAAGTATATTTCTTCAAAGCCATTGAAAAAGAATTACCGGCTTTAATTTCTTCAGAGAGATCAGTAATTATTTTTTTAAAGCTTTGTTTGGTAGTTTGTTTTTTTAAAATGTCTAAAGCTTCAATTAAAGTCAAACCGGCATTAAGCATCATCGCCACTTGGCGAGTGAAGTTGACAATATCAGAAAAATTTACCCGATCAAAAATAGCACTTAAGAAATAAATTTGATTTCCTCCTTCTTTTTTTATCTCAACCACAAAAAGTCCTTTTTCCTTTAAATAATCTTTTACGTCTTCTTCTTTTTCTGCCTCAATTTTTCCTTTTACGATTTTTCCGTTTTGAATGGCTTTATAGTAAAATCGCATAAAAATTTACCGCAAGATAAACTTTTCCAACTCTTTGGGTCTTATGGCATAAGAAAAAGCCGTTTCTTTGCTAATCAATCCTTGACGATAAAGTTTTACCAGGTATTTTTCAAAAAGAATCGATCCTTCTTTTTCTTCAGTTTCCAAAACGCCGGGTAAAAGATGAGTTTTTCCTTCACGGATAAGATTAGAAACTGAAGTGGTATTGACTAAAATTTCTAAAGCCGGAATTCGCCCAAAACCAGAAGCTTGCGGTAGAAGTTTTTGAACAATTACCATCTTTAAAACGGAAGAAAGCTGAATTCGTATCTGATTTTGTTGATGAGAAGGAAAAGCGTCGATAATCCGATCAATTGTTTCGGGAGCGGAATTAGTGTGAAGGGTGGAAAAAACTAAATGACCGGTTTCGGCAGCAGTTAAAGCCAAACTTATTGTGTCATAATCTCGCATTTCACCCACCAAAATAACATTTGGATCCTCTCTTAGAGCTGATTTTAATGGTTTATTCCATGAGTAAGTATGAGTGTAAAGCTCGCGTTGACTGATAATTGATAAACCTTTTGGATAAACATACTCGATTGGATCCTCAATGGTAATAACATGATAGGGGTATTTTAAATTAATCTCATTAATCAAAGCGGCCAAAGTGGTTGATTTTCCATTACTTGTTGGGCCCGTCACTAAAACAAAACCTTGGGTTAAATCACAAATTTTATATAAAGAAGGAGGTAAATTGAGTTCTTCTAAGGTTCTTATTTTTTTGGGAATTAAGCGAAAAGAAGCAGAAAGACCATTTTTTGTATAGTAAAGATTTATTCGAAAACGAGTCTCCTCAAATTCTTGGGAAAGATCAAGTTCCTTGTTGGTTAAAAGAATCTGTTTTTGTTCATCATTTAATAAAGAAAAAAGAGCTTCTTCTAAGTTTTTTTCCTCAAGGGGAGGATATTTTGCCAAAAAATGAATTTCTCCCTCAATCCTAAGGGATGGGAGGAAGCTTGGAATAAGATGTAAATCCGAAGCATTTTTTTCAATAGCTAATTTTAAAAACTCATTGAGATTCAGCATATTTTTTTCTCAAATAACGAATAACGTTAATTTTTTCTAATTCTAATTTTTTTACTTCGCTCAAGATAAATCCTTAGAATAAATCCTTCGACTTTCCTCCGGATAAACCGATTCCAACTGATTATAACTGATTTTAACTGATTTAAACTATTTCTTAAACTTCTGCTACCCGCAAAACTTCTTCAATCGTTGTTATTCCATCCAATACTTTTAAATAGCCATCCTGTTTCATATTGATTAATCCTTCTTTTTTTGCCTGGTTTTCAATATCTTTAGCTGACTCTTGTTTTAAAATCATTTTAGTAATTTGTGGCGAAACTTTCAAAACTTCAAAAATAGCAATCCGGCCTAAGTAACCGATATTATTACATTCAGAACAACCTTCTCCTTTTGCTAAAATAATCTTTTTTCCTTCCTTATAAGGTTTTGGTAAAAGATCACCTAAAACATCGATGATATTTTTCTTTACTTGTTCATCTGGTTCATACTCTTTTTTACAAAACTGACACACTCGACGACAGATTCGTTGAGCAACAACTGCATTTAAAACTGAGGCTATTAAAAAAGACTCAGCCCCCAAATCTATTAACCGAGGAATGGCAGTGGCTGAGTCATTGGTGTGAAGGGTTGAGAAAACCAGATGGCCGGTTAAAGCAGCTTGAATTGCCAGTTGGGTAGTTTCTTTATCACGAATTTCACCAACTAAAATAATATTGGGGTCCTGACGTAAAAAAGCCCGAAGTCCTGAGGCAAAAGTCAGGCCGGCTTGGGGATTAATTTGAACTTGGTTGATACCTGGGATTTGATATTCTACTGGATCCTCAAGAGTCATGATGTTAACTTTTGGGGTATTGAGTCGAGAAAGAACGGAATATAAAGTGGTTGTTTTTCCAGAACCTGTTGGGCCGGTGACTAAAATAATTCCATAAGGCTTTGTAATTGCCTCTTCTAAATCACGAAATTGAGGTCCACGCAGTCCCAGTTCATGAAGTTTTGGAATCCCACCAGTTTTTTTCAAAAGTCGCATCACCACTTTTTCTCCGTGAACTGTGGGCAAAGTGGAAACCCGAAGATCAACCTCTTCATCTCCCAAACGATAAGAAAAACGGCCATCTTGAGGGATTCGTTTTTCATCGATTTTCATTGAAGAAAGAATCTTAATTCGCGAAATCACCCCATCTTGGATAACTTTTGGTAAAACCAGCTTTTCATGTAAAATGCCATCGATTCGATATCTTACCCGGACGATATTTTCTTGAGGCTCAATGTGAATATCGGAGGCGCGACCACGAATAGCAAACTCAACGATGGTGGCAACAATTTTAGCAATTGGGGCTTCTTTTATCTTTGTCTCTTTCAAAACTTCCTCTTTTTTTGGCTGATATTCTTTTAAAGCTTCTTTTACCTCAGGTGTTAAACCTTGGCCGTAAATAATCTCAATTGTTTTTTGAATTTTTTGCGGATCAGCCAGAACAAAAACAATTCTTTTTCCAGTTTTTTTCTCTAAAAAATCAGAGGCAAAAGTATTAAAGGGATCATAAGTTGCCAGATACAAAATGTTTTTTTCACTTTCAAACTTAAAAGGAAAAACATTAAAACGTCTAGCCAAAGGTTCAGAAATTAAGGAAATTGCCTGAGGATCGGTGGGAATACTTTCTAAATCAACATATGAAATTTCAAAAATCTCGGCAATGGCTCTAATTATTTCTTCGCGCTTTACATCAGTAAATTGAAAAAGATACTCATCTATTGGTAAATTTTTTTGAAGAGCGGCCAATTCAAACTGATCTGCCTGATCTTGAATTATGACTTTGTTTTTGACTAATTGGTTAAGTAATTGTTTTGGAATAATATTCATAATTTAACTATAAAAAGATTTGGAAAAAAATGCAAGAGTGATAAAAAAATTTGTTATATTTATTTTATGCAATCAATGATTCTTTTAACTAAAGAAAAAGAGTGTGTTGATGAATTTCTTAAAAAAAATTTTTCCAAAGATGATATTATTACTTTTCTTTATCCGGAAAAAAATGAATATAGCATCAATCAAATAAGAATTCTTCAACAAGAGGTTAAATATTTTAACCCCAAAAAAAGAATTTATGTTTTTTATGAGTTTGAACGTTCATCTTTAGAATCCCAAAATGCCTTTTTAAAACTTTTAGAAGAACCACCTTCAAGCGTTTATTTTATTTTAGCATGTCAAAACCTTTATCGACTTTTACCAACGGTTATTTCTCGCGCTAAAGTGATCGATTTAAAAAATAAGGCGGAAGAAAAAGAGAATGAAAAAATTGAAAAGGTGATTGAAAAGATAAAAAAAGGCGAACTTTTTTTTGTTGATGTTACCGATCGAAACGAGGCAAAAGAACTGACTCTTTTTTTAATTTATTATTTTAAAAAAGAACTCAAACGCGATCTTAAGGCTTACCAGATTTTAAAAGAAGCAGTAAAAAATCTTTTTCTTTTAGAAAACAACTATTTAAATCCGCAACTTACTTTAGATAATCTCTTGATCTTTATTTATAAGTGTTATAATAAAAATATAAATGAATAAAAAAGGATTTACTTTAATTGAGCTTTTGGTGGTGATTGCCATTATTGGAATGCTTTCGGCGCTTTTGGTGCCTAATTTTATGGGCGCCCGTGAGCGAGCCCGTGATTCCCAAAGAAAATCTGATTTAAAACAGATTCAAAAGGCTTTAGAAATGTATCGCCAAGATCAAACTCTTTATCCAACCGCAACGTCAGGTCGATTTGGAACCTGTGGTAGTTCTTTTAGTTCTGGTTCAACGATTTACATGAACAAAATCCCTTGCGATCCTTTGGCTCCAACACCATATTATTATTCACCAAATAATACTAATCTTACATTTCAACTTTGCGCCTGTTTAGAAAATAAAGCTGATTTTGATAGTTCAACATCATGTCCATGCGGTCCTTGTTCATCTGGTAAATGTTATATAGTTACCGAACCATAAAATTATGATAAAAAAAGCTTTTACTCTTTTGGAGATGTTGGTTGTTATTGGTATTATTGGAATATTGGTTGGTCTTGGAGCCATCTCTTATTCTACCGCCCAAAAAAAAGCAAGAGACGCAAAACGAAAACAAGATTTAAAAGCTTTTCAAAATGCCATGGAACAATGTTATGCGGTTAATAATTATGCCTATCCTATTATAACCGGTGGTGGAACAACTTCTATTAGTGAAGATTGTCCTTCTTCCAATGGACCGGATTTAACCATCACCGATCCAAGCAACAAAACCTATTCTGTAACTTCATCAACAAGTAGTTATTCTGTTTCTATTTCTTTAGAAACAGAAGGAACATTTACTATTTCCAATCAACAATGAAAAGTAAAAAAAAAACCAGCAAAAATAAAATTTCAGACTTTAAATCTTTTACTTTAATCGAAATTTTGGTCGTTGCCACCATTATTGCACTTCTAGCTTCTGGAGGAGCGGTAGTTTACACTCAACTAAATAGAGCCAGTCGCGATGCCAAAAGAAAAGCTGACTTAGAACAAATAAGAGCCGCGTTGGAGATGTATAGAAGTAATAATAATCAATATTATTCAGGAAGTTTTAATAATAATTGTCAAAATGTCAATTGGTTGGTTAGTTATCTTTCTTCTCTCCCAAACGATCCAAAATCTCCTTCATATTATTATCGCTGTAATATTTCTCAATCAGACTACACATTAGGCGCCTATTTAGAAACTGGAGGAAGAGGAAGTTGTGGGAGTTGTGGTGACGCTAATTGTAATTACTGTGTTGGTCCGTATGGGCAAAAATAGAATAAAACGTTGTGTAAACATGGTGTAAAAATTGTGTAAAGGTTTAAAAATAATACCAATGATGCGAATGAATAGTAAATGATGCAAATGATGCGAATATGAAAGAGAGATAAATGGAGATTTGTAGAGATAAATGGAGATAAATAGAGATACGTAGAGATAAATGGAGATTGGGAGAGTGGAAATTAGTGTAAAAAGTAGTGTAAACATTGTGTAAAAGTTGTTAATATTTAACGTTTTACGTTACACGTTTCACGTTTCACGTTACACTTTGTTAAAGAGTTAGATGTTATATATTTGGTGTTAGATTTTAGGTACTAGGTGTTAGAAGTTAGGTGTTAAATGCTAGGTGATTAACGATGAGTAAATCTTTTACCTTAATTGAGCTTTTAGTGACAACCACCATCATCTTAATCTTTGGCGGTTTATCGTTGGCTTATTATAATAACTTTACCCAGGAAAAAAATCTTAAAAGTGAAGCATTAAAATTAGTCAATATTTTAGAAATAGCAAAAAAGAAAGCTAATAGTGGTGATTTAAGCGGTTTAACTTGCAACGGCGGAT
>Ga0308394_1000555_pt1 | contig 19908 bp, 17 predicted proteins | sample Hotspr2Sampleme2_FD_202366 | JGI IMG/M metagenome (GOLD analysis project Ga0308394, IMG submission 202366) | Hot spring phototrophic mat microbial communities from Mushroom Spring, Yellowstone National Park, Wyoming, United States - 20050701_me2 ...
TGACCCTTACTGGTTCATTATCAAAACCCACCTCTTCAATCGGCATAAACTCATCAACTTGCGGCATTCGTTCTTTTAGTTTTTGTAAAATTTTTCCGGTTTTATCCCGAAAAGCAACGCCCACCATACAACCGGTGACAATAATCTTAAGTCTTGGTTTTTTTTCTTTTATTTTGCCTAAATTTCTTACCAATCCATAAACTCTATCTTCAGCCGATTGGCGGACCATACAGGTATTTACGACAATATAATCAGCATCAGCGTATCCTTTTGCCGGTTTCATCCCACGCGCTTCAAAAGCAGCCGCCACTCTTTCTGAATCAGCCTTATTTTGTTGACAACCGAAAGTTTTTATGAAATATTTCATAGACTAAATTATAAACAAAAATTTATCTTATGGAGCCAGAAATTATTTTTTTAAATTTTGCTTTTCTTATTGAGTTTGCCGATGAAGAACAAAGGAAAGTAAAAATGGAGAAGGTAGTGTGAAAATTAGCTTTATTTTTTATTAATAGTTTTTTGTTATAATTTATCTTATGAATATCCAACAAATTAAGGCGAAAATCGTCCCAATTTTTGAGAATGAGAATATTGTAAAAGCAGCTATTTTTGGATCTTACGCTATTGGTAAGACAAAAAAAGATAGTGATGTGGATCTGATTGTTGAATTTGGTGAAAGAAAAAGTCTTTTTGATCTTGTTGGTTTGAAGTTAAAGTTAGAGAAAATCCTCAAAAAAAAGGTTGACTTATTAACTTATAAATCAATTCATCCTTTATTAAAAAGCATTATTTTAAAAAAACAAAAGATAATTTATGAAAAAAAATCCTAAAATTTTTCTTAAACACATTTTAGAAAGCGTCTGCGAGATTTAAAAATATATAAAAGATGTTACCGAAGATCAATTTATCCACTCAACCCAAATTCAAGATGCAGTGATTAGGCGATTGGAAATTATCGGCGAAGCAGCTAAAAGGATTCCAAAAGAAATAACAAAACGATATGACTTTATTCCTTGGAAAAAAATTGCCGGAACTCGTGATGTTTTAATACATGATTATTTTACGATTGATATAGAAGCAGTTTGGGAAACAATAACCAAAGATATTCCAAAACTTAAACAAGATATTCAGAAAATATTAAAAGAAATATAATTAAAAAATGGCAAGGAAAAAACCATATCACGAAAAATTATCAAATATTTTCAATCTTCTTGGCTGGTATGGGGTTTTGGCGATATTGGTAGCTTATATTTTATTAAATCTTTCTTTTTTTGATGCGAAAAATATTTTCTACCAACTTTTAAACTTTACCGGTGCTTTGGCGATTGTTTTTAGTTCTTTAAGAAAAAAAGATTACCCGCCAGTGGTTTTAAATTTAATCTGGGCTTTAGTGGCGTTTGGGATTTTGGTTAAAATAATTTTTGGACTATAAAATGTTTACCAACTTATCTGCTTCCTTGTTTTTCTCACGAGGGATTAGATGATAAAAAATTGGAAGGTTTATTTCTTGTTCTAACATTCTAATTTTTAAAATATATTCTTTAATCTTTCCATTTTTTACTTTGAAAAAACCATTGGCTTGACTAACTAAAAGCCGTGAGTCAGAGTAAAAATCAATTCTTTCAACTTTAAAATCATTAGCCAATTTTTCTTTTTGCTTTTTTATTTCCTCAAGAGCGTAGATTAATGCTTGATATTCGGCGTCGTTATTGGTAGCAATGCCAATTGATTGATTAAACTGAAAGATTTTTTTGTTATCAATATAAAAAACACCACCGATGCTGGCTGGTCCTGGATTGCCTTTTGATCCACCATCAGTAAAGACTTTTAATTTAAACATAAGATTATATCTTACTTTAAAATTTATAAAAATTAAACAAGAGATTTTATATTGACTTTTTTACTAAAAAAAAGTAAAATATGAAATATGAGTGTTATTTTTGGTTTTTGGTTAGGAAAAAGTTTGGGGGAGAGAATTGATGAATATAATCAATGTATTAAAAGAGCTGAATTTGAGAAAAAAAATCCAAAAGAACCACCAAAAAATAAAAACCAAATAATTAAAGATTTACAAAGGTTTTCGTCTCTTACTAAAGAAGAAATCTTTTCTGATTTGGAAACAGGTGATTTTGGCCTTAATGATAAAAAAGTAAAAATTAGACTTCATGTTTATGGAAAAAATGAATTAGTCTATAAAAAGAAAAAGAAATGGTATGAAACACTTCTTCATATTTTGATTAATCCTCTTATAATTTTATTTTTTTTCATTATTGTAGTTTCTTTATTTACTCAAGATTACGAAACTTCTTTTATTATTAGTTTGATGGTTTTTATAAGTTTAATTATTAGATTTATTCAAGAGACTAAAGCCTACAATGAAGCAGAAAAACTTATGTCTTTGGTTAAAACAACAGCTACAGTTATAAGAAACGGAAAGAAAAAAGAAGTTGATTTAATAAATATTTGTCCTGGTGATATTGTTTATCTTTCTGCTGGTGATTTAATTCCTGCTGATTTAAGAATTATCGAAAGTAAAGATTTATATGTTAATCAATCATTTTTAACTGGTGAATCTTTACCGGTTGAAAAAAATCATTTTCCAGAAACTAATACCAACATTCATCCATCAAATTTGAAAAATATTTGTTTGATGGGGACAAATGTTGAAAGCGGATATGCGATTGGGGTAGTCATTCATACGGGGAAAAATACATATTTAAATTCTTTAACTAAAGATATAGCCGGAACAAGACCAGAAACTGCCTTTGATAAAGGAATCGAGAACTTCACCTACTTAATGATAAAATTTATGTTTTTTATGGTGCCAACTGTTTTTTTAGTTAATGGCATAACTAAAGGAAATTGGTTTGAGGCATTTTTGTTTGGGATTTCAATAGCTGTTGGTTTAACTCCTGAAATGCTTCCTGCTATTGTTACTTTGAATCTTTCAAAGGGAGCAATTAATATGTCAAAGAAAAAAACAATTGTTAAAAATTTAAACTCGATTCAAAATTTTGGAGCGATGGATGTTTTATGTACTGATAAGACTGGTACTTTAACTCTAAATAAAGTGACCGTTATTAAATACTTTAATGTTTTAGAAGATAAAGATGATAAAATTATTGACTTTGCTTTTATAAATAGTTTTTTTCAAACGGGTTTTAAAAATTTAATTGATACTTCACTAGTTGATTATCAAAAGAAAATTAAAAGAGATAATATATACAAAGATTATAAAAAAATTGATGAGGTGCCATTTGATTTTAAAAGAAAACGTTTATCAATAATTGTTGAAAATAAAAATAAAGAAAAAATATTAATTTGTAAAGGAGCGGTAGAAGAAGTTTTATCAATTTGTAGCCGCTTTGAAATTGGAGGAAAAGATAAAAAGATTGATAAAAAAATAATTTATAAGATAAAAGAATTAAATAATCAATATTCAAATGAGGGTTATCGATTAATTGCCGTTGCTTATAAAAAAATAGACGCAAATAACAATTCTAACAATTTAGAAAAAGACCTTGTTTTTATTGGTTTGGTCTGCTTATTAGATCCTCCAAAACAATCGGCCCATGAGGCAATTGAAAAGCTAAAAAATCTCGGTGTAGAAATTAAGATTTTAACTGGTGATAATGAATTGGTAACTAAAAGAATTGCTCAAGAAGTAAAAATAAATAATAACGGAGTGATTTTAGGAGCACAGATTGAACAGATGGATCAAAAAACCCTTGAAGAAGTGGTTGAAAAAAATACAATTTTTGCTAAATTACTTCCCCATCATAAAAAAAGAGTGGTTGAGGCATTAAGAAAAAAACATATTGTTGGTTTTTTGGGTGATGGGATAAACGATGCGCCAAGTCTTAGAGTTTCTGATGTTGGAATTTCTGTGGATGGTGCAGTGGATGTTGCCAAAGAATCGGCTGATATTATTCTTTTAGAAAATAATCTTAAGATTTTAGCTGATGGGGTAATCGAAGGCAGAAAAATTTTTGGGAATATTCTTAAATATTTACGAATGGGCGCATCATCTAATTTTGGCAATATGTTTTCTGTATTAGGAGCAAGTATTTTTCTTCCTTTTTTACCAATGAAACCGATTCAAATTTTAACTAATAATCTTTTATATGATATCTCACAATTGGCAATTCCTTTTGATAATGTAGACAAGGATTATATTAAAAAACCAAGAAAATGGAAGATTGATGATATAAGAAGATTTATAATTTATATCGGGCCAATAAGTTCGATTTTTGATTATGTGACTTATTTTGTTATGCTTTTTATTTTTAATAGCTTTAGCAATCCTTCGCTTTTTCAAACTGGTTGGTTTGTTGAGTCTCTACTTACCCAAACACTGATTATTCATGTTATTAGAAGTAAAGGATTGCCTTTTATTCAAAGTCGAGCTCATCCTTTATTGATTTTAACTACAATACTTATTTCTTTAATAGGAATTTTTTTGGTTAATTCTCCTTTTGCTTCCTTGTTTGGTTTTACTACTTTACCTTTATTATATTGGCCAATTTTAGCTGGTATTTTAATTAGTTATATTCTTTTAACTCAATTAGTGAAAATATATTACATTAAAAAATTTGGCTGGAATTAATTATTTTTTTTAATAAAAAATTACTTAAATAATCCCAAAAATATTTTTGAATAATATTGTCTTAAAGAGAAAATCAGCTAAATTATCGGTCTAAAAAGATTGAGCTATTGATGGAAAAGATAAATAAAAAGTATATTTATTTAAAAATGGAGAGATTATTTATTCAGAACTTTAACGATCTATTTTCTTAACTTTCTCAATAATCAAAATAAAAACAATTAAAATCACAAAAAAACTTAAAAAAGCAAGGAGTTTATCAAAACCTTTTAAAAACAAAGAAGCAACACCTAAGATAAAAGAAACTAACCAATAAAATATAGCAATTCGTCTTTTTCCCCAGCCAATTTCCAGTAATCGATGATGAAAATGACCCCAGTCGGCCTGGAATGGAGATTTTTTTTGATAGATTCGTCTTATGATGGTGTAAATAGCATCAATCATTGGCATCGATAAAATCAAAATCGCGGTTCCGACTTTTCCAAAAGATAAAATCGATAAAATCCCAAGCCAAAAACCAGCCAAAGCACCACCGCCATATCCTGGCATAATTTTTTGCGGATAAAAATTCCAGGTTAAAAAGCCAAGATAAGCACCACTTATAATAAAAGCCAAGATTGTTACTGAGTAAACTGTAATGTCATGAGCGGTAAATCTTTGCGATAAAATTCCCAAAAAAAAAGCAGTAATTGCCACAAATCCAGGAAGTTGACCATCAACGCCTTTGCTCCAGTTGACCATATTAGTCAACCATGTTAACCAGATAATTGATAAAATATCAGCCAAAATCAAAATTTGACGATGACCAAAAAAATCAAAATCGATTTTCCATTGATCAAGTCTTATTACGCCACCTAAAGGATTGGAGATATAAGGAATTCCCAAACCAAAACTAACGACCAAAGAGGCAATTAAAAGATTGACGATAAAGCGAAGATAGGGTGAAAGGTCAAAATAATCATCTAAAAGACCAACAATAAGAAGTAAAAAACTAGCAATAATAATCCCTAAAATTATTTTATTGATTGTTAAAAAAAATAAGATACTAATTAAAAAACTAAAAAAAATTGGCAAACCACCACCGCGAGGGATAATGCCAGTATGAGTATGGGCTGGGTGTTTTCGTTTTTTTTTATCGGTAACTAAATTTATTTTTTTTGCCAAAATTATTGTTGGATAAGTTAACAAAAAAGATAAAAAAGAAGCAAAAATTAAAGGCAAAATGTTTTTCATAAATATTTAACTGATTAAAAAAATAATTCGTAAAAAAATTATTGGAATGATAATGATGAAAAAAAGGTTAACGTAATCGACGATTTTTTTGACTAAAAAATTGCCAAAGAAAAATTTTTTATAAAAAAAATTGTTAATAAAAAAAAAGAAGTTTAAAAAAAAAGGTAAAAAAACAATCATCCAAAGATCAACAAGTTGTTCTTCACCAAATCGACGGGAATAAAACAAAGGAATTTGCGGCGGTAAATAATTGAATTTTAAAATAAAAACTCCAAGCATCAAAAAATTGGTAAAAAAAAGTAGTTTCTTCATATTTTTAAATATTTTTATTATATCTTAATCTTTTAAAAAACCGCTTGGATTAAATAAGAATCACTTTCGACAATAAAAGCTTTTTTGGGATATAAAGGAAGAGAAAAAGTAATTGCTTCCTTTGGAATTAATACTTTGCCAACATAATTTGGGATTTCCTCATAACTTTTGTTAAAAATTTTTACCCTATTGATATCAAAATAATAACCGGCGATAAAATAATCAAGTTCGGAAGTGACATAAACAAAATCCTCTTTTTTTGCTAAAGCCTTTATTTCTTGATAAAGTTTTTTATAGTTTGATTTTTTTCGAAATTTAATCTGTAGTTTTTGATAGTCAAAAGAAAAAAATAAAAGAGCAAAAACAATTAAAATCGCAATTACTTTTCTTTGAATGTGATTGATGATAAAAACTAAAAGAAGAAGCATTAATATTAAAAAGCTAATAAGATACCGCGGAAGAAAAATTGGTTTAATATAAGAAATTAATGCTACTAATAGCGGTATAAAAACCCCGTTGAAAAAGAGATAAAAAAAGACTGGTTTTTTAGAATTTTTTTTAATAAAGAATCCAAAAATTATCAAAAAAATTAGAAAAAGCGATAAATACCCCATTTTTTTATAAGAAAAACCAAAGTATTTTTCAAAACCGGTAAATAATATTCCCAAAAAATTTTTAATAATAAAAAAATCCGGTTTTTTGATCCAAAAATCATCGCCAATTGATTTTCCTTTTTGAAGAAAAACAAAAAAAATCCACAAAATCAAAAAAGCTCCTTGATAGAAAAAAAATCTTAATTGAATTTTTTTAAATTTTTTTTTGAATAAAAGATAGGTTAAAATCTGAGAGAAAAAAATAAAAATCATAAAATAATGAGTAAAAAGACCCAAAAAAGAAGCTAAAAGATATTGTTTTTTATTTTCCTTTAAAAAAGCATACGATGACCATGAAGAGAAAAAAGCAAAAAGGGTATAGGTGCGAGCTTCAAAAGCGTAGTATAAAAATAAAGGATTAAATATAAAAACCATTAAAGAAAGAATCAAAAGTAATTTTTCTTTGATTTTAAAGATTTTAGTTAAAAATAAAAAGATAATATAAATCGTTGCCCAATAAAAAACTAACGACAAACTGCGAAGGGCGATTTCTGATGAGCCAAAAATTTTCATCCAAAAATGAAGCAAAATATAATACAAAGGCGGATTATAGTCTTTGGCGGATAGAAAGATAATTTCTAAGATGTTTTTTTTTGCCAAAAAATAAGAAAAAGCCTCATCTCGCCAAAGGCTTTGGGCAAAAAACAAAAGGGGTGTTTTTGAAAAGAGAAAAGATAACATAAAAATTTTTTAAACTTTTTCTGTTACTTTATATTTTATCGGTTTTTTCAGCAAAAGTCTTGTTTGCGCCTCTAAAGCCGGGGTTGAGGAAAAAAGAAAAGAAATAAGAGGAAGAAGATACCATTGGATAATTAAAATGGGCAAAGAGGTAATTTTTATTTTTTGTTTTAATTTTTTTCTAATGCTAACATCTAAAATAATATAAAAGACAAGTATTAAAGAGCTTAAAGTTAAAATAAAAGCAGAAATTTTTGGTAAAAGAAAACCCATCACCGTTCTTTTAAAAATAGGATTAATTAATGGGGGGATTGAGGCGCTTATCGTTAAGATAAAAAATGAGGTTGACCAAAGAAAATGAGTTTCAAAAATAAAAAGAATTTTTTTTAATTTTAAGAAAAAAGGGATATGGGGAGTTTTAAAAAAGTTTTTTAAAGCGTAAGCAATATCCGATGCCCCCCAAGCCCAGCGTTTTTCCTGTTGATAGCGATTGATTAAAGTTTTTATTAAGCTTCCAGAATAAACCGCATCGCCATTAATAATCGTATACAAAGGAAGAGTTTTTAATTTTTTACCAAATTTAAAAAATGCTTGAAGATAAATATGCCAGTCTTCAGGAATGATGTTTGTATCCCAAAAGTTAACTTGTTTTAAAAGCCAAAAGGAGGTGGAGTAGGTTGAGATTTGGATAAGATTTTCTTTATCTGCCAAAAAAGCTAAGCGCAAAATTGAGGAAAGAGTAGCTTGAATTCGAACAAAAATCGGCAGTTGCCAAAAGTTGTTGTAAAGTAAAACTGGTGCCCAGTAAAAATGAAAGAGGCGATCTTTGTCTTTGAGATAAGAAAAAGTAAGATAGGAAAAATAGTTTTTGGGAAGGATGCTATCAGCATCACAAATAGTAATTAAAACTTTTTGGGGATCAATGTTTTTTTGAGCAAGATAACTTTCAATGAATTTTGCTGCATAGGTTTGGTTACTGGCTTTTCCTTCAACTTCATTGTCTAAAAGTTTGTGAAAAGTAATAAAGATTTTTTCAAAATGATTTTTAAATTCGTCGATTAAGATTTTTGCTTTTTCTTTAGCTTCTTTCTCTCTTTCTTCAAACGCTAAAACCAGATAAATTTTTTGTGGATAATCGTTTTTGGCAATGGCTTGAATTGTTTGTTTTAATTTATAAATTGGCTCTTTGTAGTTTGGAATGATCACAAAATGATAAATTTTTTGGTTTTTAATTAGTTTTTCTATTTTTTTAGCAAAATTAATCTTTTTAAAAAACTCAATTTTTTGATAAGAAATCACTGCCTGATAGACTGTTTTTAATGATTTGTAAAAAAAATAAACATCAAAAGCAATGATAAAATAACCAACAACCGCTGGATGAAAAGGGGAAAGCCATATAGGTAGAGTAATCGTCAACCAAGAAAGGGAGGGCAAAAAAATTTCTGTTAGTCGTTCAAAAAAATAACTTTTTAAAAAGGATTGCGTCATAATATTAGTATTATATTATAAAATTAACGTATGAATGATGAACAAAGACAAGCAATAACTTACAATCAAGGACCCCTTTTAGTCATTGCTGGGCCAGGAACGGGTAAGACTTTTGTTATTGTTGAAAAAATTAAGTATTTAATTAAAAATAATTTAGCCAAACCAGAAGAGATTTTGGCTCTTACTTTTACGGAAAAAGCGGCTTTGGAGATGGAGGAACGCGTTGATAAGGAGATGCCCTATGGTTATTTTCAGATGTGGATTTCCACCTTCCATTCTTTTGCTTATCGAATTTTAAAAGATGAAGGAGCCAATTTGGGTTTGCCTTTAGATTTTCATTTAATGAGTAAGGCGGAGGCAGTGATTTTTTTAAGAAAAAATCTTTTTGCTTTTGATTTAAATTATTTTCGTCCTTTAGGCAATCCGGAAAAATTTTTGGAAGCTTTGATTTCGCATTTTTCTCGTTTAAAAGAAGAAAATATTAGTGAAGAAGAATATCTTGATTGGGCAAAAAAATTAAAACCAAAAACTGAGGAAGAAAAAATTGAAAAAGAAAAATATCTGGAACTTTCCAAGGCTTATTCTCTTTATCAAAAACTTAAATTGAAAGAGGGATTGGTTGATTTTTCTGATTTAGTTTTTTATCTTTTTAGACTTTTTAAAAAACGCCCCAATCTTAAAAATCACTATCAAAGACAATTTCGTTACGTCTTAGTTGATGAGTTTCAAGACACCAATATTGTCCAATATGATCTTTTAAAACTTCTTTTTCCCAAAGAAAGAAATCCTTTTTTGACAGTAGTTGGTGATGATTCCCAAGCAATTTACAAATTTCGCGGCGCCTCAGTTTCTAATATTTTAAATTTTATGAAAGATTACCCCGAAGCCAAAAGGGTGACTCTTGTTAAAAATTATCGCTCTTGCCAAAAAATATTAGATGCTTCTTATCGCTTGATTAAACACAATGACCCAGACACTTTAGAAGCAAAATTAGGCATTTCAAAAAATTTAATTTCTCAAAAAAAAGATAAGAAGGGGGCCATTGATTTTTATTTGGCCAATAACGTTGAAGAAGAGGCGGAATTTGTGGCCAAAAAAATTATTGCTTTAAAAGAAAAACATAAATATTTGTTTTCTGATTTTGCCGTTTTAGTGCGAGCCAACAATCATACCGAACCATTTATTCGCGTTTTTTCCCGTTTTGGAATTCCTTATCAGTTTCTAGGACCTTCTTTTCTTTTTCATCAACCGGAGGTAAAAGATTTAATCGCTTATCTTTATTTTCTTTCTGATATTGAGGATTCTTCCTCGTTTTATCGGGTTTTGACAATGGATATTTTTGATATTGATAAAAAAGACTTGGCCTCCCTTCTTTCTTTTTCCAAAAGAATCAGTCAACCCCTTTTTTTAGCTTTTAGAATTTATCTTTCTTTAATAAGCGATGAAGGATATGAAAAAGAGTTTGAAGTTTATAAAAAATATCTCCCTCTTTTTACCAAAAAAACTAAAGAAACTTTTTTAAAAATTTATAAAATGATTAACCGTCATTTAAAACTTTTGAAAAAAGAAACCGCCGGGCAAATTCTTTATTACTTTTTAGAAGACACCGGTTATCTTTCCAAATTAGTCGATTTTAAAACAGAAAAAGAGGAGAAAAAAGCATTAAATATTTCTAAATTTTTTAATAAACTCAAAACCTTTGAGATGGAACATGAGGATGCTTCTGTTTTTGCGGTTTCTGATTGGATTAAGATGAGTTTGGAACTTAATGAATCGCCCCAAGTGGATGATTTTGATAAAGAACGTTTTGATGCAGTTAATATCTTAACCATTCATTCGGCAAAAGGCTTAGAATTTCCGGTAGTTTTTTTGGTTAATCTCACCCAAGGCCGTTTTCCCACCTACGAAAGACAAGAAAAGATCGCTTTGCCTGATGCTTTAATAAAAGAGATCTTGCCTTTTGGTGATTATCATCTTGAGGAAGAAAGGCGACTTTTTTATGTGGGGCTAACAAGAGCGGCCGACTATGTTTTTTTAACCGCTTCTTTATATTATGGGGAGGGGAAGAAAGAACGAAAAATTTCTCAGTTTGTGGTTGAATCTTTGGGGAAAGAGTTTTTGGAGAAAAAGATTTTGATAAAAAAAGATGAAAAAAAGCAACTTTCGATTTTTGATTTTGCCCCAAAAAAAGAAACAGTGTTAACGTCAAAGGTTTATCCTTTGGAATTTTCCTTTTCGGCTTTGGAGGTTTATAAAACTTGTCCGCTTCAGTATAAATATCAATATGTTTTAAAAATTCCCACCACCCCAACTGCGGCTGAATCTTTTGGGGTAAGCATTCATCAAACCCTTCAGCGATTTTACCAAAGGTATCAAAACGACAAAACAATTGATTTTAATACCATGCTTGAAATCTATCGACAAAGTTTTATCCCTGTTGGCTACAGTTCCCCCTCTCATTTTAAGCGAATGAAGAAAGAAGGTGAAAAAATTCTTAAAGATTTTTTTGAGCGTTTTCACCCGCCAGAAGGAAAAATTTTAGCTTTGGAAAAAAATTTTAAGATTAAGTTGGAAAAAGAAATTGTCATTTTGGGCAAAATTGATCGTCTTGATGAAAAAGAAGATGGCAAAATTGAGATCATCGACTACAAAACAGGAAAAATGCCAGAGGAAAAAGAACTAAAAAAAAGTTTGCAACTTTCTATCTATGCTTTGGCGGCAACGGATAAAGGAACTTTTAATAAAAAATTGTCCGATATAATTCTTACTTTTTATTTTTTAAATGAAGGAAAAAAAATTAGTTTTCAAAAAGATAAAGAGGATATAAAAAAGTTAAAGGAGGTAATTGAGGATTTAGTTTCGCAAATAAGACAAGAAAAATTTGAACCCAATGTTGGTCTTTGGTGTGATTTTTGTCCATTTCGTATTATTTGCGAAGCATGGAGGTAAGTTATTTTTTATCTAAAGATCAAAGTTTTTATAAGAGTAGGATCAATCTCTTTTTTGACATCTAATTCATTAAGTTTATATTTTTCAACTCTAAAATTACTTTTGTTAAATTGAAATACTTTTTCTGGATTTTTATCAATTTTTACCATATTTTTTTGCCACCATTCTTTAGAATATCCAGGGTTGTCACTTGGATCAATGATTAGGTAGGTTGTTTCTTTTTTTTCATGAATAATTGCTTTTTTATTCTTATAAAATTTTCCCATATAATTCATTGCGTACCAAGAGGGATAGCCAAAGTTGTCATCACTAAATATAAAATAACCAAAATTTTTTGGAGCATCTTCATAAATTTTTTTTGCCATATTTTTATAAAAAAGCCATGAACTTTTTTCTTGTCCAAAATAATTTTTAGTTTTAATTATTAATTGAGTTTTTGTATAAAAACTGCATGCGATTAAAGTTATTATAAATATGAAAAAAGCTTTTTTGTTTATATATTTAATAAAAGAAGCAATAATGATTGATAATAAAGGTAAAAAAGGCCAGTAATAATGCCACCAAATTATTCCTTTGTAAAAAATGACAATCAGCCAGTAACCAAAATAAAGATATAAAAATAAAAGATATATTTCTTTATTTTTATCCTTTTTATTTTTAAAAACTTGATAAAAGCCGATAAATAGGATGATAATTGTTAAAAAATTTAAAAGAATATTCCTATCAGTTATGAAATTAAGTTCACTTCCAACTGAGTGGGTGATTTTTTGTTTAATTATTTCCCAATTATAAAAGTTTTTGTTATTATTTTTTATATTTTGACTAAAAAAGTTTATTAGCGAATGGGTCTGTAAAAAATTATGCCTTAAATCAAAAATAATATAAGTAGATAAAGGAATTATAAGAATTAAAAAAGCTAACAAGTGATAAAACTTTTTATGCTTAATAGCATTAAATAGAATTAAAATAAAAGCAAGAATCAAAATTGGGCCGCCAAAGGCTATTTGAAATTGGATGATTAAACCTAAAATAAAAAGACTGATTACTAAGAATTTTATTTTTTTCTGTTTTAGATAGCTAATTAAAAAATAAAAAAACATAGGTGATAAAATTAAGGCTCCCACCGGATTTGATGGGCCAGCGGGAAATGAAATTGTACTTAATGCAACTATAAGTGTGGCAATTAATCCTATATGTTTATCAAACAAAAGTTTTCCAATTTTATAAGTAATGATTAAATTAATAATATAAAGAAGAACCCAAAACCAACCAACTACTATTGGATTACCTTTTCCTAAAATAAAAGCGGGAAGATTGAGATATAACCATAGCGGTCCATGAAAAACTCCAGATATAGCTCCCGAACGAGGACCAATTAAAGCAATTGGTTTGTTATATAAAATATCCTCCATCAAAAGAAAATCGCGAGCAATATCGCTGTAAAATAAAATATCTCCATTAATAACAAACCAAGAAGCTAGAATTGTACATAATCCAATCAAAAATAAAAAAAGATAAAGAATAATCTTTTTCTTCATTCTTTAAAAATAAAAAATCTTAAAAAAATAAAATCAGATTAAAATAAATTATAATTTAAGTAAAATTAATTTTAAAATATTTTTTTCTATTTTTTCTTTTAGATTTATTTAACTTTAATAAATTTTTAATAATCTCAAAAAGATAAGACAGAACGGGTGTTTTTTTATCAAAACTATTTGCTTTTATAAAAAATCAAAAAAATATCTTGTCTCTTTATCAGTCATATTATTTGATAAAATTATATTTTATGAAACAAGGAAAAGTGCTTTTAATTGGTCGGCCAAATGTTGGGAAATCTACTTTTTTAAATAATCTAATTGGCCAAAAAGTTTCAATCACCTCTCCCAAACCGCAAACCACTAGATTTCCCATAAAAGCTTTGTATCAGGATGAACGAGGCGAAATTATCTTTATCGATACGCCAGGGCTTATGCGAAAAACTGAGGATTTACTTTCAGAAAATATCAACAAAAAAACCCTCCAGACTTTAAATGAAGAATTGGATTTAGTTTTATATATGGTTGATCCAACAAGAAAACGAGATTTTGAAGAGGCAAGGGTTTTGGGATTGGTACGGCAAATTGAAAAACCAAAGATTCTTGTCTTAAATAAAATCGATCTTTGGCAAACTGGTAAAAAAGACGATTACTCGGCTCAATACAAATTTTTAGAAGAAGAATTTAGTGATGTTTTTTATATTTCTGCTTTAAAAAAACTTCATTTTAAGCCACTAATAAAAAGAATTTTTGAACTTTTGCCAGAAAAAAAAGAAGAAAAATTTGAAAACTTAAATCCTTATCCGGTATTAAATATTGATGCCAAAACTTTTGTTGCTGAGTTAATCCGAGAAAAAGTTTTTTTAATGATGGGTGAGGAAATTCCTTATACAACAACAGCAATTGTTGATGAAATTGATGAGAGAAAAAATGGGGTAATATATATTAAAGCCCGGATTTTAACCAACAACGATCGCTACAAAAAAATGTTAATTGGCAAAGAAGGGCGAAAGATTAAAGAGATTGGTTCATATGCTCGGAAAGAGATTGTTTTAGCCACTGGTAAAAAAGTTTATCTTGATTTACAAGTCGAAACCGATCCTCATTGGATGGAGATTTATTTTTAAACAATCTTTTGCGAATAAGAATAAATGACTTTTTTTCAAAACCACCTCGTCAATAAGCCGACTTAGATTATTTCTTGCTTGGGTAAGATTAATTGGTTTTTTAAAATATTAATTATATAATGCACATTATAATGTTCAGATTATCAAAAGAATTAAAAAAATTTATTTAACTTAGGCCATTTATTGTTTAATTTATTCTTTTTTTTCGACTTTGGTCATGTGCCAAGATAACTCTTAACGTATTCTTATTATTCTATCAATATTTTTATAAAATCTCCGTATATAATCCGTCGACTTGAGTTTGCTACTTTATATCATCCTATCCTCCGAGTCGAAGGATCATTGAAATCCCAACTTAGTCGGGATGACAGTTAAACGTGATTGTAAACTATTGACAATCGCCTCAACTTTTTGTTGGGTAATCTCACCTTTAACCAAAGTTATTTTTGTCATTTATTTTCTCTAAACTTCCATTAATAAAAACTGGTTTCATTGCCAAAATTTCTTCTAAAATGGTTTTTGATTTTTTAATAACTTTGTTATAATTTTGCAATGAAGAAAATTATTTTTGACAAAGAAAACGAAAATCGACCCTATGTAGCGGCCAATGCGGTAATTTTTAAAAATATAAAAGGAAAACAATATCTTCTTTTGGGAAAAAAAAATGTGGCCGGTCATAATCATTTTTATCTTCCTGGTGGTCATATTAAAAAAGGAGAAAAAATAAGCGAGGCTTTAATTCGGGAAGTTAAAGAAGAAACCAATCTTGATATTATTCCAGAAAAATTTTTATGGATTGAAGAAAACTTTGACGGACCTCATCATATTACTTTTTATTATCAAGCCAGATTAAAAAATGAAAAACAAAGACCCAAAAACTTAGAACCGCAAAAATGTTATTTTTGGGACTTTTATCCGATTGATAAGCCACCAAAACCTTTATGGGTAAGTTTAGAAAAATTTTTAAAAGAATATAGGGAAAGAAAAAGAATTTTGCGATTTGGGACGCCATCAATTGATTATATTGGCGTTGGGGTGGCGGCTATTATTTTAAATGAAAAAAATGAAGTTCTTCTTCAACTGCGGGGTCCAAAAGCAAAAAATGAACGCGGCCTTTGGAAATTGCCTGGTGGGGTGATAGAATATGGCGAAAAAGCAGAAGAAGCATTAAAAAGAGAGTTAAAAGAAGAGTTGGGGATTGAAGTAAAAATTATAAAACAGGCTTTTTGTTTAGATGATATTTTAAAAAAAGAAGATCAACATTGGTTAGTTCCTTTTTATCTTTGTGAGATTAAAAAAGGAATACCTAAGATTTTAGAGCCAGAAAAAGCAACAAAAATTGCCTGGTTTTCTTTCAAAAATCTTCCCAAAAACTTAGCCTTTGGTAACAAAGAAGCGCTTAAAAAAGTTTTTAAATAAAAAATCCCTCCCAAAAGGGAGGGAAAAGGTTGTTTTAAATTAAATTTATTTGGAAGCCACTTTAACGGGTATTTTTTTAGGTTTGGCTTCCTCGGCAATCTTGGCCGAAACCACGACCACCCCATTTTCCACCTTTGCCTCAATTGATTTTTCATCAACTGGGCGAGGAAGGGTAGTGGTGTAATCGAAGGAGGTAACCCGATCCATTCGATAAACCACTTTTTTCTTTTTCTTTTCTTCTTCTTTTTCTTCATATTTACCTTTTATTCTTAAAACCCCATCCTCATAAGTCACCTCCACTTTATCAGCCGGAATTCCAGGAACCGCCGCTTTGACAATTACTTTATCATCTTCCTCATAAACATCCAATCCTTCAGTCATGGTAATTTCTGGCCATTCTTCCTCTTCTTCCCAAAGCATTGGTCTAAAAAACCATCGGCCTAATGGTGAAGAAAGCCTTAAATCAACCATATTTTTTCACCTCCTTTCGATTTTTGAAAAACTTATAACTCTATTAGCAGTCTACCATAAAGTTTGCTAATTTGTCAAGAGGTATTTTAAAAAAATGATTGGCATTTGATTATCGACTTATTAGATTATGATTATTAAGGATTTTACAGACGTCAAAAGTCGACGGCAATATTTGGAAAAAAAGCTTAATATAAAGCTTGAGAATATTAAAAAAGCCTTGCTTCATGATGAAAAAGAGATAACCGTTGAAAATTTAATTGGAGAGACAAGTTTACCTTTGGGGGTTGCTGGGCCGATAAAAATTCAAAAATCAAAATTTAAATTTCAAAATTATTATATTCCTTTGGCAACAACAGAGGGAGCGTTAGTGGCCTCAGTTAATCGGGGTTGTAAAGCAGTAAATCAATCAGGAGGGGTAAAAGTATTTTTGGAAAAAATTGGGACAACGCGCGGACCAGTTTATGAAACAGGTAATTTAGAAAAGGGTTTTTGGTTTTTAGACTGGCTTAAAAAAAATGAAAATTTAATAAAAAAAACCGCTGAAAAGATTTCCTCTCATCTTAAATACTTAAAATTTGATGGCAAAGTAATTGGTCCTTACACTTTTTTGCGTTTTTATTTTGGTACCGGCAAAGCAATGGGAATGAATATGGCAACTTTTGCCACTGATGAGATTAATAAACTAATTGAAGAAAAAACTGGGATTTCTTGTTTGGCTCTTTCTGGAAATTTTTGTGTTGACAAAAAACCATCATGGTTAAATTTTAATTTAGGACGGGGAGTTTCTTTATGGGCTGAGGCAATTATTAAAAAAGAGGTGACTGAAGAGGTATTAAAAACTACCCCTCAAAAAATATTTGACATTTGGTTAGCGAAAAATATGGTAGGATCTCTCGTTTCTGGAAGCTTGGGATTTAATGCTCATTTTGCCAATATTGTCGCTTCTTTTTTTGCGGCCACGGGTCAAGATCTTGCCCATGTGGTTGAAGGAAGTATGGGGATCTCAACGACTAAATTAGAGAGTGATGGTGATTTATATTTTTCGATTTATCTTCCATCAGTGATGATTGGGGTAGTTGGTGGAGGCACGAACTTAGCAATTAAAAAAGAAGCAATAAAAATTACTCAAGCTGAAACAAAAGAAGAATTGGCAGAAGTTTTGGCAGGAGCAGTTTTGGCTGGAGAACTTTCTCTTTTGGCGTCTTTAGCAGAAGGAAGTTTGGCCAAAGCTCATAAAAAATTAGGACGAATAAAAAATAAAAAATAAAAATGGAAAATGACAATGAAAAAATAAAAAAAATTTTTAATTTTTATTTTATTTCAATATGATTGGAATTGTCTCTTACGGATTTTATTTACCAATTTGGCGAATAACAACAAAGGAAATTGCCTTAGTTTGGGGAAAAAATTATTTGGAGATTGAAAATTCGCTTTTGGTAAAGGAAAAAACTGTTGCCTCAGTTGATGAAGACTCGTTAACCATGGCTTTTGAATCTTCAAGTTTAGCTTTGAAAAACTTTCCTGATAAAAAAGAAAAGATTGAGTTTGTTTTTTTTGGCTCAGAAACTCCTCCTTATGCCGTAAATCCGGCCTCAACTATTTTGGCGGAATTTTTAGGTTTAAAAAACAACTATTTAGGAAGCGACCATCAGTTTGCTTGCAAAGCCGCAACTGGGGCTTTGATTTCTGGTTTGGGATTAATAAAAAGTAATCTTTTTGAATATGGCTTGGTGGTTGCTTCAGACAAAGCCACAGGTAAACCTCACGATGCTTTAGAATATACAGCCGCCTCCGCATCAGTGGCGTTGATTATTGGTAAAAAAAATGTCGCTTTAGAAATTATTGATCAACAGTCTTTTTCTTCCGACACACCGGATTTTTGGCGACGGGAAGGAATCCGTTATCCATCCCATGGCGGTCGCTTTACAGGAAAACCATCTTATTTTTATCATATTAATCAAGCATCAAAAATACTTTTAAAAAAAACAAATTTAAAGCCAAAGGATTTTTCGTATGCTGTTTTTCATATGCCCAATGGTAAGTTTCCTCAAGAAGTGGCTTTTGGTTTAGGGTTTGAAAAAAAACAGATTGAAAAAGGTTTAGTTGTTTCATATCTTGGTAATTCCTACACTGCTTCGGCGTTAATGGGACTGATTTCCGTTTTGGAGGAGGCAAAAACGGGCGATTTAATCTTTTTTTGTTCCTATGGATCAGGTGCTGGCTCTGATGCCTTTGTTTTTAAAGTCACAGAAAATTTAGAGAAAGTGAGAGTTTCGTTTAAATCTTTGGTTGAAAAGAAAAAGTATATCACTTATCCAACTTATTTAAAGTTTATGGGAATGATATAAAATGAATACCATTATTGCTTTTTATCAAACAAAATTTGGCGAGCTTTGGGAAAAGTCATTAACTTCTCTTATAAAAGAGGCAATCTTTGGTGTTTTAAAAGAAGCTAATTTGGAGATTAACCAAATTGATGCCATTTTTTTTGGTAATATGATGGCTGGAGTTTTGGAAAATAATCTTCATACCGCTTCAAAAATAGCAGAAATTATTCAAAGAAATATCCCAATTTTTCGGGTTGAGGCAGCCTGTGCTTCAGGAGGAGCGGCTTTTTATTTAGCAACCAAATATCTAAACGATAATTGCCAAAAAACGGTTTTGGTCTTGGGAGCAGAAAAAATGAGCGATTACTCACCAGAAGAAGTAACCTCAGCCTTAGCTGCTGCTTCCTCGGGTGAGGAACAAGAGGCGGGATTAACTTTTCCTGGTTTATATGCCTTAATGGCCAATTTTTATTTACAAAAATATCAGTATACTGAAGAAAATTTAGCTTATGTTTCTTATAAAAATCATTATCATGGCAGTCTTAATGAAAAAGCTCATTTTCAAAATAAATTAACGATTGAAAAAATTCTTCAAAGCCCATATGTGGCTTATCCCTTAAAAGTTTTGGATAGTTCCCCAATTTCCGATGGGGCGGCGGCTTTAATCATAACCAACGATAAAAACTTAGTTAAAAAGTCAAAAGCCTCTGTTTCAGTTTTAGCCTCAGAGGTGGCAACCGATACTATTAATCTTTTTAAAAGAAAAAGCTTGGATGAAATTTTATCAACAAAAATTGCCGCCGAACATGCTTTTAAAAAGGCTGGTATTGAAAGAAAGCAAATAAATGTAGCCGAAGTTCATGACTGTTTTTCCATTGCTGAAATTTTGGCAATGGAGGATCTGGGTTTTTGGAAAAAGGGAGAAGGAGGAGGAAAGACAAAGGAACTATCAACTTTGCTTAATCAATCAAGTTTAACAGTTAACCCTTCTGGTGGTTTAAAAGCTGCTGGTCATCCAGTTGGGGCAACTGGAATAAAACAAATTGGGGAGATTTTTTTACAGTTAACGAAAAAAGCAGAAAAACGCCAAGTAAAAAATGCCAAATATGGTTT
>Ga0308394_1000564_pt1 | contig 19732 bp, 27 predicted proteins | sample Hotspr2Sampleme2_FD_202366 | JGI IMG/M metagenome (GOLD analysis project Ga0308394, IMG submission 202366) | Hot spring phototrophic mat microbial communities from Mushroom Spring, Yellowstone National Park, Wyoming, United States - 20050701_me2 ...
CGACGAGGAGGAAGAATAAACTTCAAAAATGCAGGGTTAACTAAGCCCTATCAAAAGTTCCAACACTTAGTTAACTCCCCCTTGACATTCTGGGAAAAATGATTAAAATAATTACCTGAAAGGAGGTAGAGAGATGCAGAAAGGGAAAGATTTGTGTCCTGAGGTTCACGAGATTAGGAGGACGGATAGGAAGACCATAGCCATTCAGATTACAGAGGAAGGTAAGGTGATAGTTAAAGCACCTTTGGATGTCAGCGATGAGGCAATTATGAGGGTAGTTCTAAAGAGTAGAAAGTGGATAGAAAGCAAAATGAAGGAGGTTCTTTCTCGTCCGAGGGCTGGCAAAAAGGAGTTTGTTAATGGGGAAAGCTTTTTTTATCTTGGCAGACTATACAAGCTACACATAGTGGAGAACCAAGGGGAACCGTTAAGGTTTGAGAACGGCTTTTTTCTTTCCAAAAAGTTCCTACACTGTGCCAGAGAGGTTTTTATAGCTTGGTATAAAGAGGCCGCTTTAGAGAAAATCTCCCAAAGGGTAGAGTTTTACGCAAAAATGGCGGGCTTTAGGTATGGAAGGATAAGAATATCAGATGCACAAAGGAGATGGGGGTCTTGTTCTGTCAATAATGATCTTAACTTCTCTTGGAGGCTAATTATGGCACCCCTTTCGGTTATAGACTATGTGGTAGTCCATGAACTTGCCCATACAGAAGAGAAGAACCACAGCAAGAGGTTTTGGAGGAAGGTCAAAGTGTTAATACCCGATTATGAAAAGCATCACCAGTGGCTAAAGGAAAACGGGCATCTATTGAAACTATGAGGGAAATTGAAAAGTTCTTTCCTTCCACTCTCCACTTTCTATACGAGGAAAACCCTTCACACTGCCATTGTATATGTATGCCCAAACTTTCAAAGAAAACCCATCCTCAAAGACCACTTCAATGAATTCTCTCCTAAATAGAACAGGCACGCCTTCTACCCAGTCAATAGCTTGAAGGACTTCCTCGGACACCTCATAAACCTCTCCATACACCACGCCATCTCCATAAACCATAGCGGGATAGGGACCCAAATCATACAACATAAAGTCCTCTGCCTTTGCCCGCCCTAAAAAGGGAAAGTCCTGTAAAAGCCAATGCATTACCCCGCCTCTTTTAAGAGTGCCATAGACAAAGAGGTAGTTTCTACCTAAAGATGCCGACATTGTCATAACCAAACTCCCCACCATTTAGTATAACCCAACACTAAAGACATCCTCAAGTAGTCCGTCTTCTGCTAAAAGCTTTTCATATTGCCATCTTTTGAGTTTTAGCTGGTTTATATCCTCTACAAGCTTCTTCACCTTTGGTGCACCTACAATGCCTTGATACCGTTCACTGAACCGCCCATTAACAAATAGCAAGGCTTTTGTATCCTGAAGCTGGATTTCAAAGGGATGCGTAAATTCTGGGAGGATGTTTCTCTTTCCCTCTGCATCCTCTGTAGCAAACCTAAAGTGCAGAACAATTCTTGTGTTTTCCGAGTGAATGAATTCATTGACTGCTTCATAAAACTCTTCCTTCTCCATAAAGCCCTTCTCATATACCCATCTCCCACTATCCCAAACTGCGTATCCGCCCCCATGAGGAAACAACTCCCAACACCTGTCAAACACCCTCTTGCTAACGACAGCACCTTCGGGTTTATAGACAATCACGCACACACTGGCTACCTCCTTTAGACAAGTATTTTAGTAATTAGCCCCAACTCTGTTTTGTAAGAACCCGACGGGCACGGGTGAGGTGCCCGCCATCCGTAAGGCTAAAATCTCCTCCTTCTTATGCACTTAGTGGTTATGAAGACACGCTTATAACCTTATCTTTTGACCGTATCATACAGCACAAAGAAAAGCAGCATCAAGAGGATGATCCCGCCAAGAAGTTGGTCAGCGGGGCAGTTTCCCATCATTTCCCATCAGAAGTGTTTTTCGTAGACTTCGTAGATACCCAGTGCCCAGTGAGGCGGTAGCCTTACCTCAATGTCTTTTAGTCTGATGAATACTTTGCTGTCAAAGGGAATGTTCGCCTGTCTTAGGAACGCTTTTACCATTGCGTTGGGGGACTTGTTTGCCTTTTTGGCGTTTTCTCTCACGTGCTTTACCCACTCTTCTATGGTTTTTGTTTCCTTTGTAGCAGTCCCGTCAGGCCTCCTCACCACCACATCAAAAAGCTTTTTGGTGTCATCCTTTATCTCAACTTTTTCACCCACTGTCAAGCTCTTGTCCTCCAGACCTATCTGCTGGACTATCCTTTCTCTGCCGAAGCTACTTGCAAGCATTCCCGCAAAGAACCTAAATATCTGCGACCTGTCATACAAAAAGGCTTCCTCCCTCTTGCCTAAACTATCCTCAAGTGCCACGAAAAGCCCCCGGTCCGTGAATTCAAACTCAAACTTGTTTTTGTTGAACTCTATCTGGCACTTTGTGTAGCCTACCGTTTTGGCAGTCATCTTTCCAATATAGATGAACTCCTCAGGGTTCAGCGGTATAAACGCCCTGTCTCCTTCCGCCCCCTCCTTCTCTACCCGTATTCTTTCAGGTTCCACTTTTGTTTTGGATACTACTTCCGCAGTAAAGTCCGCCATTCCATAGCCAGATGCTAAGCACCCTCCCACAAACCTAATCAAATTGGAAGAACTTAGTATATCGCTTGCCTTAAGCCCTCTTCCAGTAAGCACAACGGACACGCTTCCCTCAGTGGGAATTACCCGCAACAGCATATCTACGCTTGCAACCCACACTTGACCTCCTTCTTCTACCCTAACGATGCCCATAATAAATATTTTAGTGAACTTTTACCTTTTTTCAAAGTTAAAATATTTAGAAACCTTAGGTAAGGAGGTAAGCATGCAGAAAGTAGTGTCTGTGCAAGAGAGGTTTTCAGCAAAACCTTTAGCCCTAAGGCACGGCAAGATCGCCTTAGAGTTTGAACTGTATCCTGCCGAGGTGCAGCAGTTTTATCTGCTGCCAGTGCCCACTCCGAGGTATTGGAGGCAGAGGTTGACAGCTGCCACCACGACGCCCTTTTATTTGCCAGAGGATATGGAGGTTTCTGAGGATGGGCAGAAGGCAAAGCCAAAGGTAAAGGTGCTTCCCTACAGCGGCGGGCTTTGGGTCCATCCTGCTACCATGTGGGAACTTTACAAGCACCTGTCTTTGCTTGTGGATGGAGAGATAAACGAGTTTTTCCTTGTGTGGTATGATGATGCCAGCAAGGAACCTAAATTTTTCTGGAGGGTTCCTGAAACTCAAGACAAGGCACTTCTTTATTTGGTAGCGGAGGGCAAAACAAGGAGTAAAGAGATAAAGCGTGGTCGGATAGGCTTTAACATGCAGGAACTTTATTCTCTTTTACGGTATATAAGGACCTATTCCCAGATGGAGGTGCGTTTTGTGGATGAGGGAAGAGTTGCGAGGTTCTTCCGCTGGACGGAAGACCACATAATCTACGATGTGGAGACCGCAATGGGTGTGATACATATGCAGGCGAGGGAGAAGCTTCTGGAAATGCTATCAAGCTACTTGCAAGGCCAAAGGGAGATAAGACCCTTTTCTATGCACGAGAGAATACTGTTTAAAGTAGACCAAGAGACGGACAAGCTTCTGATAATACCTCTGATGAGACCTCCTATAGCCCTCTCGCACAAGGAAGTGGCGGACCTATATCTGTTTTTGAAGTAATTAGGGCGGGCCTTTGCCCGCTTTGAAACCATGTTTATCTCAGCTAACCTCTACGGCAGGGAAATAAAACCTCTTCCGTGGCAAACAGAAGCAGGAAACCACGACAACCTCATCATCACCGCCCCCACAGGTGCGGGCAAAAGTGTAGCAAGCTATATCTGGGCTGGTCAGAAACCCGCCAAGAGGGTAATCTTTACCGCACCCACAAAGTCCCTTTCTAATGAGAGATGGCTGGAAATCAAAAGGACTGGGCTTGATGTGGGACTTTTGACTGGTGATGTTAGGCTGAACGACAAAGCTAAAGTTCTTTGCATGACGCAGGAGATATACACCTCTGAGTTTGCCAAGCTTCCAGACCAGAGGGTAATCATAGACGAAGTCCATTACATGTTCCAAGACCCAGACAGGTCTCGGGCATATGCCTTAGGCATTCACAAAACCCATCCCAGTTCTTCACTACTACTTCTTTCTGCTACCATCACCGACAAGGGCGTAGAGATTTTGAAAAGCTTAAGCGGAAGACGGATGCATGTTATCAATGTAAAGAAGCGTCCTGTAAAGCTTGAGTTTGTGCATACTCCTTTGCAACTTGGAAAACCACTTTTAGAGTATCTCCCAGCTATATTTTTTGTCTTCAGCAGGTCTTTGGCGGAGGAGATTGTTCAAAGACTGAAAAATCTGTTTAGGTCTTTAAAAGCGGTCCCCACAAAGGATGAGTGGGAGAGGGTAAAAGAGATTGCTAAAAGGCTAAACATAACAAACACCTTTTTGTTAGCTTCAGCAAAGCATGGAGTTGGGCTTTACTTTGGAGACATGAGATACAAAGAGAGGGTCTTTGTGGAGAAGCTTTTCAGAAACCAGCTGATAAAAGTGGTGGTGTCTTCAGATGCTTTGGCGTTGGGTGTGAACTTCCCAGCCAAAGGCATTGTGTTTTGCCAGCTACAAAAGGCGGGAAGAGGTCTTTCTAAGAGGGAGTTTTTGCAGATGGCAGGAAGGGCAGGGCGTCCTGGGCTATGGGACATAGGTTATGTGGGATATTTAGCAGGGAAGGGAATGAAGGATGCTTTCAACATGCTTGTCTCCAGCCCACTGGAGGAGGAGGTTCTCTACATTCAGCCAAACCTAAAGGGAGTTTTGATGGAACTCGAGTATGATGAACTGTGGGATGATGCAGCGGTGGAGGCGGTATGTGAGGAGGAAGCACAGCTGGTGGAGGAACTTTCACTAAAGACCCTCAAAAAGGGAGTGGTGAAAGGAAAGCTTATGGACGATGTGAGGATGCTGAGATATTTCCTAAGCAGGACAAAAGAAAGCCAGAAGGTCTATGAAGTATTGCGAGACATCTACTTTGAAGAGTTTTCCATGCCTGTTAATTTTGCCATTGCCCAAAAGCTTGCAAAGAGAAATCAGATTGATGCCTTGCAGGTCTTTGGAGAACTCAAGGAGAAGGGAACTCAAAGGGAAAAGCTTCAGTTTTTGAAGTTCTTTATGCAGATCCGTGAAAAGTATGAGGTGGCAAACCTTGTGGAGTTTATAGAGAAGGTCCGTAAAGAGGATGAGTTTGTGTTAAATCCTGAACTGCTTTTGTCTGTTGAAAGCTAAAATAAACTCCATGCTTGCGGAGGAGATTGAGAGGCTTCTAAAGGTTTTGCGGGAAAACCCAAGGGAGTATATGCGGCAGGTAGCCAAAGAGAAAAACCCGCCATTTGACACAAAGTATGAGAAGTATTTTGCAAAAAAGGAAGAGATTGACCCGACAAAGATTGAGTTTGAGCTTGAGATGGTTAGCGACCAAAGGGCGGGTGAGATATTCAGAAATGGGATGAGTTTTTGGAGTGTTCCCATTTCTGTGGGCTATGGAAGGCGTATGAGGTTTATCGTGTGGGATAGAACTCATGGCAAAGTTTTTGGCATCTTTGGGCTTTGCGACCCACTCATTGGGTTAACGATAAGGGATGACTACATTGGATGGGATAAAAAGCAAAGGGAAGAAAGGCTTTATAACATGATGAGTGCTTACATCTTGGGTGCGGTTCCTCCCTACAATGAACTCTTTGGTGCTAAACTTACCGCATTGGCGGTAGGATGCAAAGAAGTATGTAAGGCTTTTGAAGAAAAATACAAGGGCAAGAAAACTATAATAAGAGGAAGGACACCACTTGCTAAGCTTGTGGCAGTGGATACGATGGCCTTTTTTGGCAAGAGTTTGATTTATGAAGGACTTCCTGAGTGGCAGTTTTTGGGCTTTACAAAGGGATGGACGCATATACACCTAAACGGACTTTGGGAGAAGTGTTTAGAGTTGGCAAAGGAACTGAACGCAAGGAGTCTAAGAAGGAATAAGTTTGGGCATGGGCCTAATTGGAAGTTTAGAGTTCTAAACGAGGTGTTTTCTCGGCTTGGGCTGTCTGACGAGTATTTTGAAACAGGCATAGAAAAGGGGTATTATTTCAGGCCGCTAACAGAGGAGTGGAGGGAGTTTTTGAAGGGGGAGACGGACCAGCTTAGCTATGTAAATAAAAGCTTTGAAGAATATGTGGAATTTTGGAAAAGCAAGTATTTGAAAAGGAGGCTAAAAAAATGGAGTGGGAAGGCTTCTTAGAGGGCTATAAGAGGATAGAGGAGTTTAGTATTCAGGGGGAGAAGCTTTTGGAAGAACTTAGGAAAAAGAAGAAGGAACTTAGGGAAGAGGTTGAGAGGATAACTCCCATAAGGAGGGCGAAGGAGGGAAGTTATCTTTCCGTAGCTGCTGTGGATTCTGCGTTTGGTGAGGTGGATGGAGATGCGTGGGGAAGGAGGCTGTATGGAATTTGCGTGTCTGGTGTGGGGGTTGTGCCAAGAGAGGACTTTCTGGAAACGAGGGAAAGGGGACCTAATTTTTTGACGGAGGAGATGGGGGCGAACTATGAGGAGGAGGATGATTATGAAAGGGTGTTAAAAGGGCTTGCCATTGCGAAGGAGATAGAGAAGGCAAAGGAGTGGTTTTTTGATATGGATTTGGTGGTGATAGATGGGTCCGCTAAGAGTGTGGTGATATCTATCAATCAGGGTATGACTGTGCAAAATCTTGAGGAGAGTAAAATGGGAAGGGAGTTGAGGTCTATATACAGGGAAACCTTACAAGCTTTGTATGACCTTCTGAACTCGGGCAAGTTTCTTTTTATTCCCAAAAGGTCTGGAGAGGTGTTGTTGGCTAACGAGTTTTCTTCTCCGATTGACAACGACTTTATTTTGTTATCTGTGGTTTTAGAGGAAGGAGAGTATGTGGCTTTGAAGGTTCCTCCTCGGCGATATACCCTTCCAAAGGAAGGAGTAGAGGATATTTTGCCCAAGCTTTTTGACCTTTTGAACCATCTGAGGGTGATATATTTCAAGGCACCATCTGGGCAGGTTAAGAAGTTGGAGACCCGTCAGCCCTTACCTGTTCCCGCCATTGAGGACTTTTTTATTTTGGAGGGAGAGAACCTGCTGACCTATTATGCGGACAGGTCGGCAAAGTTTCACTTTACAAACTATAAAGAGTATGCAAAGAAAACCAATCCATGGAGGTATAGACTATGAAGGGAATAGTTTTTGGAGAGATCAGGCCTTTTCATGTCCAAGCCCTTCTGACGGAGTATCAGGAGGGAGAGGCAATTTTAGGCAGGCTTGTGCAGATCAGGAACGGAGACAACCTGATCATTGGCAGGGTGGTGGATTTCCACAGGTGTTCAGACCTTCTTGAGGATTACGACCAGGCCAAACTCTTTGAGAAGAGGAAGGAGTCTGCGATTGCAAGAGAACTCCTAAGCTTTCGTGAGGGAATTATATTGGAGATAGAACTGATCACCGCCTTAAGTGGAAACACAAGGGCGTCTCTGAACTCTCCTATAAAGCTGCTTTCTGAGGTGGAGTTCCTTGAGGACTTTCCCTTTGAACGCAACGCCCATACAGGCTATTTGGGGCATTTTTGGGGCACAAATATAAAGGCACCACTTATCTTGCAGGACTTTCAGACGCTAAAAGAAGCCTATCACTTCTTTGTGGCTGGGCAAACAGGTTCTGGAAAATCCACCCTTGTTCAAATGCTTTTAGCACTTTACCACAGGCTAAACCCGAGAATGAACTTTTTGATTTTGGATACAGTGGGAGAATTCACCGCCAGCTTTAAGGGAGAGAGGGAGATGTTTTTACATCTAAAGGATGTGTGGCAGGGAGATGTAGAAATTTATACACCTCCTGAAAATCTTGCTTTGGAAGGGTGGGAACTTTTCAAAGAACTTTGCTTGGAGTATGGAGTAATGAAGGCGTTGGGTGTGCCAACCGCAAGCGAAAAGAACGCAGAGGATGGTTTAGACTATCTTATAAAGAAACTAAAAGAAAGGAACATTAGCACAGAACACCTCACACCAGCTATAGTTAAGGAAACATTGATGGAGTTAAGGGAGGATGAGAGGTTTGTAAAAGCGATATACAAGAGTCATCCAGCTGCTCAAGAGAGGGTAAGGGATTCTCTTGCCAGCCCAGACTCTTTTGCGGAGTTTGTCAAAAAAGTCCAGATGGTTGCTGACCTTTTCTGCACCACTACACAAGAAGCTTCTGCAGCGTTCCGAAAATATAAAAAAACCATTAAAGACATAGTCCAAGGCTTTCTGAGTTCCGCCTTAGTGGGAAATGCAAGCAAGTGCGTAGTTTTGGATTTTACTCTTTACAAAACAGGTGGAGACCTTGTCGCTTTAAGGACAAAGTATGTGAGGGAGACCTTAAGACATCTTTACAACGCAGGAATAGACCTCTATCGCAGAAGCGGAAATCTAAACCTCAACACCCTTGTGGTTTTAGAAGAAGCCCACAACTATGTTCCTAAGAGGACAGACGATGATAGGACAACAGCCCTCTCCAACGAGATAGTCAAATACTTTATTGAAACAAGAAAGTTTGGCATCGGTTGGATGTGCATCACCACTCGCCCATCAAATGTGAGGAGGGAGGTTTTTGACCACTCAAGGGTCAAGTTCATCGGTATGGGTTTAACCAGCGGACCTGATGCAGACCTGCTAAAGGAAACCTTCGGACCAGAGTTTTTAAACACCTACAGACTATTCCCAGACCCCTCAGACCCACTATCTCCCAAAAAAGAGGTCTGCTTTGCCATCTCAGGTCCTATCACCATTCTTTCCAGACAAAGCCCAGACTTTATAACCGTTTTTAGTAGCAAAGAGGAATTCCTAAAAGCAAACTGGGAATGATAAAAAGCATTCTACGATACCCGGGCGGGAAATCAAGAGTAGCCCAAAAGATTATCTCCCTTATCCCGCCCAACATCAAAGAGTTCAGGGAACCAATGGTGGGAGGAGGGTCGGTGGCTTTGGTGCTAAAGCAAATCCACCCGCATATCAAAGTTTGGATAAATGACTTAAGCTACGACCTTGTATGCTTTTGGAAAACTCTCCGAGATTATCCTGATGAACTAATCAAGGAACTCAAGCGGATAAAGTCCGTGTGCAAAGATGGAAGAAGGCTTTTTGAGGAGTTCTCTTCCCAAGAGGGAGGAAGTGAGTTTGAAAGGGCGGTAAGGTTTTTCGTGCTAAACAGAATTAGCTTTTCTGGAACTACCTACTCGGGAGGGTTCTCTCAAGAGGCTTTTGGAAGAAGATTTACCATACTAGCACAAGAAGGCTCCGCCTTCCATAAGGTGGAGATGAATTGTGGTATAATATACTTGATGCTGATGCATCGTAGGGCTGGATCGGTCCGAACTTACGCCTCTGGAGAGGGCACTGCCCTCGGTGAAGGGGGAAGCTCCCACCTCTATAGGTGGGAGAGGAGATCACGGACAGTAGCATAGAAAGGCTAAGAAAGGCCTCAGAGATTATCCAAGACTTCAAAATAACTCACGGAGATTATGAGCGGCTTTTGTTTGAGGAGGGAGAGGGTGTTTTTATTTTTTTGGATCCTCCCTACTACAGCACAACCAGTTCTAAGCTTTATGGCAAAAGAGGGCATCTGCATACAAGCTTTGACCACAAAAGGTTTGCAGAAAACATGAAAAGATGCAGACATCTTTGGCTTATAACCTACGATGACTGTGAAGAGGTGCGAAGGCTTTTTAGTTTTGCAAACATTTACAGTTGGGAACTTCAATATGGGATGAGTGCAAAGAAGGGTAGGGAGATTTTGGTTTCAAACTTTTCACTCAAAGAAAAGGGCTAATTTTTGCACTTGTTCTTGGGAGAGTTTGATGTTTTCGTTGGGAGTGGTGAGAAGAATGCCCTCTTGAGGGATAAACTTTAGACTGTAGAGGTCTTTAAAGACCACGGGCTTCTCATACTCACCTTTTAAAAGTTTCTGTGCTTTCTTTACCTTCTCTGTGGGTATGCGGATGGGAATGGGATGGAGAATGAAAAAGTGGTCTTTCCATCTCTGAAGCCCTAAGTGTTCATATTGACCTGCCACAAAAACACAAAAGACCGCCTGTGCCTTTAGAAAACTCATTAACGCCAACACATCATCCCAATCAAGCATCACCTCTCCCGAAGGCATCCCGTCTTTGCTTTCCATAACAAACTTCACAATCCCACGCCTTCTTTCCTCCTCCACAACCCTTAATACACTTACATCGTCTGCTATATAAAACTCTCCCTGCTTTTCCGATAGAACAAGTTTGTGTAAAAACATATACAGCAAAAAAGCCCTCTCACAAGGCATCCATATACTCCTCCTAAACCCTCCTTTAGCCTCCAGCCACAGCTTTTGCTTGACCCACCAAAGCCTTCCAACAGGAAAAGATAAAATCCCTTCAGGATACCTAAAAAACTGAAGACGAACATTGGCATCCCTTAGATGTAAAATCCCCGTCTGGGCAAACATTCACGCCACCACAATCACCACATCCGCCTTCTTCACCAAGGACTTCTTCACATCCTCCCCCCTATCCACCACAGCAAGGACATAGCCCTTTTTCAAAAGCCTCTGGCTTAATCTCCTCGCCACCTTCTCATCCTTTACCTTCAATACCCTCATAGGAAATATTTTAACTTAATCCTTACAAAGCTTTCTTACCTTACATTTTGAGTTGTAATATAAGACTTGACAGATAGCAAATTTTGATGTAAAATAATAAGTAAGGAGGTGAAGCCATGTTGCCTATAAAGGTTGATGAGTTAAGGAAGATTGTGGAGGAGAACAAGAACCTTGTTGTGAAGGTGGGAAATACCTACGAAATAAGTCGGCCTCTGGCGTTGATGTTGTGGAATGCGTTTGTGTCTATGATGACGAAGGAGGGTGGAAGTGTAAGGGAGGAGTTGAGGGTGGAGTATGTAAGCCCTGAAATGGTTATAGTGAGTGTGTCCTGCACTGTTGCGGTGCAGGGGCGTGAGGTGAGGTATTGTGAGATAGGAGAGGCATATAGAAGCGAAGGGAAGGAGGGCACTATGGCACGGACTGCCTACACACGGGCCATGAAGAGGCTTTTGGAGAGGATGATAGGAGAGGACTTTATTAATCAGGTTATAAAGCAGTTGTATCCTGAGGGTGTTAAAGAAGTTCCCGCCTCTGAAAAGCAAAAGCAGTTGATAATTAGCCTTGCAAAGGAAGGGAAAATCACAAAGGAGATGGTAAATGAGGTGCTAAAGGGAGAGATTTCCCTCAATCAAGCCCTAAAGGAAAACACTTTGACAGCGTCCCAAGCAAAGAAATTGATTGACATGGTTTTAGGGAGACCTTCAGATGAGTAAGCTACTTGAGTTTATTGTTGGAACCCTCTTGGGTGCTTTCGCAGGTTTTTTGGTGTTTGAAGGTTTCTTTGGAGAGGACCCTGTCCAGAGAGAGAGTGCCAAAAGAAGCCAGAAAGCCCACTGCGAAGCCTATAAAGAAGAACTTATGGTTTCTCAAAGTCCTGAGGATAAAATGCATCAAGTAAAATTATACAGTAGATTTTGTGATGAGTAATTACGGGGCGTAGTTCAGGTGGGAGAACGCTGACTTTGGGGGTCAGAGGTCGCAGGTTCAAGTCCTGCCGCCCCGATAAAATCAAAAATCCAGCCAATAATTAACCCAAATACACTCCTGCCTTCTTTGTCCGTGCTTTAGCGTAGCCCCCTCTCCCAAAATTCCTGTCTGCCTTGTCCTTCCTGCCGCACGGCATCCCACATCAAAACAAATTTTTTTCCAACCTGCCTTTTCCAGTTCAAAGTAAAGGTCGTTGTCGTAGCCTGATAGCATTATCTTTGTTTTACTCTTTGTGAGAAGCCACTCCACCAGTTCCTCGTGGTCTTTTTGGGACATTTCAAAGCGGTAAACCTTTGGGTCTCTTCTTGTGTCGGGAAGATAGGGAGGGTCAAGGTAGAAAAAGCCCGCCCACTCCCAGTCGTTGTATTTCTCCATACACTCCCGCCAGTGAAGGTTCTCAATCTGAACATGTATTAGCCTCATGTAAGCATAAGGAAGGTCTTCCAAAGCTGAAAGCCAGCTGCTGACTGACGCCAAAAGCCCTCTCTTTTTGATCCTCAAAGAATACCGCCAGCCCGCCCCTGGGTTGCCATTAAAACTCTGCCGTATGGCTACATAAAACCTCCGTGCCCTTTCCACAGGGTCGTCGCAATCCTTGTAGGTCTCTTTGCATAGCATATACTCCTCCCTCGCATAGGGCGTCAAAGCCACCCTTCTGTAGAACTCATCAAAGTGGTCCCTGAGGACCCTGAAAAGATTCACAAGGTCTCCATCTATGTCGTTATAGACCTCCGCACCCACGCTTTCTTTGGCAAACAAAAGGGAACCACTGCCGCCAAAAACCTCAAGATAATACTCATGCAAAGGCACATACTCAAGCATCTTAGAAAGCAGATTTCCCTTGCCTCCGTAATAACACAGCGGCGTTTTCATGCATGCTTATTTTAGCACGTCCAGGTAGAGAGAGTTTAAGCTTTCAAAAGTGTTATAACCTCACCCAAAATATCTTTGCTTGTTATTTTGGTCTCCAAAAGGGCTATACCAAGGGCGTTCAGCTTTTTCTCTATCTCCTTTTCTCTATAAAACCTCAGATAGCCCTTTTTTGCAGGTTCAGAGAGAACAATTCCTTGCCTTTCAATGAGACTCCACAAAAGCCCTCCTAAAAACTCCTTCAGAGGCATAGAAGGCCGAAGTTTTTCCCTCAGTTCAAGGACAAGCACAAGCCCTTCTATATCTTCCTCCCTTAGCTTTATCTCCCTTGCTAAAGCCCGCACACCCTTTGCAATCTGCCTTGAATACTCCTCTGAATAGCCTCTTTCTCTCCACCAGCTTGCCCTGAACATCACTTACAGGAACCTTCTCCAAGTGTGTTTGATACTCAGCTGAATAGTAGGAATGATTCCTTCCTCTCTCACAAGAAACACTTCCTTCCCTCTCAAATCCACAGCCCTGTCTATCTTTATTAGTCTTTTGACTCCGTTTTCTAACTCAACTGTTAAAGTCTGACCCTCTTGGTCTATCACCTTTGCCTTCATTTTCATCCTCCTTCAAACGGAATTATAACAAAAAAAGAAAAAAGGAGGCAGGAGGTAGCGGAAGGAAGGAGGCAGTGCCATGGTGTTTTTTTAGAAAGCGATATCCTCTTCTTCCTCTGGAGGAAACTCTTCTTCCACAGAAACTCCCTCTTCCTCCTCTACTTCTACTTCCTTGATGTTCAGCTTCTCTGAGATCGCCCTGTAGATCGGACTTTTTTCCGCAAGCCCAAGACGCCAGCTTATATGCTGCTGGATAAGTTTTAGGTCTTCCAGAAAGTCTTCCGAAAGGCGTGCAGGTTCAAGAGGCGTAATCACAGGAACCCCATATTGCTTACCGCCAGACTCTCCAGCCTTTGCTTCTATCAAGCAATAAACCCTCTTTTCAACCCTGAACACCTTCTCCACCTCTCCTCTTCTGGTGCCAATGCCCTGATAGATAAAGAGAACTTTCTTTTCAGGTTCCCAAAACAGCACGTCCCTAACGAGGATCACCTTTGCGTTCTCTGGAATATCTTGCCCATCTCCACGATACCACCTCTGCAATACCTTATTCCTATCCTCCTTCTTCACAAGCATCTTCCTCCTATACCGCAAAAGGGCTATGGCCTTCATGGACTTGTATGTAATGTCCTCATCCCCCACCCGCAATCTCAGCTGCAAAGGCGACCTGTCCGCCTTCAGATAGGGAATGGTGAAAATGGGCACTGGAACCACGTCCAGTTCAGAGACCCTCAGGGACATCAAAACAAAGTCCCGCAGGTCTGACTTAAAAAGTTCTCCTACCACTTCCTGCAAAAGTTCCTTTTCCTTCATAAGGACTATTATAACGAAAAACCATGTCAGGAATGAAACCAAAGAGTTAGATTCAAACCAATGGAACAAATATCCCAAAACCTAAAGGAACTGTATGAAAAGGACTTTTATCTTTGGGTGCAGGAAAATCTCAGACTTCTCAAAAACAAAGAGTTTCACCTCGTGGACTGGGAAAACCTCTTAGAAGAAATAGAGGGCATAGGAAGAAGCCTGTATATAGATTGGTCTAAATATTCGTTGAGTTCATCCGCAGAAACTGTAATAATCGTCTTGCTAAGCCTTTCTATTTCCCTCTCTACCTCCTTGCTTATAGATGTGGCCACCAAAAAACCGCCCTTGAAGTTAAGGTCCTTCCGTAAAAGAGAACCCACAAAGGTGCCCACGTCCCTCCAAGAGACCGCCCTATCCCAGTTCTTACATTGGACTACATAAAGGTTTCCATTCATCTCCGCCACAAGGTCTATGCCTGTGTCCTGCAAAGGAAGACCCTTTTGTGAAGCCCACTCAGACCAAAAGTAGGTTTTAAACCCCTGTTCTTGAAGATATAGCTTGGTGGCTACTTCTAACAGCCTGCCCTTCTCCACGTTCTGCATAGACATTATTTTAGCTTTCTGAGTTTCCCACTTTCCCCCTTGACAATTTGGGTAATTTAGGCTAAAATAATTACCAGAAGGAGGTGTGCTATGGAAAAGGAAAAGCTAATAGAGGCGGTTGAACTTGTGGGGAAGGGAGAATTAGAACCAGTTTTTTGGAAAAATGGAACGGTGATATTTGGGTGGGTGTGTGGTTATTCCACGCCGTTTTTAGAAACCCATATTTCCGAAGTAGAGGAAGTGATAGCAAAGGAGAGGCTTTTGGAGGTCTATCAGATGGTGCGGCAGGCAAAGGAGTTTGAGGAGAATGTGATGTTGAAGAGGGTAGAGTTGAAGGAAGATTGGGAGGGATACAGGTATGCATTGTTTAGGGAAGGGAAGTTTATTGCGGGAGTTCCTTATAGTTGGTTTGAGGATGAGGATATGAAGGAGTGGGCGGAAAAGCTATCTCAGATGGCAGAAAAGAAAAAGAAGATAAGGAAGCTTAGGGAGTGGAAAGAAAGGCTAAGTGGCTGGGTTCTCTCTGCGTTGATGGGTGAAATTGTGAGGGTTGCGGGAGAGGGATATGGAGAAGGCGGTAGAGGTGTTATATACTACACGCTTTCTGAAAGGGTTCCTCATGAAGTATGGGAGAGGGTCAAGCATCTTTTCCACTACTACAAAAATCCCAAGATACACCCTTTGGAAAGCTTTTTGCATCCCGCCATGCGTGGCATAAAAGCACAAAGCGGGTATTACACTACCGCACCAGAGGAGGCTAAAGCAATCTTAAAAGAGATTGCTAAAGAGTATGCTACAGAGGAACACTTTGAGTTTTTGAAAGCATTGCAGGAGGTAGAGGTATGATTAATCTATCCAAGCAAAACCAAAAAGGAGGTTCTGCCATGTTTGAATGCAAGTATGAGAAGGACGAAAGGGAGTATTGTGATAGGGGCACACTTGGGAATGTATCCGTGAGAAGTTTTAGCCATAGCGATGTGTATGGAGAGTTTGGAGATGAGGACTTGGCGAAGATAATAGACGGTATTCCAGAGTTAGAGTATGTGATGGAGTTAGTAGAACCCTGTGATTGCTGGGAAAGATACGGCGGGCCTATGCACAATGATGGAGGGAATTACCACTCAAGGATAAGAGTTTATGAGATTTCTCCATGCGTGTATTTGGCGGTCTATGGAGACACGAGGGAAGCCTTCAGTGTGGATGAGTTCAAATACATGATTGCTTGGGTAGGAGACGAACCTTTAGGAGTGGTGGTGGCAAAAACCCACGATTGCTGTCATCTCCTGAAGAGAGAGGAACTGGAAGAGTTTGTGAAGGGTTATGAAGAAGATGGTTATAGCATTTATTACTACGAAACGTGAACTACTCCACCTTACAGAAGGTGGAGCTTCCTGCTTCACCGAGGCTTTCACCTCTCCACAGGCTTAACTTCGGGTCATTCCAACCCTAGGTCCCTTGATTATCGGGACATAGATTAGTATAACCCAAAATAAGAGCCATGTCAAGTCTTTTGCAATTCATCTCCACCTTACAGAAGATGGAGACTTCTTGCGGAGGTGTGTTAAAAGGAGGTGAAAGACATGTGGAAAGAAAGGTTCAAGCTTGTTGCATGTGAATGGACTTTTAAAAGGCTTAGCACAAACTACAAACACTGGGTAAATGAAGAATATGAGGGCGGTGAGACCACCACAGTTTATGCCCCGTCCCACAGAATAGAGAAGTTGATGGATGAGATAGAAAGCGTAAATCCCTCACTGCTAAGGTTGATAAAAGAGGTTTATATCTGCTACTGGGTTGGAAACGAGTTCAGAGGAAGCGGGCCAGAAAGAGGCTTTATCAAGGGAAGCAAGGAGTTTTTGTCAAAACTTGTCAAAGAAGCCTACTTTGAGTGGATAGATATAGCATGGGGTGATTGGGCGGGAACACTGAAATATGATAAAGAGTTCCTTGAGTCCTTGAGGGCTAAAAAATAAGCCAGTTTGGATTTCCTAAGAATTCTTCAATTTCCATAGGGCTTATCTCAAGCAAATCTGACGCATAACTGGTGCTTATCAGTTCATGCTTTACTGCACTCAGAACGAGTTCCCAAAGGACTTTGGATGTGGGCGGTTTGCTTTGTGGCATAGCTTTTGGGCAATCTTTGGCATTTAGATGGACTTTCTCTCCCTGAAGGATATGGGCATACTCATGGGCAATAAGCTGGTTTTGGTCAGGACAATCGGAATTAACAAGTATAAACGCCATAAACTCTTCATCATAAACCATCGCAGAGGCGAGTTTTTTACCTAAGGGCATCCTGATTACGGGAATGCCCATACTCTCCAAGAGTTCTCCTAAGTTCTCTTGGCTATCTACATAAGGAATTTCAGGCTTTGGAAATCCCAACCTTTGCCTAAGCTTTGCTATCTCTTTACACAGAAAAATAAAGCGGTGAAGCTGGCTTATGGTTTCAGGAGGGAGGGAGAGTTCTTTGGCTTTATGGAGGAGTAAGGTAAAAGTTCCCTCAACCTTGTCTATCCCATAGAAGTAGCTAACGAAAACTCCATAAAGCTTGGCAAGTTTTCTTAGAAGACTAAGAGGCGGGCTTTCTCTCCCACTTTCAAAAAGAGAAAGCTTATCCTTGGTAATTCCAAGCTTTTGGGAAACCTCTTCTGGCGTGTAGCCTACTGTCTCCCGTGCTTGCTTTAGCCTTTGCCCTATGAGTTGAAGAGTTGAACCCATGGTTCATAATACACAATCTGCCCAAAGCTATAAGGACACTCTTTTGGAAAGTCTTCTTCTGTGGGGAACCTGCCAAAGTATTTTTTAGCCGTGCTGTGGTTTTTAGGTTCTTCAAACCAGTTAATCAGGCTATAGACCGCCAACTCCCATGCGGTTTGTATATTTTCCCTCTCTTGGGCTTTTGCCTTTATGGATGGCTGTCTTATGAGGATAAGGTCCAGTTCATTCCTTGCATTGTTTAGGCTTTCTATCCATTCGTGCCCTGCACCTTCCCTGTCTCTGAAGTTTTCCCATCTGTAGAGGTTTTTCAAAATATCTGCCATCAAATCAATCGCCCTATCTATATACCACTCGCCCAAGCACCTTATCTCCTCCAAAAGATTTTCCCAATCCACAAGGTCATACTTTTTCTCCTCCAAAAGCTTTAGGTTCTCCTGCACCCACAGGTAAAAGTCCTTTTCGTAGAGTTCTTTTAGGTTCTGGACTTTGGGTTCCATAAGTTCTAAATATAAACTCACTCTTCCGCCAAAACCTTCAAGCATCCCTTTTCTGTTATCAACTTTTCGGTGCCTTCTGAAATTCTATACCCAACCACCGCAGGCAACACCTTTCTGTCCATAGCCCTCTTCAAAATCTCCGCCCTCTTCACAGCCCTCTGCACATCGTTTTCGGCTATCGTGTAAGAAATCTCCACCGCCACAAAAACAGGTTCTTCTGTGCTTAGCAGGGTTCCCTCAATAACCAAGTCCAACCTCAGCACATCTTCCCTCTTCTCCTTGGAGATAATTCCCTTCTCCATTGCTAAAGATAGGATTTTGTTTATTCTCTTCTGTCCTACCAACTTTACATTAGAAAGGTGTTCTGAAAAGAAGGAATGAACATGTTTCTTCACTTCCATCTCCAACCACATGCCCTTAAGAGAACACACATCTTTATCTAACCTTTTTCTTATCTCATCCACCTTCTTTTCCACTTCCTGCACCTGCTTCTCAAGAACATCAAACCTCTCCTCCACTCTTTGCCTAAACTCTTCAAACCTCTTTGGGAGTTCCAAAAGTTCTTGGGTCAGAACAATCCTCCTTAGTTCCTCAAGCCACTCGGGATTTTCCTTCAAAGCTTGCATAAGGTCCGCAAAGTTAGAAATCTTATACTCCTTCATCCTTCTGTTTATTATAACCCTCAATCACATGGCTAAATGAGAATTATTCTCATTACTCATTTTTCTACTCAGTAGAACACTTTTCGGCATAGGCTACCAACTGTTATAGCTTTTCTTCTCTTTTCTGCTTTTTTCTGTATGATGGGATTAGAGTATGTGATATATTATTAAGGGTTGTTAAATGAAAAGGCATAGCAAACAATCTCTTACTCAGAATACGGTTCTAAGGGTTCTGTCCATCAGGATAAAATCTGATAAGCTGGAAAGAAAACTAAAGAATATCCTACTTACATACAAACATTTTGAAAATATTCTGCTTATTCTCATCAAGCAAAATTACAACCTATACAAGGAAGGCAAAGGGACAAACGACTTTAGCTTGCTAACCTCTCCACAGGTTATGAGAAACGCTTTATATGACTATGAGTCTAAACACTCAACACAGGTGGAGTATCTCAAAAACAAATACAAAGACAATCAGCTGTGGCAGGCATTGAAAGAAACCGCCAAGAAGCTAAAGCCACATAACTTAACCTATGTTATAAAAAGGGTCAAGGCAAGCTTTAAAACATACTTCAAAAGCTTGGAGTTATACAGGCAAAATCCCAATCTTTTTACTGGAGTGCCCAAGCCGCCTAAACCAAAGAAGCTGTCTAAACTGACAAACTACTCCATAGAACTTGATAAATACTGTTCGTTGTCCTTTGCAAGATTAGAAAGGGAAAATTTAGTGGGCATTAATCTGTCTGACGGTATGATTTATGTGTATGTCCATAAAGAACAGGTCAAAAAGCTAACGGATATAGATAAGCTATACTCCGCAAGGCTTGTGTATGATAATGGAAGTTTGTATCTACAGATTAGCTACCTGAAGGAACTGAAGAAAGCGGAAACAGAACAGCTGAAATATGCTGGCATAGACATAGGCATAGACAATCTAATGGCGGTATTTATAGATGATGAAACTACTCCGTCGTTAATAGTAGATGGAAAACCTTTTAAACCCACCCCCGCAAGAAGTCTCCATCTTCTGTAAGGTGGAGATGAATTGCGGGAAAGTTGACAAACATTCAGTTTCGGAACATAATAAACATTATGGCATTTAGAGAATTGGATAGTAATAAGCATTCAGTCTTCCTTTTGTTCTACCATCTCATTTTGGTAGTGAAGTATAGGAGGAGGGTTATAGATGGGAGGGTTTCCGCAAGGCTAAAGGAGATGTTCATAGAAATTGGAGGAAAGTATGGGATAAGTTTGGTGGAGT
>Ga0308394_1000565_pt1 | contig 19715 bp, 10 predicted proteins | sample Hotspr2Sampleme2_FD_202366 | JGI IMG/M metagenome (GOLD analysis project Ga0308394, IMG submission 202366) | Hot spring phototrophic mat microbial communities from Mushroom Spring, Yellowstone National Park, Wyoming, United States - 20050701_me2 ...
TCATCATAACAATAGGACCAACACAAAAAACCATATTAATATTTTCACCTCTTGTATATAACTCTTTTAATGCATCAGTAACAACTCCTTTTTTGCCAAAAGATCCATCATCGGTTGTAATTATAACCTCATCAGAAATTTTCCTCATCTCATCTTCAAGTATTAAAAGATCTTTATTTCTTGCACCAAGAATTGATATAACTTTATTTCCTTTTTCTTTAAATGCTTTTGCTATTGGATAAATCTCAGCAATCCCAACACCACCACCAATACATACAACAGTGCCAACTTTTTTTACTTCAACTGGTGTTCCAAGGGGTCCACCAACATTTAAGAAACTCTCCCCTTTTTTCATCATATTTATATCAGCAGTTGATTTGCCTATTGCTTGAACAATAACAACTATACTTCCTTTTTGGCTATCCCAATCAACAAGCGTTACTGGAATTCTTTCCGATTTTTCATTTTTCATTAGAATTACAAATTGTCCTGGTTTGGCATTTCTTGCAATAAAGGGAGCATTTATTAAAAACCTTGATATCGTCAAAGAAAGATCATCTTTTTCTAATATTTCATAGTTTTCTTGTGGGGTAAATGGCATAGAACCTCCTTTAAAATTAGAACTCTGCAATGCTAAAGCATTGCCCTACAGAAAGTTCTTGTAGGGCAACCCTTTAGGGTTGCAATAGCTTGCAGGGCTAAAGCCCTGCCCTACATTTAAGCCCTGCCATACACTTAAAAAATAATTATGTAGGGCTCCGATGTAGCGTCGGAGCAATAATTTGCAAGGCTAAAGCCTTGCCCTACAAAAAAAATTTATTACATATAAATCATATTACAAAATTTCCTTTATATCCAAAATAAAAGAACCTAAAAATGGATAATCTTTAAAATCTTTTACTAAATTTTTTCTAACAGGATTTTCTAAAATATATTTTACAACTTTTTGTGTAATTTCATCTTTCCTTAGTATATGCTCATAATAATTAGTTTGCCATAGTTTTTTATTGAAAATTTTAGAATAATAAAATCCAGTTTTTTGCTTAAAAGATGAAATAAATTTTTTAAAATCAGAATATTCATCTTTTCCTTCAACAAGTAAATGAAGATGATCTGGCATAAAACAATAAGTCCATACCAGAAAATTATATTTTTCTGAATCTAATTTTAAAAAATCAATCAATTTATTTACAATATTAAAATTTTCAATATTAAAACATTGCCCTAGATTTTTATCAACACATATGGTAGCAAAATATCTGAATTGCCCTTTATAATTGAAATCTTTTAACCTAATTCGTTTTTTAAATATTCGTTTATCCATAAATAAAAATCATAGGTCCAACACCTTATGGTTATAACATAGCAAGGCTAAAGCCTTGCCCTACGTTATTATCTGCAATGCTAAAGCATTGCCCTACAGAAAGTTCTTGTAGAGCAACCCTTTAGGGTTGCAATAGCTTGCAGGGCTAAAGCCCTGCCTCTCTTAGTCTCCCTTTATTAAAGGGAGAGAATAAACTATAAACAAATCCCCCTGTATCCCCCTTTAAAAAAGGGGGATTTATAGGGGGATTTTAAAAAATTATTTAACTTCAACTTTTTCCTTTTCAACTGAAACATCACAAGACATCTTTGCTATTTGCTCATATACTGAAAGACGCCATTTGTATTCTTCTTCTGCAAGCTTTGCAAGTTTTTCTGCAATATCAGGGTTTGATTGAAATAGCGTCTTAAATCTTATTTCGCCCATAATATAATCTTTAAGCGACAATGATGGCTTTGTTGGAGAATCAATTATAAGTGGATTTTTCCCTTCCTTTCTTAATTTAGGATTAAATCTATAAAGTATCCATCTACCACTTGCAACCGCTTTTTTCTGCTCATTCATTCCTTCATTCATTGGAATACCATGAGCAATACAATGTGAATATGCAATAATTATTGCAGGACCTTCATACTCATATGCCTCTTTAAAAGCAGTAATTGCCTGCTGCATATTTGCACCAAGTGCAACTTGAGCCACATAAACATTTCCATATGTCATAAACATCATTCCAAGATCTTTCTTTGGCATTAGTTTTCCACCACTAGCAAACTGAGCAACAGCACCTAATGGTGTTGATTTTGACATCTGGCCACCAGTATTTGAATAAACCTCAGTATCAAGAACAAGAACCTTTATATTCTTTCCACTTGCAAGAACATGATCAAGCCCACCATATCCTATATCATATGCCCAACCATCACCACCAACAATCCAAACTGATTTCCTTACAAGATAATCAGAAACACCAAGAAGTGCTATAACTTTTGGGTTATTCTTCATATCTTCAAGAATTCTTTTAAGTTCTACTACTCTACCACGCTGTTTTTCAATCTCAGCCCAGTTTTCCTGCTTTGAGTTTATTATATCATCAACAAGGGCATCTTTGTTTATAACTGGTTTTAACTCTTTTAAAAGTGTTATTGCATAATCATAGAGTTTATCATAACTTAATATCATTCCAAGTCCAAACTCAGCAGTATCTTCAAAAAGTGAGTTCGACCAAACAGGGCCTTTTCCATCCTCTCTTTTTGTATATGGTGTTGTTGGAAGATTTCCACCATATATTGAAGAGCAACCAGTTGAATTTGCTATTGCAAGATGATCACCAAATAGTTGTGTTAGAAGTTTAATATATGGCGTCTCACCACATCCAGCACAAGCACCTGAGAATTCAAAAAGAGGTCTGTGTAATTGACTTCCTTTAACACTAAATCTGTTTGTTTTCTCTGGTATTCTATCTTTTATCTTTAGGAAAAACTCCCAATTTTTTCTTTCAGTTTCTCTTAAAGGAATTTGTGGATGCATATTTATAGCTTTCCTACCTGTCTCTTTACCATCAACTCTTTCTTTACCAGGACAATTATAAACGCAGGCGCCACAACCAGTGCAATCCTCTACAGAAACCTGAACTGTAAACTTAAGACCAGCCAAATCACCTTTTCCATCAACTGATTTAAAGGTTTGTGGAGCATCTTTTAACTCAGATGCATCATATGCCTTTATTCTTATCACAGCATGCGGACACACAAGAGAACATATTCCGCATTGAATACAAAGATTTGGCTCCCATACTGGGACCTCAAGAGCAATGTTTCTTTTTTCATACTTAGTTGTTCCTGTTGGATATGTTCCATCAACTGGGAATTTTGAGACAGGTATATCATCACCATGATATGCTATCATTGGAGCAGTTACTTCTTTTACAAACTGAGGCATATCATCAGTAATTACAACCGGTCTAAAAGGTATATTTGATGTCACCTTATTTGGATATTTAACCTCTTCAATTGCATCAACTGTATCATCAACTGCTTTCCAGTTCTTCTCAACAACATCCATTCCTTTTCTAAGATATGTTTTCTTTATTGACTCTTTTATTGCTTTTATTGCTTCATCCTTAGGAAGAACACCAGAAATTGCAAAAAATGCTGTCTGCATCACAACATTTATTCTTGATTCCATTCCAACTTTTTTAGCAATCTCATATGCATTTATAACATAGAATTTTGCTTTCTTTTTAATTATCAACTCTTGGACATGAGCAGGTATTTTATCCCAAACTTCATCTGCTTTAAATGGACTGTTTAAAAGAAAAACTCCACCATCTTTCAATTTTTCAACAATTTCATATTTTTCTAAGAAAGAAAACTGATGGCACCCAACAAAATCTGCTTTATTTATAAGATATGGAGCTCTTATATACTCCTTTCCAAATCTAACATGAGAAATGGTAAGCGAACCTGCTTTCTTTGAATCATAAACAAAGTAACCTTGTGCATAATTATCTGTTTCTTCACTTATTATCTTTATTGTGTTTTTATTTGCTCCAATCGTTCCATCAGAGCCAAGCCCAAAAAATAATGCTTTAAATGTATCTTTGCTTTCTATATCAAAATCTTTATCCCAATCAAGGCTTGTATTTGTTACATCATCAATTATTCCAACAGTAAATGGATTTTTTGGTGTCTTTGATTTAAGATTTTCAAAAACTGCTTTTGCCATTGCAGGATTAAATTCCTTTGAGCCAAGTCCATATCTTCCACCAATAACTAAAGGAAGTTTCTTTATAATTCCCTCTTTAAACCCTTTATTTAAAGCATCAACAACATCAAGATAAAGTGGCTCCCCACTTGCTCCTGGCTCTTTTGTTCTATCCATAACAGCAATTCTTTTAACTGTTTTTGGAAGAACACTAAGGAAATGTTTAACTGAAAAAGGTCTATAAACTCTAACCTTTATAAAACCAACCTTTTTCTTATTATTGTTTAAATATTTTACTGTCTCTTCGACAACATCTGCACCACTTGCCATTATAACTATAATATCGGTTGCTTCGGGATCTCCTACATATTCAAAAAGGTTATATTTTCTACCAGTTAGTTTTTCAAACTCATTAAATGTTTCTTCAAAAATATCTGGCATCTGGTTGTAAAATCTATTTGCTGCTTCTCTTCCTTGAAAGAATACATCAGGATTTTGAGCAGTTCCTCTCATAAATGGATTTTCAGGATTTAAAGCTCTTTTTCTATGCTCAATTATCAAACTTTCATCGATAAATTCTTTCATTTTTTCAAAAGGTATAACATCAACCATATTCAACTCATGAGATGTTCTAAATCCATCAAAAAAATGAAGCACTGGGACTCTTCCTTTAAGTGTTGCCTTTAAAGCAATAAGTGCAAAGTCCATTGCTTCTTGAGGATTTGCGCTTGCAAGAAGTACCCATCCAGTTTGCCGCACTGCCATAACATCGCTATGATCACCAAATATCGAAAGAGCATGCGTTGCAATAGATCTTGCTGATACATGAAACACAGCAGGTGTAAGTTCCCCTGCAATCTTATACATATTTGGTATCATCAAAAGTAAACCTTGTGATGCAGTAAATGTTGTTGAAAGTGCACCAGTTGTAAGAGAACCATGAACTGCACCAGCAGCACCACCTTCTGATTGCATCTCAATAACTGTTGGAATAACTCCCCAAATATTTTTTTCACCTTTTGCTGATTTTAAATCTGCAAGTTCCCCCATAACACTTGATGGAGTAATAGGATAAATTGCTATAACCTCACTTGTTGCATGAGCAACATATGCTGTTGCTGTATTTGCATCCATTGCTTGCATATTTTTTGATTTTGACATTTTTCCTCCTTAACAAAAATATTAAAATTATTTTATCATTTTTAAATAATTTTGTAAAATTTTTAATAGGTGAAATAGTTAGAAATGTGAGAGTTGTGAGAGATGTTGAATTATGAATTATGGATTTTGAATGTTTAGTTGTAGAGCTCCGACGTTATGTCGAAGCATAGCAGGGCTAAAGCCCTGCCCTACACTTAAAAAATAATTATGTAGGGCAACCCTTTAGGGTTGCAATAATTTGCAAGGCTAAAGCATTGCCCTACAAATAACTAACGACCGATTATAAATTTTTGGATTGGAGGAGAAATGAATAAACCAAAGAAACCAACACCAACAATTAAAAGAAACCCAGGAAGGCACCAGGACCCTTACATAAGAATAAAAAATTTTGATGAAGTTGCTCTTGGTTATAATCTTGAGGAAGCATTAACAGAAGCCGCAAGATGCCTTGCTTGTCCAACAAAACCCTGTGAAAAAGCATGCCCTGTAAATATAAAAATACCTGAGTTTATAAATCATCTTTATAATGAAGATATTCAAGGAGCAGTTTTAAAAATATATGAAACAAGCCTTTTTCCTGCAATATGTGGAAGGGTATGTCCTCAAGAAGAATACTGCGAGCTTGCCTGTGTTCTTAAAGATAAATTTGGTTCTGTTTCTGTTGGAAGACTTGAGAGATTTGTTGCTGACTTTGCAAGAAGAAATGGTCTTATAAAACTTCCAGAGTGTGAAAAGGATAATGGTTTTAAGGTTGCCTGTGTTGGAAGTGGTCCTGCATCACTTGCAGCTGCAAGTGAACTTAGAAAAAAAGGATATGATGTTACAATATTTGAAGCACTTCATGAATTTGGTGGTGTTTTAAGATACGGAATTCCAACATTTAGATTGCCAAGAGAGGTTATAGATTTTGAAATAGAAAATCTTAAAAAAATGGGAGTAAAGTTTATAAAAAATGTTCTTATTGGTAAATCAATAACCATTGATGAACTAAAAAAAGAATTTGATGCTATATTTATAGGCAGCGGAGCAGGACTTCCCACACCACTTGGAATAAAAGGAGAAGAACTTGTCGGTGTATGTAGCGCAAACGAGTTTTTAACAAGAATAAATCTTATGAAAGGATACAAATTTCCAGAGTATGATACGCCAGTATATGCTGGTAAAAAAGTTGTAGTTGTAGGTGGTGGAAATACAGCAATGGATAGCGCAAGGTGTGCAAAAAGATTAAATCCTGAGAGTGTAACTGTGATATATAGAAGAACAAGAGATGAAATGCCAGCAAGAAAGGAAGAAGTTGAAAATGCTATGGAAGAAGGAATAAAATTTGAATTTTTAACAGCACCAGTTGAACTTGAAGGTGATGAAAATGGAAGATTAAAAAGAATTAAATGCATAAGAATGAAATTAGGTGAGCCAGATGCAAGTGGAAGAAGAAAACCAATACCTATAGAAAGAAGTGAATTTTTTATTGATGCTGATGTAGTAATTGCTGCAATAGGGCAAAGCCCAAATCCTTTAATACAACAAACAATTGATATAAAAACTAATAAATGGAATTGTCTTATTGTTGATGAAAATGGAAAAACATCTATAGAAGGGATATTTGCAGGTGGTGATGTGGTGAGAGGTGGGGCAACAGTTCTCCTTGCAATGAAAGATGGAAAAACCGCAGCAAAAGCAATAGATGATCTTTTGAAAAGCAAAAAATAAAACAGCAAATAAAATACAAATTAAAACTTACTGATAATTTTTTATCTTTTCAAAAAGGATTTCAAAGTCCTTACATACATCATTCAAATTGTTGTATATCTCATCTGCTATTTTTTCATTATAAGTATGAGATGTTTGATTTCTCATATCAATATATTTTAAATATCTTTCATCATAATCAATAATTCCCTGTTTATATGCCTGTCTAAAACAATCTTTTGGTGAATTACAAATTATTCCTTTTTTTTCTTCAAGAAAAAATTTTATTAACTTCCATGAAATATCCACAGTGTATTCAAATCTTTTTATTGCAGAATCTCTAACTATATCATTTTTAGGAAGCAAAAGAACTTCTTTTAAACTTTTTAATGCTTTTTCAAACTGAGAAATAACTAATTCAAATTTTGTCATTTATAATCTCAATCTTATTTAAAGCAATTTTTTTAAAATCATCCGAAACTTTACTAAAATCAACAAAATCTATTTTATAAAGAATTGGAAGTTCATTTAATTCTTCTTTTATTTTAAACATTATCTCATAAGGAACTTCATAAGGTCCATGTATACCAACATCTATATCTGATCTTTCATTTCCATTATCATTAACCCTTGAACCAAAGAAAAATAATTTATATTCATTTAAATCAAGATATTTCCCAACAATCATTAGAATCTCTGATTTTAACTTCTCTATTGGATAATGCTCAAGTTTCATAAATATATTTTACTAAATTATTTAGCAATTAATTGTAAGACAACGCTTTATCTCTGCAATTTGCAAACATAAAATGTTTGCCATACATCATTATTTTTTAAATGTAAGGCAATGCTTTAGCATTGATTTTAAAATCCCCCCCCCATTACTACCTTCTTTTCCCTCGACGTTATGTCGAGGGATATAGGGAATTTTACTCTTTTTTTCTAAATAACCCTTAATTTCCCCCTTTCTCAAAGGGGGATTAAGGGGGATTTTCTCTAAGTTTCTCCCTTTTGTAAAGGGAGATTAAGAGGGATTTATTTTTTCTTCCAATCCCCCCATTTTATTCCCCCGACGTAACGTCGGGGGACAGGGGGGATTTTATCATTTCTCACATCTAACTTCCTAACATCTTTAACTCATCAAATCCCCTCTTGTGTTTCCCCTTTTCTAAAGGGGGATATTAGAGGGATTTATTTGCTTCGACGCTATGTTAAAGTTCTACAATTCAAAATTTATAATTTATAATCCATCATCCAACATTTCTTACTTATCACCTGCTCACCTCTCACCTTCATTAAAGTGTCCATCTCTCAGAAAGTTTAATCAAAACCTCAAATGCTTTATACATAGAATCAAGACTTACCCATTCATATGGACCATGATAATTATATCCACCAGTAAATATATTTGGAGTTGGAAGTCCCATAAATGATAATCTTGAGCCATCAGTTCCCCCTCTAACAGGTTTTATAATTGGATTGAGCCCTACTTCTTTTACTGTTTCAAGGAGTTTATCCATAACCTTAGGATTTTTATCAATGACTATTTTCATATTTCTATACTGCGTAAAAATCTCATACTCAATCTTTGAAAGAGGATATTTTTCTCTTTTCTCTTCAATTATTTTCTCAAGTAATTTTTCCATTTTCTTTAACTTGTTTATATCATGCTCTCTTATTATTCCACTAATTTCAGCATAACTCACATCACCTTTTATCTCATCAAACATAATAAAACCATCATAACCATCTGTATTTTCCGGTGTCATATTTTCCGGCCAGGATGAGATTATATCAGAAGCAATTCTTACAGAATTTGCCATTTGATTTTTTGCACTTCCAGGATGAACACTTTTTCCATAAATTTTAATCTTAAGTCCATCAGCATTAAATGTTTCATTTTCTATTCTTCCTTTTAGATCGCCATCAATAGTATATCCAAAGTCAGCATCAAGTTTTTTAAGATCAAGTTTATCAACACCCTTACCAATCTCCTCATCAGGCGTAAAAAGAATTCTAATATCAGGATATTTTAGAGAAGAGGAGTTGTTAAGAATATACTCAGCAAATGTCATAATTATTGCTATTCCAGCTTTATCATCTGCTCCAAGAAGTGTATTTCCTGATGCTGTAACTATATCATCGCCTAAATGTTCTTTTAAAGAAGGGCAATTCTTTTCATCAATATAAATTCCCTTACCAATATCTACTTTGCCACCACAATAATTTTTATGGAGTTTTACTTTAACACCTTTTGCACTATATGCAGGAGATGTATCCATATGAGCAATGAAAGCAATCTTTATTTTTGATTTGCAATTTGATTTTATTTTTCCAAAAACATAAGAATACTCATCAACAAAACTATCTTTTACTCCAATTGATTTAAGTTCTTTTAAAAGAATTTTTGCAAAATGAACCTGCGATTTAGTTGATGGATATGTTTTTGAATTTGGATCTGATGTTGTTTCAATCTCACAGTATTTTTTTAACCTCAAAAAAAGTTTTTCTTTTATCTCCTCTTTATTCATAAAACCTCCTTCTACCTTTATTTTAACATTTACAATATTTAAATCAAAACATTTCGCATTGGATCATAATTTTTGTCCCTAAAGATAATTGGGTAGTTCAAAATTATGTCCCTAAAAATATTTCCATTATTCAAAATACTAATCCCCCTTTATTTTCTTCCCCCTTTGATAAAGGGGGAGTGAGGGGGATTTCAATTTGTTTTTATTTTATCTGCAAAAAAAAATTTATAGAAAAACTTATGAGAGTAAAAGAAAATATTAAAATTGATAAGAGTTTATGCATAGATTTTGCGGACATTTTTTTGATCTAACCAATCTTACTTTAGGGACATTGAATTTTGATCTAACACCAATTGCTTAAAATATTATTATGACATCCTTTCTTTCTTTTTTGTCTGAATCTTTGATTTCTTTTGATGGTTTTGATTTTTGAATTTCTTTTTTATCTTCTTCTATTACTTTTTTAAGTGGTTTTGAGTATTTTTCTTTTTTCTGTTTTTCTTCTTTTTTCCCAAAAGAATATTTTATTGAAATGGAAGTATATTTGTATATATCATAAAATACGGTAGATATACTTGCTTCAAATCCACCCCCGTATAATGTTACTCCTACACTTGGACCTTTATTATCATCCATAAATTTATAACCTGCTTGTGCCGAAAATATATTTTCAATACTATATTCTATTCCAATGCTTATAGAATTTTTTTTATCAACAATGTAGTTATCATATCCTAAAGCAAATTTAGTTTTGTTTTCCATTATTGTTGGTTTTGTATAGGATAGCCCTGCTTTAAATGTTGTTGGAAGGTCATTTTTTTCTTCTATATATTTTATTTTGCCAAAAGTGTTTAATAAAGAAAAACCAAAGTCAAGTCCTATATCACTTAAACTTCCAAAATACCCTACATCAAGAGCATATGTGTTTGCAGAATATTCAAGAAGTTTTGAGTTTATTAGTTTAATATTAAAACCAATACTACTTTCAAAATTTGATTTTAACGTTGGGGTTATATATGTTGTTTGTTTTCCAATTTTTTCTGAATAAGAAAAAATAAGTATTTTATTTTTTTCTGTTGAGATACTCTTTTCAACTATATTTCCATTTATGATGCTTCTTTCAATCATATCCCCAAGATCTGTCATATAAAAAGAAAATCCAATATTTGATATATCTGAAAATATCTTTTCTTTTATTGGAAATCCAAATGAAATATATGAGTATTTTGAATCCTCAAATCCATTTGAGTAGTTAAGACCTATTTCATAATTTGATATTTTGGAAAGTGCTGCTGGATTTGTAAATCCAGAAAATATTTCAGTTTCTGTTGTTGAGTTTGATCCACTCATTGCTATAGTTTTTGCACTAATATTATTTTTAAGAACATCAAGAGATGAATTTGCACTAAGTATTTTTGAAAAAAAAATAATTATAGTTAATATGTTTTTCATACTTATCTTACAATTGCAACCTTTTCAATTTTATTTACAGCGCCTTCTGTTTTTATATAGTATATTCCACTTTTTACTTTTCTTCCTTTATCATCAGTTTGATCCCAAACAAATGTGTTTTTACCATAAATTGGTCCCTCATATATTGTTTTTATTTTATGACCCGTTGCCGTATACACTGTTATTTTTACATTTGATTGTTTTGTCGTTTCATATTTTATTGTTATTTTTTTATCTTTATCATCTTTTCCTTTCATTACATTATCATATGTTATAAAAACATCCTTTTCTGCTGTCAAATTTAAAGGGTTTGAAAACCCAAGGGATATATAATTGTTGAATTTTCCAACATTAAACATATGATTTTTTACATAAACTTTTAGATAAATTGTACCAAGATATGTAAATTGATCTGAAATAGTTTTCCCGTTGTATGAAACAAACTTTAATTTTCCTTTTATTATATTTCTACCAAGAGAATCGATGGTATAATATGATGATGGGTTATCAACCGGTTCAACAGTTATATAATTATTTATCTGTGATGTTGGAAGTTCCTTTAAGTTGTGGTCAAGAATTCTTATACAATCCTTTCCACAGAATTCAAACTCTTGTCCATTTTGCCATGATGTTGGTGGGAGTGAGTTTATATACTCAAATTTTGGAATTGTTGCTGTAAATGTTATTTCATCCTCATTTGTTTTTCTATATGTTACTTCTGCGTTTATAATTTGTTTGTTTGTATCTATATCGTATGTTAGTATATATGGTATAGTTGAGAATGTTACGCCGTTATTATAATTTTGGTTTGTGTGTCCAACAATGCTTAAATAATATAATCCAGGTTTATCTATTGTTACATATAAATCAATGTAAGGATTAAATGTGTAGCATGTTGTATTATCTATTTCACATGATGGATTATAGATTTGTGGTTGTACATCTTTAATATAGTTTCTTTTGCTATCAAAAAATAATAAGTCATAAGCAAAATATTTATAGTTTGCGTAATTATAAGGAAGGTTTAATCTTGCATGGAAAATTCCTTCTTTTAGTGGAATTACATAATAATCCTCATCACCTTGATAATCTATATATGCTATTATAGTATTAAAGCTTGATATATCAGTTGCATACTCGGGCCCATTATTTGGCTCATAAGGGTCAAGGATAGGGATGGTAGAGGATACTGGTATTCCATGTGCTCCAAATGCTTGAGTAATTTTTGATGTCTCACAGTTTGAAACTTCTATCTTATTACATAGATCAAGCATTGCATACATAAAGTTTTCAAAGTTATCCGGAAAGTAAAACAAAGAACCAAAAATATATACATCTGCTTTATGAAGTCCATTGTATGGACCAGATGAAAAGTATCCAAGGTTGTAGTTGTAAGTTCCTTTCCTAAGTTTATAAAAAACAGAAGAAAGAATTAAACTATCATCGTGAACTTGTCCGACCCAATCATCCGGCATTTTTTTTGTTACAGTGGACAGATCTCTTGTTGCGCCTTCTCCTGTTCCTATAAAATTTCCAAGTACAGCTATATCTTTTCCTTCATCCCAGAAAGACGATAATGAAAAATAATCCGCTATTGCTTCAGATATTGCTCCAAATTCACCAAAATATATTATCGGATATATTCTATTCATTACCAGATGCCCATATTCATGTCTTATAACAGTTCCATCAAGCGCAAAATCCTTACAATATCCATAGTTTAAACATACTCCTTTTCCAAAAAATAATGCATCATGTTCAAGGTCATAGAATGCATTCCACATTGTATTTGCTTCAAAACAATTATCATTTGTCTCATCTCCACTAACCTGAACCATTACAGGAACTCTTTTGTTAAGATTGATACAACCACTACCTCCACACTTTGAGTTAAACTTCATCATAAAATCTCTTATTCTATTTAAATGATAGAAAGCATTTATAGATGCGCCATTTCCATCGGTAAGATAATTATTTGTTGACCATGTTATTGAACCAGTTGCATTATTTTTCCCGTTGTAGTTTTGTATAACAAGATAACTTGAAATAATCATATTAAAACTTCCGCTGTTTGCTGAATCTGATTTGATTTTAATTTTATATTGACGAGTTGGGACAAATCCACCAAATAAATTTGTTTTATTCTGTCCAAACCATGCGGAAACAGTATTGATGTTTGAATCTATTACATAAAGCATATCATTATCTATTCCACTTCCGCAATTATCAACCTTTCCAATATTAAAGTTATAAAATAAGGGACCAACAAAAGCGAGCGATTCGTTTGAACTTAAACTATATGATGGGGAAATGGTATATGTAATTTCAGAGTTTGCTGGATATGAATTTACTAAGAGCGGTGTGTTTGATTGTCTCCACTGGTATGTTGTGTTTGTATAAAAAGATGGTTGTCCATTAAAATTCATTACAGAAAAATAAGGTCCCATTAAAGTCATAAAAACTTTTGCACCAGCATTTCCAACATCATAATCTATACAATATTCACCTGTATTTTTTGTTGTTGTGGAGTGATTTTGATCACCTGCAAAAACATACTGATGAGCAATAGGAGCTATAATTTTAGGTACCCAATATGATTGCCCTCGATCTTGTCCTGTTGGAAGGGGTGATATCTCATAGACCTCACCTTTTACAAAACCAGTTGTTTCTTCTGATAAAGTGCATGTATACTGTCTTTCATCATATTTAAAAAGCACATCACCACTTTTGGCGTCAATGTAATATACCCATTTTCCATTTAAAACACCATAACCACCGTTCACTTTTATCTTATATGCTAAAAAGTATTTCTCATTCAATATATCTGGAAATATAACAATTGAATATGTGGATATACTAACACTGGATAGTTCATTTCTGATTATATTATTAGCATATTCAATTGAAATTGAAGGATTTATATCTAAATTTATATTTCTGAAGTATTTTGAATTATACTGAGTTATTTCTCCATTTTCATCCGCGTGTATCCTTACATATGAAAACTCAACTGGAATATTCTTATAGTACTGTTTATATTCTATGTGTCTTGTTCCAAAAATTTCTGATTTTCTTTTCAGTTTCAAAGTTGTTATATCAATACCGAGAAGTTCAGAATTTTCTATTAAAAAACTTCTTGATACATCTTCAATATTTCCATAGTATTTTTTTGTTCTGTCTCCATAGAGTATATAGGGAAATCCATGAAAGTCATACTTAACTTTCCAGTTTTTATTTATTGAATTGGAGTTATTAAAATTTTTAAAAAGTTCTTCAGTTTGGTTTATTGAGGATGTTTTTATTGTTGAAGGGGATAATCTTTTTCTTTTTTCCTTTTCTATTTTTATTATGCTATCTGAAAGAGGAGATATTTTTATGGTCCTTTCCTCTTTAAATGATTTTGCATTTAGATTTAGAAATATTAAAAATATTAAAAATATATTCATTTTTTGGCCTCTTTTTCTATTATTGCTATTGCTGAATCTATTTTTATATATGGATCTTCATCATTTAAAAACTCTAAGAGATAATTTTTTGAGTTTGGTATTATATCAGAAAGTTCTATAAGTTTCTTTTTTATTTCTTTTGAAGGAATGGATAGAAAATATTTCACATCTTCATCTGTAATAGTAATTATTTTTTCTTCGTAGAGTTTTCTTAAAAATATTAGTTTTATCATTATGTCTGGTGTATCATCGTATAGTTTTTTTATAAACTCAATTGTTTTTGGAAAAGATGTTTTTGAAAGTATTTCTGCTATCTGATATTTTGTTTCTTTATCTGAATCTAAGTATATTTTTATTAGATACTCTTCTTCATTGTTTGATAGTTTTGAGCATTTAAGTGCTTTTAAAAGATTTAATTTTATCCTTAATGATTTTTCTTTTTTAAATGCTTCAAGTATATTTGATTGTTCATATGGACATATTCGTATTAAACTTTCACTTGCTTTAAATCTTATATCTTCATCTTTTAAAGTTAGGGCATCATAAAAATTTTTTAATTCTTCTTTATATCCTATTTTTGCAAGTTCTCTTGCAGCAACATCTCTGATTGTTGGAAAGTTATCATTTTCTTTTAGATCAAGAAGTATTTTATTTGCTTTTATTCCAACAAGATCTACAAATGCTTCAATTGCTTTTTCTCTAATCTTATTTTTAGAAATTGCTTTTAGTTCTTCAAGTGGATTTGTTTGATTTGGGTTTTTTTGGGGGATATCATATATTATATCTTTTAAAATTTTTATGTATTTTATTTCACCAAGTTTCCATAATGCTTTTACAGTAGCAATTTGAACATATTTACTTTCATCATTTAAATATTCTTTTATTACATTTATCAATTTTGTGTTTTGCGTTTTTGAAAGTGCCTCTATCGCATATGCTCTAATATCTGAATCACTATTTTTTAGATATGAAACCACAATATTTAATGCCTTTTTTGCTGGAGGTATATCAGAATTAGATTTTTCTTTTAGATTTTCCTTTGAAAAAACTATATTTGCTGAAAGTAATATTATAATCAATAAAGATTTTAGTTTCCTCATCATAAATAAAGTATATATTTTAAGTGTTAAAAACTCATTAAGAAATTATTACAATTTCTGTGATTTTATAATTTCATCGTAATCTTTTTCTATTCCAAAATATCTTGATATAATTTTTCCAATGGATATAAGTCCTTTAAATTCAAATGATGTAAGTTTTGAAATGGAATATTTTTTTGAAACAATTAATATAAAAAGTTCTTCATTTGAGTGATAACCATAATCAATCTTATGCTCCATTCCATGATCTGCTGTAATTATTAAAATGTCATTCTCATCTAAAAGATCATAGATTTTTTTAAGTGATCTGTCAGTTTCTTCTAATGATTTTAATGCTCCTTCAATATCTCTTGTGTGTCCATATAAACTATCTGTATCAACAAGATTAGTAAATATAAATGTTCCATTTGGTCTATATATCACTTTTTTTGATTTTATAGCATTTATTGTGCCTTGAATATTAAATGGATTTGTATCTTTTCTATTCGGATGTACAAATCTTAATTTCAATGATGGATCTATAAATACTTCTTTTGTAATCTTTATTTTTTCATAATATTTTGTATTTACCAAATCACTTGTCTTTCCAACAGCAACTGTCCAGATATATTTTTCATTCATTATATCAACAAGAGTTTTCTCTTTGAGAGGTAAAACAGCATCATATCTGTTTGGTGTTCTTATTATTTCTTTTCCTCTTCTTATATAACTTCTTGCAATTGCTCTTGTTATTGGAATATTCATTTCCATTGCTATTTTAAATGCTGTGTCTGCTATGAATTTTTGTTCTTCTGGTGTAATTATTTCTTCATTCATTGCTATTTGTATAAGTGGATCACATTTACTTGCATAAACTATTAAATCACCTGTTTTTTCATGCCTCTCATAATTTTTTTCAATTACTTCAATTCCACCTGCCATCTGATTGAAAAATGTTTTTCTTCCAACTTCTTTTTCAAGTTTTTCAAGGTAATCTTTTGGAAAACCATTTGGAAAAAGGTTATAAACATTTCTATCAACAATTCCCATCATCTCTCTATGACCTATCAAACTATCAGCAGTTGATGATAATTGATTTATTTTAAATGATTTAAGATTTCCATTAATATTTAATTTGCCTATAATTTTTGATTGAAGATCAGAATTTATAAGATTTTTAAGTCCTAATGATGAAAGAAATGGGAGATTGATTTTTCTATCTGCGTTTTTAAGTAAATACTCAAGTGTCTTTATTCCAACAGCATCTATAATTATAAGTATTGCAGATTTATTAGTGTTTTTTTTCATATGCGCTCCTAAATAAATTATATAAAATATATTTGGAGGCAATTATGTTTGTTTTTCTTTTTTTAATTTTGTTTTTAAATTCACTAAACTCATCTGTTTTTTATGATATAAAAGGAAAAATAAAAAACCTTGAAAGTTATATAGAATTAAATGTAAATATTAAAATGGGGAAAAAATCTGATTTTTTTGATTTTAAATTGAACAAAAATTTAAATATTAAAAGTAGTGATTCTTTTAATTTTAGACTTTTAGAAACAACTGAGTTTTATAATGTATGGAGGGTTTTTAGAAAAGATGGTAAAAAATTTAATTCTTTTGAAATAAATTATAGCGGAATTATCGATTATCCATTTGTTGAAACTGAGGAGTATGAAAGAAGTTTTAAAATTAATCAAGGAAAGATAAATAAAGATGGGTGTTATCTTTCTTTGGAGTCTTATTATTATCCTCAATTTGATGATATAATAGGTGGTTTTAAATTTGAAATTAAAACTGATGGATATTCAACTGTTCTTCCGGGCATTAGGAAAAAACATATTGTTAGCCATGATTATGTTTTAGATGAATGGGTTTCTGATTCATCTTTTGATTATTTACCTCTTGTATGTGGAAAATTTTATGAGTATAGTTATAAAAATAAAAGTTATGACCTTTACGTTTTTTTAAGAAGCAATGACACTTTACTTGCTCAAAGATATATTGATTATGGAATTAAGTATATAGATTTTTATTCAAAACTTATAGGAAAATATCCATATAAAAAATTTGCAGTTGTTGAAAATTTTTGGGAAACCGGGTATGCCTTTCCTTCTTTTACGCTTATTGGTCCTTCAGTTATAAGATTTCCATTTATTATTTCTTCATCATATCCACATGAGATACTTCATAACTGGTTTGGGAATGGTATATGGGTTGATTATGAAAGTGGAAACTGGTCTGAAGGAATTACTGCGTATTTAAGTGATCATCTTTTTGCTGAACTAACAGGAAAAGGGGATGAGTATAGAATGAATTCTTTAAAAAGATATCTTGGGCTTTATGAAAGTTCGCTAAATTTACCGTTAACTAAATTTAAGGAAAGAGATTCACAACTAACCCAAGCGGTAGGATATGATAAATCTCTTATGTTTTTTCACACTTTAAGAAAAGAGATTGGGAATGATCTATTTATAAATTCTATTAGAAAATTATATGAAAAATACAAATTTAAAAAAATAGGATGGTTTGAGATACAAAAAACCTTTGAGGAAGTAAGTGGGAGAAATCTTTTAGATTTTTTTAAGGTTTATGTTTATGATACAAAAATCCCAGAAATGGTTGTGAAAAATATCTCTGTTTTACCAAATAAATTTTCTTTTGATATCTCATCAACACTTTCGCTAAATCAAAAAATTCCTTTATATATTTATTTTCAAAATGGAAATTACTTAGATAAAGATTTATATATTTCTAATTCTTTTAAAAATTTTGATTTTTATTACACTACTCCTATTGCTGCAGTAGGATTTGATAATTATTTTGATGTTTTAAGAAAGATAGATCAAAGGGAAACTCCTTCAACATTTTCTGATATAAACACTTCCCAATATTTTTATGTATATCCTTCAAGTTTTACTGATATTTTTTCATCTATCTATAAAACTAAAACAGTAAAGCCCCTTGATGAATTTAAATTACAGCAAAACGGAAATATTTATTTAATTGGTATAAAACCAAATCGTGAGATTATAAAAAATGATTATGAGATAATTTTTGAGTCAAACACTGTTTTTATAGATGGTAATTCTTTTAGCGAAAATGAAAACACTTTTTTTGTATCTATTAGAAATCCTTTAAATTTTTCATATACGCTTAATTTTGTCTTTGGCAACCTATCGGATCTTTCAAAAATTCTTCCCAAAATAATACATTATTCGAAATATTCTTTTCTTGTTTTTAATAACTCAACAAATATATACAGTGGCATTTGGAAAAATTATCAAAACCCGAATATCTATTATTCTGATGAGAAATTTAGAGGAAGAATTAAAAAGGTAAATCAAAAGGTTTTAACAGAATATCCTTCTTTTATAGATAAGAATAATGTCTTTTATCATATAAAATATCTCTCAGATGAACTTAAAACAAGACATCCTGGATCAAAAGAACTTAATGATGCTGCAAATTATATAAAGTCAAGTTTTGAAAAAAGTGGGTTAATTCCTCTTTTTGGAAAATCATATTTTGAGGAGTTTAAGAATAATATTGGAAATACTACATATACTTTTGTAAATGTCTGTGGTTATATAAAAGGAAAAGAAGATAAATATATAGTCCTTTCTGCCCATTATGATCATCTTTTGCCATACAATGGAATTTTATATCCTGGAGCAAATGATAATGCAAGCGGGGTTTCAGTTCTTCTTGAACTTGCAAGATATTTTTCAAACAAAGATATGAGATACGGGCTTATTTTTTGTGGATTTTCTTCTGAGGAATATAATAGGGCTGGTTCAAGATTTTTTGTTGAAAATTATGATACAAATAAAATTATTTCGAATATAAACATTGATAGTATTGGAAGAATGGATGATAAAAATATAAGAATAATTTTTTCAAAATCTTCTATATGGGATTTGGTCCTAAAGAATGCTTCTAAAATTACATCTATAAATTATATTGATGTTAATATCCCTCTTGATTCAAGTGATAATGTTAGTTTTATAGAAAAAAATATCCCAGCAATTCAAATCTTTGATGGGGGAAATAAAGATTATCATAAACCTTCTGATACTTATGAAAAAATAAATTATGATGGAATACTTCTTTGTGGGGATTTTATAATTGAAGTTATTAGAGAAATAAATAAACTTGATTCTATGCCTTTTTACAGAATTGATTTAAGTAAAAAAATTAAGAGAAAAATATCACTTGGTTTTATACCTGATTTTGACTTTGCTGGGAAAGGGGTTAGGATAAAAAAGATAACTGATGGAGTAATTAAGAAAACAGATTTAAAAGAAGGTGATATAATTTTAAAGAT
>Ga0308394_1000573_pt1 | contig 19587 bp, 15 predicted proteins | sample Hotspr2Sampleme2_FD_202366 | JGI IMG/M metagenome (GOLD analysis project Ga0308394, IMG submission 202366) | Hot spring phototrophic mat microbial communities from Mushroom Spring, Yellowstone National Park, Wyoming, United States - 20050701_me2 ...
CCTTCTTCCTGAGGTTTTAAAAACAACTTTTGTGGTGAAAAACTGAACCATTGGTTTGTTTCTATATTTTTATTTTCTTTTAATACATGCCAAGGACGGGATAAAATTTCTATTTCTTGTTCAAAATCTCTGTCATTTAAAACATAAAATTTTATCTCTTGTTCTTCATTGTGTGCTAAAAAAATTTCGTATCTTTGTGGTGTTATTCTTAAAGAAAAAAGATAAACAGGTAATACAATTAACGATGTTAAAAATATAAAAGATTTTATTTTACAAATGTTTATGGTCATAATCTTTTACTTGCTATAACAAAAATCCTTGGTCCACAGGAGGAATCCCGTGGACCAAGGAAAAACAAAATATTATTCTGAGAACAACTCTATCCTCAAAGTAGTGGTTCTATAAGTTATTCCACCAACTGCATTTGCAAAATTTGATTCAATGTATATATAATCAGGTGATGTGGAAGAACCATAGTTACCCGGACCTTGAGCATAATGTATACCATATCCTGCTTTTGCTACAGTGGAATAGTCTTTAGCATCTTCTGTTTGTGTTGTTGTCCAGAAATTTGTTTGACTTTTATCCTTGAAATAAAACCATGCTGCATTGAAATTAGGATTTCTTGGATCTGGATCTCCTGGAGTTGGATCTTCCCTATTATCTCTTATCAACCATGCAAGTGGTAGAACAAGAGTATTTGTTGTTGTATTTATTAACCCAGCACCGTTATTGTTGCCAAAATCACCACCAAATCGTGGGTTAGCATCATTTGCTGCGTTATCAGTATAAATTCTTATCCCACCACCTGAAACAGTAAGTGTTGAATGTAAAAGAATATACTGATTTGCGAGTGTCCAACCAGATCCAGCAACAACGTTCCAAGTTAAACTAGAAACTAATACATCGTTACTTCTATTTCTAATCTCAACACTCATGGCAAGTTGTCCACCAGTAACTGTTGCCTGTGCTGTAAAAGTAGAGATACTTTGACTTTGAAAATTAGCAAATGTTGGCGCTACTATTATCACACAGAAAAATAAAGCTACTAAAAGAAACATACTTTTTATTATATTTTTACCTTTCATTTTTTATCATTTTTTAACCCCCTAAATTTATGTTTTAGGAGAGGATTTTAAAATTCATCACCTCCTTACCTCTCCAAGAAATTCTATCTTAGAATTAGAATATGTAGTATACATAATTGTGAAAAAAATTTGAAGAACTTGTGAATTTTTTGTGAAAGTTAACCACATATTACGCGGAAAAAACCACGGATTGCACAGAAACCCCTGGACAGATGCTGTGGTCGGATACATGCCTTAGGCAGTCCACCTCCGGTGGAAATCCGACCGCTACAAAATACACTGGATAAATCCCGCGGCTACCATAACTACTACAACCTATAACCTAAAACCCATAACCTATATAATTCCTTACTTCACAATTAAGATTTCAACACGTCTGTTTAATGCTCTACCTTGCTGTGTTTTGTTTGATGCGATAGGTTTTGATTTCCCATAACCTTTTGATTCAATTCTTTCTTCTTCAATTCCATTTTCTACTAAAAACTTCTTTACTTCCTCAGCACGAAGTTTTGAGAGTTTAAGATTATATTCATCTGAACCAACAGAATCAGTATGTCCTTCAACTAAAATTTTGTTTTTTGGATATGCTTTTAAAAGTTCAACTACATTTTGTAAAATTTTTTTACTTTGTGGCATAAGATTATACTTGCCGAACTCAAATAAAACTTGAGATTGTATTTGTACACGGATAAATTTTTCATCTTCAGAAATTTTGATTTCTTTTGGCACTTCTTTTACAACTTCTTGAACTTGTTGCAATCTATTTACAGTCAGAACTTCTTCTTTTGTTGAAACATTACCAACCTGGTCCTTAGCTGTAAAAACAACTTTATATGTTCCTTCAGGGACAAGTTTTCCATAAACTTCGTCTAACCCATCCCAAGTTAGGACTTTTTTTGTCTTCCCTGAACCTGAAAATTTTTTTACAGGTTTACCTTGTTCATTTAAAACTTCTATTTTCCATTCTTCAACTGATTTGTCATCATCACAGAAAATATCAAAATTTACTTCTATTGTTGACTGTTGTGGTAAAACTTCAACTTTTTTTGGCCACATATTAAAAGATATTTTAGGTGGAGTTTTGTCAGAATAAATTTCTGCTGCTTTTATTTTTTCACCTTCATAATAAATATCGCCAAAATAAATTATACATCCTAAAGGATTATCTTTTGTCTCTATTATAAAGAAAAAACCTCCTGCGATATAACTTAAATCTTTACCTGATAAATCCAAAGTAAATTTTTTCCATTCTTTTGAAAGTCTTATAGGGCCTATTTGAAATATATCTGTATCAGGATATTTTCCTTTTATACCACCACAACCTACAGAAGAAATTATCTCACCACCTTTTTCTCCTCTTGCATAAAAAACTAACTTTTTAGCACCTGTTAAGTCATAACCTCCCTTAACCTGTCCCCAGTTGTCAGAAGGGTTACGAAAATACACACCAATCCACTTTTGCTCTCCTTTTGGGATATATCTTAATTTTAATGAAGGATAGCCATTTGGTGCTAAGACATTGTAGTCCGCTGACATATTTATATCAGAGACATCGCCCATATATCCTGTAGGTGTATAAAAATTTTTTTCTTTTGGTGAATTAGAAAATACATAAAACACATCTGAAAAAGAATATACAGATATTAAAACAAAGATTAAAAATAAGAAAGATTTTAATCTCATAATTTTAACCTCTAATTGTTTAAATAGATGGCCCCGCAAAAATTCCGCAAAATGCGGAAAGTAATAAATAAACAGCGGGGCCATCTTTTAATTTTCAACTTTATACTTTGAACTTTATATACTTTTTCATCTTCTCAATTTGTTTACTTTCCTGCTTCATAAACTATCTCGTCAATATAAATCACAGCACCATCAGGATTGTCATTCGCAGTTATAACCCAGCAGAAACCACCTGATATATATGACAAATCAAGCCCTTTGAGGTCAATTGTATATTTTTTCCAACCTTTTGTTAAAGCAACAGGTCCTGTAGTAGCAGCATCAGAATCACTATATTCACCTCTTATTCCACCCATTTTAAACTCACATATTTCTCCACCTTTTTCACCTCTTGCATAGAATGTAAGTTTTGTAGCACCACGAAGGTCAAAACCACCTTTTACTGTTCCCCAGTTGTTTGCAGGATTCTGCCAATATATACCAGCCCAACCTTGCCCTTGGGCTCTTTTTGCTGAATATTCTATTTTTATACAACTCATACCATCTTTAGGATTTTCTTTCCAGTTTTCATTAAGTTTAATATCTCCATAGTCACCCATCCAACCAGAAGGTATATAATGATTTTCTCTTGAGATTCTATCTTTGTAGACATAAAAAGGAAATTGAACTTTGAAACCAACTAATGTTGGAGCATATACTACTGGCTGTACTGCTTCTACTGATTGTGTGGCTTGAATACTCTCTTTCGCAGGTTCTACAGCAGTTTCTTCAACTTCTGTTTTACTTACAGCGGGTTTTTTTGGAACAACTTCTTCTTCCGATGGAACTGTCGCACAACTATATAATAACAAACCCATTGCTGCTATTAATATATACAACTTTATTTTTTCGTTTTTCATTTTTTACCTCCTTTTTTTTAAAAATTTACCTTCTACCTTTCTACTATATACTATCTACTACTTTTTTTCTCACCTCCTTTCTTAAAAATTTTACTTAATTGCATGGCTAAAGCCATGCCCTACATACAACATTTTATCTCACAACAACTATTTTACCTCTATAAGTTTCACCATTTTTTGTTTTTACTACAAAAATATAAATTCCAGATGCAACATTTTTGTAATAATTATTGTCAAGATACCACCTTGTGTTAAAAACATCAAATATTTTTATACTTCTTACAAGTTCCCCTGAAATAGTATAAATCTTTATTTCATCTGAATCGTAAGGTAAATTAAACTTCACAAACTCAACATTTTTTGCTGGGTTAGGATAAGCATATACTATATTTTTTTCAACATTCACAAATTTTTTCCATAAATCTTGTAGTGCATAATAAACAGCTTTTGGTTGTGTAATATAGTTGTGGTTTACATCTGAAGAAATTTTCATTATACCAAACCATTCCTCGTTCATATTAGGGTCTGAGTAATCAGGATTTGACCAATCTTGTGAAGTATCGTGTCCAGAATTTCCTAATACACCACCATCACCTAGTTCATTTTGTTTACCTTTCCACCACTCATCACTCCATTCAAAAACAAAACCACCACTTACAACTCCGCCTTTTATTGTAAGATTTCTTTCTATATCCTGCCATTGTGAAATAATATAATCTTTTTGCATTTTTTCATCTTCCACATTTTTTGTTCCGTTCCAACTATCACAACCAAATTCTGTGATAAGTAATGGTTTGTTTGTATACTCAGCATAATCATTAAATAAATTTTTAAAATCTCTACCTAAATAGGCATTTATCCCCCATAAGTCAACTGAAAGTAGCGTTTCATCATCACTTTTGTATTGCGGTTTACCAATTGTCACTAAATCTGTACTTTTAACTGCTGTCATTATAAGATGATTAGGATCAATTTTTTTTGTTTCCTTTGCTACTTCTTCAAGTAAACTATACCAATCAGACCAACTACTTCCACTACCAGGAGAAACTTCATTACCAAAACACCAACCTAAAACTGCAGGATATTTTTTCCAGAATTTTACTATTTTCAAAAAATTTTCTTTTTCTTGTTGGCGAACAGTTGAATTTGAAAAATCTTGTCCATGATTTACCCAATAGCCAACAATTACATAAATTTTGTTTTTATAACACAATTGTAAAAATTCCTCAAAGTTAGGTTCATAATTCTGTGGTGCATTGTATATTCTTAAAACATTTGCTCCCAAAGATTTTATTTTTGGTATATCATCAACATAATTTCTATCCTGCCAGAAATAATATCCTGAAGCAACATTTTGTCCGATAGGTGTTGGAGAATAACATACTCCACGAAAAACAAATGGTTCACCATCAACATAAATTTTTCTTCCAAAAACTTCAACATTTGTTGCTTCTAAAGTTGTTAAAGAACAAAAGAGAAGGAAAATTATAAATCTTATTATACTACAAAAAATTTTATTTTTCCCATCTAACATAATCAATGTAAAATTCTCCTGATGTTTCAATAGTAGCCATAAATGGTAATTTTATATTATTTAGCGGTACTGAGCTGAAGTCAGACAATGGAATAGTTAATTCACTCCAAGTATTATTATTTATATATCCATATTGGTTTGTGTAACGAGTATACTTATTCCCATTTCCATCTTGAATTTCAATTTTTATTGTAGCCGGTGATTTTACCCAAAATTTAAGATAACCACCCTGATATTGAGATAAATCTTGCGGTGTATTATACACAACTCCCCAACCTGCCCAACTTCCACCATTTGTTGCAGTTTTAAATGATTTTTGACTTTCAGGAGCAGTAGAATCTTGATAATTTGCCTCAAAAGTACCTAAATCATTATTGGACCAGGTCCATATGTCATCGCCGGATATGCCGCCATCATAATAAACTTTTAAAATTAAATTTCCACCACTACCTCCTCCGCCACCTCCGCCGGGTTGTTGGGAGGTTATTGTTACACTTACCTCAGTATAAACATTTTCTTCTACAACTTTTATTTTTCCACTACCAGTATTAGCAGATGCTGTGAATGTAACTTTTTTTCCTCTTGTAGGTGAAACTGTACCTAAATATTCTGGTTCTACAATCCATTGTGGATTTATATCAACATTGTCAGATTTTGCAGATTTTCCAGTTGCTTGAAGTTCTATTGATTTAACAGGTTCTACTACAACAGGTGATGGTGTGACATAGATTGTTAAAGTGTCTGTTTGTAATTTATTTTTTTTGCTACAAGAAAAAAATATTGTTGAAAAAATTATTGCTATTAAAACTAATTTTTTCATTTTAAAAAAACCTCCAAAAATTAATGTATTATTGTTGGATAAATCCAACCGCTACATATTTTTACTCTTTCACAAGTGAAATATCGTCAATAAAAACTTCACCACCTTGACTCTTTTGTGTGCCTGTATTTTCAAAAACTACATCTACATAAATATTTATATCATCAAGATTATTTGTAATATTTATCTCATACTGTTTCCAATCAGGTGTCAACTGGACACTTGTTATTTCTTTTACATCTATATCTCCCTCATCTTTATTTTTAGGACCAATTATTTTTACTTTCACATTTTCTGCTAAATATCCACCACGAATTTTGAATTTAAGTTTGTTGAACCTGTATGGTGCTAAATTGTGTGTTTTGTTTATTTCAGTATAATCTTTCCCAACAATTATTCCAAAACCACACCATGTGCTCTGCCAAACCTTCTGTTCATAATCATAAACTTCTTTTCCATTCCAGTAATATCTTATACATTTGTTTTTTCCATCTTGGTAGAAGAAATCTAAACTTTGATTGTCAGCTGAAGTATAGAACATCATACCGCCAACTTTTAACTCGTTGTCATATATCACAAGTTCTTTTAAACCAACTGCTGAATTTTTTATATCTTCTATTGGATTTAGCACCCTATCTTTTGGTTTGTCAGAGCAACTAAATAATAAGATTGTTAAAAAGAAAACCAAAATAAAAATTTTTTCTTTCATCTTTAAAATAAACCTCCATTATAAACTAAAATTTTCCTTTGATACCAAACCTTGTTGACAAAGATAAATATATTTCATCAAAGTCAGCAATTTCTGGTGCAAGATATTTTTTGTCTGTTTCTCTTACAGCGTTGTATTTTACAGATGCTACAAAATCTGTATTGAATATGTCAAACTTTTTTGAAACAAAAATTTGATATAATCTATCATATGATTCTCCGAATGTTTCAAACCATTCTTCAGGTCCCCAAATGTTATAACCTAAACTTGTGGATACTAACCAACTGCCGAGTTCTAAACTTAAACCTAATTTGTAGAAGTTAGTTATTGGTTTTAAATTTTCTTCAGTATATGCATAACTTCCTTTTGCTAAAGAATCGCCAAAAGATAACCTTGTGGTTAGTTTTATCGGATAAAACTTAAATCTTCCTACAAATGTAAACTCACCAACATAATCTTTTGTTGGCCAACAACCTGATGCACCATATTTTTCCCAAGTTATTTTTCCATTTTCATCCCAGTAGTACATTCTATCAGTTGAAGTTGGATATTTTGCTAATTTTGTCTGCACTGCAAAAGCAAAGTTTGAGTTTTCTTGAGGATTCAAGTTCCAATCTTCAAGTATGTTTGGTTGATATTTATAAAACCAAGTATATGGTGTTGGGTCAAAGGTGTAGGTAAAAGAAAAGATTGTTGCTTCTCTGTTATCCCAATTAACCCAAAAAGGATCATATGGACCTCTTGGAGATAAAATTATTGTTCCGTTTATATCTTTTATTAAAGGTAATGCACCATATATTGGTTTTCTGTAAATAAAATCTAAAGAAACTGTGTTTATGTCTACAATTCTTTTCCAACCAGAAATAGAGAATTCTTGTTTGTTTCCAGCTACTGGTGCTAAATATGTATAACTCAGTTTTAGTTCTTCAATAAATTTTTTGTATGAAACAATATTTAAACATAGTTTTGTTCCAAAAGCATCTTTTGAAGATGTTTTATCTGAATGAATTTTATATTTAGTTCCATAATCCCCCTCACCTTCTTTAACTTCTTCTACATATGTGTATTGTTTGTCTAATCTGAATGGGCAGTATAAAACTCCTAAATCTATTGAATTTTTAGAGTTTGGATAAATCCTTAATGCATATTGATAGTTTGTTAATCTCTCATTAGGGTCAGAAAATGTAATATATTCAGGTTTATCTGAAGTAAAAATTAGTGCGTGTTTAAAGATCCAGTTTGAGATATAGGTGCTGAAGTTAAACTTGGAATAAATACCATCTTTATATCCCCAAATTACTTCAGGACCAAATACTAAATCAAATTTTGTATCTCTATATGCTAAGTTTAGTTCTACTCCTTCCGGGACACTTCTTCCTGAAACACGAAGGTATCTTCCTGTATCATACTGCTCTTTATATAGATTAAATAAATCGCCTTGATATCTTATTATTTCGTAACGGTATGTACTTAAACCTTCAAAAACATTTACTATGCCAGGGTCGTATCCCCAGTGAGTGTGTCCAATGCCTTTAAAATATCTTAAAACACCGATGTTTGATGCGTATTTTATCTCTGTATCTATTATTTTAAAATTTGTTTTTTCTAAATACATTCTGTTTTCATCATTTACTGTTTGATAAAATCTGTCAGCATATTGTGGAATAAAAACAAGTTTTGATTTTATAAATAAGTTGTTAAACGGAACAAAATCTAAATTAGTATAAACTTTGAAACCTTGTGAAGAATTCCAATCATTTTTAGCGGTTGAAGAAGAAAAATAAATTTTGTTTATTCCATTAGGACCTGTTTCTTCATAAATCCAACCATCAGAAAGTTTTTTTGTTATGTTTTCAAAGTTTAAATCAAAATCTAATTTTAAATAATTTTCTGCTAGTGCTGAAAAAGTTTTTGTCAAAAAAATTGTTATTAAAAATAAAAATGTTAAAACTTTTTTCATCTGTTGTTCCCTCCGAAAATGTTAGTAAAATCTAAAACTTAAATTTAACTACAAATTTATTATTTTCAAATCCAGACCAATACTTTTTTCTATATTTTTCACCGTTAATGTATGCATCAACTATGTTATAACCCCAAGAAATGGCTGATAAAACAAAAAATACATTTGCAGTATTAAGTTGCGTCTCATAATCTTTATATAAAGAATTTTCAACTAAACCTTTTTCTTCGTATTTTTTATATGTCTGTTCTGATTGGTTGTAAAAATAAACTCCACAAAAAAGTGAGAACATTGTTGCAGAAAACATAATATATGCTTTTTTTGTCTGTTCATTATAATATTGTCCCCAGCCAGGTAAAACCAAAGACCTAACCGCTGCTGAAGTACCTGAGTGTTTTTTAAAGTTTAATTCAAACAATGTTGAAGAAAATAAAGGATTCGTTGAAGTTAAAAATATGTTTATTACTAAAATTGCGCATAAAAATTTTTTCATACTTACCTCCATTTTATGCACGGCTAAAGCCGTGCCCTACAATTTTTATTGTTTTTACACTACAAATTTTTTATTATTTCTCCGATTTTGCTCAACCTATAATTTTTTGTATCCCAAACAGCAACAATATCTTTTTTCTTTTTCTTCCAATCTTTTATATACTTCTCCCAACCAAAAGTCGTTTCATTATGAGATACATAATCAGATGTTTTGTTATAAACTAAAATCCCTGTAGGAAAAATGTCATATGATATAGTTTTATATGTCCAATAACAATAATGAAAATTTAATTTTTTAAATGTTTCAATTAAATCTTCTAAATATCTTATTTCGCCATAACATCCTTTGTCACAACGAAGATTTACTCCAAACTCACCAACAAATATTGGGTTATCGTCTACAAAATCTTTATATCTTTTCAAGTGTTTATACATAGTATTTTTTGTGAAACTTTTGTTCGGATATTTAATACTTTTGTTAAAATTAAATGTAAACTCTAATGGGTGATAGTAATGAATGCTTAATACAATATTTTGTTCTCTTAAAAATTCTTTAAGAAATGAAATATCAGTTGCCCAGTAATTTCCTTCAAGGAAAATTATGTGGTTATCAGAATTCTTTCTGATTGTTTCAATCGCTTTCCTATAAATATTTTTTAACAAAATTTTATTTTTTATTACAGGCTCGTTCATTATATCATATCCTGCAAGATATTCTTCATTTTTAAACTCAGATGAAATTTTATTAAGGAGGTCATAATATTGAAGCTGAAAATTTTTATCTTTAAAGAAGAAAGCCGATCCATCAGAATCACTATGCCAATCTGGATTTTGACTGCCAGGTAGAGCGTGAAGATCTAAAATATAATAAACTTTATATTTGTTACACCAAGATATAAACTTTTTTATAATATCAAAATTTTGGTTTAAAATTTTATAATGTATTGGTAAGCGAACGCAGTTTAATTTCAAAGAATTTTTTATAAATTTTATATCACTTTCTTTAATGAACGTGGTACAAAATGTCTTCTCAAATTTTTTAAATTCTTCTTTTCCATTGAACCTTTTAAACTTTATTTCAAATTCTTTTTGTGGTATATTTCTTCCAGCAAAAATCCATCCTTCCCATAACAACCAATTTCCTAAATTTACACCTTTAAGATGAAATTCTCTACCATCTTTAAGATTTATAATTTTACCATCTTTTACACAAAGCATAAAAATTATCTTAAAATTTTTTCCATAATTCTTTATACATAAAGTATGACTCTCTTAATTGCCTCATAAATGGGGAATGTTTGCCATTACCTTGAGAACAAAGTCCTAAAAATTCTTCATAAAACCAACCATCAGGGAATGGTCCTGTAAACTGGCCAATTTTTTCTTGTACTTTAGGGTCAAATTGTGGAGGTGGTCCTGCTTTCCACCATTCATCTACCCATTCAAAAACCACACCACCAATTGCATTTCCTAAACCATAACCACAAGAATTATAAAAGATATCTTCCCAACAACCTTTTAAATATTCTGCTTGTAATTTTTCTGCTTCTTTTTCTGTTTTGCCTTTAGCATATGCAGGACAACCAAATTCTGTAATTAACACAGGTTTGTCTGTTAATCTTTTAATATTATTCCAAAAACTAAAACCAAAACCATGAGCTCCTCTATATGCATTAACTCCTATAACATCCACATCAGGACAATATTTTGCTATATAATCTAAATATAACAAATCACCATTACAAATTGCTACTGGACGTTTGTATGGATCTAATTCTTTTATATATTTTGCAACCTCATTGACAAACTTATAATATGCTTCAGGTTGTTCTTTAGCACGACATCCCATTCCAGTTCTTGTTTCATCTCCAACTATACCATAATTGTTCTCATTTCCTAAAACCCACATTATAACATAAGGTTCATTTTTATATTCTTCAACCATCTCTCTTACAGACATCTTCATATTTTCTTTATGTATATCATTTGTATAATCAGTACCTTCATACCAACCTGCACCACTACCTATTGCATACATACCTAAGAAATCACCCATAAGAAACATTATTCCATTTTTTTCATATATCTCTCTTAACAACTTTTTATTATGCCCGTGATGATACAATCTTATAGTATTTACACCCATATCCTGCATAAGTTTAAACTCCGGAATTACTTCTTCATCCGGATCTTTTTTGTTGTTTCTGTTTTTATCAACCCAAACTTGCATCACATCAAGGATACCATCTTTGTTAGTATCCATAAACATCCACTCTCTGTATGTATTCCATGTTCCTACATCGGGAGATGTCCCTACAGGTGCAGGAGAGTAAGCAACCGCTTTAATTAACATTGGACTACCTTTATAAAATATCTGCCAATGGCCATTTTCATACTGAACAATTTGAACTAAATCTTTACTACCTATAACTTTCTTTATATTTTTTGATACAACAGGTTTAAGTATTGCTGAAGTGTTGACAAATCTACCTGGGGAAACAATAAAAATATCGTCTGTTGTTTTATCATTAAAACCATTCTCTATTATCGCATAAGCATCAACTAAATTAAGTTTTAATTCTGGATATTTCCTACATAACCACAAAATTTTATCAATTGCGACAGGAGCTACATACCAAGGTGTGGACCAATAAGTATAACCAATAGATCTTGGTGAGTGTACAACAATTGCATAGTATGCTTTTATTGCGTGTTTTAACAATTTATAATCAGGAGGGTTTTTAGAAAGTGCTGCTTTTTCTAAAGCTAAAGCTGTATAGAAAAGTTTTACACCGGGGTCTTCTTGAACAGTTGCCCATTTGTAAAAACTCAATTCATAATCATCAATATTTACAAAATCCCAATGTGAACCTTTTAATTTTCCAGATTTTTGTAGTTCAATAAATCTTGGATTTTCATAAACAGATTCATTTGGAAAAATTCCTTCTCCGACTGCTCTTGCTAACCCTTTTTTGTCTGTTATTACATATTTATAGTATCTTGTTCCAGTAGACACAAACTGCCCATATTTTGTATAATCTACAATCTCTTCTGTTCCCCAATCATAAAGTTCAAAACCAAACATTAAAGAACAAATTGTTAAAAGTAACATCACCCCCCCTATTATTTTTAAATTATCAGCGACACTTACTTTCTTTGTCATTTTGTATCTCCTTTCTATAAAATTAAAATGTAGTGAGTTATTGAGTTAATTAGTTAATGGGTTATTGGGTTATGAGTTCAGAGTTATTAGTTCAGAGTTTTATAACTCACAACTAATAACTCATTAACTCATCCACACATTCACACATCCACCCATTTACCCGCACTAACACTTATCCTTTTAATGCTCCAGCAGTTATACCTTTTATTATATATTTCTGCATAAGAAGATAAATAATAATCACAGGAAGTGTTGCAATAGAAAGACCAGCCATCAGCTGACCATATTCAGTTATATGCGTTCCTTGGAAAACCATAAGTCCTCTTTGAATTGGCATTTTTGATGGATTTTGTAAAACTATCAAAGCAAGTAAAAATTCATTCCAGATTGAGACGGTGTTAAATATTGCTAATGTAGCTAAAGCAGGTTTAACAAGAGGTAACATTATTCTAAAATAAATCTGCCATCTTGTAGCGCCATCAATTATCGCTGCTTCTTCAAGTTCTTTTGGTATTTCTTCAAAAAAACTTTTTAGCAAAAATATACCAAATGCTAAACCACCATTTATATAACACAATATCAATCCTATCCTCGTATCTAATAATCCAAGTCGTTTAAGTAATACATATAATGGTACAAATGTTCCAGGTAACGGGACTATTAGTGGTATTATTAAAATAAGAAAGATAATATTTTTAAAAGGAACATTTAACCTTGCTAAAGCATAGGCACATAGTGAAGTAATGACAAGGATCCCTAAAACTCCGCAAAGTGTATAAATTAAACTGTTTAGGAAATAAATTGCAAATTTCCCTTTTACCCATGCATCAATATAATTTTGGAAATGTATTTTTTTAGGTATCAAAGACATATTTGTAAAAATCTCTGATTGTGATTTTAAAGAAGAAGATAACATCCATAACAATGGGAACAAACATATAACTGCTATTGATAAAAGAATTAAATAAGAAGAAATGTAATTACTTTCTTCAAATTTTGAACTCATAATTTTTTTACACCTTCTTTAATTTTCTTGAAACAAAAATTTGTATTATAGATAAACTAAACAACACAAGACCAAATACTACAGCCATAGCAGTAGCATAACCTAATTCGTTGTTAGCCATATATCTATAAATATAACTTATAGGCACTTCAGTAAAACCAGCAGGACCACCTCTCGTCATTGAGTAAATTAAATCAAAGATTTGCATTGTTCCAAGAATCGTTAGTATTGAAACAACGAAAAATATTGGTATCATCAAAGGAACAGTTACATACCAAAATTGTTTAAATGTATCAGCACCATCTATTGAAGCAGCTTCATAAAGTTCTCTTGGTATTGTTTGAAGACCAGCAAGCAGTATCACGAATCCCCAACCAAACCCTTTCCACATATGAACAATCGCTACACTTAAAAGGGCTGTCTTCGGATTTGACAACCACGAAGTTGCATATTTCTCCAAACCAATAAATCTCAATATAGTGTTAAGTATGCCATAATTACCATCATAAATCCATTTCCAAACAAGTCCTACAACAACTCCTGAAAGTATTGGCGGAATGAAATATACTGTTCTAAAAAATTTTTCAAACTTTATCCCACGATCTATAATTATTGCTAATATCAATGCTAACAAATTTTGAAAAGTTAAAGCTAAAAGAGTAATAAAACCAGCATTTAACATTGACCTCCAAAAAAGAGAATCATATATTACATTTAAATAGTTTTTAAATCCAATAAATTTCATTACAGGTGAAATACCATCCCATTCATAAGCACTAAGCTGAAATGTTTTAATGAATGGATATATAGTAAAAATAGCGAACATCAAAACAGCAGGTAATACAAAAATAAAAGAGGTTATATCAGATTGTTTTTTCATAAAATTATTTTTCTGATAAAATTTTTTCTTTTTCTTGTTGTAGTTCTTGTGCAAGTTGTTTTGCTGTTTTTTCTCCTATTATTATACTTTGTATACCTTTACATTTTACTCCAACCACTTTCCAATGCTCTTGCACAGGTAATGTTGGAAATGCCTTATCTATATTAATAGCGAAGTTTTTTAATACTTCAGATTCAATCACATTAGAAACATTTTTGTTAGAAGGAATATTGTGTGTCTGTTTTGCAAGTAAAACCTGTTGTTCATCATTTGTAAGCCATTTAAGAAAATCAATTGCTTCTTTTTTAAATTTAGATTTAGGATTAACATTTAAAAAAGAACTGCTAACCCAAATCTTAACTGGGTATTTAGCATCGACTAATTTAGGTGGTAAAAAAACATTGTAATTTAGTCGCGGATTCATACCAGAATAAACATTTATTCCCCAAGAACCATTAAGTGCCATTGCTGCTTTCTCTGTTGCAAACACACGTTCGGCATCTTTATTTATCATGGTTACAATACCTTCTGCAAAAATTTTTTCATCTCGCATTTTTTCAAAAAGTTCAAAAATTTTTATCCATCTTGGGTCAGTATATTTTATTTCACCTTTTATTGTTTTAATGATTCCTTCTTCACCAAGTATTTGATATTCAAAAGATCTTGAAAACACATCTACAAGCCACTCTTCTCCAAAACCTGAAACAAATGGTTGAATACCTTTTTCTCTTAATTTTCTACAAACATTAATAAACCCATCAAATGTCTGTGGAGTTTTATGTGGGTCAAGACCTGCTTTTTCAAATAAAGATTTATTGTAAAATATTTGAATACTTACAACATCTATTGGCACACCATATATCCCTGGTTTTACTTCCCATTCATTATCTTCAGAATAAGAATTTTGTTTTAAAACATTTTCAAAAAAAATATTTTTCCAACCTTCCTCCATATAAGGAGTTAAATCTTCAACATAACCTGCTTTTATAAAGCTTGCAAGTTCCCTTTGAGCACCTAATGGAGAATATATATCAGGAAGAAGGCCTGCTTGTGCAGCAGCACGAACTTTTTCTCTGTAAACATCAGATGGTGCATAAGTTTCAAATTTAACATTTACTCCGGTAAGTTCACCATACTTTTTTGCCAACTCATTAAAAACATCTTCTCTATCAGTCATCCAATGCCAAATAACTATTTGTTCTTTTGTTTTTTTAGGAGAACAGGAAAATAAAAAAAACAAAAAACTACAGAGTAATACAGATAATACAGGAAGAATTTTTCTCATATATATTAAACCTCCTTTTAAAAAGAGTTCTGTTAACTATTTTATGATGTTTATGAAATTACAAGACAAACAAAATGTATAAAACAATGTAGGGCAAACCTTTTAGGTTTGCAAAAATTAAGCACGGCTGAAGCCGTGCCCTACAATACCTAACACCTTCCATACTTTCTACTTTCCTACTAACTACCTTGGTAGTCCGCCCTCTGACAGAAATCCTTGCCCTACACCCTACAAAATTCTCAACTACTTCATTTCACACAAAATTTCTTTAACTTTTCCTTCGCGGATATAGTATGAAAAATTTGGAGGAATAATTTCTCCATCAACTTCAAATTTTTTACCATTGTTATATGTGAAAACAATTTTATATATTTTTGCTGGATTTTCACCAAATGTATCTTTCTTTGATTTATTCAAATAAATAACTTTTGTATTTCCTAAGAATTTAAACTCAAATATACCATCTTTTGAAAACAACCAAAAAGGTATTTGGGGAGAAAATTTTAAATATAGTTTACCATCTTGAGTATAAAACGGTTTCAATCCACAGGTCATTGCAAGCCAAATTGAATTAAACTCTGCGGTGGTTCCTGAAAGTCGTCCTACAAAACCTTGACCATGCAGATTTTTCTCTGAATGCGCGCTACTTACAATAAAGGAAGAATTTTCAAAAATACTTCTTCCATAAACCTGTGGGTTCATAAATGGCACTAAAACATCTTTTGATATTTTCCAAAATTCTTCTGCAAGATTATTTCTTAAAAGTTCCAATAAATATTTATACTCCATATGCATCCAAATAGATTCGTTCTCAAGCCAACCACGAGGAAATACTGTTATCCTACCTATATCTAAAGAAGTATTTTTTAATGGTGCATTAATTTTTAACATCTTAAGTTTTTTATCATATAGTTCTGAATTTAAAATTTCTGAATGAATTTTTTTTGCTTGTTTCTTATCTTCTATAACTCTTAAATAATGTACAGGACCTTCAAGAAAGTATGGAAGTGGTTTTTGAACAAATTTTAAAGGTGTTATGCAAATATAACCTTTATAATTTTTCTTAACATTGCCTTTTTTATCCTTCAAAATTTTATATTTCACAACTTCGTTTGTAAAATAAGAAAAAATAACACCTGTTTTTTTATCTATTGCTTTATTTATCCCTTCTTCAATTTTTTGCAAGAACAAGTTTAAAATTTCTTTTATTTCTCCAACAGAAATATTCTTCTCTTCTCCGGAGATGCCAAAAATTGTCTTCTGTCTATACTTTTCAACCAAATTATGTCTTTCATCCCAAAGTTTGAAGTTGTCATGGTAATACAATTTTGTAACTTTTTCTAAATCTTTAAGTAAATCGTAAACCTCCTTAGCAATTTTTATTTTTTTATTCTCATCAATTTTAAGTTGTTCAAATGATTTTAAAACAAATTTTATCAAACGTTTCAACTCTAATGTTTCACAAGTTGAAGAACCAAAAAGTCCAGGAAGACCATTTAAAGCATCACACCAGTTTGGTCTATCTGCTTCCATTTCAATACCAACACCTTCAGGATCCAATATAGCATATTTATTTGCTATTAAACAAAGAAGTTTTGCGATAAGTGATGTTTTATAAATTTCTCCTTTGCCATATTTTGTTCTAACTATATATTTGTCTTCTTTTCTTTCTTCAATAATTTTTTGCTTTTGTGGGTGAAAGTATACAGCATTAAGTTGACGTGGCCTATTGTGAAACAAAACATATTTTTCTTCCCTCGGCATAACAACCATAAGATTGTCATAAAATGTAAAAACTTTTTTATTAAACAAAAGATTTTCTAATTCTTCAGGATAGACACTTAAAAAACTTTCTATTAAGTCAATATTATAATGCCAATGGTCAGACCAATATCCTGTATGTGGAAAAACATGGTCAACTTTTTCTCCATACTGCATTAAAATATCTAGAAACTTCTCTTTTTTATATGGAAGTTTTATATCTTCAACTTCTACAAGATTAAAAAAATCGCCTAAGGTAAATTCAGTTGAAATAAATTTCTTTATTTTTTCTTTATCATCTTTTTCAAAAATTTTCAAAAACTCATTTTTATTTTTTATCTTAAATCTTGAACCCATAAGCAACATTGGATTATATCCATCAAGCTGAATTAAGTTCATAAAGTATATCAACGACTCATCCTTTATTTGTGGTTCAAAAAATACATCACAACGTCTATTTTGTGCAACATCTCTATAATGACCATTGCCTTGAGAAAAATACTCCGGCATAATTACAAAATTGTTGTATTCTCTTTCCATATCACCATGGATTCTTGAAAAAATATAGTAGATTTTTTTATACTCATTCTTACCTAAAACAATTGGGAATCCTCCACGAAGAATATTGTCTAAAAATGTTTGTCTACAATAACCATCAAACTCTGCTAAAGCAGATTTTGTATAAATTTTATCAGTTAATGACTTAATTATTTCTTCATTTTCTTTTTTCTTTTGATAAAAATATTCTTTTGAAGAAACTCTTTTTATAATTTCATCTAAAAACTTAACTTTTTGAAGATTGCCTATTATAGAATAATAACTTAAAACTTCTTGTGGTTGCAAAAGAATCTTAAAATGCCCAAAACCGCATGGCGTTTTATTTTTTGAAAGCATTAAAGGATTATTTTTAAAATTTTTATTGGTTATAAAATTAACAGGGATAGTATAATCTTTAAATGGACCAAAGATAACATCAGGGTCAACTATATATTCTACATTATTTTTATTTTCCAAAAATCCATAATAAAAGTTGCATCCTTTAACAGGTATAACTTCTGGTGTATCTTTTGGCTCAACTAAGAGTTTATATACTGGAACAGACTTTTTAGTTTCAAAAAATACACCACTGTACCATCCCTCTGCAAGACGAGATATATTTTTTAACATAAAATCATTTAATCCATAAGGAATTATAATAGGTAAACCATCAAGACATTCTATTTTTATTGGATTATTTGAGGTGTTCTTTATATGAATTATCCTCATCAGAGCAGGAAATGTTTCGTTAGGAAGTGTAAAATATTCTACTTCAAATTCAAGATTTAATTCTTTATTTATTTCAAGAAGTTTCAAAGTATGTGAAGTTATATACATTCTCTGTATAATTTTATTATTTTCTAAAATTTTGTTTTGGAATGGTTCATAAAACTTTTCGTCAATTTTTAAAAAAGTTCTAAATCCTTGAATAGAAGTCAATCTCCAGGCTTTGTTCGCAGCAACAAATTCTAATATTGCACCATCTTTATCTTTACTACCAAAAGATGAGATTGCTTGCCCTCGGTTTACATAGAAAACCCAGAGAGGTTTTCCCCAGAAACCTGCTATTGAAGGTAGGAAACTTGCAAAAGGTTTGAAATTGTTGTAGTTTTCAATTACGAATTTATCTTCTTCTACCCAAGCATATTTTTCAGTCATAAACAAATTCTACTCCAAACTCAAGTTCATCTTCATTTTTTATATTATACCATTTCATCTTATAATTCACATATTCATCGTTATTCACTGGTAACGAGATACTGCCTTCCTTTATTATATCTACAAACTTCTCATAACTCTCCAACTCGCAATTAGCACAAACATTAGTTTTAGCAAGTAAACTTTTTACTATAGGACAATTCCCACAATAATAACCTTTAAAAAATTTTAAACCCATACCATACAAAGAAAAGTCTTTTATCCACACTTTTATCTCTTTGTTTATCCCTTTTAGCTTTAATGTGCTTTCATTACAGATCTTTATTCTTTCCGTTCTCCTTCTTTCTACAAAATTTTTATTCATTAGATTGATACCTCGTTTACTAAAATTTTTTATTTTTTATTTTTTAAAATTTCAATATTTCTAAAAATTTTTTTACCACAGATTACGCAGATTATCCCGCAGATTACTGGATTTCATTCTCTGTAACGGTGCGATTTATCGCACCACGCAACTTGTGGAGTCGCATAAATGCGACCGCTACAAAATTATCATAACTCAAAACCTATAACCCATAACCTATAACCTACTTTTATCGTTTGATAAATCAA
>Ga0308394_1000578_pt1 | contig 19541 bp, 18 predicted proteins | sample Hotspr2Sampleme2_FD_202366 | JGI IMG/M metagenome (GOLD analysis project Ga0308394, IMG submission 202366) | Hot spring phototrophic mat microbial communities from Mushroom Spring, Yellowstone National Park, Wyoming, United States - 20050701_me2 ...
GGGTTTTGCCAAAGGTTAGGATGTAGGCTTCGCTACCCTCCTTCAGCACCTCCCAGCGGCCCCACGCGATCTCGGGCCAGGCCCCCTCAGGAACTCTCTCTACAGTGTCACGGGCATAGCGGATGGCGATAGGCCCCCCCAGTTCCAGGGCCTTTTTGAGCATAGCCCGCAGCTCGAGGGCATCCTTGGGGGCAGCGATCTGCACATTGGGCACGGTGCGCAGGTAGGCGATGTCGAAGACCCCGTTGTGGGTGGCCCCATCGCCCCCCACAATCCCGGCCCGGTCCACCGCAAACACTACCGGCAGCTTTTCGATGGCGATGTCGTGGATGATCTGGTCGTAGGCCCGCTGCATAAAGGTGGAGTAGATGGCCAGGATGGGCTTCAGGCCCCGCAGGGCCATGCCTGCCGCCACCGAAGCGGCCACATCCTCGCAGATGCCGGTGTCCAGGTAGCGTTCGGGGTGGGTTTGAGAGTATCTCACCAGCCCTGAGCCCTCGCGCATGGCCGGGGTGATCACGAAGAGGCGGGGCTCCTGGTAGGCCAGCTCGGTCACGGCATCGCCGAAGGCTGCCGACCAGGAGTAGCCCTTGCTCACCTTCTGGGGGTTTTGGGGGTTGAAGCCAGGCGGCCCGTGCCAGTAGATGGGGTCTTCCTCGGCCACTCCGTAGCCCCTGCCCTTTTGGGTCACGATGTGCAGCAGGGTGGGGCCATCCAGCTCTTTGATCTGCTCCAGAATGTGGATCAGGCCCGGCAGGTCGTGCCCGTCCACCGGCCCCACATAGCGGATGCCCCAGGCGTAGAAGGGGTTTTCCTGGTGCAGCATCAGCTTGGCGGCCTCCTTGGCCCGGTCCACCAGGTTGAAGAGCCTGGGCGAGATGCCTTCCAGCACCTGGCGGCCCCACTTCTGGGTATCCTGCACCCACTTTTTGGTCTGGTACTCCTTGAAGTAGCGGTTCAAGGCCCCCACGTTTTCCGAGATGGACATCTCGTTGTCGTTGAGAATCATCAGCAGCTTTGGTTTGAGTTCCCCGATCACGTTGAGGGCGGCCAGGGCCATCCCACCGGTTAGGGCTCCGTCGCCGATGATGCCCACCACATGGTAGTTTTCACCCAGGGTGTCGCGGGCTAAGGCCATACCCAGGGCGTTGGCCAGCGAGGTGGAAGCGTGTCCGGCGGTAATGGCGTCGTGCTCGCTCTCCGAAACCTTGGTAAAGCCCGAGATGCCCCCTTCCTGCCGGATGGTGTGGAAAACCTCCTTGCGCCCGGTCAGGATTTTGTGGGCATAGGCCTGGTGACCCACGTCGAAGATCAGGCGGTCCCGGGGAGAGTCGAACACCTTGTGCAGCGCCACAATAAGCTCCACCGCCCCCAGCGAGGAGGCCAGATGGCCGCCGTTTTGTGCACACACCCGGATGATCTCGCTGCGCAGCTCCTGGGCCAGTTGAAGTAACTCATCTTGCGACAAGGCTTTGAGGTCTTGTGGCTGGTTGACCTTTTGTAGAATCACGGTGTGCCTCCCAAAACGATAGGGCGATAACGCCTCGACCCGCGCCTTGCCCTCAACTCTAGGGATTCACAGACTCGGCGCAGTACCCCAGGGAACAAAGGGATAGTTATCTGAAGTTGCGGTCCACGAGCGACAGGCCCCCCTGTTCGCCAAAATTCACCGAGCTGAAGACTTCGCCCACCCCGGGGAAGAACCACAGCTCGAAGTTTTCCATCAAGGCGGGGTTCCTAGGGTCACGCACCTCCCAAGCGATGCGAAAGACCTCAAAGTTACCTGCCGGCACCGCCACGTTGGACTTGTTCAGCACCGTATAGGTGTAGTCCAGCAGTCGGTCGACCACCCGGGTGACGTTGTTGCCCGCACGCAACTCGATGACCTCGCGGGTCTGGCCGCCCCAGCGGGCCCCCACCACCAGGCTGGCCGGAGGCGGATACTCCTGGATGGGGGGCGTGTAGCGGGCTACTTGCAGACGATCAAAGTCCTCTATGCCCAGCAAGCGCACCCCGCTGGCGTCTACCTGGCGGTAGTAAGAGCGCTCGAGGCCCCGCCCGCTCAGGCGATAACGGATGGCGGGCTGGCCCTCAAAGGTGGTGGGCCCAATGACGGAAAGGCGTACCGGCGGTTCGCCGATGGCGGCACGGGGTGGCAGGTAGATCCAGTCCAGCCCCGGCTGCGCCGGATAGAAGCCCGCCGGCCCCTGGATAAGGGCAGTGTTGAGCTGAGGCTCAGTAGCACGCGGTGCGCAGGCCACCAAAAGCAGCAGCGGCAGCATAGCAATTCGTCGCATCGCCTCAATTTACCCTTAGTTGGGGGGCAAGGTGTAAAACCTGGCGCAATTCCAAAAGCGAAAGTCCGCTCAGGTGAAAAAGCAGCCCCCCGCGCGAAGCTGACGCGGTTGGGCGAGGAAGACCCTATATCTCGTGCAGTGCTTCCAGCATTTTTTCCACGCTGGTCAGCTTAACCCGGGGACGGCCCTGGGCCTGTCCCAAGGCGCACTCGAGCGCATCCAGCTTGAGCCAGTGCTCCAGGGTTACATAGCGTACCCCCCGGGCCTGCAGCAGCCCGGTTACGGCCTCGGGACTGGGCTCTGGGGCCAGCGGAAGGTGCGGGGCATCCTCCAGCAAAAGTTTTACGGTCTCGCTGGCGTCGGCTTTATTGGTGCCGATTACCCCGTTGGGGCCACGCTTGATCCAACCGGCGGTGTACTCCCCCAGCGCCACCTGGCCCTCGCGCAAGACCCGCCCGGCCTGGTTGGGAATGATTCCCTTGCGGCTGTCGAAGGGCACCCCCGGCAGGGGGACGCCTTTGTAGCCCACCGAGCGCAGCACCAAGCCCACCTCGAGCTCCTCGAACTCGCCCGTACCCACTGCGTTCAGGTTCTCGTCCAGGCGGTTTTTTTCCAGGCGGATCTTCTGCACCCGGCCTTCCCCCAGAATCGCTACCGGCGAAACAAAAAAGCGCAGATGCACCCGGCGGGGCTTGCCGGTGAGGGGTCTGGCGGCAAACTCGCGCAGTACCTCGAGGTTCTTGAGCAAAGCGGGCTCACCTGCAATAGAGGCGGCGCTCTTTTCGTCGAGCTCGAGCTCCTCCGGCCTGACCACGATGTCGGCGTTGCACAGCTCGCCCAGCTCGCGCAACTCCTTGGTGGTGAACTTGGCCTGGGCTGGCCCTCGCCGCCCCAGCATGTAGATGTCGCTAACCTGGCTCTGGGCCAGCAGCGGCAAGGCGTGGTCGGCAATATCAGTCTGGCGCAGCTCTTCCACCGACTTGGCCAGAATGCGGGTGACGTCCACGGCCACGTTACCCATGCCCACCACCGCCACTCCGCGCGCATCCAGCCGAACGTCCAGGCAGCGGTAGTCGGGGTGGCCGTTGTACCAGGCCACGAACTCGGTGGCCGAGAGGCTGCCCGGCAGGTCTTCGCCCGGGACGCCTAGGCGCCGGTCGCTGGAGGCGCCCACGGTGTAGATTACCGCCTCGTAATGACGGCGCAGATCAGCAAAGGTAAGGTCGCGGCCGAACTCAACATTGCCCAAAAAGCGCACCCGTGGGTCCTGCAGTACCTTCTGCATGACCTTAGTCACCGACTTGATGGTCTGGTGATCGGGCGCCACCCCATAGCGCACCAGGCCGTAGGGGGTGGGCAGTCGGTCGAACACATCCACCGATACGTTTTTTTCCGTCTGCTTGATAAGGGCCTCTGCGGCATAGATACCCGAAGGCCCCGCACCGATGATTGCAACGCGCAGAGGGCGGTTTGGAAGCTGGCTTGTCATCTTTTTTGCATCCTCCAGCCTGTTTGGCGTCTGTTCGCGCTCAGACAGTGCAAATCATATCCCAACTCGACCCTGCATAAAACTAAAGCTACGGCCTCAGCACACCTATGAGCGGACCGTACAGCAGCGCGCCCGCTCCGTACAACCCCAGCCAGAGCAAGTCGCCTACCCGCAGCCGCCGACGCAACACCTGGGCGATACCTACCCAGAACAGCACCAGCGAAACCACTAGGCAAAATAGGCCCAGGTAGGCGATAAGAAGCGGGGCCGCTACCGTGCGAACCAGGAGCCAGGAGCCCCCCGCCATGACCAGCGGGAGCCAGAGCAGCCCGGTCGCGTAAATTAGCCAGCGGCGGCCTTGCATCAAAGATGCGTTCTACCCGAAAAAGCCCGTGCTCATCGGCTCTCAGGGCAACCGAATCCCATTCGTAAGCCACCCCAAGCCTAAAGCCAAGGCCCCCAGAGCCACCGCCACATCTGCAGAAGCGTTCCGCTGCGGGCCGCCCAGATGAGGGCCAGCAGGCCCAGCAAGGTCCCCAGGCCCAGCGCAACCGGCAAGAGCAGCCCCAGCCCCAGGGACAAAAGCAACACCAGGGCCCCCGCTGCCGGCCCTGCATGGGTTCCCAGAAGCAACGCTACCACCAGCACCCAAGGGAGCAGCAAGAGGCCGGTGGCCAGTTGCAACAAGCGAAGCGATCTCATTGCTCGCATTGTAAGCGCAACCTAGACACCGCCTATCTGGGTTCTTAGCATGATTCACATGTCCGTGCGCCATGTCCGCGCCACCTGCCCCTTAGACTGCCCCGATGCCTGCTCGCTGATTGCTACCATCGACGAGGCCAGCAACACCCTGCTCAAAATTGAGGGCGACCCCAAGCACCCCTTCACCCAGGGCTTTGCCTGCGTGAAAACCTACCGCTACCTCGAGCGCAACCACCACCCGCTGCGTCCGCTTTACCCGCTGCGGCGGGTGGGAAGTAAGGGCGAAGGCAGGTTTGAGCGGGCGAGCTGGGAGGTGGCGCTGGACGAGATTGCCGAGCGTTTGCAGGAGGTGGTGGGAGCACACGGCCCGGAAGCCGTGCTGCCCTACCACTACGCCGGCACCATGGGCCTGATGCAGTACGAGCACCCCCTGACCTTTTTCCGCGCCCTGGGGGCCAGCGAGCTAAAAACCACCATCTGCGCCACCGCAGGCCAGGAAGCCTGGGTAGCTACCTACGGCGACCGCTTCGGTACCGACCCCGAGGCTATTCCCCAGGCCCGCTTCATCCTGCTGTGGGGCATCAACAGCCTGCACACCAACACCCACCTCACCCCCTTCCTGAAAAAAGCTCGGCAAAATGGGGCCCGCATCGTGCATATTGACCCCTATGAAAACCTGACCAGCCGCTTTGCCGACAAACACATTCGGATTCGCCCCGGAAGCGATGCCGCGCTGGCTTATGGGATGGCCCAAAGCATTGTGAAAGCTGGCCTGCACGACCGGGACTACATCGCACGGATGACCACCGGTTTTGAGGCCTTTATGGAAGTGGCCGAAGCCTGGACGCCGGAGCGGGTGGAGGCCGTTACAGGGGTTCCCGCGGCCACCGTCGAGCGGCTGGCCCAGGAGTTTGCCCAGGCCAAAGCCTCTTTTATCCGCACCAGCTACGGCCTAACCCGCCATCCAGGCGGAGGCTCGGCCCTGCGGGCGGTGGTGTTGTTGCCGGCGCTGATTGGGGCCTGGCAATACCCTGGTGGGGGAGCGCTTCTGAGCACCAGCGGTGCCTTTGCCCTCAACCGCAAGTACCTGGGAGGCCGCCACCTTCTAGCGGCCCGGGCCACCCCGCCACGGCAGATCAACATGACCCAGATCGGTAGCGCCCTTACTGCCCTGGAACCGCCCATCCGGGCCCTTTTTGTCTTCAACTCGAACCCGGCGGTGGTGGCCCCCCGCTCCGACCTGGTACAAAAGGACCTGTTGCGCGAGGACCTCTTTACGGTGGTGCTCGAGCAGGCCTTCACCGAGACCACCCGCTACGCCGACTATGTGCTGCCCGCCACCACCTTTTTGGAGCACCCCGACCTCTACACTGCCTATGGACACTACTACCTTTCCTGGAACGAGGCGGTGATGCCGCCCCAGGGCGAGGCCCGGCCCAACACCTGGGTCTTCGCCGAGCTGGGCCGGCGGCTGGGCCTGGACGAGCCCACCCTATACTGGGACGCTGAGACCCTAGCCCGCTCGCTGCTCGAGTCCGACCACCCCCGGCTTCGGGGCATCACCTTGGAGCGCCTCAAGGCCGAGGGCTTTGTGCAGCTCCAAATTCCCCCCGACCACCGTCCCTTTACCGAGCGGGCCGGCACGCCATCGGGTAAGGTGCAGTTCGACCCGCCGCCCCAGGTCATCCTGACCGAGCCCACCCCGGACTTCCCCCTGATCCTGTTGACCCCCCTCGCCAAGCACTTCCTGAACACCACCTACGGGCACATCGAGCGCCTGGTACGGGGCGAGGGCGGCGAACCGGTGCTGCTGGTACACCCTGAGGACGCCCAAATATACGGCATATCCGACGGTGCGCTGGTGCGCATACGCTCCCAGCACGGCGCGGTGGTGCGGCGGGTACGGGTGAGCGAGGCCCCCATACAGGGCACGGTGGTGCTGGAGGGCACCTGGTGGGAGGCCCCCGCCCCCGACGGCAAGGGCATCAACTGGCTCACCGGCGAACACCTCACCGACATGGGCGAAGGTTCCACCTTCCACAGCAACCCGGTGCGGCTCGAGGCGCTGGACTAGACGGCCTGTCCCACCCCCACCTGCCATAGCTCTTCTTCCTGCATGGCCCAGGCCGGATACTCTTCGCCCTGCAAAAAGTGCCGCGCATACAAGGCCGCCAGCCGGGCGTGACGCTCGCTGCCGAGGTCAAAGAGCAGGGCCACAATGGCGGCGTCGGCCAGGGTGCGGAGGGCTTTTTTGGCGTACCACTGGGCCTCTTCCGGGGGGAGGGCTTGTAGCTGCTTCAGGGTGTCTTGCAAGGCGGCCTCGGCCAGGCGGGCTTCCTCGCAGCCCGCGTTCTTTAGCATGGCGCTAAACTCGAGCAGGAAAGGCTCGGCGGCCCCTTTGCGGAACAGGACCTCGAGGGTATCCAAAGCTTGCACGTTGGCTGGGCCTTCCCAGATGGGGGTAATCAGAGCCTCACGGGCCAGCCGGGCGATGGCGAAGTCCTCCACAAAGCCCACCCCGCCAAAAAGCTCCATGCCGAGCCGGGTGCAGTAGGTGCCGTGCTCGGCGGTGCGGGCCTTGGCCAGGTGGGCCAGCAGCCGGGCGTGGTGGTAGCGGGGGGAGTAGGGCGGGGTCTCGCGCCAGGCCTCGTCCCAGGCCGCCACCGCCCGGAAGGTCAGGGCCAGGCCGCCCGCGATGCGCACCGCCAGGTCGGTCAGGTCGCGCCGGATTAGGGGGTGTTCCTCGAGCTTTTTACCAAAAGCCACGCGCGACTGAACACGGAAGAGGGCCTCGAGCTGGGCTTTTCTGGCCAGGCCCAAAGCCCCTGCTGCGTTGGCCAGGCGCGAAAGGGTGAGGGTTTCCAGGATGTAGTAGATGCCCTCCTCGGCACGGCCCAGCAGGTAGGCCTCGGTGTGGTCGAAGTCCACCTCGCCTGAGGGCACCGCACGGGTGGCGAGCTTGTCCTTCAACCGCCGCACGCGGTAGTTGAGCGCTCCTTTGCTGTCCAGCCGGGGCACCAGAAACAGCGCGAGGCCTTTGGGACCGGCAGGCGCCCCCTCGGGCCGGGCTGAAACAATGGCGTAGTCGGTCAGGCCAGCGCCACTGGAGAAGTACTTGTCGCCAAACGGCCGCCAGACCGCCCCATCCGGAACCGCCCGCACCCGGTTGGCCCCCAGGTCGGAGCCGCCCTGCACCTCGGTCATCCAGGTCGCACCAAAAGCCTGACCCGCCAGGAGTTCCTCCTTCCAACGGGCAAACTGGGGGGCATACTTGTGGATGGCGTACACGGTGGCGTTGGTGATGGTTTGAATACAGTACAGACCCGGGTCGGCCAGCAGGTAGCCCAGGGCAAAGTGGTGATGCCAGCTCCCACCCTGGTAGGGGGCACGGTTGATGGCGGCCAGTTGGCGGTTGAGGGCTTCGTGCGCTGGGGAAAGCTGCACCCGATCCACACGGTTGCCGTCCAGGTTGTGCATAACCAGCACCGGCCGAGCCTCGTGGTCCACATGGTCGGCAACGCGGTAGGCTTCCCCCCCCGACCAAAGCCCCGAAGCGCTCGAGCTCGTCTTGGTGCGCGATCCAACCCTTCCAGTAGCGGCTTAGGATCTGGGGCAGATCGGGTTCTAGGGCCCAGTGGTTCTTGCCATAGGCATAGGATCGGTGGTTCATTAATAAACCTGCTCTCAGCAGTAGTATAACTTATGCGACCGATTGACCTCCGCTCCGACACCGTAACCCAGCCCACCCCCGCCATGCGCAAAGCCATGGCCGAGGCCGAGGTGGGCGACGACGTGTACGGCGAAGACCCCACCATGGGCCGCCTGGAGGCCCTGGCCGCCGAGATGCTGGGCTTTGAAGCCGCCCTCTTCATGCCCAGCGGCACCATGAGCAACCAGGTCGCCCTGATGCTGCACCTCAGGCGCGGGCAGGAGGTGATTGCTCCCGAAGGGGCCCACATCTACGAGTACGAGCCTGGCTCGCTGGCGGTGCTCGCGGGCGGAACCATCCGGCTGGTGGAGGCCCCTTACGGCGTACCCGACCCAGAGGCCGTGCGCGCCGCCATCCACACCTCAGTGCACCAGGCCCCCACCGGCCTGATTGCCCTGGAAAACACCCACAACACCGCCGGCGGCACGGTGGTGCCCATCCCTGTTCAGCGGGCCATTCAGCAAGTGGCAGAAGAGGCCGGCCTCCCCACCCACCTGGACGGGGCCCGCTTTTTCAACGCGGTCGTGGCGCTACATACTACCCCCACCGAGCTGGCCCGGGGGTTCCGCACCGTCTCCATCTGCCTGTCCAAAGGGCTAGGGGCACCGGTGGGTTCCCTTCTGCTGATGCCGCGCGCGTACCGGGCCGAGGCCTGGCGCTACCGCAAGCTACTGGGAGGTGGGATGCGGCAGGCCGGGGTGCTAGCCGCCGCAGGCATCCTTGCCCTTACCGAAGGCCCCAAGCACCTGGCCCGCGACCACCAGATGGCCCGGGCCCTGGCCGAAGGCCTGTTGCGCCTGCACCTCGAGGTTGACCTGCAGGCGGTGCAGACCAACATGGTGTATGTGCAGGTCCCTCAGGCCCCGGCCCTGGTCCAGCGTCTGCGCGGGCTGGGGGTGCTGGCGAATGCCATGGGGCCCAAGCGGGTGCGCTTTGTTACCCACCGCGACCTGCACGACGAGGACATTCCCCAGGCCCTGAAGCGCATCGAACAGGCCTTGCAGACCGCGTAGCCTCGCTCATTCGGCCCAGGCCTCTACCTGTTTGTACTGCACCAGCGCTGCATACAGGGTTTGCGAGGCGGTAGTGGAGGTTGAGAACTTGATGTCCACGATGACGGTCTCTTCCGGCAGCCCCTCAATAAAGCGGTCGAGCCGCTCCTGAAAGACATCTGGGTCGGCTGCGGCGATAAGTTTGAGGCGCATTCCTTGCATGGCTACAGGGTAGCGCAGGATGCCGTGCAGGCCTGTGATTTAATGGCGGCCCGAAAGAAGCTGGTGGGGCAGGTCACCTATCACCCCGTCCACTCCCCACTGGAGCAGCTCCTGCACCCGTGTGGCCTGGTTGACCGTTCAGGTAACCACGAACCAACCGCGGGCCTTGAGCTGGGCCACTTTGCTCTGGCTCAGGAGGGCGAAGTGGGGATGAACGCCCTGCAGCGGCAGGCAAGGAGCCAGTTCTTCCATCTCCCCCTCAGAGTACAGCAGGGCCAGCGGCACCCCTACCTCTAACCGGTGCAAACGGATCAGGGCCAGCGGGTCAAAGCTACTGATCCAGACCCTTGAGCGACCTGGCCAGGCCCGCAGGGCCTGCACCAGCAACGCCTCACGCCCATCGGAAGGGCCGGGTTGGCTCTTGAGCTCGAGGTTGAGCCAGGCCTGGGGAAACCCCTCGGCCAGCTCGAGGACCTGCTCGAGCCTCGGCATCCAGGGCGCTTGCTGCTGCAAGCTCGGCCAGTCCAGGCTGGAAATCGGATACCCCTCGAGCTCAAAGTCGTGGTGGACGGCCAGTACCCCGTCGCGGGTACACTGCAGGTCAAGCTCAAGGCCATCCAGACCTGCCTCGAGGGCCTGTCGGAAGGACTCCAAGGTGTTTTCCCTGGCCTGTTGGGGCGAGCCTCGGTGTCCCAGCAGCAAGGGTTTAGCAAACATCATCTCCTGCAAATTTTACGCCATAGGTGAAAACAGGTCTGCCCCGGTGTGTTGTAGACTGCTAACCATGGGCAAATACGATGAGCGCCTCTTGCAATTGACCCAGTCCGATATTGTCGCCCGGCTCGAGGGTCCTGGCGGTCTTCTGGCAGTGAGCAACCGAGAGCTGTTTTATCTGGACAGCAATTCCCAGCAAACCACCCCACTTTACCTCATCAAGCGCATCAGCGTAAATAAGCAGACCGGCACTGTGGATGTCATGGGCGAGCAGGGTACCCTCTTGGCCATTGCCCCGGCTGCCTTCCAGAAAGACGAACTCAAGCTTTTCTTGGAGTCGCTTAAGGAGCACGTTATCAAAGCCAAATCCGACGCCCTGCGAGCGCCTAACCTCGATTCGGCAGAAACACCCCCTTCCAGCGATCAGGGCCTCAATGCCCCACCACCCCAGGCTCCCGCGCAGAAAGCGTCGCCTGCAGCCAGTTTCCCCCCGCCCTCCTCTGCCCAGGTGAGTATAGCCGAAGCGGCCAAAACCTTGCCCGACGAAGCCAGCGACCCCTCCTGGGCCTACGAAGCCCCGTCCAAACCCGGCGTGGCTGAACCCTCACCCCAGGCCCAAGCGAGCAAGAACCTCACCCCTCCCGCATCCCCCACCCCCACCAGAAGCCCAAGCCCGACCCAGCGCCTTGTCTCGGTCTTGCTGAAAGTATCTGCACTCGTCACGGCGGCGGTCACGGCCGGGTATCTGGCCGCGAATACAAGCGCCACCAGCGACATCTGGGTTCCTTTAGGGGTGATGGCGCTGGGTCTTTCCCTAGCACTCATCCAGTGGCGCCTGTCCGAGCTTTAGGCCTCATCCTAATCCATGAAGCGCCGGCTCAGCACGGCATATGTTGTTGTGGTCCTCGGGCTCGGTCTGATAAACACCTGGCCTTATCTGACCGTACGCTTTACCCCAGCCGAGCTCGATACGGCCTCTAAGGCCGCATACGAAGCCCAGGTCCTCACCCTCAAGCCGGGCCCGATCACACCTGAGGTGGAGAGGGTCAACCTCAACACTGCCAGCCAGGCTGAAATTGAAAGCCTGCCCGGCATTGGCCCGGCACTCGCCCGGCGTATCATCGAAGGCCGCCCCTACCGTTCGATAGAGGAGCTGGATCGCATAAAAGGTATTGGGCCCAAGCTGATTGAGCGGCTTCGCCCACGGGTCACCCTATGATTCCCCTGGCGCTGGGCTCTGGTGCCCTGCTGGGGGCCCTCAGCCAGCTAACCCCTCTGGCCTTTTTAGGCCTACTGGGAGAGCTTTGGCTCTCCCAGGCGGCCCGCTGGCTGGGCCTGCTGGCTTATCTTTTGGTGTTGCTCCACCTTGCCCTGGTCAAAGATCCCTGGGCCCCTCAGATCGGGCGTTGGGTGCGGCTAGAGGGTCGCCTGCAGGACGGATTTCTCCACACAGCCAAAGGACATGTGTATGTACGCTACTTTCCAAGGTTGCAAGACGGGAGGTATGTGCTGGAGGGCCATCTACTGCGACCTGCGGGCAAGCGTAACCCTGGAGGGTTCGACCAACAAACCTGGTTGCGCGGACTGGGGGTGACAGCGGTGCTGCAGGCTCGAGCAGTGGTGCACTATGAGCCCTTGCTGTTAGATCTGCAGCAAAGGCTAAAAGGTCGGCTCGAGGCCGGCCTCTCTCCGCCTGTGGCTGCTTTGCTTGTCGCGCTAACCTTGAGGGAAAGGCGTGACCTGGGTGAGGCCTACGCAGAGTTTCAGCGGGCTGGCCTGGCCCATACCCTGGCTTTGTCGGGACTGCACGCGGGGATTTTGAGCGTTTTTTTCTGCTCCTTTTCTACCCCCTCGGCCCATGGCGTTACCTACTCACTGCCGTGCTTCTTCTGCTCTACGTGTGGCTGGTGGGACCGCTACCCCCATTGGTGCGGGCTGTGATTATGGCCACAACGGTGCTGTTGGGCCTTTTTATGGGGCGTGGTCGGGCCGCGCTCCTACCTGCCCTGGCCTTAGCCTTGTTTGTCCAGCTGTTGCTCGAGCCGCGCACCATCTTCAGCCCGTCAGCTCAGCTTTCCTATCTGGCCGTGCTGGGCATAGCCTTGGTGCTTCCTCGCCTGCCCCCAGCTCACGGGCCGGAAGCAATGGGTGTGGGGCTCGCTTGGCGTTACCATGGCCGCCCAGGTTCTAACCCTTCCGCTTTTGCTTCACCACTTTCATCTACTGCCGCTGCTCTCCCCCCTGGCCAACCTGTTGGTACTGCCCCTGCTTGGCCTACTGGTCCCTCTGGGTTTTCTCAAGCTGTTACTGGGAGGCTTGTTGGCTGGGCCAGCGGAAGCTCTGGGATCATTGGTTCTGTGGCTGGCAGGCTGGCTGTCCCAGGGCCCCATACTTCGCTGGGGCGATATAACCCCGCTGGGATTTGCCCTGTACTACCTCGGTATCCTCCCCCTGCTGCTCGGTCTTCACGGATCCTTGCGCTGGCCACATGCAACCAGTCTGGCTGCTACCGCTGCCCTGGTCTCTTTGTTGACGCAGTACCCGCCACGGGCTGACCTTTGGCAGCTCGACGTGGGCCAAGGCGATGCTATTTTGGTGCGTCTTCCGGGAAGGGTTGAGATCCTGGTGGACGGAGGCCGCGACTGGGCCTACCCTCGGCTAGAACGAGCCTTACGTGCACTAGGCGTGGACGACCTGGACCTGCTCATCGCCACCCACCCCGACGCCGATCATGTGGGGGCTCTGCCGCAGCTCATAAGGAATTTTCCGGTGGGCACACTGGTTAGCGGGCCAAGGGTACGAGGAAATACGCTGGATGACGCCCTCCATCAGGCTGCACGTTTAAAGGGAGTCCGGGTTTTAGCTGCCCGCGTGGGGACGCGGCTAACTCTGGCCGGAGCCGGTTTGCACTTCCTGGGACCGCAAGGCCACGAAGCGGAAGACAACGAGCGCAGCCTGGTGTTTGTGCTGGAATTCAACGGTCGTAAAGTGTTATTCACAGGCGACGCCCCCGCCTCGGCTGAGGTCCGCTGGCGTCCGGAGGTGGTGGATATCCTCAAGGTGGGCCATCACGGCTCCGAAACCAGCACCAGCGAGTACCTGTTGCAAAACTTCCGGCCAAGGATCGCCCTAATCGGGGTGGGTAGCAACCCCTACGGCCACCCCTCGAGGGCAGTTCTGGAACGGCTGCACCTGTACGGGTTGCAAATTCGGCGTACCGACCTGGAGGGAGCCATACGAATCCCGCTCCGGTAGGCTATAACTCGTATCCCAGCGCCTTGAGGATCGCATTCAGTTCCTCTTCGGAGTGGTAGCTGATCTCTATTTTTCCTCTCTTCACACTGGTGAAGCGCACCTTCGTACCCAGCCGGTGGGAGAGGCTGCGGGCAATGTCGGCGTAGGCCTCCTCTTTTCTAGAGCGCGCGCTCAAGGTCGTCAGCTTGTCTTTCAGCCTCTCTGTCTCACGCACGCTAAGCTGTTTGGAGAGCACCTCCGATAAGCCCCAGTTGCGCTTAGGTTCGGGCAGCATCAAGAGCGCACGAGCGTGTCCTGCGCTGATCCGGTTTTCCTCCAAGGCCTTCTTTATCTCTGGGGTGAGCTGAAGCAGGCGCAGGGCATTGGTAACCGTGACCCGAGCTTTCCCCACTGCCTTGGCCACCTCCTCCTGGGTCATACCCATGTCCACCAGGCGTTTATACCCTTCCGCTTCCTCCATAGGGTTCAGGTCTTCCCGTTGGAGATTTTCGATGAGTGCAATCTCCAGGGCCTCCCTCTCACCTATGTCCTTGATCACCACAGGGACTTCGCGCAGGCCAGCCATCTGAGAGGCCCTGAACCGCCGCTCACCCGCAACCAGCTCATACATGTCGCCTTTAGGACGCACGAGCAGGGGCTGCAGCAGGCCTTTTTCTTTGATTGAAGCGGCGAGTTCCTCCAATGCCACTGGATCGAATGTCCGGCGCGGCTGTGCAGGGTTGGGTTTGATAAGGGCCAGAGGCAGCTTGGTAAGTGAGGCGGGAACTTTGGGCAGTAGAGCTTCTAAGCCCTTGCCTAAACCGCTAGGCTTCTTGGACACGGCGCATCACCTCCTCGGCCAGGCGCCGGTAAGCATGGGCTCCACTGCTGGTAGGGGCATACCGGCCAATGTCCTGACCGTAGCTGGGGGCCTCGGCCAACCGCACGTTACGGGGTATGACGGTCCAGAAAACCCGTTCCCCCAGGTTGGTACGAATGTTGCTCTCGACCTGCTGAGAAAGCAAGGTGCGGGGATCGTACATCGTTATCAGCACGCCCAAGAGCCGTAAGGCCGGGTTCAGGCCAGCGCGTACCCGGTCGATGGTCTCCATCAGGCCGGCAATGCCCTCTAGGGCATAGTACTCCGCCTGCACAGGCACAATCAGACCCTCCGAAGCCGACAGCACATTCAGTGTGAGGGGTCCTAGGCTAGGGGGTGCGTCCAGCAGGATCAGGTCGTAGGCCGGCTCGAGCGGACGTAACACCTCCGCCAGACGGTTGGGGTTCTCGATTAGTTCGGCAGAAGCCCCGACCAGGTCGGGGCTCGAGGGAAGCAGATCCAGGCCCCTGGCGATGTTGACTATCGCCGCTTGTGCGCTGTCGTGACCCACCAACACAGTATAAATGTTTGGCTCGCGGATAACCTGCCCCATCCCCGAGGTCGCGTTGGCCTGCGGATCTAGATCTACCAGCAGCACCTTCTGACCTGCCCTAGCCAGGTAGGCTGATAGGTTTACGGCCGTGGTGGTCTTGCCCACCCCTCCTTTTTGATTTACCAGGCCTATGCGTTTCACCCTGTCCCCTAGGATAACGGATTTTTGGCTGGAATCCCGGGTTTACGGGGATATTGGCGTGGCGTAGGAGCTACTTTTCGCAAAACGACCAGGGCGCGAGCATCCCCAGTTATGGGGAGTTTCAAGTAGGAAATCCCTTCTAGCCGCCCCCCCAGCTTACCCAGTGCGCCCTGGGCCCCTGCAACTTCTCGCTCCACACCAGCCCCTTTTTGCACCAGCACGAACCCGCCCACCTTCACCAGTGGCAGGGTCAGCTCTGCCACCGTAGCCAAGGATGCCACTGCCCGGCTTAGGGCTGCGCCATATGTTTCACGTTTTACATACTGTTGTGCAAGCTCTTCTGCCCGCCCCCAAAGGGCCTGAGCGTTTTTAAGCCCTAAGGTTCGTATCACCTGGGCCACGAAATTGGTCTTCTTCTGGGTAGCATCCAGCAGGTCGAACTGACTGCCAGGCTGCACGATGGCCAGGGGGAGTCCGGGAAAACCCGCACCGGTACCCACATCAACCACCGATATTCCCTCGACCAAATTTGGACAGGCCAGGCAGGTCAGGGAGTCTACGAAGTGTTTCAGGACGATACCCGTTTCATCCCGAATGGCCGTAAGGTTGGTGGTCTGGTTGGCATCTGTAAGAAGTTCGAAGAAGGTGGAAAACGCAGGAATGTGGGGCTCGAGGTCTAGCCCAAGCTCTGCCCCTGCCCGCAACAACAGTTGCACTCCAGCTGGCGTCAAGCGCATAAAAGGACGCCTGGGAGGGCTAAAGCCGGATGTAAAACGTGAAACATCGCCACAAAGAAAACGATCCTGTGGGTCTTACGCCGGAGCAGGTATCCGGGTAAGGTAAACCAGGAGGGCAGTTAGATCGGAGTCACGAATACCAGGGATCCGAGAGGCCGCTGCTACAGAGTGGGGCCGGATTCGGCTCAATTTCTCCACCGCTTCCCGAGAGAGGCTGGGAACCTGAGCGTAATCCAGGGTAGCAGGAAGAAGGTAGGCCTCGAGTTCTTTAAGCTTCTCCCGTAACCTGGCCTGACGTTCGATGTAACCTGCGTACTTGGCCCGAACCTCTACCTGGTGGGCCTCTGCCCTGCTCAGAGGCTCCTCAGGCGGGCCAATTAGTTGTAGCACCTGCTCATAACTGACCTCCGGACGACGCAAGTACTGCAGCGCCGAAACCCCGCCCAGATGGCTTTTTTGTAGGCGGAGCAGTTCACGCTCAACTCGGGCATACTTGGCCCGCACCGCCTGCAAGTCCGCCGTGGTACGCAAACCCCAGGTAGCTGCCAACGGTACCAGGCGCTCATCGGCGTTGTCAGCGCGGCACAGCAAGCGAAGCTCCACCCTCGAGGTCATCATGCGGTACGGCTCATCCACACCGCGGTGAACCAGATCATCCACCATCACCCCGATGTAGCCAGAGGCACGCGGCAGATCAACCTCCACCAGCCCCATGGCATAGCGTGCTGCGTTCACACCCGCCAGCAATCCCTGGGCTGCTGCCTCCTCATAGCCCGAGGTACCATTGAGCTGCCCTGCGGTGAACAGTCCCGGCAACTTGCGGGACTGAAGCCCTGGAGTTAGCTCCAGGGGGTTTACCGCATCATATTCCACCGCATAGGCAAAACGCTGGATGACGGCCTTCTCAAAGCCTGGCAGGGTTTGCACCAAGCGCAGCTGTAATTCTGGGGGTAAGGAGGAGCTAAAACCCTGCAGGTAAAGCTCCGTGGTGTGCAGGCCGTCCGGCTCCACAAACAGCAGATGTGTCTCCTTGTCGGCAAAGCGCACCACCTTGTCCTCAATAGAAGGGCAGTAACGGGGACCTATACCCTCGATATCCCCTCCATACAGCGGTGATAGGTGCAGGTTTTCCTGAATAAGCCGGTGGGTGGCGGGGGTGGTCCGGGTCTGCCAGGTTGGACGTGCGGTTGCGTAGGGGCCTGGTGTTCCGCTAAAGGTCTCGGGAGGGTCGTCCGCTGGTACCAGCTCCAGCTCCCTGTAGTCCACCGAGTCCGCCCGGATGCGGGGCGGGGTACCGGTCTTGAAGCGCAACAGACGGTGCCCCGCTGCACGCAGGCTTTGGGAAAGAAAGCGGGCCGGAGGCTCACCCTGCCGCCCAGCCGGCCGGGACTGCCGCCCGTACCAGACCACGCCCTGCAAAAAAGTGCCGCTGGCCACCACCACAGCCCGGCCCGCCAGCTGGCGCCCGTCCACTGTCAACACCCCCCGCAGCAACCCCTGTTCGATCCATAGAGCTGCCACTTCGCCCCGGATGCTTTCAACCTGGGGGTGCGCCAGCAGGACGCGCTGGGCCTCCATAGCGTACAGGTCGCGATCTACCTGGACACGCAAGCTCTGCACCGCCGGCCCCTTAGAGCGATTGAGGACGCGGGTGTGGATAGCGGTGGCATCGGCCAGCTTACCCATCAAACCACCCAAGGCCTCGATTTCCGCCACCAGCTGGCTTTTGCCTGGTCCGCCCACCGCAGGGTTACACGGCATCAAGCCTATGCGCTCAGGGTTGGAAGTGACCAACGCCACCTTCACCCCCAGCCTGGCTGCAGCCCAGGCAGCCTCGATACCCGCATGGCCCCCACCCACCACGATCACGTCATAAACCTTCATCCATCCAGCCCCTGGCCCTATATTGTAGCAGAGGGATAGGGAGCAAAATCCTCGCCCATGTGCTGTCCGCGGCGGAATCAGGCTCAACTAGGCTTCCAACACGTAGGCAAAACTTATCCACAGAGGGATTTCCTGCCTGTGGACAACTCGGTAGAATGTACGAATCTATTGCGGGAGGATCAGCCTTGACCCAGAACACCGTTTGGCAGAATGTGCTCGAGTACGTGCGCCAGAGCATCACCGAGGTGGAATACCACACCTGGTTTGAAAAGATGCAGCCACTGAGGGTGGTGAACGGCATACTCGAGCTAGGGGTGCCCACCAGCTTCTTCAAGGGCTGGATTGAAGAGCACTATGCCGAACTGCTTACCGAGGCGCTAACCCGGCTAGGGGCGCAAACCCCTCGTTTTGAGCTAAGGGTGGTCCCGGGAAAGCCCATCCAGGAAGACATCTTTTCCGCTTCCAGCCCGGTCAAGTCACCGGAGGCGCGGGCCCGGCTGAACCCTAAGTACACCTTCGAGAACTTTGTGGTTGGACCAAACAACAACCTCGCGCACGCCGCTGCCGTGGCTGTGGCCGAGTCACCAGGCAATGCCTACAACCCTTTGTTCATCTACGGCGGTGTGGGACTCGGCAAGACCCATCTGATGCACGCAGTAGGGCACTCGGTGGCCCAGCGCTTTCCCGAAAAGAAAATCGAGTACGTCTCCACTGAGACCTTTACCAACGACCTCATAAATGCCATCCGTGAAGACCGCATGACCGAGTTCCGCGACCGCTACCGCTCTGTAGACCTTTTGCTGGTGGATGATGTTCAGTTCATCGCAGGGAAGGAGCGCACCCAGGAGGAGTTTTTCCACACCTTCAACGCCCTCTACGAGGCCCGCAAACAGATCATCCTTTCATCTGACCGGCCTCCTAAGGACATCCTGACCCTAGAGGCCCGTCTACGCAGCCGTTTTGAGTGGGGCTTGATTACCGACATTCAGCCTCCTGACCTCGAGACCCGTGTGGCTATCCTCAAGATGAACTCCGAATACCGTAACATGCGCATTCCCGAGGAGGTGCTGGAGTACATCGCCAAGCAGATTACCTCCAACATCCGTGAACTCGAGGGTGCCTTGATGCGGGTGATCGCTTACGCCTCGCTCAACGGTGTGCAGCTGAGCAAGGCGGTAGCTACCAAAGCACTCTCCGACGTGTTTGCCGCCTCCGAAAGCAGCCTTGGCCCGGAAGACATCCTCAAAGCAGTGGCCGAGTACTACAATCTAAAGCCAGAGGAAATACGCGGCGCAGGCCGCCGCAAAGAGGTGGTCATCCCTCGTCAAATCGCCATGTACCTAATTCGCGAGATGACCCATGCCTCGCTGCCAGAAATCGGGCAGTTCTTTGATGGACGCGACCACACCACCGTGCTCTACGCTATACAGAAAATCCAGGAAAGCCTAGATACCGACCCCGGCTTCCAACAAGCCATCAAGGTCATCAAGGAGCGCCTGCGCTAGCCTTGGAGTTGCAAAAGTTGTAGGGCCACAGTTGTGGACAAGGCAAATCGTCCTGTGGATAACCCTGTGGATAAGTTGTGGATAACCCTGTGGACAGACTTGTGGATAAGTACGTGCTGGGCGCACCTGTGGATAAGCGCCCCCCTTATCCACAGCTTATCCACAGCTTATGCACAATTTTCCCCAACCTTTATCCACAGGCTGAATTCCCTGCCTATCGGCGTTAGGGGATGCTTATCCACATATCCACAGGCCCTACTACTACTACGGCTGAATTAAAAATTTTTCTCTAGACGTAGAAGCTTAATTTAAGTGCACCCTTAAAAAACAACAAAAGCCTGATATGAAACCAGGGGTACAAACCTGAACACTGTTAGAATCTGGACTTACGCGGCCTCCACCTGCACCGGTAACAGAGGGCTCAAATCCAGGCTCAGCTTACCTGCGATGAGTCTCCGTCGACATCGGTAGAAACTCAACCC
>Ga0308394_1000581_pt1 | contig 19480 bp, 13 predicted proteins | sample Hotspr2Sampleme2_FD_202366 | JGI IMG/M metagenome (GOLD analysis project Ga0308394, IMG submission 202366) | Hot spring phototrophic mat microbial communities from Mushroom Spring, Yellowstone National Park, Wyoming, United States - 20050701_me2 ...
TAGCCAGGGCGGCTTGTGAACATGCGGACCTCCGGACGGATATCGTGTTTTCGCAGGGGCCCCTGGATGTGTTGGACCATGCCTGTTCGCAGATGGCCTTTGGTGGGAAGCTCGCCATCGACGCCACGCCAAAAGGCCCCGAAGAGCGGCTCTTCCCGCCCCTGGCCTACCCTACTCCAGACCCTTCCCGCCTCTCCGCAGAAGCCCTGCGCCCCGACTTCTCCGAAATCCTCCAAGCTAACCTCCAGCTGATTGAGAAGGGTATTCCCATCTGGGTCGGTAGCTTTCGCAAAAGTCAAAAACATCACGGCCGTAAGCTGGGAGAAAAATTAGCCCAGCACCCTGCCTTCCGGGGCATTAAGGTGCTTCTCCTCCTGGATGGCGAAATGCCCATAGACCACCTCGGGGATGTTTTCTGGCGATTCACCAATAATGTAGACATGCGGCGGGATACCCGGGTGGTTGAAGATGAGGCGGGGCTCCTCCATCTGGTAATTGACGCCTCGGTGAAGAGCCTAGTGCTGGATGACTTTCAGCGGCCCTGGCCCAATGTGACCGTCATGGATGAAGCCACCATCCAAAAAGTGGATGAGAAGTGGCCGCAGTACGGATTGGGACTGTTTATTCCCTCTCCCTCGCGGCGGTACTGCCTTCTCATGCAGGGGGAGGGGGCGGTAGCCTCGGGGTCGTAGCTCTCCGCTATGCGGCCGGTCTTTAACTCGGCTCAGATGCGCCGGGCGGACGAGATCATGCAGATTGAGTACGGCTACTTGAGCATCCTCCTCATGGAAAGTGCGGGTCGCCAGACTGCCAGACGTATCCTCTCCCATTATCCGCAGCAGCACACCTTCGTCGTCATCGCCGGCTCCGGCAATAATGGCGGTGATGGCCTCGTCGTTGCCCGTTATCTCTGCCGCCACAAAAAAGAACTATTCATCCTCATCACCCGTCATTCAGAAAAAATATCTGCATTATCTCGCATTCAGTATGATATAATCCAGCGCTTAGGCATACCTGTGCATGTTCTCTCCCCCGATAGCCTTCGTCTCCTCTCTGCCTTCGTGGAAAAAGCCCCCCAAAAGCCCCTTGTCATTGATGCCTTGGTCGGCCTCGGCTTAGAAAAAGCGCTACGCGAGCGGGAGGCAGCCCTGATAGAATTTCTCAAAGAACTGCGTTTGCCTGCGGTAGCCGTAGACCTACCTTCGGGGCTAAGCGGCGATACTGGCCAGGTCTTGTCCGAACCGCTATCGTGTACACATACGTTTACATTTCAGGTGCCGAAAATCTGCCATGTTGTAACGCCTGCCGCCCGATATTGCGGAAAAGTAGAAGTCTTAGATATTGGGATTTACCCGGAGGTGCTGGATCGTATTGGGGCTACGAGTTTTTTGATTACGAAAAAGGGGGTGCGCAAGCTCCTTCCTGACCGGCCTCCAGAGGCGCATAAGGGGACTTTTGGGCACCTACTCGTCGTAGGCGGCTCCGAGGGAAAAGCAGGTGCACCCGCGCTCGCTACACTCGCAGCGCTGCGCAGTGGAGCGGGACTGGCTACCGCCCTCATCCCCGGCAGTTGTGCGCCGGCCTTCCACCGGAAAGTCCTCAGCGGGATGAGCTTACCTTACGGGGACGCCCACGTCAAGTACCTCAATGAGATTGCGGCCCTCTGGGCAGGCCCCCACTTAGAGGACAAGGATGCCCTCGTCATCGGCCCCGGCCTTGGTACGGGCGCTGATACTTACAGCTTCCTCAAAGCCTTCCTCACCCAGGTCCAAAATCGCCCGACCGTCCTGGATGCCGACGCCCTCAACCTCCTCGCCGCCTATAAAGACCTCATCGACCTCCTACCAAAGCAGCTCGTCTTGACCCCACACCCCGGCGAAGCCGCTCGTCTCTTAGGAACTGCCACCGAACGCATTCAGGCCTATCGCCTGGAATCCGCCCTCCACCTCGCCCAGAAATACCAGGCTATCGTCATTCTGAAAGGCGCCTACCCCATCATCGCCTCCCCAAAGGGAGAAATGTACTTTCTGCCTGTGGCGGAGCCGGCCCTGGCGACAGCCGGAACCGGCGATGTGCTCGCAGGCATGATTGGCGGGTTTTTGGCGCAGGGACTTTCTCCCCTGACAGCCGCTATTGTAAGCTTGTACCTTCACACCCAGGCCGCCCGCCTCGCTAAGCATCACTTCTCAGCGCCGGCCCTCACCGCTGCTACCCTCGTGCGCTTCATCGGCCCCGCCTACAAGCACCTCACTGGCTCCACTTGATTTTTAGACTTCGGCTCAAGCCTCCCCTTCTTTCAGCCTCCACCCGGAGGGAAAGCCCGCTTCCTTGCCTACTATCCCTTGGACACTTCGGCTCGCCCTGGCCCAGGACTCAGGCCAAGTACCCCTTGCGGTAAAGGGTCTTCAATGCACGAGTGGTGAGCTTAAGCCGTACAAACCCTTCCCCGCCTATCTCCGGAAGTAGCGGCAGACGCTTGTGCTGAAGATTGATATCAAAGCGGCGCTTCGTGTGGCGATTGGAGTGCGACACCTTGTAGCCGACTTGGGGTTTACGACCAGTAACCTCACACCGACGAGCCATGCGGCAAAGGTACAAAAAAGCGGAGCAAGTTCCCTGCATGCCCTACTCCGAGAAGCGCTACGACCTGACAAAGAAATGCAACTCCCCCCCTTCCTGCCGGCGTATAAAGGGTGTATGCGATACGAGCTAATACTTCTGGGCCTGATGATGGGCATGAGCGTTTCGCTTGCCCAAAGCAGCAAAGCCGTCGGTGTCTATTTCTCAAAGGACGGCATCAAGGCGCTTAGCACCCGGTTCGGGATAGGGGATAATCCGTATCTCTCCGTAGCGCTTTTGGGGGGCTTAGGGCCGGCGGGCGGCTATGTGGCTGGGCTGAGCTTCCAGCACCTCTTTGAGGTAAGCGGCGGGGGATGTGCCAGCGGCGCCTGCTACCGGCGTAGTACCGCCATCCAGCCTTACATAGATGCAGGGTTGCGCATGCTCCGCCAGCGAGCAGACGGTCAAATGACCCTGCAGGGCGTCATAGGCGGGGGACTACTTCTCCCTGTGGGTCCCATAGAAGCTTTTGTCCAGGTACATGGCCTCAAACCCCTTTCCGAGCAGGGTCTCTCCGTGGATGTCGGTGGCGGTATCCGGATTCGCTTTTAGCAAGCTACGTGAGATAAAGGTCTTTGCGGGATGGTCTGGGTTGCCCCCCTACCGGGGGGCTTTTCTTTTCTTTTTGGGCGTCTACGTGTGGAAAGGCCTCGTCCCTGTTTCTTTGGCCTGTGCTGAGGAAGTTAGCCTATCATAGTGCCCTCTATGGTCTGACGACGGCAGCGGGACGGTTTCTGAACTGGCTTCTAACCCCGCTGTACGCTTACCGCCTGTCGGTGGAAGACTTTGGTCGGATGAGCGAACTCTATGCCTACATGGTCTTTGGTACCATTCTGGTTAGCATCGGGATGGAGACAACCTATCTTCGGTTTGGGCGTGGGGGTGTACTAGGGACTTTTCGGCGGGCGCTGGGGATAACCTTTTTAGCCGGGGTAGGACTGGGAAGTCTCCTCTCCCTAACTGTGCCGTGGTTCAGTGGGCCGTTGGGTTATCAGGGCCGGGAGACGCTTCTGTGGCTAACGATTGCTATCTGGACGGTGGATGCCTGGGCGGCCCTGGCCATTACACATCAGCGGGCGGTTGGCGCTCCCTTCCGCTATGCGGCGATCCAGCTCACCCATGTAGGGGTGCTGATTGGCCTCAACCTCTACGGCGTGGGCTGGAAAGGTTGGGGACTGGAGTTTATTTTGGTAGCGAATCTGCTGGCCTCTCTCCTTAAGCTCATCTGGGCGCTGGCCTGGTCCCCGGTAAGAGAAGCGCCAGGACCCACCACGCCAGCGAGTGCGGTCCTATTTCGGTATGGGCTTATTCTAGCGCTCATGGGCCTCCTTGGCGCTACCAATGACGTCCTGGATCGGGTGCTCCTCCCCCAGTATAGCCGGACGGATACAGCCCTGTATAGTGCCGCTTACAAAGTGGCTACGTTGATGGCGCTTTTTGTGCAAGCGTACCGGATGGCGGCAGAACCGCTTTTTCTGCGGGAAGCAGCCGGTCACGCAATGTTTTATGCACGCAGCTGGGAGGCTTTTCATTTGGCGGGCTTAGGGGTCGTGCTTATCTTTTCCATTTGGGCGGAGCCGCTCCTAACGACCCGATGGGGGGGCCTCTTACCTGCCTCTCTCCTGCCACCTGCTTACTGGGAGGCATTGTGGATCATCCCCATTTTGCTTTTTGCCAATCTGCTCATGGGTTCGCTCGTCCATGCCTCTATCTGGTACAAGCTCCAGGAAAAGCCGGATATAGGTCTGCTGATTACAGGGGTAGGCAGTCTCATCACGGTAGTGGGAAACTTATACGGCATCCCCCGGTATGGGTATGCGGCCTGTGCCGTGACGACGCTTTTAGCGTATGGGGGCATGGTGGGCGTATCGGTGGGGCTGGGACGCCGGAAGCTCCCCGGGGCATTCCCCCTGCGGTGGGTCCTACTGGCTGCGGTGGGGGTAGCAGGATGTATCGTGCCGGCGTATGGCAGCTCCTGGCTCACCCGCCTCCTCTGCACGTTTGCAGGCGGGGTAGGCCTGGCATGGCTAACGCATATAAGCCTGAGAAAGCACGCCGCTGGGGCCTGAGGTTTTATTTTTTCCATGCAGAGTGCATGAAATGTCCAGATTCGGCGGACGTAGTGTAGATTTGCAGGGTGGAGCGCCATTTTTTCCCGCCGCCCACAGAGGCGCTGCGAGAAACGCTTAAGAAACTTCCCGGCATAGGTCCTCGGAGTGCGCTTCGGCTGGTTCAGCACCTCATGCGGCACCCGGCGCTTTTAGCGGATCTGGCGGGCGCGCTTACTCAGGTAGCGGCGGAGGTAGATGTTTGTCCAGCGTGCGGTTTCTGGAAGGAGAAAAGCCAGCCGCTTTGCCCGATATGTGCTGATCCCCGTCGGGATGAGCCGGCGCTGTGCGTGGTGCGAGAGGTGTCGGATCTGATTGCGATTGAGCAGGCAGGGGCTTTTCGGGGACATTATCATGTGCTGGGGGGCGTTTTAGACCCGCTTGCTGGGATTGGCGAAAAAGACCTCCGATTAGAGTCCCTCTGGAAGCGGCTACGAGAGGGCCTTTATCAGGAAGTGATTTTAGCCTTAGGCACCAGCCCCGAAGCCGAAACCACCGCCTACTACATCGTGCGGGCCCTAAGCGACTGGCCTGGCAAAGTCACCCGCTTCGCCAGCGGCATCCCCGTCGGTACCGACCTCTCTTACGTAGATACGCTGACATTGGTCCGATCTTTGCGAAATCGCCAACCTTTTCAGGTATGAGTTCGCCCCAGCTCTCCGTCATCATCGTGAGCTACAATGTCAAGTACTTTCTGCGTCAGTGCCTCCAATCTGTGGAAAGGGCCCTGGAAGGCCTCACCGGAGAAGTCTGGGTAGTGGACAATGCTTCCGTAGATGGGAGCGTGGAGATGGTAAGACAGGAGTTTCCTGGGGTGCAGCTCATCGTCAATGACACGAACCTGGGCTTTGCTAAGGCGAATAATCAGGCTATCCGGCAAGCCCGGGGGGAGTATGTTCTTCTGCTCAATCCCGACACTATCGTGCAGGAGGATACCTTTCACAAGGTGCTGGCTTTCTTCAAGGAGCATCCGGAGGCTGGAGCTGTCGGCGTAAAAATCATTGATGGCAATGGGCAATTTGCGTATGATTCCCGGCGAGACATCCCATCAGGCTGGAATATCTTTACCAAAATCACCGGTCTCTACCGTCTCTGGCCAAAATCCAAACTCTTTGGCGGGTATCACTTGACTCACCTCCCCGAGGACGAGGTCGCGCCAGTGCCTGTCCTACTGGGAGCCTTCATGTGCATCCCCAAAAAAGTCTTGGACGAAGTCGGCCTCCTGGATGAAAGATTCTTCATGTATGCCGAGGATATCGACTTATGTTATCGCATCATCCAGGCAGGCTATACGAACTACTACCTGCCCACCACGCAAATCATTCACTTTAAGGGCGAAAGCACGAAGCTGCATTCGCTTTCGTACGTCTTAGCCTTTTACAAGGCCTCTTTGCAGTTTATCCAGAAGCACTACACAGGCTGGAAGCGGTGGCCGGCAGCGCTATTGTATCAGATGGCTATCGTGGTGGCGGCTACCCTCTCCGCCGGCAAACGCCTCTTTCAGCGAGTGGCCCTCCCCCTCACCGAGTGGGCTGCCCTCTGGGGCCTCGGGTACGGGCTGACTACGGCCTGGGCCGCCTATACCGGAAAGACCTTCCCCGACCTCTACTACCAGATCATCCTGCCCGTCTACGCCCTGTGGATAGTGGTAGCGCACCTGATTTTCCTGAACTATGCCCCACCTTATCGCATCCGAAAAGTCGTGGGCGCCGCCATCACGGGTTTTCTCCTGATCGTGCTGACAGGCTATTTTCTGCCGCCTATCAACTATTCTCGTTTTATTGCGGCGGCGCTTTCATTTGGGGCGGTACCGCTGGCCCTATCGCTTCGGGCGCTTCATAATTGGATTCGGCAGGGCCGCCTCCATCTTACCGGCGAAATCTCGCAGCGCGTGCTGATCGTAGCTGCCCCCCAGCACTTCCAGCGCCTCTACAAGCTCCTCTTTCAAGATATTCGTTACCCGGCGGAGTTTCTGGGCTTTGTGAGTCCCACCACCCACCCGCAAGCCTTGGGCACCCTGGCCCAGCTCCCCTCCATCATAGAACATACCAGCGCCGAAGAGCTTGTCTTTTGCAATGCCAGCCTCTCCTCCCAGGAAATCATCACCCTCATGACTCGGTACTTTTACAAGCGTCTCAGCTTCAAGATCGTGCCGCCTTATGCTGATTACCTGATCGGTCCGCAAAGTATTCTAGTGAGTCGGTATTCTTTGCGGCTCTACCTGCGCCTCCATCAGCCCGAAGTGCTCTTCCAGAAAAAACTCTTCGATATCGCCGCAGCAACCCTACTTCTTTTGAGTTATCCCCTGACTTTCTGGATTTATCATAAGCCGCTGGCTGCTCTTAAGAGTCTCTTAGGGGTGCTTTTAGGTCGCTATCATTTTGTGAGTTACAGCGAAATCCCCACCGAAGAAATGCCCCTCCTCAAAGAAGGCCTCCTCACAACGGACTTTCTGCGAGCGCAATATCCTCGCACCCTCAACACCGACCTGCTGTACGCCCATCGCTACTCCATCCTGCTGGACTGGAAAATCCTCATGCTGGGACTTCCCCACTTAGGTACCGCCCGCTAATGCGCCTTCCCCTCACATGGGGACTCTACCTCCTTAGCGCCTGCCATACCCCCTCACAAAACCTACCCGCAGCACCCCTGTATTATGCGCATCTTACCCTCTCGGCTGAAACTATCCCCGTATGGAATGACACCTGCCTGCAAAAGAGCGGCAGTTTCTCTGCCTGGGCGGTGTCCATAGTACTTCAGCGGGATCGCGTCTCGGACATGCCAGAATGGGTGTCGGGCCATCGCTTCGCCCTGACGGCCGCCTCGGAAACCTTCTCGCCTGAAATCCTCATCATAGAAGCCCCCAGCTCAGATAGCACCTTTTACCCTTCGGACAGCGCTGCACAGGTAGCTTGGCAAAAGGCTTTGCGTACTTGGCTTCTGGAAGAGCTACTGCCGTTTCTTTCTACTTACCCGAGTTTTACGCAGGTGGCTTGGGGGAGAGGTTTTACGTACCTGCCTTTGTCCGAGAACTTCTGGCAGGAGCTTTTGTCGGCGGCTCGTGAAGCAGCTCCCCACCTCTGGTGGGGCCTCATTACAAATCCTGATATGCCCATTCCTCTCGAGGAGGCGTGGGACTTCATTGGACTCTTTGTAGACTCGGCTAAGGCTTCGGAGGCGCCTTCCTTTCCGCCTCTCCCTAAACCCTTCATTTCCTTAGTACCCACCCAGCATAAGACCTCGAATAAGGCTCCTTCGCCTGGATATGTGCTTTACTCTGAAAGCCACCTACCTGCACCTTGCCAGTAAAAGAAAAGAGCTGGCAGGCCTTCTACCTGCCAGCTCATCCAGTTTCTTGAGAGGAGTGTTATAGTTTTTGCAGGCGAAGGGTATGAAGGCCGCGCCTTGTTTGGACTTGTAAGAGGTACAAGCCTTGGGGGAGGTTGGGTAGCGCATATTCGGCGGTGTGGGCTTCCCAGGTATAGAGGACCCTCCCGTATAAGTCGCGTAGGGTGACTTGCTGGACAGCTTCTCCGCTTAGCCAGAAGCGATCCGATACGGGATTAGGATAGACTTGTACTGGGGCGGGTATCTGGTTTGCACGGGCTAATTCCAGCACGGTGGCATCCTCCTCTACATAAATCAGACGTCGTAAAGAGGGAATCCCGGTCCTTAGCGTGTCAGGTGGGATGGCAGCTCTGCCCCGCTCGTTGAACGTAACTATCAGGGTATCGGTGTAGTTCGTATGCGCCGTAATCAGCCAATCTCCCGCCCATAAGAGGCCGTACAAGGTGAGGCCCCCAATGCCCTGAATACCTTGGTAGGGGTCAGGAGCTACTTGCCGTGTGGTGGTGCTATAGGCTCGCAGGGCATTAGCTGCGTCCACAAAGAGAATCGTGTCGCGCCCGCCTGTATCAGTAACAAAGCCCCCATAGCTATTCACCCCTGTATTTGTAATAGTGACAGTGCGGCTGGCGATGTCAATCTCAGCGATGTGCAGGGGTACCATGAAGTCTCCATAGCAGGCGACGTGAAGCTTGCCCCCGATACGCACAAGCTCAGCCGGGTTGGGATAAACTTTCGCAAAGCTATCTACCTGCTGGGTGCGGAGATTGATAGAGAGGATGAGGCTATCGCGGGCAATGGTATTAAAATTGGAAATGTACGTCAGGGGAATGAAGGCGGTATCTCCCACAACGATGATAGCTTCGGGGATGCTGCGCAGGTAAGGGGAAGACGGAGACCAGAGAGAGTCCAGTGCGACGCCTGTAGCGGTAGGCCGAATGCGATAGACTGTGAAGAAGGGCGGGCGAATGCGGGTAACGAGCAAAAGCGTGTCTTTGACCGCTAAGCGGCGCGCCCCTATGGGCCCCGTAAGGGAATCTAATAACCGAGAGCGCCATACATCCATGCCATAGATAACACCATTGTACGTCATGACATCCGGCGACCCGCCTATCAGAAAGAGGTACTTTGTGCGCGGATCATAGGTCAGGTCGTTGCCAAAAGGTTCGAGTGGCCTGCCATTATAATATAGTGGGCCAAGCATAGTAGTCTGCGCCCCCGAAGGCTCCTGGATCAGGGAATAAAAGCCTCCGCCTAGGGCACGATTACCTTCAATCAGGCCGAAAGCGGCTTTGACGCGCTGGCCTGTCTGAGCCAACAAAAGGCTCCCCAGTAGTAATGCATGTAGCGACCGCATGGGGCAAAGGTAAAGAAAAACTTTGATATCCAAGTAAGCCCCATCAAAGCCTGCCTCTCCTATGCGCCGGGTATAGTCCAGGAGGATGTTTCACCAATCCGGGTGCCAGGAGCGCCCCTTGTAGCTTCGGGCCACGCAGGATTTGCTTTATCCAGCTGGGATAGGGGACGTTTCTAATTGGGCTTCCAGCCTCAGAGGTCGCTAAGGAGAAGCCGAAGAACTGAGGCAACCTCGCAGCAGGCGAAAGCAATATGCATGCCATGCCTTTCCAGAGTTTTGCCACAGCGCGCCACTTGAAGGTAAAGTAGGCAGACTTTTGTGCATAAGCTGCGCAAAAGGTAGTGGCGAAGAGTGCTTAATATTGTGGCGAATGGCATTTCGGTTCTTGCTGGTGGGGCTCTTGAGCGTAGGGTGGGTGGTAGGTCAGGACTTAAAGGCGCCGCCGCGTTGTACGGGGCCGGAGTGTGCGGAGCGGGTGCGGGTGAAGGAGCGGACGCCCCGGCGGCGTGTGCAGCGGCAGGCGGAGACGCAGGTAGACCGGTATGGTCGCCCAAAGCCGCGTCTACGAGCGGAGCGGTATCGCTTCTCGCCGCCATCCCCCCGCCATAAAGCCTTAGAGCGGGCCGAGGCGTTTACGCCGTATGCGCCTGCCGTGCGCCACTCGCTTCGCGCAGAGCGTCAGCGCCTGCGTGCCAGCCGGCGTTCTGGCCGAGTCACCCTCCGAGCCGAAAGACAACGTCCGCCCAGCCCTACCCATGCCCACCGCAACCGGGCCGAAAAATTTGCCCTGCGCACCCCTAAGAATCGTCAGTACAGCCTACACCGGGCCGAAAAGCAGAAGCCCCCCCAAGCTTACTCCGCGCACAGACTCCGGGCCGAATCCTATCGCCCGCCATCCTCACGACTTCGGCATCAGCCTAAACAAGCCGAAAAGTGGGTTTTTCCTTTTCCACCCCTTACGCACCGGCACTTGGCCGAGAAGCATCGGTATGCGCCGCCATCTACCCGTCATCGGCCTTATCCCGAGCGGTGGGCGTATGAGGCCCCGAAAACTCGTCACCGCCGTACAAGCGAGCGCTTTGGGCTGAGCTTTCCTGCACCTCGGCATCGGCCTGCGCCAGAGAAGGAACTGTATGCCTTGCCCGGTCCCCGCCACAAAGCCACCCGCCAGAACCCCTGCGGCCCCCCGCCTCTTGCGCACCCCAGCGAAAAGGCAAGCACTTTACTAAGCTGCCTGCCTCCGCCTCTTCGCCACGCGCAAAGGCACCAGCAGGCGGCCTGCGAGCGGCCCGGCATCCCCCATTCCCAAAGGCATCAGAGCGTGGCTTGCCAACCGAAGCCCCTCCGCCATCGCCAAAATATGCAAGTGGCCTCCTGCAGGCCAGCCCCGCTGTCACACTCCCAAACACATCAGAAGCGCGCCTGTAGCCCCCCACCCATTTCCCATTCACAAGCCTACCAACGGGCCGGCTGTAAAGCCCCAACTATCCCCCACCGCCTGCCAGAAAACTATACCGTTCCCTGCGATGCCCAGCGTCGCGGGGTGATGACCCAAACCCAGCGCTTTGCCTACGACCTGCGCTACCTTTTCACCAATCACCGCAAGCATTGCCAGGTGCAGAGCGCTTACAGCGGCGTCTCTATTGGCGAATGGGTCAATACGGAAGCATATGGGCGTGTGCCCGTCGTGGCCTATAAAATGGGGTGGCGGGTTTATCACTTTGCCCATTTTTACAACAAAAAGGGGCACCGGCTCAAAAAGCCCCGCATAGAAAAGCGGAAAGTCCGAGCCTTGTATCAGATTCAGGTTCTGGTTCCCCAGCCAGCCACGGGAAAAAGTAAAAAGCGGCGATATATCAAAGGCTTGCCGGGGATAGAGGGGTTTGGGGGCATGGCGGATATGGTTCTGGAGCGCAAGTGGCTATCCCCAGAGGAGACGAAGGCGATTCAGATTGAGAAGCTGGTACGCAAGCGTCAGATAGCATGGTTAGTGCGGGCCTATCCGGAGGAGCAGGTACGGCTCCCCGAATGGCTGCAGAAGTACGCCGGTCCTAAGCCTGAGCACTTATGGCCGGGGGTAGATTATCGCTTATTGGAGGTGTGGCAGTAATCCAATCCGTCCAAAGGCCAAAAACAAACACATTCCACAAAAAGCCCGCCAGACCATCCTCACCTTTGACAAAGTCTTCGTAGTACGGGCGTATTTTCTCTAAGCGGATGGGGTAGTCTCGAAGGGGGCTTTCGGCGCTTTCCAGGTAATGGCGCAGGCGATCATGGAGAGGGCCGCGCAGCCACGCCGAGATAGGCGGGGAAAAACCCTGTTTGGGGCGATCCCACAGCTCCGCCGGCAGGTACCGAGCTAAAATTCGCTTCAAGAAGCGCTTAGTCGTCCGACCTTCAATAAAGTCCCGGGCACCAAGACGCGCCCGTAAAGCCAAAATCGCCTCATCTAAAAAAGGCTCACGAGCCTCTAAGGCCACTGCCATCGTGGCTCTATCCACTTTGCGCAATATGTCTTCTACGAGATACACCCGTGTATCCGCATACATCCGCGCCTCTGGCTCATCCCAACCCACCGGAGTCGCCTCGTCTAAATACGGTAAAAGCGCCTCCCCCGAAAGCCCCTCTAAAATCTCTGTCAGGGCTATCTGCGGAAAAACCTGCAGAAAATCCCCATAGTCCGTCAGACGAAGATGCAGAAGCTTGTAGAGTTTACCAGCTAAGTTAGTATGACGACGAAAAGAAGACGGCAAGAGCCTATAGACTTCCAGGAGGCGTCTTGTCAGGGCAGGCGATCTCTTGAGAAGCTGGATAAGCCTCCAGCGCCAGTTCTGTCGGGCAGTGAGGGTATAACGCACATACCCACCAAAAAGCTCATCTCCCCCATCCGCTGAGAGGACGACCTTGACCTCCCGGCGGGCGACCTGGGCGATCTTATACACCGCCAGGGCGGAGGAATCCCCAAAGGGCTGCCCGTATAAGGCGGGGAGCTTTTCTACTTCGGCCAGAACTTCGGCCTCGGTGATGTAATGCACGATATGCGGGAGTCCAAGAAAAGAAGCGATTTTTTGGGCCCAGGGCGCTTCGTCCCATTGGGGTTCCTGAAAGCCCAACGTAAAGGCCGTAAGCGCGGCGCCGGCTTTTTTACGCAGGAGGGCCGCCACGAGGCTCGAGTCCACCCCCCCGCTCAGAAATAACCCCACCGGCACATCCGAAACAAGTCGATACCGGAAAGCCTCGGTCAGTGTTTCCTCGGCCTCTTCCAGTGTAGGAGGCGGCCCGCTCGTCGCAGCAAAGAAGTACGGGCGGGGCGACCACCAGGGCTTCGTTTCCAGGCGATCGGGGGTAATGTGAACATAATGACCGGGCGGCACCTGGCTGATGTTAGCATAGAGGGTTCGCCCCCCCGGAATAAACCCATACGCGAGATAGGCAGCAATGCGTTCGGGCGTAACTTGGCGGGAGACTTCTGGCAGGCGCAGAAGGGCCCCCAGTTCGGAAGCAAAAGCTATCCAGCCGGGGCCAGCTGTATAATAGAGGGGCTTGACGCCAAAACGATCCCGCACCAGCCACAAGGCCTCACCATCCCACAAACCAAAAGCCCACATCCCCCGCATCTGGGGTAGGAGCTCAGCCTCCCACGCCGCCCATCCCGCCAAAATCACCTCCGTATCCGTCTGCGTGGTAAACGAAACCCCCTCCCGCTCTAAGCGCACCCGTAGCTCCCGGAAGTTATACACTTCCCCATTGTACGTGATGACGAAGCGGCCCCGACTCATAGGCTGGTGGCCTGCCGCAGACAAGTCCAAAATGGAAAGCCGCCGATGCGCAAAGCCTATACCCCACTCCGGCTGCCACCAAATGCCCTCATCATCAGGGCCGCCGTGCGCCTGTGCTGCCCCCATCGCCCGCAGCCGCCAGCTCAAATCCGCTTCCCCTATCCGCCCACCCCACGCCCAATAGCCCCCAATCCGACACATCCCCTCAAAAGTACACTCCATCTTTGCATACCATGAATAGCCTCCACAAACTTACCTATACCGCCGTGGACTGGGCCCTCAACCGCTTCGGCCGCATCTCCTGGAAAAACTTAGACCGCATCAGCAGTACCCTCTACAAACTCCTCTACCATTCCCTGGAATACCGCCGAGTCTTGGTAGAAAAACACCTCGCTCAGGCCTTCCCCGATAAAACACCTGCCGCCCGCAAAGCCATTGAGAAAGACTTCTACCAGCTCTTCGCCGACTGGATGATGGAAGTGAGCTTCATGTATGCGCAGGATTGGGAAGCGGTGCGGGAGCGCTTTGAGATCAAGAATCTATCGCTCTTTCACGAGGCTCATGCTCGGGGTCAGTCCGTGATCGTAGCTATGGGGCATCAGTTCAACTGGGAATGGGGGGGCTGGATCGTGCGAAAAGATACAGCCGCTCCCATCCTCTGCGTGTATCTCCCCATCAAAAACCCCGCTTTCGATACCCTTTTTTTGCGCATGCGGGGAAGATACGGTACTTCTATGCTACCCCAGGGCCAAATGGGCCTCAAACTGGCTCGGATGCGCACGACCACGCATACGCTGATTTTGATGGCCGACCAGAGTCCCAGTGACCTGGAGCGGGCCGTGTGGCTCCCTTTCCTGAATCGGCCCACAGCCTGGCACGGGGGACTGGCACGAGCCGCACACTTAGGAGATTATCGCGTGCTCTTCGTGGAAATCCGCCGCATAGCCCGGCATCGCTACGAGGCCTACCCGGAGATTTTGTCAGATGAGCCCCGCTCGCTTTCAGCAGAAGCCCTCACACGCCTCTACGTAGAGCGGCTGGAGGCAAGCCTCCGGCACGACCCCGCAAACTGGCTCTGGACACACAATCGCTGGAAACACAGCCCACCAAAATAAGTTTTTTCAAGCCCCCCTACTACACCCAGCTAAAATATCCACACCCCCCCCCTAAACGCTAAAACAGCCAGCATGAATAACCTCACATCAGTGCCCTCGGCGGTTCGCCGAAAGCCTACACCAAAACCCTTACAATGCCGGTAGCTCCCGCCGCAACAGACTCGTCGCCAAATGCAGCATAAGCGCTGACTCTCCACTCCGTGCCCCAACCAGCCCTTTCATTCGGGCATCCGTCTCATACAGCACCCGAAGCGCCTCCTGCACCTCCCGCAACGTATAACGCCCAAAAGCTATCTGATACGGCCGGGCCTGAAAAGCATACCTCAGCCCAAGTTTCTGCTGGATGGCTTCCTGTGTGAGCTTGCTACCCTTTCCAGCTATCGCATACAAAACCATCAACCGCTGATAAAACTGCTGAAGCGACCATAAGATGCTCGCCACTGGAAAGCTGCGCGTGTCTTCAGCCATGTAGACAAAAATCTCCCAAGCCAGTGGATAGTTCTTTTCGGCCAGTACATCTACGAGGCGGTAGACGTTGTATTGCGGGTGTAGGCCGAGTGCCTCCGCAATCTGTGTAGGCGTCAGCACAATCCCCGAGAGAGCCAGCGTCTGAAGCGTCTGGTAGAGGAGCCGGAGATCCGTCCCCACCGCCTCCACGAGAAACGATACGCTTTCCGGCGGGAGCTTAAGCTGCATCGCTTTAGCCTGCTCTTCCAGCCAGGCAGCTACCTTGCGCGCCGGCAGCCGGCTAAACTTCTCATAGTGAATCCCCTCTCGCTTAGGCAGGGACGGCGCTTCTTCCTGGTGAAACTCTATAATCAGGTGATTAGTCGGCGAAGGATTCTGAAAGTAGGTCGCCAGCGCTTTGAGTTCGGCTTTACCGAGAGATTCGCCTTCTAAAAGGACGATCACCTTATAGGGGGAACCGAAAGCCATCTCGTAGAACTCCGTCAGGCGGGCAGGGGTAAAAGCCTTCCCACGCAAAGTCTGGAGCGCAAAATCCCGGGGTAGGTCTTTCAGAAGCTCGTCCAAGAGGGCTTTCCGCCGAGCCATGCGTAAAAACTCCTCCTCCCCATACAGCACCCAGATCACAGGCCAAAGTTACGCCGACTGCTGCCGCTCCGCATGTAAAATCCCAGAAGCCCCTCGATCCCGCACCAGCCGCACCGCATACCCCAGCTCGCGCAGCCGATCTTGCAGCGGCGTCGGAGAGCCGTGATACTCTATCGCCCAGCGCCGCACCCGCCTTAGGACCTCAGGCGGGGTGTTGAGCAAAATAGGATACTCCGCACCTTCGCAGTCTAACTTTACCAGGTCTATCTCGGGCCACCCACTATGCTCCACTAACTGCTGGAAACTCCACACTTCCACGCTTATAGTAGGCGCACCTTCGCGCGAAGAGCCATGCAAATGATCCAGACTGGGAGCATGCGGGTGCCGCGGATCAAACCGAAGCGATAACATCCCGCTTTTATCCGCAATACCAACTGGAAGGAGCTCTATGCGGTCCTGATAAGGCGATTGTTGGATATTTTGCCGGGCCAGGGCATAGTTGTCTGGGGCAGGCTCCGCAACAATCACTTTCTCAGCCCCATGCGCACAAAAAAACAGCGCCGTCTCCCCCCGATACCCCCCCACATCCAGAATCCAATATCCCCTAAAGGAGACGCCGTACTCCTGCTCCAAAAGAAGTTCTTTCAAGGGAACCAAGTCAGCCGTATCGGCCACATGCGCTGTATAGCGAACCCCAGGAGCCATCTCAATAATAAGCACATTTTTCTCAGCATCGATGGCCACAGGCGTATATCCCGCCTCATAAAGCCGCAAAAAGTTGAGAAAGTTGAGTGGGCTCATTTGTAGGGGCTGGGGAGCGTAGCCGGGCAAAGAAAGCCTATAGGTATCCTTTCCAGTCAGAAGAGCCCATAGCGCTTTCCAGGGATGGGTCACCCGCCACATAGGGCGCCATAAACCCTTCCATACAATATAAAACGCAATCGCTAACCGCTTGAGGGGCGAATACTGATCAAACCGAATCCAGCCTTTTTGCGCAGCTTTATTCAGCCAACGCAAAAGTCGCGGAACGTTCTCAGGATGACTCATACGTACTTCGGCAAAAGTACGCTTTCTACGGGAGCTGGGTAGAGAGGCTTTTAAGGTTTTCGCCTAACTGCGCCAGAAGGGCCAGAGCTTCTTTGGGATGGCTGACGGGGCGTAGGGTCACGCCGGCCCGTTCTCCTTCACTATGCAGACTAAACTGAATCCCCTCCAGCTGGTGGAGGGCATGTAGGAGTACTTTTGCGACCGGAGCCTGCCGAAACTCTATCCGCATCTGGTTTTTATGCACGTGGATGACCCGCAGGCCCAGTTCATCCCCGAGCCACCGCAGCCGCAGCACATCCGCCAGCATGAGCACCGGCTCCGGCAAATCTCCAAACCGATCCAGGAGGTCCCGCAAAAGCGCCTGCAAAGCCACCTCGTCAGGGATACCGCTAAACTGCCGGTAAATCTCCAACCGCGCCGCCGGATGTGGAATCCACGCCGCCGGAATCTGCGCCGGCCAATCCGCCTCTACCGTGCATTGGGGACCCTTACAAGCAGCGCTTTCCCCCACCGGCAGCTCTAACTCAGCCTTCACCTCCGCTATCGCCTCCTCCAATAGCTCCTGATAATACTCATACCCCACCGCATGAATAAAGCCACTCTGCTCCGCCCCAAACAAATCGCCCGCACCCCTTAGCTCCAGATCGCGCAGCGCAACCTGAAACCCCGCCCCCAGATCGCTAAACTCTTCCAGCGTCTCAAGGCGGCGCAGCGCCTCCGGACTCAAATGATGCAGCGACGGTACAAGAAAGTAACAGTAAGCCTGCCGCTCCCGGCGTCCAACCCGCCCCCGCAGCTGGTGCAGCTCACTTAGGCCAAACCGATGCGCCGGATACACAATCATTGTATTCGCATACGGCACATCCAGCCCAGACTCCACAATCGGTGTGCTGACTAAAACATCTATTTGCCTGGCGAGAAACGCCGTCAAAATCGCTTCTACCTCCGGCCCCGGCATCTGCGCATGGACATAAGCCACCTCTGCCTCCGGCAAAAGCGCCTTGATTTTTTCCACAATGCGGGAAAGGCCCTCTATGGCATGATGCACAAAAAATACCTGCCCTTCCCGGGCCAGTTCGCGCGCTATCACCGACTTCACCAGCTCCCACGAAAACGGCGCAATATGCGTCTCCACCGGCAAGCGCCCCCGCGGCGGCGTCTTGATGATAGACACATCTCGCAGGCCAGACATCGCCATCTGCAACGTCCGCGGAATCGGCGTCGCACTCATCAAAAGCGTATCAACCAGCGGCCAGCGCGCCCGCAGCTTCTCCTTGTCCGCTACGCCAAACCGATGCTCCTCATCAATAATCAAAAGCCCCAAATCCTTGAAGATCACGTCCTTCGAAAAAAGCCGATGCGTGCCAATGACGATGTCTATTTCCCCAGCGGCGAGCGCTTTGAGGATGGCTTTTTGCTCTTTCGGAGGCTGTAAGCGGCTAAGGGTAGCCAAACGAATAGGCCAGCTGCGGAGCCTTTCCCGAAAAGTTTGCATATGCTGCATCGCCAGCACAGTCGTCGGAACGAGCACCGCTACCTGCTTGCCATCCTGTACGGCCTTGAAAGCCGCCCTTAGCGCCACCTCCGTCTTCCCAAACCCCACATCCCCGCATATCAGCCGCTCCATCGGGTGGGGCGACTCCATGTCCCGCTTCACATCCAGGATCGCTTCCAGCTGATCCGGCGTCTCCTCATAGGGAAACTGCGCCTCCATCTCTAACTGCGCGAGCGTGTCCGCCCCAAACGCATACCCCGGCGCTACCTTCCGCTGCGCATACAGCCGAACTAAATCTATCGCCAGCTCCCGAATGCGCGTGCGGATTTTTTCCGTGGTGCGCTTCCAGTCGGACGAACCCAACCGACTCAGCTTCGGCGGCGTGGCCTGCGGCGAACGGTAGCGCGCAATCTCCCCAAGCTGATAGATTGGCACATACAACACCGCCTCATCCGCAAAAATCAGCTTCACCGCCTCCTGGTCAGGCCGCTGCGGCAGCCCACAGAGCCCCCCAAACTTCGCTATCCCGTACTGCTTGTGCACTACGTAGTCCCCAAAGGAGAGCTCTTCCAAATCTTTCAGCATCAGGGCTTCACTGCGCTGAAACCGCCGATGCACCGGCGGCTGATAATACCGCCGAAATAGCTGATGCTCCGTATAATACGCCCGCCAAGCCCGCTCATCCACAAACCCCTCGCTGAGCTGCCCTATCACGTATTCCACCGGATAACTCACCTGTATCTCCCGAAATAGCCGTTCTAACCGGGGACGATGTCGGTCATTCTCTATAAAGAGATACAGCTTCTCAACAGTCAGTTCTGAAAAATGGCGCTGGATGAGGGCAATGTCCGCAGGCAGGGGCGGCTGCGGCTGCGTGGAGTAGTCGTAAACAGTAGCGGGACTTCCCCAGGCCTCCTGGCTCACCTGAATCGTACGCGGCAAAAGGGCTTCCACAGCCTTCAGGAGCTCCGCATCCTCCAGCCGCAGAAGGCTCGCCTGAATGGCTACATTATCTACGAGGCCAATCAGGGTTTCTGATGGCAGGTAGTCCAAAAGGGTGGCCCTGTCGCTATTTATCAGCGTATGCGGCGAAGGCAGAATGTGGTAGAAGGGAATCTCACCTTCAGAAATCTGCGTTTCGAGATTGAAGCGCTGAAGTTTTACAATCATGTCGCCTTCCAGGCGTAGACGCGCCGGATACGGGTGCGCAAAACTAAAAAGATCAATCACACCACCCCGTCGAGCGTACGTTCCCGGCTCCGTGACGGCATCTGTTTCGGTAAAGTTCAGCGTCTCTAAAAGTTCTATCAGGAAGGCGCGGTCTATGGTAGAATCTTTGGTGAGGGTGAGACGGTTTTGGTGCCAGGTGTCCGGAGAGGGCAAGCGGTCGCGAAGGGCTTCGGGATAGGTGATGAGCCAGAAAGGCGTCTGCGACAGGAAGTCCTGCAAGGCACTGGTGCGTTCCGCCAAGAGGGCTTCGCTCTGGCGGCGACTGGGATGCTGCGCATGGGGCCATACGGCTATGGGCGCCCCTTCCCCCAAAAATATCCGCACATCCGCTG
>Ga0308394_1000597_pt1 | contig 19199 bp, 20 predicted proteins | sample Hotspr2Sampleme2_FD_202366 | JGI IMG/M metagenome (GOLD analysis project Ga0308394, IMG submission 202366) | Hot spring phototrophic mat microbial communities from Mushroom Spring, Yellowstone National Park, Wyoming, United States - 20050701_me2 ...
TTTGGGTAGTAATCACAACTGATGACATGGTATGGCAAAAACTCATCCATATTGCAGGGCAAAAAAATTAGCACCAAAAGCAGAAATGCCCAGCTGAAGCTAGATAGGTAGGCTATCCAATTTTGGGGGAGTAGTTTACTCACTCAACTACTCCTTAGTACTAAGGATTAGGGAAGATTGGGTCGCCATTGCCTGACTAGCGGTCAAAGTTTTCCTGTCGTCTGCTGTTCTCGAAACCAAGGTGTAGTGTGCTAATGCAAAGGGTTTCTCCTTTTTCATCAAGAGTAAAAAAGCCAATAGGTTTATCTTAGCAAGTGCTGGAGTATTCACCGATGACGGAATTCTGCTAGTTGGGCATAAGCCACTTTTGAGCATTGAGCCGTTGGATTACTGCAAAAACTAGCAGGTCAAGGGTGGACTTGCGCTCATCTACTAGGAAAGGTTCGATGGTGCTGGGGGTTTTGCCAAAGTCAGCACAGGCAAAGGCTTTTTGGGCATTTATGTCTTCTTTGGCAAAATAGACCACAAAAGAGCGCAGACCGTTTGCCCACTTACCTTGCACTTGGCGATCGCTAAAGTTCAGGGTTAAATCAGTAATACCCCGCTTTTCCATCGCTTTGCTGAGGGCGGGTAAATAGTGATTGGGAATAAACTCATTAAATGGCAGTTCCTCTACCGCAGGCTCTTTAACTTTTTCGGGTTTGGGACGGGGAGCTTTGGCTGGAGTTTCATTGGTTGGTTCGGGACTGTCGGACATGGTTTAGTTCTCCTTGTTGTTTTGTTGAGTCTATTGGGCAGGGGTATTGATCACTTGGGGCAGTCCCATGCTGTAGTTCTGCACCCGATGATTTAGGTTGTAAGTAATTTCTCCTTTTTGCAGAAGGGAGCGCACAAAGTGTTCTAGATCGGAGCCAATGCGCCGCAGGTTGTATTCCGTAAGGTCAGCGCCTTTATAACTCGCCACAAGTTCAGTGAATTTGTCTTGTACTTTTTTGATCGCCCCTTCTGTCCAGTTGAATTCATTATCGGGGTCAATGTCCAAAGTCAGGGTGCTATCGCTCTCCACTAGTTCATCTGCTTCCACTGTGGCGGAGTAAATCTGAATGTGACGAGTGGTGGATTTGAGCAACATAGTGTTTGACAATTAACAGCTATTGCTATTGTAGATGCTGAATGACGGATGTTACCCCTGCCCCCAAGGGAAATTCTCGATAGCCGAGGCTGTATAGGGTGGACTCTAGGGCACTGATAGCTGAGAATATGTCGCGATCGCTAACAAAGCCCAAATGTCCAATGCGAAAGATTTTGTCCGCTAGGTGATCTTGCCCCCCTGCCAGCACGATGTCAAAGTGTTTTTTGATATGACTGCGGATTTTATCCACAGGGAGATTGGGGGGAGCGAGTACGGCGGTGATGGCAGGACTGGCACAACTGTCGTCGGCAAGTAGGGTCAATCCCATGGCGCGGACGGCGGCGCGGGTGGCTCGGCAGAGGCGCTGATGGCGGGCAAAAATTTGCTCTAGCCCTTCTGCCTGAAGCATGTTTAGGGCGGTTTGCAGGGCGACTACCATGTTTACCGAAGTGGTAAAGGGGGTGGAATGTTTCTGGGCTTCTTTGCGGGCTTTGCCCAAATCGAGGTAGTAGCGGGGCAAATTGGCGGTCTGGTAGGCTTCCCATGCCCGAGGACGCACGGCGACAAAACCCAAGCCAGGGGGGATCATGTATCCTTTTTGGGAGCCTGAAGCCACCACATCCAAATCCCAAGCATCCATGGGGATATTTACGGCTCCCATGCTGGTTACGGCATCGACTATAATTAGCGCCTTGCCGTGGGCTTTGACATGGCGGTTGATGGTCTCTAGGTCGTTCAGTACTCCTGTGGAGGTTTCGCTGTGGGTGATGATCACCGCTTTGATCTCTTTGGCGGTGTCCGCTTCGAGGCGCTGGCGGAATTGCTCGGGGTCAAGGGGTTTGCCCCACTCTGCTTTGATGCGCTCTGTTTTTAGTCCGTAGGCGGTGCATACTTCGCCCCACCGTTCCCCAAATTTGCCGTTTTCTCCCACTAAGACGCGATCGCCGTGGCTGAGGAAGTTGATAATTGCCGCTTCCATTGCCCCTGTGCCGCTGGCAGTGAGGATGAGCACATCATGTTCCGTTTGGTGTAACCACTTCAGCTTGGCGGTTACCTCTGCCATGATCTGGCTGAAATCTTTGCTACGATGCCCTAGGGGCGCTTTTGCCAATGCCAGCAGTACCTGCTCGGGTACGGGAGTAGGTCCTGGGATCATCAGCATTAGTTTGTCTTGCATGGCAGAAGCAGAAATTTTTTTAGAGACTGTGATTTTAGCATTTATTGGGGAGTTATTGGGCTTGGGGAATTGCCCTCACCCCCACCCCTCTCCCTGAGGGGGGGTAATGCCAAAACTTTGATAGTCTGGTTAGTGCTATCTCTTGGGGTGTTATGCAGGTTAGGTTGCAAAAGGTTTTGTCCCAAGCGGCGATCGCTTCACGGCGCAAGGCAGAGGCGCTGATTTTGGCGGGTAGGGTCAAGGTCAATGGGGCAGTGGTGCGAGAGCTAGGTACAAAAATTGACCCCAGTTGCGATCGCCTAGAGGTGGATCAGCAGTTGGTGCAAATTCCTACAGAAATGCCCACCCAGTGCCTATTGCTCCACAAACCCACAGGGGTAATGTGCACCCGCCATGACCCCGCAGGGCGCAAAACCATCTATGACCTTTTGCCTGCCAGTTTTCAACATTTTTACTACATAGGTCGGCTGGATTTTAATAGCAGTGGGGCATTGCTATTGACCAACAACGGCAAACTAGCCAACAATCTTAGCCACCCCAAGTTCCATGTGCCCAAAATCTATGAGGTATGGGTCAGGGGTCGCCCTTCCCCGCAGGCGATCGCCCATTGGGCGAGGGGGGTAACTATAGACGGCAAGCCCACCCTACCCGCTCAGGTGAAAGTGCTTAGGGTTTCCCCGACAGCTACCCTGTTGCAAGTAATTTTGCAAGAAGGGCGCAATCGCCAAATTCGCAAAACTGCTGAAATTCTTGGGTTTCCCGTAATCCAACTGCATCGGGTGGCAATTGGGCATGTCACCTTGGGGCATCTCCCCGTGGGCAAATACCGTCTGCTTACTCCCAAAGAGATGTCAAATTTCGCCGATTACCTCTAACCTGCTATAGGCACCAACCACAGCAAAGGTTTCTGCCAGCTTCTCCGCACTGCTAGGACTGAGCCAGCCCAACTGGCGCAGGATATGAATTGCCGCCACCTGGCGAGCGCGGGGCGCACCGTCAGTAACCTTGAGTGCCACTGCTAATCCTTCCCCCACCTTGCCGATACACTGTACTCCTTCTCCTCCAGATTTGCTGATCAATTCCCCATGGGTTTCCTGCATCAGCTCCGTATCAAACATACCAGCTCCTGCCACCAGATGGGGGTACTGGGTCATAGCACGCACTATACACTCTAAGGGCAACCGATAGGTGTCTCCTCCTGTCAACTGAGCAAACAGGTGAGCTAGCTGTCCAATTTCTAGCAGATAGGTGGGTACACCGCAGTCATCTCTGGCAGAGATAAATTCAGCAGGGGGCATGTGCAACATTTCCGCCATGGTCTGTAGGATCATCTGTTGCACGGGGTGGTGTCTATCCGTGTAGTTCCCGATCTCCCAGCCCTGCTGTTGACAGATGGCAATCATGGCGGCGTGTTTCCCTGAGCAGTTGTGGTGTAGGGGACTAGTTTTATGAGGAGGAATGGGGCATTGCAGGGCACTGCTATCTACATCGCACTGCCAAAGGATGTGAAAGGCTTGACGGCACTGCTCTACGGTGCCCTGATGGGAGGCACAGGCAATGGCTAAATCCGCTTCCGTCAACTGCCACCGCCCCATCGCCCCCGAGGTAATCAGAGGAATGGCTTGGACAGGTTTGAGGGCAGAGCGGGCAAAGGTACTGGTTTTAGCACAGCCTGCCGCTGTCAGAACCCGCCCCTTGCTGTCGACTACCACCGCTTCGCAGGTGTGCCATGACTCCAAGATGCCTTCCCGCAGGAGTTGAATGGTAAGAGGAGGAGTAGTGGGCTGGGAGCGTTTGCTTGGATTCATAGAGCGGGGGGATGGACTACCGCCAAGACACTCGGGGTAGGATGTGCTTTTCGTCTACGCGGTGCTTGTATTTCAGGGCAATGTTGAGCATAGAGTCTAGCAGGGCGTCGGATAGATAGTGGGGTTGCAGTCCCAACTCTAACAGGCTGGTATTTTTGGCATTGAAGTAATGTTCTTCTTTTTCTACTCTGGGGTTGGGCAGGTGTTCGATCTGCACTTTTAAGCCCATGGCTCTGCCCGCCTCTTGCACTTTGAGGGCTAGTTCCCCTACCGAGAACTGCTCTGTAAATTGGTTGAATACCCGCATTCTCCCAGGTTCGGGCGGATAGGCGATCGCCAGCTCAATACAGCGCACCGTATCCCTGATGTCAAGGAAACCGCGGGTCTGTCCTCCTTTGCCATAGACTGTTAGAGGGTGTCCGATCGCCGCTTGGATGCAAAAGCGATTTAGAGCTGTGCCAAATACGCCGTCGTAGTCCAGACGGTTGATCAGCACTTCATCGATGGCTGTCTCTTCAGTGAGTACCCCATAGACTACCCCCTGATTGAGATCAGTTGCCCGCAGTCCCCAGATGCGACAGGCAAACTGGATGTTCAAACTGTCTTGGCATTTGCTGACATGGTAGAAACTCCCTGGTTGCTTGGGGTAGGGCAGGGTGTCTTTGCGCCCGTTGTGCTCGATGGTGATGTAACCCTCTTCGATGTCGATGTTAGGCGTGCCGTATTCGCCCATGGTGCCCAGTTTCACTAGGTGGCAATTGATATTGAACTCCTTGATGGCATACAGCAAATTCAGCGTCCCCACCACATTGTTTACTTGGGTCAATACAGCGTGTTCCCGATCAATCATGGAGAAGGGAGCGGAGCGCTGTTCGCCAAAATGCACCACCGCCTCTGGCTCAAATTGACGGAATACTTGACTGACAAAGGTGTAGTTGGTGATGTCGCCCATGAAAAATGCCACCTTTTTGCCAGTGAGGGCGTACCAGCGATCTAGCCGTTTGCCAATGCTGGCAATGGGGGTCAGGGTCTCCACCCCCAGTTCGTTGTCCCAATGGCGGCGCACCAGACTGTCGGCGATCGCCACTTCGTAGCCGCGATTTGCCAAATGCAAAGCGGTCGCCCAACCGCAGTATCCATCACCACCGATTACCAAAACTCTCATGCCTATACCCAAATCTTTAATGTGCAATTGTTACTTAAGATATTTTTCTAGACTAACAGCAAATGACTGCAAAAATAACCAGTGATCAAAATTTACGAGTTGCAGGGTAAGCTAAACCCACATAGAATGGGATGAATAGCATAGGAGTCGGGGATGGCAGCCAAGGTATTGGACGGGCGTTACAAGCTGATCAAAAAGCTAGGGGCAGGGGGTTTTGGACATACCTACATTGCCCGCGATATGCGTCGTCCAGGCAATCCCCTTTGTGTGGTCAAGCATCTCAAACCCGCCAGTACTGATCCAGAGTTTATCAGGGAAGCGCGCCGCCTATTTAATACTGAGGCGGAAGTTTTAGAAAAGCTGGGCAGACACGACCAAATCCCCCAACTTTTGGCGTATTTTGAAGAGAATCAGCAGTTTTTCCTAGTGCAGGAATACATTGAGGGCACGCCTCTCAGTCAAGAGTGGCAAGCAGAAGCACCTGCCGCTGGGTCTCTAACGGAGCCGCTACCGCCAAAGAGAATTACTGAAGCAGAGGCGATCGCCCTGCTCAAAGATGTGCTGGGTATTCTGGAATTTGTCCATACCGAAGGAGTAGTACATCGGGACATCAAACCCGACAATCTGATTCGCCGTAAGTCCGATGGCAAAATTGTGCTGATCGATTTCGGGGCAGTCAAAGCCTTCCAGTCGGAACAGGCTAGGTTAGAAAGCCAAAACGGCAAGTCCAGTTTTACCGTATCCATCGGCACGCCAGGGTACATGGCAAGCGAGCAAATGGCAGGTCGTCCCAACTTCACCAGCGATATTTATTCTTTGGGGATGGTAGTCATCCGCGGTCTAACGGGCATTGAACCCACCGACCTGCCCACCGATCCCGACACAGGGGAACTGCTCTGGAAAGACAAGGTGCGCATTAGCAACGGGTTGGCGATGGTGCTGACCCGCATGACCCGCTACAACTATACCCAGCGCTATCCTTCTGCTAGGGAAGCCCTAGAGGCAATTGCCGCTTTATGCCCTGGGGAAGAAACTCCAGTGGCTAGATCAGTTACCACTGTAAAAAAACGCCCCCCTACTACTCTCAACACCAAGGCGGACAGTCTGCCCTTGGCAAGTACTTCCTCCACAGCAGCAAACTCAGGAGCAGGGTTACTCATTGGGGGCTTGTTGGTATTTATGGCGATCGGTGTGTTAGGACTTCCTGTGACATTCAATAGGGTCAAAGACACCCCTGTGACTACCAAGGAAACCACTCCCACTCCGCTTCCCACTCCACAGGTGGCGAACCCCCCCTCCCCTGAACCTACCCCCACTCCTGAGCCTATCCCCGCCCAGATTCTGCAACTGGACAGCGAAGGCAACGGCTCGGTGAGTACAGTGCTTCCCGCCAATGGCATATCCACCTATCTGCTGGAGGGGCGCAGTGGGCAGACCCTCTCTGCCACCCTGAACGGCAACGAAGTGAAAATGACTATTCTCGGCACGGATAGCCAGCCCTTACTCCACGGGCAGGACATCAAGCAATTTACTGGCAGTCTGCCCCGCACTGGCACCTATACCATTCAGGTCAAATCCCTGCAAAGCACTGCCCCTACTAACTTCAGCCTGCTTGTCAGCCTTACTGGCGAGGAGAGCAATCCCAATGTGATTACCCGCCCCATTATTATCAAGCCGCAGTAGCAATTGCTTGAAAATCTCGGGGGGAACTTCTGCCTTGAGTGCTCTAGCCAACCGTTTCCTGTGTTTGGCATGGTGTAGGCACTGGGCGTTGGGGCAGATATAGGCGGAGCGTCCCATGCCCTGATCGAGCAAGATTTCCCCCCTGCTGGTGCGCACCACTCGCCAAAACTCCGCCTTGGGGGCAAGTTTGCCACAGCTGACACAGCGGCGCTCTCCTACCATAGTTAGCTGGCAGTTTTGATGTCAATTTTCCAGCCCGTCAGTCTTGCCGCTAACCGCACATTTTGCCCTTCCTTGCCAATGGCGAGACTGAGCTGGTCGGGGGAGACGATCACCTCTGCCTGCCGCTCACTGGCATTAACTATGTTCACCTGTCGCACTTTGGCGGGGCTGAGGGCGTTGGCGATGTAGGTGGCAGGGTCGGGGGACCAGCGGATCATGTCAATCTTTTCACCTCGCAGTTCCGACACTACCGCCTGAATGCGCGATCCCCTAGCGCCAATACAAGCCCCTACAGGATCCACATCCCGTTCTAGGGTATCTACGGCGATCTTGGTGCGGGGACCCACATTGGTAGAGCCTGTACTGGGGGGATTGGCTTCGCGGGCGATCGCCACAATGCGCACAATTTCATCCTCGATCTCAGGCACTTCATTGGCAAAGAGATAGACCACCAAACCCGCATCTGCTCTGGATACTAGCAACTGGGGTCCACGGCGCGGGGTGTCGTGAACTTTCTTGAGATACACTTTTAGGGTAGTGTTGGGGCGATAGGGGCGATCGGCGGCAAGTTGTTCATTGCGCGGGAGTTCTGCCTCCACTTCAGGTTGCCCAAAACCACTGCTCACTGCCAGAATCACCGAGCTTCCTTCAAAACGCAGTACTCGCCCCTGAATCACCGTGCCTTCTAGCTCTTGAAACTCCTCTTGGATCAGTTTGCGCTGTTGCTCCCGCAGTTTTTGCGCTAGCACCTGTTTGGTTTGGATTGCCGCCATGCGCCCGAAATCCTCCTGATGGGGGGTGACATCCACTACTACTGTGCCCCCTGGCTGGGCTTCGGGAGCCACTTCTCTCACCTCTGCCAGTCCAATTTCGTGATCGGGATCAGTTACCTGCTCCACAATGGTCTTGGTGGCAAGCACCCTAAATCCCTCCACTTCCAAATCTAATTCCACATCGAAGTTGTCGAAGTAGCCGTCCCCGTATTCCGCCCCCTGCTGGCGATAGGTTTTGCGAAAGCGTTCGTAGCCTTTGAGCAGAGCTTCCCGCAGGGCGGCCTGTACGGCGTGCTTGGGTAGATTGCGCTCTTTGCTGATGCTGTCTACAAAACCACTTAATCCTGGTAACTCAAGTAGTGCCATGGATGCAATCTCCTACAGTTATTTGGTTTATTTAGCTAGTTCTACTTTGCTGATGATTGCCAAGGGCAGGGTGAGCCGTTTTCCCTTTTGGTTGAGCACTAAATGGGTGGCGTTGCGCTCCACTAACTGCCCTTGCCATTGGGTTTTGCCCTCATACTGGCAATTACTGCTGACATTGACCATAAATCCCCTAAAGGCGACAAACTCGCGATCGCTGGACAGTAGGCGGTTAATCCCTGGGCTAGACACCTCCAATACATAGGTGTGAGGCACTATGGCATCTAGTTCTGGCTCTAGGGCACGGCTCATGCGCTCGCAGTCATCCAGCCCCGTGTGCTGAGCAGGGTTAAGCACATCAATGCGCACTATGGGGGGGCGTTTGTGAGTTTGTAGTACCACATCAATCACTTGTAAACCCAACTGCGGGGCGATCGCTTCTGCCGCTTGCCATATGCGGGATTTGAGGTCTGTGTCCATAGGGTAACCAACAAAAAAAGTGGGCGTTCCCACTTGCAACTTCTAGCGTTTCTATTATAGAGTACGATCCTGCTCTTTAGCAGACCGCTCTGCTGCCAAGCGGTTGATTAGAGCTAGTACTTGCGCCCCCCGTTCTAATGATCGGTCTTCAGCAAAACTAATCTCAGGGACAAAGCGCAAAGTCAGTCGTTTCGCCAACTCACGCCGCACAAAACCAGTAGCAGATAGCAAGCCCTGCATTGTCTGCTGGCGATCGCTTTCGGAGCCATAGATGCTGACATAAATGCGGGCGTGGCGCAAGTCCCGCGACACCTCCACTGCCGTAATGCTAGTCATACCCAGCCCCACCCGATCATCTTTGATGTCGCGCTGGAGCATTTGACTGACTTCTCGTTTGATTTGCTCAGCTATACGGGCAGGACGGTATGGTGCGGTCATGGCAGGGATTCGTTTGGCAGTATCTGAATCTAAAACCTGTCGGGCTGTTTCAGCTTGGGAAGGTCGCCAAAGAGCAGAGTGTACTTATCGTAGCATAGACTACAACCTAGCCTAGCATACGAAATAGGGCAATCAAACCCTTACCTGTGGTCAATTCCAACAGGATCAGCGCCACAAAGCCAATCATCGCCAGCCGACCGTTGACAATTTCTGCATACTCAGTCCAGCCAAAGCGCTGACCTTGCTCGTCAATATACATCTGGGGTTCTAGGGGAAAATTGTTGAGCAGTCCTCGGTCATCTACAGTGTAGCTATTGCGCACCCTAGGCGTAGTTTGGGTTTCAGTGGGTTCAGTCATGCTGGCTAGGCTGTATGAGAGTAAGGTTATCGTAACATAATTTCACACTAGATGCGCTACTTACTTTTCCACAAGCCCTACGGTGTATTGCCCCAATTCAGTGATCGCTCTCCTCAACCCCGCCCCACCCTAGCTGACTTTGTGCCCATCCCCCATGTCTATCCCGCAGGCAGACTGGACAGGGACAGTGAGGGCTTGATGCTTCTCACTGACGACGGCAAACTGCAACACCGTCTCTGCCACCCTCAATTTGCCCATCCTCGCACCTATCTAGTGCAGGTGGAGCGCATACCCGATCCTGAGAGCCTGCGCCGATTGGCAGAAGGAGTGGTTATTGAGGGCTACCGCACCCGTCCCTGTCAAGTGGAACTACTGCCCCACGAACCCCCAGGGATTGCCCCCCGCCACCCTCCCATTCGCTACCGCGCCACTGTGCCCACCGCTTGGTTAAAGCTGACCCTGAGAGAGGGCAAGAACCGCCAAGTGCGCAAGATGACTGCCAGCATTGGCTTCCCTACCCTGCGGCTCATCCGCATTGCCATCGCCCATCTGCAGTTGGCTGATCTGCCTGTGGGGGCATACCGTTCTCTCAGTGCCAAGGAACTCAGGGAACTGCGCCAGTTAACTGGCTTAGGGGGCAGGGCTGACGGTTACAATCAGCAGGTTATCAGGGAAAAACAGCTCGCGGGCAACCCGATTGACCTGCTCTAGAGTAACCGCTTGAATGCGGCGGGGGTAAGTGTAGAAGTTGCCCATAGGCAAGCCGTATATGGCATCGCTGAGAATGGCAGAGGCAATGTCATCAGGGCTGTCGAAATCAGCGGGGAAGTTATTGATCAAGCTAGTTTTGGCGGCATCCAGTTCCGCTTGACTCACTCCTTTGGTGGATAGATCACGGAAAATTGCTATGGCTAGGTCAATGGCGCGCTGGGTGTCTTTGGGGTTAGTCTGCATCTGGATCATGAATGCCCCTGGGTTTCTGCCAGTTTGGAAAAAGCTATATACCCCATAGGTCAGCCCTTGGCGATCGCGTAGTTCCGTACCTAGTCTGCTAGCGAGGGTGTCCCCTCCTAGAATGTGATTGAGCACTTGGGCGGCATCAAAGCGGGGATCAGAGCGGGCAATGCCTAGATGTCCCATGATGGTGATCGCTTGGGTTTTGCCCTTAAGGGTAAGCTGTTTGTTGACCACTCCTTTGGGCTGTGCTACAGGAGGAAAACTAGGTGTCTCTATCTTCCCTTGACGCACCCAGTTGAACTCTTTCCTAAGCAATTCCTTCACCTCTGCGGGGGCAAAATCCCCCATCAATACCAAGGTTATGCCGCTGGGCAAGTAGCGCTGGGTGTAAAACTGCACTAGGTCTGCGCGAGTGATAGCCTGTAGGGATTCAGGGGTGCGCATGGCATGGAAAGGATGCCCTAGAGGAAATAGGGTGGATTGGAATACTCGGCGGGCAAGGGAGGCGGGGTTGTCCAGTTCACTTTTAAGACCCACTAGACTGCGATCGCGACTGAGAGAGAACTCCTTCTCGGGGAAATTGGCAAACTGCAACACCTCTGCCAACTGCCGCAGTACCACAGGTAAATCCCCTACTAGCCCACTGCCATTGATAAACACCCCTTCCCGCGCCGCTGTGAAACCTAGGCTTGCGCCCCGATTTTCCAAGGTAGCGGCAATTTGCTGAGCTGTCTGTTTGGTTGTGCCATTCATCAGGTTCTGCGCCACCAAACTCGTTAAACCTGCTTTTTCAGGGGTGTCCCACACCGATCCTGCTTCGATGAAACCAGCCAAGGAAAAAGTGGGGGTACTGGAGTCTGCCACCAAAATCGCCTTCAATCCATTGGGCAGAACTAGGGTTTCTAGCTTGACGGGGGAGAGACTGACGGCAGGGGCTGTTAGGGCAGTTTTAGGAAGATACTTGGCAATTTCCTGCGGATCGAGAGGAGTAGTGCCTCCCCGATTGTGGCTGACTTCAGTGGTAGTGGGGAGAGGGCCAGTGTTTCCTGTGGAACTAGTAGGCTGAAAATAGCCAACATATCTCTTGTCTAGGGTCAGGTACTGGCGAGCTACGCGCTGGACATCCTGTACAGTTACTCTGTCTAGGGCTTCTAGGTAGCGATCACTATAGCGGTAGTCCCTTAGCACTGTCTGGTTATAGCCTAGCTGTTGGGCTTGAGCGGTGATACTGCGATTAGACAAAATAAAACTGGCTCTGGCTTGGGTTTTCACCCTCTGCAATTCCTCTACTGTAATCCCGTCGGTTTGTAACTTCTCGATTTCCTGCCTAATTTTCTGCTCCAGTTCTTCTAGGGTTTTGCCCTGAGTAGGGGTAGCACTGAGAAAATACCAACCATGGTCAATGAGATTGGAAGTGTAGCCGCTGATACTACTGGCAATGCCCTGTTCCACCAAGGCCCGATAAAAGCGGGAGTTGCGCCCTTCAGTGAGTACGCTATCTACCACATCGAGGGCGGGATTATCGGGATGTCCCGCTGGGGGCAAATCCCTATAAACAATCTGCAGAAATGGCACACTGCCTGCTTCCCTTAAGACAATGGGGTTGGCGTCAATGGCATCCAAGGGCTGAAACTCAGGTGGCTCAGGGATTGGCTGGGCGGGTTTGGGAATACTGCCAAATATCTGCCTGATTTTCCCCAGCAGTTGTTTGGTTTGAAAATCCCCTACTACCACTAGTACTGCATTGTCGGGACGGTAGTAACTGCGGTAGTACTGCTGGATGTCTTCAACAGTAAAATTTTCCACATCGCGGCGATCGCCAATGACTGGCCACTGATAGCGCGTGCCCCGCAGGGCATAGCGTGTCAAGGCGCGGTAGAGACGGGTAGCAGGGTTGTTGTTGCCTCCATCCAGTTCCGACAAAACCACCGTACGCTCACTTTCCAGTTCCTCCTTGCCTGCGCGGGTGTTCACCATGCGATCCGCTTCCAGCTCTAAAAGAGCTTCCACCTTGTTACTACCCACCGTGCCATAGTAGGCGGTCACATCGTAGCTGGTGAAAGCATTGGAATTGCTCCCCAAAGCGCTAAAGAGCCTGCCAAATTGAATGGGGCGACTGTGGGTGCCTTTAAACAGCAAATGCTCTATCTGGTGGGAAATACCAGTGATCCCAGGGCGTTCATTGCGGGAACCCACTCGATACCACACCTGCACCGTAACCACGGGAGCAGTGCGCACTTCTTTGGTCAGAACTACCAGACCATTCGGCAGTACTGTCTTGACTACCCCCTCTGTCAGACTAGGCGGTTTCTGTACTGCCACCGCCGAGGGGACTTGAATCAACAGGAACACCAAAAGGGCGATTACCAGATGACCCAACCAATTTAGAGGCTTGACACCCATGATGGCTTATGTGCTCGCCGAAGTGCCCTGCGCAATGCCGTACTTGCTGTTGAACTGCTCCCGCGAGGAGTATATGTTGAAAATTTTAGCCATGCTAGTCAACTCAAACAGCATACTCACCTGTTCGTTAGGGCTACACAACACCATTTCTGCCCCAATGGAGCGCATAGCTTTGAGTGCTGACACCAAAACCCCCAGCCCTGCGCTGTCCATAAAGCTGACATTTGTCAGGTCAACCAAGAGTAAGTTGGGTTTCTTTTCGGCGATTTCCCCCACTTGTTTGCGGAATTGGGGGGCATTGTTAATATCTAAGCGACCAACTGGCTCGATAATCTCAATTATTCGACTCATGGGCAGGTTGGGGGTAATTTACAGGCACCACTAGGGTTCTATTCTAGTGCTTTTTGCACCAGAAAAATCAGTTCCTCTGCCAAAACCGTTCCCCACAATGAATGCTAAAATTTTGGAATGTCTTAATGATTGGGGTTTTGCCTGTGCACAATCCTCCTACTGTATCGGACACTAAGCGTAGCTTTCATCACGCTTTTCCCAAGCCCGCCCATCCTGTGTATCGGCGCATCATTGACGAATTACTGGTGGAGACCCATCTGGTTAGGGTCAATCAAAACTTTCGCTACGATCCCATCTTTGCCTTGGGTTTAGTTACCAGTTTCGATCGGTTTACCGTGGGCTACCGTCCTGAGAGCGATCGCTCTAGAATCTTCTCTGCCCTTGCCAGCGCTCTGCAATTTGATCCCGCCAGTTTGCGCCACGACGGGGAACAGTTGCTGTCCCTTGCCCAGCACCACCCTGCTCAGGTGACCACCTTGCTAACTAACCCCCACAGCGCAGTGGTGCTCGAGCCCTTGAGCAGTTGTCTCAGGGCGATCGCTGACAATCCCCAATTCAAATACAGCCGTCTGTTTGCCGTGGGTATTTTCACCTTGCTGGAAACCGCAGAACCAAAGGCATGGCAAGAGAGCGACCAGCGCAAATCTCTGCTCCAAGGAGTTGGCGAAGTCTTGAAAATCAGCCCAGAGCGGCTCCTGCGGGACTTGGAATTGTATCAGTCCAGTCTGGACAAACTGCGGCAATCCAAACAGCTGATAGCGGATTTGGTAGAAGCAGAGCGCAAAAAACGGGAAAAACAGCCTACACTTGCCAGTTCCTAACCCCCCAACGGCAAAATCCCGTGGGAAAACTATTTCTGCGGTAGCCAAGCGGCTGGATTGATGTGCAAGCGCTGGGCAATCTGCGTCAGCTGTTGCAATTCTTCGTTGGAAATAGTCTCACACAGGGGTTGGCAGGAGCTAAAGCTCAATTTGCTCACCCCCGCCAGCGCAGGACAAGCTACCGCCACCTGAGAGCGCATGTAGCTTAAAAATTGCTCTTGCAGAGGCTCAATGTTTAGAGGAACGGCAATGTCTTTGGCAAGAGTCAGCACTTGGTCAATGTAGCTAAGAGTGGGGTGGAGAATCTGATCTTGAATCAAGCAATTCATCTGTTGAGTAAGCACACTCTGCAAAATGGGAGCCACTGCCCCAACACGCAGTTGGCAGGCTAGGGATTGCGCCTCTTGGGCAATGCGCTGTAGGTTGGGGATGGCAGTGAAGTTACCATTCTGCAACTGCTCCAATTCACCAAAAAAGCGGTTATTGAGAGTGATTTCAGCGGCAACCTTGAGTTCTGGGGGCGCAGGCAAGTGATCGCGCTGAAAGGAAGCCAACAGAGTGGCATTATCCCGATAGACTTGGGCATAGAGTTGATCTAGACGCAGTAGGGTGTGGTGTGCCAGCTGGTGCAAAATCTTGTGCCGCTCTTCGGCAATAAGCGATCGCAAACTGTAGGCATTGTGTCCCAATAACTCGTGCATTTTCAGCACCACTCCCGCCGTATTTTCCTGTTCAAGGGCTTGCCACAGCGCCGCCTTGATCTCTTCATAGACCCTTTTACCCCGAAAACTGGTCAGGACACAGTGAAAATCATCCCCTCCTAGATGCAGTACGGCGATCGCATATTCCGCTTGCTCCGTAGTAATCATGGAAGTTATCTGCACCTGAGCCGCCGCTAGCCGCAGTGCCCCCCATTGGCGCAGTTCGTAATCTCCCTGCTTGATTTCATAGCAGTAGAGACGGTGCAAGCCCTCTTCTTTTGCTCCCTGTACCAGAGAACTGATGGCATACTGCACTGCGATATTTTCCAGCGACACCTTAGCCGTCTGCACCAAGCGCCGATAGACCGTGGCCCCGTCCCCAAACTCCTTGACATTGCTGGGGCACAGCGCCAACCGCCGACAAAACTCTTCCTCCAGCAAAACCCCTGCTACCTCTCCAGCCAAATCTATTGCCCGACTGGCATAGCGCAAGATTTGCACTCCTTCGGGGCGGGAGATTTCTTCGAAAAACCAGCCGCAACTGGTAAACATCAACAAACTGTGGCGTTGCATCTCCAACAGCCTGAGGGCATCTAGCTTGCGTTTGGCATCGCCCAAATCCCCTATGCCATGTTCCCGCCAAAAAGCGTCCCACTGGGAGCGATCCATGACTACGCGAATATAGTGATCCCGCACTGACCAAGGGTCGCGAAAATACCGACCTGCCTGCTGTTGGTAAATTTCCGCTAGGCGATCCCGCAACCAGTTGAGAGCATCCCGCAGAGGGCGCCGCCACTTGCCAAAACCCACCGCCGCTCCACAGCCACAGTCCTCTTGCCAGCGATCTACACCGTGGGCACAGCTCCAAGCGGTTAAGGGTTTCAACACCACTTCCCACTCAGGCGGGTACAAACTCAGGTAGTGGGCAAAGTTAGTGACAATCCAGCCCCGCTGGGGGAACTCCCGCCTAAAGGCATAGGCAAGGGATTTGTCAGTGAAATGCTTGTGGTGTCCGAAGGTCTCCCCATCGGTGGCAACCGCAATGAGTTGAGCAGGGCGCCCATCCCCCTGAATGGCTTGGCTGAGACGGCAGGCAAAGCCATAGGAACTGTTGAGCAAATCCCCGAAGCCCATGTCGCGGGAAATGGGCCCATCGTAAAAGAACACATCTAGATATTCCTCCCTATCCTTGAGAAAACAGCGGTAGGGACGGGTGGGATCGATCTGTCCGCCGCCTACTTCAATCCACTCAGGTTCGGTGGCAGTAGAGCTATGCAAGGGGCAAATGCGTTGCGCCTGGGAGGGGGAAAGAATGGTAAAGCGAATACCTTCCTGAATCAGAGCTTCTACTGTCTCGTAGTCAATTGCCGTTTCCGCTAGCCACATCCCCTCTGGCTCTCTGCCAAAGCGCGCCCGAAAGTCCGCCTTCCCCCAGCGAATTTGGGTAAGTTTGTCCCGCCAAGTGGCGAGGGGCATGATGATGTGGTTATACACCTGAGCGATCGCATTGCCATGACCATTCAATCTCTGGGCACTGAGGTAGTCCCCCTCCAAAATCCGCTCATACACCCTGCGATCATACTTCTCCAACCAAGAGAGCAGGGTAGGACCCATATTAAAACTCAGGTACTCGTAGTTGTTGACTATTTCCAACAATTCCCCCTGATCGTTGTGAATTCTGGCAAAGGCATTGGGACGGTAGCACTCATAAAAAATCCTTTCATTCCAATCGTGGAATGGCTGGGCACTATCTTGCTTCTCAATGGCATTGAGGTAGGGATTTTCCCGAGGCGGTTGATAGAAATGCCCATGCACGGCAATATAAACTTGGGATTTAGCCATGGTCTATCCCTCCAACTACTGTTAACATCATGGCTTACCCTAGGCTCAGACCTAGGACTGTGTAGTTCTTTCTTAAGAATCCCCCTTTTGCCCGCTCTGGCGATCGCTCGACATAGAGCAGTAGGGACTTTAAGTCTTTGTGTCCAGTTAGCACTTGTAGAGTCTTGATGTCCACGCGAGCCCTTTCAACCGCACGCCTAACAAACACGGGCAGTTCCGACCACCACAGTACCCCAACACACAGCAACAGCAAAGCCTCGATCAATGCGATCGAGGTTTTTGAATGTTCAAGAAATTTTTCTACAGTGAAAATACAATCTTGTTTGCTTGCCCTAGCATGTGCAATGATAATTGGCACTAAGTAGCTCATGGGTGAGCGTTTGAGCCTGCTGTTGTCAACTCTATGAAACCCTATCTCGCCGCCGCTATTCAGATGACCAGTGTGCCAGATGTGGACAAAAACCTAGCCCAAGCTGAGGATTTGATCCAAGTTGCTGTAAATCGGGGTGCAAAGTTAGTGGGATTGCCTGAAAACTTTTCCTTTTTGGGCAATGAGGAGGCAAAAGTACGCTTGGCGGGGGAGATTGCCGAGAAAAGCCACAAGTTCTTGATCACCATGGCGCAACGCTATCAGATCACCCTGTTGGGGGGCGGGTTCCCTGTGCCAGTGAATGAAACAGCAGGCAAGATGTATAACACGGCTCTGCTGGTCAGTCCCGAGGGGGTGGAATTGGCGCGCTATCACAAGATGCACCTATTTGATGTCAATTTGCCCGATGGCAACACCTACCAAGAGTCGGCTACGGTGTGCGCTGGGGTGCAGGCGCCCCCAGTGTATCGGTCGGAGGAGTTGGGCAGTTTGGGCTTGTCGGTCTGCTATGATGTGCGTTTTCCTGAACTGTACCGCCACTTGAGTAGGCAGGGGGCAGAGGTGCTATTTGTCCCTGCGGCGTTTACGGCGTTTACGGGCAAGGATCACTGGCAAGTTTTGCTTCAAGCAAGGGCGATCGAGAATACTTGCTATGTGATTGCTCCCGCTCAGGTGGGGTGGCACAATCCACGGCGACAGTCCCACGGTCATGCGGTGATTATCGATCCGTGGGGGGTGGTGCTAGCTGACGCTGGGGATCAGGTGGGGGTGGCGGTGGCGGAAATTCAACCCGCTCGCCTTGAACAGGTGCGCCGTCAAATGCCCTGCCTGCAACATCGGGTTTTGGGGTGAGGGTGGATACCATTGCCGATAGCACTAGGTCGGGGGAGACGGGGAAGGGCAAGCGGTGCATGTCTGATCGGGGGTTACAGGCGATCGCCGCGGTTTGTTCCAGTTCTGCCAATGAGATGCTACCCAATCCCAAATCTCGTAAGGATTTAGGCAAACCGATCCGATCATAGAATTTCAGCAGTTGCTGGCGGGCAGAGCTGGCTAGTTGATTGCCCTGCATTTCCTCGAGGCGCAGTTGTACCAGAATACCGTAGGCTACTTTTTCGCCATGCAGTGAGCCTTTGGCTTGGGGTAAATGGGTAAGGGCGTTGTGAATGGCGTGGGCGGCAACGGTGCGACAGCTAGCTCCTCCCAAACCGCCAATCATCCCTGCCATGCACAGGTTGGCATCGACTACTTCACACCAAACTGCGTTGCTGGGGTGGGGATCGGCGATCGCCCCTTCGGCTTTTTGCAAGAGAATGTCCCGCAGTACCCGCGCTGACTGCACTGCGGAGATGGTCAGGGTATCACTGCTACTGCCGCTACTGACGGAAGCTTCGTACCACTTGGCGATCGCATCGCCAATGCCTGCTACTAGGGTGCGTACAGGAGCAGTGGCGATCAGGTCGTAGTCCACTAGCATCAGGTCGGGGCAGTGGCGCAAAGGCACATCATATAAAAATTCCCCGCGATCGCCATAGATGTTGCTGAGAGCTGTCCAGCCAGCACAAGTACCAGCAGAACTAGGGACAGTGATAATTGGCAAATGGCATTCCTGCGCTACCAGTTTGGCAGTGTCCTGCACTTTGCCTCCCCCTACCGCCACAATACCAGGAGGATTGGCTGTCTCTACCAGCTGTTGCAGGCGGTAGATTGTCTCTGTGGTGCACTCAGAAACCCACTCTGCCACTAAAAACTGTTGCCACAGTTCTGGGGACAGTTGGCTTTGCAGGTTGGCGCAAGCCCGCTCTCCACCAATGACTAGCCAGCGGGAGCGGTTTTGCAGGTACTCTGGCAAAATTCCCCTGCCCCTGATCACTTGGGCGGGGGCAATCTGTAAGGTGATGGGCAACATTGGGTTGGGTAATATACAGGCAACTACTAGATTATAGAGATAGAGACTAATCTAAGCCTACTAATGGTCTAGCTCTGGAAAATATCCTAACTCTCCAGCCTTCGGCTAATTATGGTGGCATTTGGTCTGGTAGTTCTAGGGCGATCACTCCTAGTTTACCAGTGCGAAAATCCTGTAACAAGCGCTGGGCTGTACGCAACTGATCCCCATGGTACTTACTCTCTGCTAGTCTCTGCAGATAGCTAG
>Ga0308394_1000601_pt1 | contig 19066 bp, 14 predicted proteins | sample Hotspr2Sampleme2_FD_202366 | JGI IMG/M metagenome (GOLD analysis project Ga0308394, IMG submission 202366) | Hot spring phototrophic mat microbial communities from Mushroom Spring, Yellowstone National Park, Wyoming, United States - 20050701_me2 ...
GCTTCTCCGTAGCAGGAAGCACTACCCGTTCTCCCCGGTCCACCGCTTCTAAGATCACGTGCGGCTCCTCCAGTGGCCGAATGCTGGCATGCGCGTAGAGGGAAATGGTGGCATTGAGTACGGCACCACCATACAGGTCACAGTAGGGACTCACATCTGTCCCGCCTCCTGATAGGCCGATTCGGAGGGGTGCCCGACTGCGGTATATCATGCTGCAAAGTTATCGGGCGAAGGTCTCCTGAGTCCAGGTCCAGAGCTTGGCGGCGAGGGTCTCCCAGCGCAGTTCGTTTCTGGCCCGCGCAAAGTCCGCCTGAAAAGCCTCCCGCCGTGTTTGGATGAGCTTTTGGATCCCTTCGGCCAGGCCTTCTACGGAGGGTTCTACGATAATCCCCCCTCCGAAGGCCTCTACCACCTCATACAGGCCTCCCACCCGCGTCACCAAAATAGGACATTCATACTGGTAGGCCCAGAAGGGATGGCCGCTTTGCGTAGCTGCGCGATAAGGCAGGATTAACGCATGGGCCGCCCGGAAATAATACCCGAAGTCTGTCTGCGGTACGAAGCCCGGCCGCCACACTACCCGCTCAGCAATCCCCAGCTCTTCTACAAGGGCCCGATAGGGCGCCTCCGGCTCGTAAAACTCCCCCGCTACGATAAGCTGCCAGTCGGGCGTGATATGAGGCAGCACCCCCGCCCATGCGCGTAAAAGCATATCTAAACCCTTGTACGGACGTACCAGCCCCATGAAAAGCAAATACTGCTTCTCAGGGGAAAGGTTTAGCCGGGCACAGGCTGCCTCCCGGCTGGTTTGGGGGTCTACCTCCGCTGGAAAAAGCGGATGCCAGAAAAAAGCCACGGCCTTGGGGGTATATGCTCGCCAGGCGGCTTCTACAGCCCGACTCAGCGTAAAAGCCCCATCCATCGCCTCAACAAAGCTCTTCCTAAAAAAAGCATCGCCCAAGCGCCGCTCATGTGGATTAAAGTTGTGAATAAGCCCGAGGTGGATAGCGGATGGGTGGAGCTTTCGCAGCCTTTTAGCAATGAGCGAACTGGAGAAGCCCATCAAGGGCAGCCAGAAGGGATAAATCACAAGGTCGGGACGCCAGTGGGCAATATGCTGAGCTGCTGGGCCCCACGTAAGGGGATTGAAAGCATGGATGAGGCGCGTGAGAGGCACCGGCGGGGGTGGCTCATCCGAAAGCTGATTTCGCCGAAAAAGCCACCGCGGATACTGGACTGTATACGTAAAAAGATGCACATCATGCCCCGCATTCTGCAAGCCTCGTGCGAAATGGTTGGAGAAATTGGCGATCCCTCCCCGAAAGGGATAGCTGGGACCCACGATGGCGATCCGGCCCACGCAGCGAAAGTACAAGTAGCATAGCTTTGTCGGGATGGAGCCGATTGGGCCGATTCAGGGTGGATGGATAGAGGTGATTACTGGAGGGATGTTTTCGGGGAAGACGGAGGAGCTTTTGCGGCGGGTGCGACGGGTGCAGCTGGCGGGTCAGACCGTCCGCCTCTTCAAACCCGACATAGACACCCGCTACCACCCCTCTGACATCGTTTCACACGACCAAACCCGTCTGGAAGCCGTCCCCGTCTCAAACTCCCAAAGTCTCTACCTTCTGAGCAGTGATGCACAGGTCATCGCCATTGATGAGGCGCAGTTTTTTGACATGGGGTTGGTGGAGGTGGCAGACCGCCTCGCCGATGAGGGCAAGCGCGTGATTATTGCTGGGCTGGACATGGATTATCGGGGGCGGCCATTTGGGCCGATGCCTTACCTCATGGCAATAGCGGAGTTTGTCGCCAAGCTGCACGCTATATGCGTTTATACTGGGGAGCTGGCCCACTACTCGCACCGCAAGGAGGCCACCGATGAGCAGATTCGCTTAGGGCACAAGGATGTTTATGAGCCGGTCTCGCGGCGAATTTTCCGGCAATGGCGGCTCAGAGAAGGGCATTAGACTACTTTGAGCGGGTGTGGGCGGTGGTGCGGGCTGTGCCGCCTGGCCGGGTGACGACCTACAAGGCCATTGCCGCTTACCTCGGTAGTCCGCAAGGCGCCCGCTTAGTAGGCTATGCCATGAATGCCTCCCACACCGCCTACCCGCCTGTCCCGGCCCACCGCGTGGTCAACTACAAAGGCTACCTCACCGGCAAGTTTCATTTCCCTACCCCTACCACGATGCAGGCCCGCTTGGAAGCCGAAGGCATCCGCATAGACAATGACCAGGTGCAGGACTTTGAGAAGGTCTTCTGGGATCCTGCCCAGCACCTACCCCTCCCCGAGGTGTTCCTTGCAGGGGGGGACTCAGAAGGAGGTTAGGCTATTTTCCAGCTATACCCCTTGCGGGAAGGGGCGTGAGTTTTTTGCCTTGCGCTTAGGATTACGGATAAAACAGGGCGCTGACAGACTCGTGTTGGTGGATGCTGCGCAGTGCCTGGGCAAAGATAGGGGCTACTGACAGGACCCGGATCTTGGGGTGTGCCTGCCGCAGGGGGAGGGTATCGGTAACGATGAGCTCTTCTATGGGAGAGTTGGCGATGCGTTCATAGGCGGGGCCCGAGAGGACGGGGTGGGTGACGCAAGCGCGGATGGACAGGGCGCCTTCTTGCTGCAGGAGCTCGGCGGCTTTGACGAGGGTGCCGGCGGTGTCCACCAGGTCGTCCACAATGAGGGCATGTTTGCCCCGTACATCGCCAATGAGCCGCATAGAATGGACGGCGTTAGCCTGAGCCCGGTATTTGTCCACGAGGGCCAGTTCGGCATGAAGGTAGCGGGCGTACTTACGGGCACGGGGGGCCCCACCTGCATCCGGCGAAACAATCACCAGCGGGTCCAGCTTTAGCGACTGAATGTACGGGATGTGCACGACAGAGGCTTCCAGGTTGTCTAAGGGGATGTTGAAGAAGCCCTGAATCTGCCCAGCGTGTAGGTCCATCGTCACCACCCGCGAAGCCCCAGCACTTTCTAAGAGGGTAGCGATCAATTTGGCGCCGATAGAGACACGGCCTTCCTCTTTGCGGTCTTGACGCGCATAGCCGTAGTAGGGGATGACGGCGGTGATTTCTGCGGCGGAAGCCCGCCGGGCCGCATCAATCAAAAGAAGAAGCTCTAAAAGGTTTTCTGCCGGTGCCTGGGTAGATTGGATAAGGCATACATGCGCGCCGCGAATGGATTCTTCATATTTCGGGAGAATCTCCCCATCGGCGAAACGTTGTATCTGAAGGGTGCCCAGCTCCTGTTCGTATGCCGCCGCTATCTTTTCCGCTAAGGAGCGGGACGCAGAACCTGCAAAAAGCTTTAGCGGCGCACCACTATTCACGGAAGTTGCCCGGGGAGGATTCGAACCCCCACACGCAGACCCAAAATCTGCTGTCCTACCGTTAGACGACCGGGCAGGATTGGATTGGCACAAAGGTACGACAATTTTCGCTATGTCAAGGGGGGAGGTAACGCACTTCGGGCGTGAGCGAGATGCCCCAGGTTTGCGCCACGAGCTGCTGGACATAACGGGCGAGGGCTTCTACCTCATCTGGGGTGGCCTCCCCCGTATTTTCCAGTACGAGGGCGTGGTGGGGACTCACGCGGGCTTTCCCTATCTGGAAGCCTTTGAGGCCGGCTTTCTCAATCAGCCAGGCGGCGGGAACCTTATACTGGCCTGGGGCTACCTGCCGGATGGGGGCTTCGGGTGCTTTTTCTCGCAGGCGTCGTGCCTCCTCCTCAGGAAGGATGGGATTCTTGAAGAAGCTCCCAGCACTCCCTTTTGGAGAGAGTTTACGCATTCGGATGGCCCGTACGGCCTGATACACCTGCCACGGGTCATTAGTGCCCCTTTCTCCAAAGACCCGCTCCAGGTCCGGATAGGTCAAAACCGGCCGAAATTGCCGCCAGAGACGCAAGCGCACCCGCGTAATCAAAAACTGGTCCTGCCATTCGGGCGTCTGAAAGATACTGTGTCGATAACCATATTCGCACGCTTGCGCCGATAGGCGTAGCCATCGCCGCCTCTGCCTATCCCACCCATATACGCTCACCACAAATGGCGCCAGCTCCACCCCATACGCCCCAATATTCTGGACGGCTGCCCCTCCGACATTCCCTGGAATGGCCGCTAAGTTTTCCAAACCATACCACCCCCGTGCCAGACAAAAGCGCACAAATCCATCCCAGCTTTCCCCGGCCGCCACCTCTACCTCTACTGCTTCCGAGCCCTGCTGAATAACCTCGTATCCTCGCAAATAGCGCGTAGAAAGCACTGCCGGCAAATCCCCTAAGGGTAAAATGTTCGTCCCTTCCCCAATAAGATACCGTGCCTTTCCTGCCATTTCGGGGACATTAGCCTCCGAAGAAGGCAGAAGCAACTCTGCAGCCTGAACAGGAAGACGAAAACTATGATAATCAGTCAGCCGAACGCCCACGCAGCCGCTGACGAATGTTTTCTACGAGGCCCAGTGCCTCCTGGCTCACACTTTTCCAACTGCGCCGGAGAATATCCCGCATGCGCTTCTCAAACGCATACTGTTCGGCGCAGTAGTTACAATCTTGGATGAGGCGCTCGACTTCTTCGCGACTTTTGCCGCTGAGCTGCCCATCCAGGAAAAGCTCCAACTTTTGGATGATAGCCTCGCATTCCTCGGGTGAGTAGGGCGAATCCGGCCGGCTAAGCCCGATCCCCTGCTTATTAGTCTTCCCAGGTTTCATACCCCAAAGACGCAGCATAATCAATAAGTAGTTCGCGAAGGATTTTTCGAGCTCGGTGCAGACGCGAGCGCACAGTTCCTATGCGCAAGCCCGTGATCTGAGCGATTTCTTTGTAAGAGAAGCCCTCTATGTCCGCTAAGATGATAAGCATCCGAAAGTCTTCTGGGAGTTGCATGAGGGCTTTGGTGACCTCGTCGCCGAAGTGGCCTTCTACAGGGTCCTGGTAGTTGTGGTAGGCGTGGATGTCTTCAATATTGTAGATGGCTTCTTCGTTGTAGGCTTCCATGGAGGAGACGGGGTATTTCGTGGCTTTTCGGTAGTGGTTGATGAAGGTATTCCGCAGGATGCGGAGGAGCCAGGCTTTGGCGTTGGTGGAAGGTTTATACTGGTAGAGGAAGCGGTAGGCGCGGAAGAGGGTTTCTTGCGTCAGGTCTTGGGCGAGGCTGCGTTCGCCCGTCAGCCTAAACGCAAAATGATACACGGAGGAGGTGTGGGGAAGCATCTCCCGCTCAAAAAGCTGATCATACCGGAGCTTCTCCTCGGGGGAGAGCTGCGGCATCGGCTTGGGCTTGCGACCGCGAGTGCGGATTTCGTCGGACATATAGGCCATGTTAACGATTTTTAGGCGTGTGGAGTTGCATGTTGGGCAGAGACCGTGGGGAGCGCATAGGCTAAGACTTCCTCAATGGTCTTCACATAATGGAGGCGGAGGTTGGAGAGGAGGTCGGGTTCTATTTCGGCGACATCTTTTTGGTTGGCGTGGGGGAGGAGGACATCTTCTATGCCGGCGCGGATAGCGGCGAGGAGCTTTTCTTTGATGCCGCCGACGGGGAGGACTTTACCGCGCAAGGTGATTTCGCCGGTCATAGCTAAGGAAGCCCGAATCGGCTGATTGGTAGCTAAGCTCACCAGTGCTGTCAGAAGGACCACCCCGGCCGAAGGGCCGTCTTTGGGAATAGCCCCCGCAGGCACATGCAGATGGATATTATGCGTCTTAAACCACTTGGGTTCTACACCCGAAACCGCCCGAGCTAAATAGTACGCCAAGGTCGCGGACTCTTTCATAACATTACCCAGACGACCGGAAAGGCTGAGTTTACCTTCACCCGGAGTGGCAATGGTCTCTATATATAGCACATCGCCCCCATAAGGCGTCCACGAGAGTCCTATGCCCACGCCAGGGCGGAGGTCCGACTCATAGGTTTCTTTCAGGTAGCGGGGCATTCCGAGGATAGCCTCTAAGGTGTCCGGAGAGATGGTGATGCGTTTGGGGGACATTTTTTCTGCGATTTGGAGCGCAGTCCAGCGGGCTAAGGCGGCTAAGTTTCGTTGGAGCTGGCGCACGCCGGACTCCAGGGTGTAGTTTTCAATCACGCGGGTGATGGTTTCGCTGGGGACAAACCATTGGGTTTTGCGCAGGCCATGTTCCGTGGAGGCTCTGGGGAGGAGGTACTTTTCGGCGATCTGGACTTTTTCGGGGGTGGTGTAGCCCGAAAGCTCAATGATCTCCATGCGGTCTGCCAGGGCGGGATGGAGGGTGTGCGTGGTATTGGCCGTGGCAATGAAGAGGACTTTGGAGAGGTCGTAGGGGATTTCCAAGTAGTTGTCCTGGAAGGTGTTGTTTTGTTCGGGGTCCAAGACTTCCAGGAGGGCGGAGGCGGGGTCTCCCCGAAAGTCGCGTCCGATTTTGTCTATCTCATCTAAGACGAAGACGGGGTTACTGGCGCCGGCGCGTTTGATAAGTTGGAGGATTTTGCCGGGCATGGCGCCGATATAGGTTCGGCGGTGGCCGCGGATTTCGGCCTCATCGTGCAGGCCACCCAGACTCATGCGCACGTACTTGCGTCCCAGCGCGCGGGCTATGGAGGCTGCCAAACTGGTTTTTCCGACCCCCGGCGGCCCTACCAAACATAAGATCGGGCTTTTCATGTCCTGGCGCAGTTTGAGTACGGCCAGGTACTCCAAGATGCGCTTTTTGACCTTTTCCATGCCGTAATGATCCTGGTCTAAGACTCTGCGAGCCTTATCCAGGTCAAACTTATCTTTGGTATAACTTTCCCAGGGTAGGTCCAGAAGGAACTCTATGTAAGAAAGGGCGACGGTGTATTCGGGGGACTGGGGCATGATGCGCTCGAGCCGCTCAATTTCCCGTTCAAAGGTTTCTTGGGCGTGGGTGGGCCACTTTTTCTTGCTGGCGCGGGCTTTGAGCTTAGCGATGTCCGAAGTTTCATCCGACTCGCCGAGCTCATCTTGAATAGCTTTGATCTGCTGGCGAAGGATATAATCGCGCTGCTGCTTCTCTAAGGTATTTCGGACTTTGTCCAGGATTTCTTCAGTAACTTCCAGGACGCCGAGCTGTTTTTCGAGGAGGGCTAATACCTTTTCGGCGCGCTGTGCGATATCGGTGGTTTCTAAGAGGGCTTGGCGCTCCGTCAGCTCCATGGGGAGGTTATTGGATAGGAAGTTGGTCATGAAGTGGAGGCCCTGGATGTTTTCTAAGAGGCGGGTGGCTTCTTCGGGGGTATCGGGCAGGTGCTGGAGGGCGCTCAGCGCTTTCTCCCGGAGGGCTAGTAGAAGCGCTTTCTGGCGCGTTTCGTCGGGCAGGGTCTCCTGGATGACCGCGTAGCGGGCCCTGAGGAAAGGGGTAGTTTGGACAAACTCCGTCAAGGCAACGGGAAAACGCCCCTGAATCAGAAGCCCCACTTGGCCGTTGATGTTAGGCTGGATGCGCAGAATCCGAGCAATGGAGCCAATGGTGTAGAGATTGTCTGGGAGCACTTCCTCTATGCTGGGGTCTTTTTGGGCGACGACGATCAGGTAAGGGAAGCGAGACTGGCGCAGCTCTTCTAAGAGGGCGAGGGAACTTGGGCGGCCTACGGAGATAGGGAGGATTACCCCTGGAAAGACGAGGGTATTGCGCAGGGGGAGCACGCCCAGTTCCGCAGCCTCTATAGGGGGAAACTGTAGGAGGCCTTTCTCCCGAAGGACGTAGGAGAGGGCGTCAAATTCCTCTGCAAAGGGGTCTTTCTCAGACATGGGCCATAAAGATACGCAAACCCCGTGCCGGAAAATCAAAACGGCAGGCCGACGGGTAGCCGACCTGCCGTTTTGGCGGATGGAAGGGGATTTTTACAGGCGCATCAGGCGCAGGGTTACTGGCCCTTGCGGGCTCCACACCCGCAGGAAGTACAGCCCTTGTGGCAGGTTAGGTAGGGTCAGTTGGGAAGTCTGAGAGACTTCCTGGGCATGGATGGGGTGGCCCAGCGCGCTCAGGAGTTCTACTCGGACGCTACCCCAGGAGGCGGGCAGCTCTATGCTGAGGGCGTGCTGGAAGGGATTCGGCCAGACCTGAATAGCCTGCAAGAGTTCTTCCTTAGAAGAGAGCGCAGAGGAGTTTCCTGCACTGCAAGTGGCTTTACGGACATTCCAGAAGTCGCGGTTATTGCGGGGGAGGAGCTTGACGAAGTTCCACTGATAGGTGAAGATGCCTTGGATGCTATCCAGTTCGGTGGAGTCGGTAACTACGCAGAGGGGGATGGCGGGATTGATGGCCTCATCCCGGGCGGCCCAAATGGAGTCATTGACGTAAGAGACATTGAGGGAGGAGAAGATATTGCTGGTTTGGCGGCCGGCGAGGACGCGGATGCCGAGGGCGGGGTCGTTTTTATCCATGCCTACCCGGTAGTCGCCCTGATGCTGGCTGGGGGCGCCGGGGATTTTGGGGGCTACGACATAGAGGGGCTGGGTGGGGTTGTCGTGGCGGAAGCGGACCAGCATGCTTTCGTAGGGTTCGGTGGCGGCATACTGGGTGTCGCCATAGACGATATTCAGGGGTAAAACTACGGGCTCTATATTGGATCTGGCGCGGCCGATAATAGTAACAGAAGCATTGTTGAGGTTGGTCAGGCCGAAGTACTCATCTACGGTGGCATTATCTACGACGACGCTATCGCCTACGCGCAGGTTATTGAGGCCGCCTCCGCGTACCCAGATGCCAGCCCACTGGGTAGCGCCCGGCTGTTGGATATAGATATAACCCAGGCTGGTGTCGCTGGGGTTCTGACTGGCAGTAACGACCCCCGGCACATTCGTAACCTGCAAGCCGTTATAGCCTGAGCCGAGGTAGTCCCGACGGCCGGCGGGATTATAGGCATACAGGACGGAGGGAATGACATACTGGATGTCGGTAATGCGACAGCCTGCGCTATTCACGCGGTAGCTCTGAGGCTCAAAACGTGGTAAGCGCGTGGAGTCGCCGGATTGATCGTAAGCCCGTACAAAGTAGTGCACATAAGTCCCTTCTGCCTGAGCAGGAAGGGTCGCTTGATAAGTCGTAGTGCTCCCTACTTGGCTCATGGGAATGGCTGTATAGGTAGTGCTACTACCGATGGCATAGAAGAGCTTGACTTGGGTGATAGGATCTTCTGTGGGTTTTGCTGAGGCGACGTTTACGGAGACGGTGACGCTGCTGGTGCTATTGGGGCAGACGGGGCTGCGGGTGAGGTTGGAGACACTGGGGACGGGATTGCCGACGTACATCAGGCTATCATGCCAGGGGCAGAGTTCGTAGGTAGGGGTGCCCGAGCCGGGCCAGTAGTGGAGGATAATCCCCTTCACAGAGTCCAGGCGGGTACCCACGGGATAAAGATTGGAAAGGCCTTTGAACTCGCCGAAGATGAGAATCTGATTGTCGTTGTTATCCTCAGCGGTGATACGGAGGGGATTCGTTCGCACCTCAGTTACGGTGAGGTTTTTCATCATGACGAAAGAGCCTTGCCACTTGTCGCCTTTTTGCACATCATGCGTGAGACCTCCTGGCTGGTTGACGCTGTCGGGGGTGATAGTGACGGGGGGGGCGATGGGCACACTGGGGGCGAGGATGATGGGAGAGACGTTGGTGTCCACGAGGAGCTGGATTTCACCCTGGAAATAGTCTACTTTACCTCGGAGTTCTACATATTGGCCTTGTTGGAGCTGGGTGAAGCCGGTGGGTTTGTCGGTGGTATTTTGTCGGCGGATTTGGAGGCCGGTGCGGGGGCCGCTCTGACCTTGTTCTTGGAGCCAGATGCTGCATCGGTAGCTATTAGGCCCGCCGCTAACATTAAAGTGTCTGTGCCAGTTGCACTCTGTAACGACGACGCCTCTCACTCGCACCACTTGTCCATGGAGGACGGAGGTGTCGTTGTTTGCGGCGAGGTCAATAGGCGTCTGGATCTCTTGGATGGTTTTCAAGGGCGGCTGTTGTGCCGCCAGCAAGCCCAAAGTCAGGGTTATGACTACGGTACGCATATGGCTAACGGATGATGACGAATTTACCGGTTCGGACTTCGCCGGTGTCTAAGTCTTTGACGGCGAAGACGTAGAGGCCGCGGGCGATGATTTGGCCGGAGAGGGAGAGGAGGTTCCAGCCGTGTTCGCCGCCGCTGGTAGTGAGGCGCTCGGGATCGCTGTAAGTCTGGTACCAACGGGAATCTTCGGCCATAGCGGCGGGATTACTGCTGTCATGCGTGAAGCGATAGACGAGATCGCCAGCGGCCGTATAGACAGAGACTTCGCAGCGGGGCGGGAGGTTAGCGAACATGATACGGCGGTCTTCGTAAGCTTGGGAGCGGCCTTCCCATGCCGCCCGCTCATAATAGGGATTCGGATACACGTACGGGTCGCCAAACTGGAAGCCCTTATTCGGTGGGGCGCCTGCAAAGACCCGCCGCAAAGTAGCCGCCGCACTACTCTCCAAAGGCCCTAAGCCAAAAGTAGGCTCCCCCTCATCAAAAACGGTCAGCGCTACCGCGTATTGCCAGCCATTGGTCACGCCGGGAATCTCGTAGCGATATACATAAGGCGTAGGGTCGCCGGGGAAGTACTTAGGTTCTGCCAGGCGGATAGCGCTAAAGCCGTTATCGTAGCCGATGCCGTTTCCGGGTTTATCAAACTGCGCGATGGGTTTGAGGGCTGAGAGCACATCTACGACGTCTTGGACTTCAAAGCCGAGGGTGGTTTTGTAGAGGCGGTAGCCTTCAAAGTCTTTTCGGCGGGAGATAGGGTCAATAGCGTCTTCGGCGCTGGCATCCCAGTAGAGGACGATGCGGTTGGGTTCAATCTCGTAGCGATAGCGGGGGATGGGGGGCGGCGAAGGGAGGATGAATCGGTCCAGCCGACCATTGCCATTGAGGTCTTCGCCGGGGTCGAGCTGGCCGTTGAAGTTGAAGTCTTCGCCGTTGTAGGTGGTTTGGGCCCAGCGGGCGTTGGTAATGAACTGCTGTTTGTGGGTGGGGGTGTCGTCGGTATTGGGGCGGCCGTCGGGGACTTTTTTCGCAAACACAAAAGCAAAAACGATATTGATGCTATCGCCGGGCTGGACACTGACGAAGGGGCCGGCCGAGACGAGCACGGAGCGATTGCCTGGGACGCGCAAAGCAGTCACGACATAACTGCTCCAGTCTGGGCGATCGGTCAAGCTCTGGGAGAGCTTTTGGTAACGTTGCGCGTCGTTAGCCGGGCTGCTAAAAGTCCCCGAAAAATCCCGAAAAGTCCAGCTCTGGAAGGTCACCCGGAAGTTCGCAGGTGGCGTCGGCTGCCGCTGCGGGTGGAGAAACTCCCCCCTGTAGGTGCTTCCCAGGAATTTCAGCCCAAAGTAGGTATCCGTGAAGCCCGGATTCCCCGTGGCATCAAACTCGTAAGCTAAGTAGAGGGAATCCAAGTAGCCATTGCCGCCTTTATTGTAGAAGCTGGTGCCGCCAGAGCCGGCGGGGGTAATGGTAGTATTGCGAATAACAGGGTCCACCCAGTAGCCAATGAAGACGGTATCCCAGACTTCGGGGCTGCGGTTGTAAATCGTGAAGTTGTAGATGAGGAAGCTATTGGCGAAGGGGTAGTTCCAGTTGTAGGCTTCAAAGTGCACATCGGCGCCGAGGGGGCCATTTTCTAAATTTTGGATGGGGATGCTGGTGCCGGGGACGATGGTATTGCGGTCGGTGAAGTCCGCGATAAGGTCCTGATGAGAGATAGCGGCGAGGTCGTAAGTAGGCTGGTCGGAGAGCGCAGAGCGCTCGCGCAGGGTGGCGCCTGCGTCAGCCGAAAACTCAAAGCCCGCTTTGCCCGTGGTGTAGCCCGTCGGATCGTCTATGGCGCCCGTAGAGACAATAATCGTGGAGCCTTTTTTAGCGCCGATCCAGAGGCCGCCCTCAAAGACATGCTCAATGCTGGAACCTTTGGGAAACTCGGCGGAGGGCCAATTCTGCACGAGGTAGCTTCCCTTGAAGCTATTGCCTATCATGCCCAGGTTATTGAGCGTAATGCGGAAGTTGCCCGCTGTAGCTTGCTTCTCTACGAAGCTCGCTTGTGCCCAGAAGAGTCCCCCTAAAAGCCCCCATGCCCACCGCATCTGGCCCAAAGATACAAGCAGGAACGTGAAATAGGCGTAAAGAGCGACGTTAGCAAAAATCAGTATAGATTCGGCTCAAGGGCCAGCCACCTGCGGAAAGCAGCATTAGCCAAAATCGGTTGGCTAAGCGCTTCTTAGCGCTTAGGCCGGGGGCGTGGAACCGAGGCGCGTGGCTGCGCGGGCCAGACGAAGGTAAGTCGCAATCGCTCTTTTACCGAGGCTACCCAGCCGGTGGGAAAAGGCATTGACGTAGAGGTTGATATGGGCCTTTTGGACGGCGGGGTCCATGTCATCGGCGTACTGCCCGACAAAGGCGAGAGCTGAAGCAGGATGCTGGTAGGCCCAGCGGAGGCTTTTTCGCAGGGCAGCCGAGAGAAAGGCACGCCATCCTAAAAGGTCCCTCCGCAAAATCAGCCCACCTAAGGGGATAGGCAGGCCTGTCTTTTCTGTCCAGTACGTGCCCAGGTCTTGCAGCGCGGTTAGGCCGTACTTCGCATAGGTGAAACGTAACTCATGGATGATGACGGCGGCGTCTATTTCGTCGGCGAGGAGGGCGGGGATGAGCTGGTCGTACCGGTAGACGAGGCGGTTTTGGGCATGGGGGGCATAAAAATGTAGGAGGCTATTAGCGGTGGTTTCCAAGCCGGGGATGCCGATCTTAGCTGCTGCCAAGGCCTCATAGGAAAGCGCCGCACGGGCTATGAGCAGCGGCCCCACCCCATACCCCAGCGCCGCCCCCACCGGCAAAAGACCATACGATCCCCGCGGCAAAAGCGCATACTGAAAAAAAGACACTTTGACCAGATGCGCACCCCCCCTCTGGGCGAGACGATTCAGCTCGTCAATGTCATAATAGGTGATCTGCACGGGCCAGGGCAGCCGAATGGCCCCCAGCGCCACCCCCGCCCAGACAAACGTGTCATTGGGACAGGGGCTGATGGCTATCCGCAGTGGCTCAGACACGCGGCGCATGCTCACCTCCGGAAAAGGGGCTGGCGTTTGTAGTCGGTGGGCACGCGGAAGGGGAAATGCAGGTCTGGCGCATGCGGCTGGAACTCCGAAAGCTGAAGGAGGATTTTCTCGTCAGAAGGGAGGGTGACGGTGATTTTGTTAGGGATGGGCTGGCTCCCCCACTCGTACGCGAAAGAGATCGTAGCGCCTGTAGGCAAGGAAACTTCCCAGCCTGTGAGGCGGAGGGGCGCTGCGTCAAGGGTAGCCCGGAGCTGGGCCTGCTGGTAGGGGGCTGTAAGGGTGCTGCTGCTGGGCTCCCAGTGCCAGGGGAGGCCATTGAGACCGGTGGGCCACCGTCCTAAGAGGATATTCGCTATGTCGCTCAGGCTGTATGCCGGAAAGAGCTGGCGCAGCGTATCCAGCGAAACATAATAGAAGACTTTTTCCAAGCGCTGGATGAGAAAGGCACTGTCGCTCCGCACCAGGCCGCGCACACCCTCTATCCCAAGAAGCCCCGCCGAGAGCCAGATGAGAGAGTCTTTCAGGATGTGTAGGCGCAGGTTGAAACTCTGTCGGCGCTCGCCGAGAAAGGTGCCTTTGTAGAAGAGGGCGAGCGTGGTATAGGTAAGCTGGTCAGCCGAAAGCCGGGCGAGGAGGGCTTCGGTGGTGGCGGGAAGGTCACCTGTGGGGGAAACTTTGCGGGCCTTGCGCGGGCAGGCCACGAGAAGCAGAAGCCCCAGAATCAGGGCAGGCTTTGCCAAGTAGCGCATAAGGGATAGGTTTGGACGGCCCAGGTTTTCCACTGGGCATAGGTGGTGGAGCCGAGGGTTTGGGGGCCTAAGGGGAGAAGCGTCATCCAGCCTTCCAGGGGTAGAGCGGCGAGATTGTCGGAGAGACGTTTTTGCCAGTCAAGGTGGGTTGGGGAGAGGAGGCCTTCGGCCCAGAGACGCAGGGGGTGCGTGGGGGGGAGCTGCGCGAGCGCCTTCTCGGCGTCGGCGGCCGTCTGCGCGGGCGGCGTGAGACCCGCATACCGGTAAAACAGGTAGCGCAAAAGCGCGATTTCGGCGGCCTTGTAGGAGGTGCTTAGGCGCGTCTCGTACGCAGCAGGCCAGGGCGTTTTGGCAAGGAGGTAAGCTACGCCCTCATAGAAGAGGGCGATGCGGGCGAGGGAGGTATCTATGGCGTGTAGGAGGGACCAGCCCCGCCGGAAAGCACTTAGAGCCTCATTAGCCTGGCGACGCTGGGTGGCCACGATACCTTGCCACAGGTAGAGCAGGCCCTGCTGCGGGAAGCGCTCGCTGACTTGGCTTATGGCACGGGCCAGCGAATCCCCCCCACCTTTCCGGTACAGCAAGTATATCCAGCGCTCCCACCACTCCCAGCGGGTGGAGTCCAGCCGAATGGCTTCTCGCAGGGCGATAGCCGCGCTGTCAAGCTCGTCGTCTTCCAGCCACAGCTCGGCACGCAGCGCCCACCCTTCGGCGTTAGGCGCCTGCTGTAAAAGCTGGTCTACACGTGCCCGCACTTCCGCCCCCTCGTCCGAAAAGTGCCGCAGAAGCTGGTATCGTATCTCTACGGGGACTTCGGGCTTGGCTAAAAGGGAGTCCCAGACCGCCTCCTCCCACTGGTTTTCAAACCACTCGATATGATTGAGAACGGTCTCCCAGGCCAGCGCATTAGCCGCATCCAGCGATAAAAGCGCCTGAACATGGCCTGTGAGGCGCAAAAGGTCCTGGGCCAGCTCGTAAAGGCGGATGACCGTCTCCCGATAGACTTCGGTGCGGGGCCAGCGGACGATCAGGCTTTCCGTGAGGGCAATAGCCCGCCCTAACTCCTTAGCCTCCACGAACATCTGCACTCGCTCTTGAAAGATATCCTCGTATAAAATCCCACTGCGCTGCTGAAGCTGTTCATAATAGCGGTCCGCTTCGCTGAGGCGGCCGATCCGACGATAGCTCTGCGCTAATCGCAGCAAAATCTCCGGATGATGGGGGTACTTCTGGAGAAGCTTTCCTAAGAAGGTGATGGCGGTTTGGTGTTCTTCATTGAGGGCGAGGGCGGTGGCGTAGCCGAGGGCCAGCCAGAGTTCGTTGGGCGCTTCCTGGTAGGCCTTCTCGGCATGGGTGAGCATGCGGGGGTAGTCCCGCTGGGCATAGGCAATCTGCGCCAGATAGTAGTGAATGCCCGCGCTGTGGGGCGCCTTTTCCAGCGCTCTTAAGAAATAAGGCAGCGCTTCTTCGATCAGCCCTTGAGAAAAGTAAACCACGCCCTTCACATAGGGGCTTGCTGCCGCTGGCCAGCTAAGGCTATCGCGGGCCGAAGCCCCACTTTCCTTCGCTTTTTTCTTAGACTTTTGCGCAAAAGCCACCGTCAGGCATAAAAAGACCCCGACCCCTATCCTAAGCCCCATACTTGCTGTAATCGCCTAAGTCTAACCGCAGAGGCTGGCCTTTGCAAATCGCCGCCTCGCCAACGATAGCCTCGTGCAGGATGACGTTCTCAATGTAGGCGTCTTTTCGGCAGAGGGCTTGGCTGATGATGCTCCGGTGGATGCGGGCGCCGGCTTCCACGCCTACATACGGCCCGATCACGCTTTCCGTAATATGGGCTTCGGGGGAAATGTAGACAGGCGGTACCACCTGCACGGAAGAAAGCTGCGTGGGCGGGGTGCCCAACCCCAGCTCCAAAAGCCGCACCTGCGCCTGTAAGACAAGCGCCTTACTCCCGCAATCCAGCCATTCCTCCACAGGCAGCGCAGCCAGTTTCGTCCCCTGCGCGCACAAAACCTGCAGCGCATCCGTGAGCTGATACTCCCCCTTAGACGTAATCCGCTGCGCAAAAAGGTACTCTATCGCTGGCAATAGCCGCTCCGCCTCCCGCAGCATATACACGCCGATAATCGCCAGGTTGGACGGGGGCGACTCCGGCTTCTCAATGAGCTTTTCTATCCAGCCTTCAGGAGAAAGCTGCACAACCCCATACTGACGCGGGTCTTCTACGACCTTCACCCAGAGGGCCCCATCCGCCGCAGCCGGAATAGAAATCGACGCTTTGAAGATAGTATCCGCAAAGAGGATGATACACGGCCCTTCTAAGTGGTCTTTCGCCTGGTAGACAGCGTGCGCCGTACCCAGCGGCTCCTCCTGCGTGCAAAAGACCGCCCGCCCGCCATACCGCTGCGCCAAAAGCTCTAAAAATCGCCGCGCCCCCTCCGGTAGCGCCCGAACCACAAATACCATCTCCTCTATCGGCTCCGGCATCGCCGCCTGCACCTCCTCAATCAGCCATTGCAAAACAGGTTTGCCCAAAAGCGGGAAGAGAGGCTTAGGTACGGTGAAGGTATGCGGACGCAGACGCTTCCCTTCACCCGCCATCGGAATAATCAGCCGCATCCTCCCAAAGTTAGCAACTTCTGATGGGAGGGGGGTGATACGGGCGGCGCAACCCTATCCCCTAGCCCCTTCCCCGCTTGCTGGCAGGGGGGGAGCTTCCCTCGCTCTGTTTACGGGGAGCGGCGGGGAGGGTTACGGGGATCGTTCAGAGAGGGGATTATCGCGTAATTTGCTCCAGGGGCTATCGTTATGAATCTCTTTCCGGCTATTCGGATAGAGGGCGGGCTTCTGGGACCGGACATCCTGGAAGACCTCCTCGAGGAGGGCCTGCTGCCGGGCCAAAAGCCCGAAGACTTCGGCTTTCCCGAGCAGCATCCGCTTCGGGATGAGATCGCGGCCACCTTCACCGAAGCGCAGGAGTACTGGCAAGTTTTCCAGCGGCGGCTGGCGCGCCTGCCAGAGACGGACTTAGCCACTAACGAAACCCGCAGTTTCTGGATAGCGCCCTTCTTAGCGCTTCTCGGCTATGATCTCTATCCCAATCCCGCCCCCGTCGAACTAAGTGGCCTGCGGGTCTTCATCTCGCACCGGGCAGGCAACGCCGAGGACGCGCCGCCCGTGCATATCGTCGGCGCCCGCCAGTCCTTAGACCGCTTACCGCCCAAAGGCCACATCCGCCTCGCCCCCCACACTGCCCTCCAGGAATACCTCAACCGCACCGAGCACCTCTGGGGCCTGCTGACAAATGGCCTCACCATCCGCCTGCTGCGCAATAGCACCTTCATCCGCCGGCAGTCCTACGTGGAGTTTGACCTGCGGAAGATTTTTGAAGAGCAGCGCTATCAGGAGTTTGGGCTTTTGTACCGGCTCGTGCATCGGACGCGGCTGCCTTCCACCTTGGACGATGCCCCCGATTGCTACTTAGAAAAGTACTACTGCCAAGCCATAGAGCGGGGCGGCCGGGTGCGCGACCGCCTGCGCGACGGCTTCAAGGCGTACCTCATCTACTTTGCGAACGGCTTTCTGCGGCACCCCGACAATACCCACCTGCGGCAGCGCCTCGCCTATGGCCTCAAAGAACCCCACCATCCCGATGCCCTCTCCCCGCAGAAGTTCTACGAAGAGCTCCTGTGGCTGGGGTATCGCCTGCTTTTCCTCCTCGTAGCCGAAGCCCGCGACCTCCTTAGCGCCTCCGACCTCTACAAAAACCACTACGGCGTGACCCGCCTGCGCCGCCTCGTCGACCTTCGCGATGCGTATGCCACCGACCAGGAGGACCTCTGGCATGGCCTGCGTGTGCTGTGGAAAGTCCTGAACGAACCCGACCTCGCGCCCTATCTTGACCTCACCGCCCTCAATGGCCAGCTCTTCGCGCCCCTTCTCTTGGATACGTGCGCGCTCGCTAACCGCGACTTTCTCTTAGGCTTCTGGCATTTGGTGTACTACCGCGAGTCGCCCACGGCGCCCCTGCGCCGGGTCAACTACGCCGCGCTCGACGTGGAAGAGCTTGGCTCCGTCTATGAGAGCCTCTTAGATTACCAGCCCGTCGTGCAGCAGGAGTATGGCCGCTGGTCGTTTGACCTGGTGCCAGGCTCCGAGCGCAAAAGCACCGGCTCCTACTACACGCCGTCGGAGATAGTGAGTGACCTCATTCGGCACACGCTCGAGCCGGTGGTGCAGGCCCGGCTACAGGCGGCCCCCCCATCCGAAAAGGAAGCCGCCCTCCTCTCCCTGCGCATCTTGGATCCGGCGTGCGGGTCGGGGCACTTCCTCTTAGCGGCGGCTCGCTATGTGGGGAAAACCCTCGCCCGCCTACGGAGCGGCGGGGCCGAACCCACCCCCGCCACCCTACGCCAAGCCGTGCGCGACGTCGTCTCACACTGCCTCTACGGCGTGGATAAAAACCGCCTCGCCGTTGAACTGTGCCGCGTCGCCCTCTGGATAGAAAGCCACAACCCCGATAAGCCCCTCACCTTCTTAGCGCATCGTATTCGGTGGGGGGATTCGCTGGTGGGGGTAACCGACCTAAGCTGCCTTAGCACGGGCATCCCTGATGAGGCCTTTGAACCCCTCGGGAGGGACGACCGCCGCCTCGCCACCGACGCCAAAAAGCGCAACCGCCTCGAGCGCACCGGCCATGGCTACTTCTTCGCCCCGGAGGAAGCCTTCCACCACATCGCTGAGCGCGACAAGCCCCTCCACACCCGCCCCGAAGACACCATCGCCGATGTCCGTGCCAAAGCCGAAGCCTACTACGCCCTCCGCAGCGACCCCTCCTGTCAAAACCTCCAGCTCGCCTGCGACCTCTGGACAGCCGCCTTCTTCCAGACCTACCAGCGGGAGAATATCCCCTTCGTCACGACGGAGACGCTCCGCACCCTCGACCCACCAAGCCACCTGCACAGCCGGGTAGAAATCACCGCCAAATTCCTCCCCTTCTTCCATTGGGTGCTGGAATTCCCTGCTATCATGGAGGAGGGCGGCTTTGATGTGGTGCTGGGCAACCCCCCCTTTCTCGGCGGCCTCAAAATCTCCAGCATCCACGGCGATAAGTACCGCCGATACCTCAAGGTAGCTTATGCGCCCTTTGGGGGGACGGCCGACCTGTGTGCGGCCTTCTTTCGGCGGGCGTATCAGCTTCTGCGGCCGGGGGGGCGCTTCGGCCTTGTGGCCACCAATACCATCAGC
>Ga0308394_1000603_pt1 | contig 19008 bp, 24 predicted proteins | sample Hotspr2Sampleme2_FD_202366 | JGI IMG/M metagenome (GOLD analysis project Ga0308394, IMG submission 202366) | Hot spring phototrophic mat microbial communities from Mushroom Spring, Yellowstone National Park, Wyoming, United States - 20050701_me2 ...
ATAATTTTTGTTATGGGAAATGTCAGGATGCTTGAAAAACGAAATATTTGAAAAAGTGAAATTTTTCTTTTTTGAAAGGTTTGGCGGTGAGGTAGGTTGTGTTTTTTGGGTGTTGTTTTAATTATTGCTTGTTTGTTGTTTGTTTGTTGTTTGCTTGCTTTGTTTTTGGTTTTTGTTGTTTGCTTATTGTTTGTTGCTTGTTTGTTTGGTTTTGGTTCGGTGCTGTTTTGCTTTTATTGCTTTTGCTTGTTGCTTTGTTGTTTGTTCTTTGGAATACTTGAGTTTGTGAATATTTGAATTTCTGGATATTTGAAAAAGTGAAATATTTCGTTTCTGAAATATTTTACATTGTGAAATATTGAAAATGTGAAATGTTAAAGATGTGAAAAAAAAAGAGGAGCCTAGCCCCTCTTAAAATTAAAGTAAAAAAAATTAAAGTAAAAAAAGAAATGCTCTTTTCAGAATTTTATCCCTGTATAATGCTAACGGAATATTTCCGTTGGCATCAACAAGGTAAACAACGAAGAATGTTTTGGTATTTTGAAATGAAAATCTTAGGTTTTTTTGTTTTGCCACCTTATTTAGAATTCTTTGAGCCTTGAGGTGATCATCGATTTCTATTTTCCTCATACGCACCCTCCTCCTTATCCCACATGGTTCAGATACGAAAAAAGAGAAGACAGATAAATAAATGGTAGGGAGCCAAAGCTCCCTTAAGTGGCTACTTTGCTAGGTTTTCAAGGGCTTCTTTGTCATATTCAAGTATAGCCCAGTAGTCGCCCCAGGCTTTATCAATCATTTCGTAGTCACCTTTAATATTGATTGCCTGGGCGAAGTCCCTATCAAGGTAGAGATATGAGGCTCTGCTTCCTGAACCCCTAAATCTGTTACCCACAAAAAAGTAAAGTTCTACCCTTTTTACCCTATTTAACAAACCTTTGGAATTTAGCAATTCTAAAAACTTATCAATTTTAAATCCTGAAGATTTTACCATCTTTGTCTCCCCGCCCTCATAATTGGGGTTTTCATAGACAAATGTTGGGCTGGAGAATTCTCTCCAGTCCTCATCATGAGACTCAACAACCAAAAGTTTTTTCTTCCACTCCATAGACCTACCCTCCTTATCCCACATGGTTCAGATATATCGAAAAAAGATAGATAGATAGGTATTTAGACTGAAGGAGGAGGATGCCTCCCCCTTTATTAGATGGCAAAATCAAACCTTATGAATGCTGTTTTCATCACTTCAGTAACAATATAAAGAGATTGCTCATCAAACCCCTCCACTTCCAAATAGGAAAGATAGGAAAGTTTGGCATTTTTTGGTTTATATGGAGAATCAATTCTTACCCTCATAATGACCTTATCTTGTTCTTTGTGAAGGAATATATCATATTCCCCACTTAGATACACAGCCGATACTTTGTAGCCCGCCTTCTCAGCTCTGTCAATCAGATGAGAAGCAAATTCTTTCTTTTTAGCACTCTCAAAAGTTGCTTCAATTCTGAGCATAAACAACCTCCTTTCATCCCACATGGTTCAGATACAAGGAAACAAAAATAGATAGATAGATATGTAGATGGGAGGACAGAGCCTCCCTTGAAACTTACTTAAAATTTTTTAGAAACTTTTTCAATACTGTGAGTGTTCTTTTTGAGTTGCTGATGACCCGAATTAGGATATAATCATATAGCTCTTCTATCATAATAAATGTTTTTCTTTTGTTTTCAAGGTAACAAATGTTACCTTGAAAACTCTGGTACAAAACATTATTAACAATGCAATAACTATCACTATAACATGGGGATTTGTAGTACCCAGAAAAATGTTCCCGCAATTTCTTATAAAATTCGTATTTTTCTTCGTATTCCCCTTTGATAGAAACTTTAAACTCTTCCATAAAGCACCTCCTTATCCCACATGGTTCAGATACAGAAAAAACAAGAATAGATAAATAGATAGGAGGAGGTATGACCCCCTCTTTTGCTTTACTTTATAAGACTTGAATTTTAGTCTTGTCTTTGAGTAGTTGCTTGACTTTTTTAACGAACTCTCTCTGCTTGCTTTTCGGCAAGCAAGAGAGTGATAAAACAAATCTTTTATCTTTCCTATAGACTATGTATTCTGAAATCATGACGGCCATTTTTTTCTTATACTTAACATACACCCAAAACTCTCCCACATACTTGTTATAATCGTAGCTATACCAATCATTTTTTTGAGGGATCCAGTAGTAGTTCTTAATAGTACTTGGATATGGATAATAGTAGTATTTTAGTGCCCTCAAATAAAGTTTTAGAACTTGCTTAACTGTTTCTAGTTCTCCGTAATCAATGGCAATACTAATACTGTTACGACTTGGTTTTTCCTCATCGTTGATAGCAATGACATCATCCCTTCTTTTAAAGTACTGTCTTAGTTTCTTTACAATATCCTTCTCAGAAGCCGATACAGTAACGACAATCCTTTCTTGATTTAAATCTTCATACGTTTTTTCCTTTAGTTCCAATATGTGGGAGCCTAACAAACTTAGAATCTCCCCTTTAACGTCAAGGGGAGATTGTTTAAAAAGAATAGAAATGGTTCTTGTTTCCATACGACCACCTCCTTTCATCCCACATGGTTCAGATACAAGAGTAAAAAGATAGATAGATAAATGAGGGAGGATACCCTCCCTTTTGCTACTTTCTCTTTCCTTTCTTGTTACCAACAAACACTCTTACAGGAATGTCATTGATGACTAATAGAAACTTAAATTGGAGTTTGGATAGCTCATCTTCAGTGAGGACTTTCCCCTCTTCAAGCCTTGTTAGTAATTGGAATACCACAAGCACATCACCCTCATTGAGTTGAATTTGAACACGGTTGAACGGTATTTGAACATTGAGTAGTTTTGTAAGCACATCAGCCGTTGCCTGATGCCCAACGGCTGACACGAAGTTGCTTTGTGAAAGCAACTTCTTTACATCTTCAACGCTCACCTCTCTGATAATTAAGTTAGCAGGGAATGAGGTGAGCATTGAGAGACTGAACGCATTTGAAACAAAAATTTTTCCTTCCATAAACAACCTCCTTATCCCACATGGTTCAGATGCTAGAAAGAAAAGATAGATAGATAGAGAGGGATTAGGCTCCCTCTCTTGAAGCACCTAGCCTCTTGAGTGAGGCTAGGAATAACTCAACTTCACTTTCAGTCGGTGTTTCGTACAGCATCCTTAGTAAGATGCTCTTAACAATACCGATTTCTTTATCAGTTAACCAAAGTCTGCTTGAATAGTCCCATATAGAGACTATCCAAGCAGGTGATTTTTTCCCGAAAGGATTTGGTAATATTCTTTTCCTTTCGGGATACACAAGTCCCTGCCTGTATGGCAGGGAGTTATAAACTAAACTTTCAATGTTTTTCATAGGCACCTCCTAGCCCACATGGTTCAGATACAAGAAAGAAAAGATAGATAGATAAATGAGAGGGGGTTAAACCCCCTTTTGATTAAATTTGTGTTATTTTTGCGTCTTTGGTTTTTAAGAAGTCCAGGAATGTCTTTTCACCCTCTTCTGAGAGGGTGGTGATGACCATGTCTTCATCGTGGAGTTCAATGTTTAGTAGATTGCCATCGGGGGTGTAGTATGTTATGAGCGCCCCGTTTGGATATCCGAAGTCGTATGCATTAATAAGCATCTCAACCCCAAAGTCAATGTTCGGGTATTTCTCTTTAAAGAACCTCTTTAGTTCATTTAAAATATCGTTATCAAGCCTCATCACATATCTTTTCATATGAACCTCCTTTCTTACATGGCTCAAAATCAAAGGACATAAAAAATTGGATTGTTTTAAATCTCTTCCTGTTTCGTTTCTTATGAACTCTATACTGAATTTTTTTAACGATATCTCCAATAAGAAAAAGGATAATGGGACTGAATGTTTCCAACAGCAGTAAACACCTACCCATGTGTTTGGCGGTTAATATTTCCTTACGGTATCCATCCTTGCGCTCTATAATGATTGACATTGACTCGCTATTGGAATAAAGTTTGCAGTCATACTCGTCGCCCAAATCTTCTTTAAGCCATTTAGAAAATTTTTCGTAAATTGTCTTAAAAAGCGAATCGCTGTTTCGGACTTCTATTATTGCTGAGCTGTTTACCATTCTTCCTCCTCATCTTCGTTAAAGTATTGGAACCTGAAGTTTCCAGAGTTTTTTGAGCCTTTGAACTCAAAGTATTTGCAACAGAATGCTATTCCGACCCAGATGTTTGCGCCTTTTTCGTCCCCGCTCACTATTGAGAAAGATACTCTTGTTCTTCTCAGGTCTCTTGGTAGTTTTGATGGTGGTAGCATCATCATGAGGTCGCAGTATCCGTGGTCAACTGCGACCCTTGTAAAGTGCTTGCAGTATAGGCATGACTTCTTAGGAACGTTACCAATATCCTTAGGCATTGTTTCCTCCCTTAATGACCTCATCGGCTGACTTGATGTTACCGCCCTGTAGAACCTTCATCACGAACTCCCATTTCTCTTCAGGTGTTTTGAGAGAGTGTAGGATTTGCTTGTATTCGTCAAGTCTCTTTTTTCTTTCCTCCCATGTTTCGGCTTGTTGTTGCTTCTGTTCCTGAGGCTTGAGTGGTGGTATTATCTTGAAGAAGAGGTATCTTGAGAGGGAGTTGAGAATGATTGCGAAGACAACTTGTGCGAAGTGCTTGTCTTCTTTGAGTTTCTGGTCACTTTCTTTCTTGAGGATATCAATTGAGTTGAAGACGCTGTTTGCGAGTTCGTCGTAGTCCTTCGCTGTTAGCATCCTGAAGATTACTCTATCCTTGACCTCCTCCCACCATTCAACAGTGTTTTCGGTTGATAGAAGTTTGAGGAGTGAGAGTAGGGCTTTTCTTGTTTCGCTTTCATTTTCGGGACCGAGCGCCATCATGATTGCGATCTCTCTTAGCCCCCTGTAAACCGCCTCTCTGTCAATCTTTTCGTTCTTGACGGTTACGAAGTCTTTGAGTAGTCTATCAACTGCGTTCTTTGCCCACTTCATTGCTCTTGAAGGTGTGCCTTCACTATCGTTAATGTCAATTCCTTTCACTCTACTGACCATTCTATCCTGCATTTCGGTTACGATGGCTGGTTGCTGTTGTTGCTCTTGAATGGGCTCATGCTTAACGGTGGGCTCTTGAGCTACAAGCTCTTGAGCCTTTGGTTTGGCAAATTTTCTATCATATTCAATTCTTTGTTTACTCATAATTCCACCCCCTTTGTTTTGGTTTTTAAAAAAATCATGAGGAAGTGAGGGAGCGGTGTTGCTCCCTCCATCCTCTTGGGTCTGAGGATGAGTGGGCTGAGAGGGCTGGGGCTTTTGGTTGGTGCGAGGGTCAGATTGGGGAGACTTTATGTTGATTTTGAATTTCTTTAAATCTTCGCGAAGGGCTTGTTTTGACTGTTCGGATATTTTCTTTTTGGTTTTGTTGTCCATTGACTTGAATTCCCTGAATGCCCTCACAATGATTGTTGTGAGTTTTGGTAGGAGCCTTGTATCTTCAAGTCTTCTCACTTCGTCTACTTTGGCTCTTATGAGGAGGTATGGTGCGTAGTAGAGAGGGATGTAGAATTCTTCGGTGACCTTGTCGTTCCTTGCTGTTACGCTGCTATAGAGTTTTTCCACGAGTTCTTTCTTTGCGATTAGGGCTGGGTTGTCTCTCATTCTTACGATTGATACGAGTGATGGAATTTGCGACACAAACATTTTCCAGCCCATGCCAATAGTCTTTCTAGACAAAAACAATTCCGCGCATCCCATGATTGCATCAAATCCGAACTCTCTTAATCTGGATCTTAATGCGAATACGAAGTCTTTTGGGACTTTGCCCTGGAAGCCACAGGCGTTCCAGATGTCCTGAGCCTGTGCGAAGATTATCCTCATGTCCTTGTTCTCTTGTTTCTTGAGTTCCTCTTTTCTTTGGATATCATCTATCTTTTGCTGTATGACTTGCTTTATGTTTTGAGGAGGTGTAGCCTCCTCATCTTCGGAGCTGTCTTCATCAAAGCCCTCGCCAATGTCACCGCCATCGTCGCCATCATCATCGCATAGAACATCAACCATCCCCTTGTAGACTTTTATCATCTCTTTCTTGTAAAACTCATCGCCCCCGCCTCTTAGAGAGATGATGTCTTTGGTAATTCTTTCAATACTTGCTCTGTGTTTTGACCTTTTCCTCAAGAGCGCAAGGTGGACGAGGTCAATGACATCTTCAAGGCTAATTCTTAGGACGATGCTTGGTGCTTCGTAGAGGTATTGAAGGTAGGACGAGACTTCTTTTTCGTATTCCTTGCCAGCAACCTTGAGGAGCCCCTGAAGCTCCTCTAGTTTCTGCTTGGTTGCCTTTTTTGCGATTTCCTTCAAAATCTCTTTCATACGCCCCCCCTTTTTGTTTCGCCCATGAGGTATTCAAGATCGGCTTTCATGTCTAGAAGCATTGTTGCCTGGTCTTCGGCGAGGTCAGGGTTGTTTTTCATGATTTCCTTGATTTTCCAGTGTAGAAGTTTCAGTCTACTGAGGATGTCCTTAGTTGAGAGGTAGTCTACGAATTTCTTGTCAATGAGCCCGTTGTCCATGAGAATTTCAATCTGTTCAATGATTACGTTTTCAATGCTCTCTTGTATTGAGCCATCATCAACATCTGATATCGGCTCACTCTTTTGAATGGGCTTCTGCTGTTTCGGTTTCGGTGTTTCAACATGACCGCCTTCGTTCTTGATTTCCTCCTTCACGTAGTCTTCATCCTGGCTGAAGAAGCCAGAGAGTGCGAAGATGTGTAGGGCTGCATCAACTACAGCCCTCTTCTCAGCCATCTTGAGTATGGTGTTAGAAATTGACCTCATTGCGACATCCTTCGGCATTCCAGCCTTCATGCTTTCGTTCACTTGTTTCCAGAACTTATATTCACTAGTTGATGCGACGCCGAAGCCTTCACTGACAACAACATCGTCGTTCCTAAAGAGCCTACACTTTATTGTGTAGGCGATTTCGTTCTCATCAACGACCTTGTCAACTATGTCAACGAGTATCCTCAGTCCAAGAGCGTATGCTATCTTTTCAGCACCGCTCTTGTATAAAAATGGCTTTGTTTCCATTTCCTTGCCGTTTTTGGTGTATTTGATTGTACCGTAGTCCTCTCCAGGCTTGAGAAGAGACTTGACGAACTCTTGAATGGAGTTAATCTCCATGAGCCTGTTCTTGATGCTGTCAGGCTTGATTTCGCCTGAAACAGCATCATTCCTGATATCAAGAAATTTTTTGTTTTCCATGGTGTCCCCCCTTGATATAGGGAAGCGCTAGTCTTCCCTTTTAACAAAATTTACGCAACCAAAATCCTCACCAACAAGGACCCAATATGTTGGGTCATAGTCAATAATGTTCATTGAGTTACTCTCAGGCTTACCTGAGAGCCCTGACCCAACGATATTGCCCTCGTCGTCGTAGATGTGCCTCTCATCAATGTGATTGATGAAGAGGCACCCACCAAACTTCTTGCCATCAACGCCCCATTCCTGGAAGGCTCCCTCAGGGAACCTCTTCCAGAACTTGCAATTTTTACATCTGTTTTCCATACAACCCTCCCTTTCTTTTATGAGGAAGTGGTGGTCTCCACCCATCCTCTTAAAAAAAACAAGTCCCCAGTCTTCACAAATATTATAATCAACTCACAGTTCACTTGTCAAGTTTTTTTTCACAATCAAGGTGGTTTTGTTTGGTTTGAGGTTAATAGATAAAGGGAGGAACCGCTAGAGGGCTCCCCCCTTAACTTTAGAGGCATGTGGGCAAAGGGTGGCTTATGGATAAGAAACGATAATGACATGGGAGTGGCTATGTCTTCTACGCCACCCCCAAACTTTGGAATGGTTTGAGCAAAACAGGGAATGAAGCCTATATCAAAGGCTCCATCCCCTACACACCCCTGTCAGATACTAACAAACCTGGGGTAATTATAATAAACTCAACGTTCAACTGTCAAGTGTGGCTCACGAAGCAGTTTTTGCAAGTGCTTCGTTTATTATTTTTCGTAAGAAAAATAATAAACGGGAATAAATATATAGGAGAGCTATATTAGGGTACATACACATATAGTACTCCAGGAGCTTATATGAGGGAATATATATTATTCGTTATTAAATCTTACGATTTAATAACGGAGACTTGTCAATTTTGACAAGTTGCTTGTCAATTTTGACAAGTTGCGTCCCAGGTTACACTTGACAACCCGTGAACTGATTGTTTATAATTTCATCATGACAAAGCCCTCATATGATGAGGTCCCTAGTCTTCACAAAAGGTTGCTTGATGACATAGCGAAGTTCGTTAACATGAAGACACTTGCTAATGAGATAGGCTTCACGTTCCAGAAACTCTCGCTTGTCAGGAAGAGGCTTAAGCAGTCGCTGTCGCCTCTTGCGCTTGCGAGGATATACAAGTTCTGCACTGCAAGGGGAATACCGTTCCCAGACGTTGTGTTTGTGAGGTACAGGTCTGGCGCAGATGACCTTACAAAGGTCGTTGTTGCCCTAACGAAGGAGGACCTTCAGAAGATACTTGAGGAAGATGAGAAGAGGAAGAAGGAAAATTAAATACGAGCAGAGCAACATACTTCTTGAGATGGCGCTTTTGCCGCCTAGAGTGAGAGAGGTGATTGACATAATCAGGAAGGAGAAGACTACGGTCCTTGATGCCTACAAGAGGGTGTATGAGGGGGGTGACAGCGGATACAAGAAATTCATCTCAAGGTGGGGAAAGAAGATAAAAGCAATTCTACAGAGTGCGATGGTTGAGGATGTCATGCTTGATGAGGCGAAGAATGTCAACTGGGACTGGATACTCGCATACTGCTACTCGCAAGTTAACTCTCAGAACCTTGATGATAAAGAGAGGGTCAAGATACTGGAGATCATGGTCAAGGCGCTTGAACGAAAGGAGAAATCAAGCGCGGTGACACAGCCGATAGAGGACGAACTATGATTTACCCAATCGCTTCTAACGTTGAGAGTAGTATTGTCAGGGAGGCGCGAAACGCAGTAAAGAAAATCATTTACGACAACTTCCTATACAAGACAAAGGAATTCAAGACAACACTTGAGATTGCGAAGCGCAAATACAGAAGCGACCTGATTGCATTTGCCAGGACAATCAGGTATTTCCAGAAAAAACACCCGTTTCTCAAGATGAGGCTACACAGGAAGCAGTGGCTATTCCTTTGGGAAATCTTTGTCAAGAAGAGAGAGATTGTGATTGCAAAAGGAGGGAATAAGAGTGGTAAGACAACGGCACTCGCATACGCTGTCATCGTCAAGGCTCTTGAGAACCCCAAGAACGTCATATGGGTCGTGACAATCAACTACGACATGGGCAAAAACATCGTTGCACGCAAAATCGCGGATCTCATTGGTGACAATAAAAAAGCAAGGTGGAACACCAAACACAACACATTCACCATCTTCAAGACAACCGTGAACTCCAAAAGTGGTCAATCAGATGATGATACGTTCCAGTCGGCAAGTGTTGACTTCGTAGCGTTTGATGAGCGACCGCCAAGAAGCTCAACATTTGACGAGGCATACGCAAGGACAATTGACACCCAGGGTCAGGTGATAATGGCATACACGCCACTCAGGGAGGTGGACTTCATCTACGACTACTTCATCGCAACGAACAAGCGCTGGGATGAGAATAACTTCGCAATCATTGAGATGGCAACAACTGAGAATATCTTCGCACAGACCGCAGAGAAAATCAGAGCACTGTCAGCCGATGAGGACGAATACCAGGCAAGGATACTCGGCTACTACAGAATTGAGGTTGACATGGTCAGAATGACCGAAGAGGAAATGAAGCAGGTCATCAAGTATCCAACAAGAAGACTAATGCTCGTTGAGGACATATCAACGGGCAAGATTATTGAAAGTGAGATATCGGCAAGTGAGGACGCATTCGCACTATTCAGAAAAGAAGGGAGCTTCGGAATATTTGAGATATTCAAGGAGTTCCCATACTTCAACTCGCCAGACTACAGAAACCAGATAGTCATTGGTGTTGACGTTGCTGGTGGCATTGGCAAGGACTTCTCAGTCGCTCTCTTCTACTCAAAAGTCGGGACACTCTACGGCGCACTGTTCTCAAACAACGAAAGCATTTCAGCATTCACCAAACAGCTCATACACGTAATCAGGAAGTATTACGGCACATACTCGGTGATTTCCTTTGAACGAAACGGGCTAGGAATAGCGCTCTACGAGATAGCAACAAGCATGGGCTACACAAACTTCTACAAGCCACCAAACAGCAAGGTGGCGGGCGTGTATATCGGGAACGAAGGGAAGACAACAAGAGTGCACGTGCTCAGGGAAATGATATCAAGAAAGGCAATTGACATCCACTACAGGATGGCAAAAGAACTCACAGACTTCAGAATGAAGAACAACCAGAAGCCAGAAGACTTCATCTCCGCAACACTTATACTCACCGACCTCATTGACCCACTGTCTCTTGAAACCCAAAGCAGCGTTTCACAAGAAACATTGACAAAAAAGCAACTTGAGTTTGAAAATACGAAAGTGCGTAGATATAGTTTACTGTAGGAGGTGAAGATGGCAAAAAAGTGGATACAGAAGGCAATAAAGCACAAAGGCGCACTCAAGAGACAACTCGGCGTCAAGAAAGTCACAGTGACAAAACTCAACCAGGTGGCATCAAGATTACGCAAAAAAGCCAAAAAATCCAAACTCACCCCATCCGAAAGGAAACTCCTAAGACGCGTGAACCTCGCCAAAACCTTGATGAAACTAAGAAAAAAGGGAGGTAGAGCATGATACTGTGGATAAAAAGAATGAGAAGAAGACGCAGAGCAAGAGATGGCGGTGATGGTGGAGGTGTATTATGATTACATTCCTCAACATCCTGTCACTTGCACTGTCAATAATCGCATTCACAATGTCACTCATCTTATACTTCAAAGTCATGAGACTTGAGAAAATTGTTAACGCACCGAAGGAAACCAAAGACAAGCAGAGTGAAGTTGATAACGAGCAGAAAAAGAAAGAGGACGAGCTACTGAGACTATGAAGTTCTTTATATGCAAAAGGAAGCACATAACGCTTGGTAACCGCCCAGAAAGAACAAAGTGCCCTATCTGTGGCGAGCATGCAAGAGAGCTAACAGAGAAAGACACAAGATACGGGCGTATCCTGATTGATGGGCTCAAGATGACACCAAGGCAGGCAATGGATTACATTAAGAACAGATACGGGGAAGAGGTGTTATGAAGAAAGAGGATATTGCGCTTTTGGAAAAGATCGGCAAGGAGATAAGGATATTCCAGAACCACTACAAGGACATCTACTTTATCTCAAGGTTCGCAATGGGCGACCAGTGGAGAAACGAATTCTGGGAAAGGATATCACTTGACAACATCCCGTCCAGAGTGCACAACAAAATCATCGGATACAAGCGAACGCTGACCGCATACTTCGTTCAGTCATACCCGAGACTGTCACTGGACGCACAGGATAAGAAGTATAAGAGTGTTGTAAGAAAACTACAGGATGCAGTGAATGCCATTATCTCCGACCCGCAGAACTTCGGTGTCATAGCATCAGCATTCGCAAGCTCAATGATAACTGGCGTCTCGGTAATCAAGTTCAACCCACTGCCGAAGCTCAGAAAAATTGAAATACAGGAAATCCCACTACACAACATATACACGCAGATGGGCGAGGTGAACCTGAGGAAAGTGTCGTATATCGTTGAAAGATACGTAGCGCTCAAAGATAACCCACTAAGACCACTCACAACACCAAGATATGACCAACTCAACCTGCCAGACACATACTCCATATACTACGCCATCTACTCAAAAAACGAGGAGACTGGCAAGGTCTCAGACCTCAAGATAATTGAGACAGGCAGAAGACAAATCTCATACGACTGGGACACATCGCCCCTACTAAACTACAACGAAAACGACAAGTCATACAAGGTCATTAGCGGCATGCCTCCAATTGACGACTACCCATACATTCTCATACCATCCTCTCCCGACATAACCAACATGTTTGATTACAAGATATCCGAAGCATACGCATCAAAGGACATCCAGATATTCATCAACAAGCTCATATCCTACTCAGACCTCGTAATGGGCATAACAGCTCTCGGAATAGCAAAGATACGAAACATGCCAGCAACCGAAGTTGAGCTATACCCAGGCGCAAAGATACCAGTGCCAGAAGGAAGCGACATCGCAGTTGACCGCGGAATCGGACTAAACTTCAACTTTGAGGCATACAACCTGTCATCAGCACTCGCAGACGATATTTTCGGTATAAACGAGATACTCCGCGGTGTCAGACCTCAGTCAGTGACAAGTGGTGTTGCAGTCAACCAACTATACAACATCGCACTCTCAAGACTGCAGCTCAAGGTCCCAATGATAACACAGATGCTACGAAGGCTAGTAGTGCTCGTCGCAAAAACAATCTCAACATACGACGAGTTCAGAGTTAAGTTCGGCTTCACTCCAGAAGACCTTGACCTCATTGACGAGCTGGTGGATAACGAGCAGTTTGAAATCAACGCAACGCCAACAATCGCGGACACACGAAACACAGACAGCATTCTTGACGCGATGATAAAACTCGCGCAGTCGGGCGTAATGCCACCACAAGTAGTGTTTGACTTCATACGAAGAAATTATCCATACTTCTTCGGTGAGGAGGAAATCAAATTTAGCATAAATGACCTTGTCAGTAAAGAACTGGTGAAAAACGTTGGCAATCTTATTATGGGAGGAAGCAATATGCCGTTAGGACAAGCATTTCAGCAACAAGCTCAGGCACAGCAAGCGCCAGCCCTTTCACCTGAGGGCGAGGCATTCATGAGAAGTGTCGGCATTGACCCCGCTCTAGTCACACCCGAGGTGATCCAGATGGCACTACAAATCATGCAGGACCCGTCAAAGCAACAGCAGATACAGGACATGATACAAAAGCTCATATCACAGGGCTACACAGAGTCAGACGCACAGAAGTTCGTATTCGCGCTAATCGTAAAGGCAATCATTGACCAGATGAACCAGGCACAGGCACCAGAGCAAGGCGGTGAAATGCCACCGCAACAGCAGGGAGGTGGTCAGTAATGGACCTCGGTGACAAAATCCAAAGTGAGCTGACACAACAGGAACCACAAGAGCAACAAGAACAGAAAGAAGTGCAACCCGAAAACGACCTACAGGCAGAACAGCCAGAAGAACAAGCCGAAGCACAGACACAAGAACAGGAAACACAGGAACAAGAGGAACAGAAAACTCAGGAACAGCAAACAAAAGGATACTGGTATGAGCAGATACCGCCACACGAGTTCCAGAGAATAAAGGCGAAATACTGGGAGCAGACCGTGCCAATAGTTGCAAAGGAGGTTGGAATGAATGAGACTGAGCTTGTTAAGATGATGCTCGCAGTCGGGATTGACAGCCCAGACCTCATCACGGACTTGCGAAAAACGATAGCGGAGATTGATAGTAAAAACAAGAGGGTCACGGAGGACAACAAGGCAATCAAGCCACAGAAGACAACGCCAAAGGAAGACATAAGCACCACGATAAAGAATAAGTCGTGGTACGAGATAGCAGAGATTATCAAGAAGCAAAGAGGAATAGCCTAAAGGGGGGACGAAAAGAAGAAATTAAGGAGGGAGTAAAATGGCAACTTTGGAGGACCTTCGCCAAGAGCTAAACACAATTATTCGTGATTACGACCTCTTCAACGAGGTCGTTGATAGGATGTGGAAGTCGTCAGCACTTGCCACAATCCTGGGCAAAAACAAAAAGAAGTTGGTTGGCGGAATATCATACGAGTTCAGAGTGAGGCTCACTGAAACGGACATACCCACTCAGAGAAAAAGGTTCTACGATGTCATAGAAACTTCAAGAGTGGGGAACCCAGTAGTCGGTAAGATCCAGCTCGGAATAATGCAAAAGGCAATCTCAGTCTCAAAGGATGAGCTTGAAGCCAACAGAGGCGAGGCAAAGATAATTGACCTGGTCACCGACAAAATGAAGGAGCTTGAGGAGAGCGTCAAGAAGCAGTTCCTACTTGACCTCATCTACGGCGACCCAGCAGGTGACCCTAACGCGCCAACAGGACTTGAGGTTATCCTGACACCAAACAACAACTACGCAGGAATTGACGAAACGCTCTACCCGTCATGGAACCCGCTTGTGCTTGACGCCTCAGCCGCAGCGTATCCATACGCTGTCGGTAGCGACACAGCACTACTGTCAACATACGGAACAACAGACGTAAGAACAATTGACCTGTTCATCAACGACGTGGTCTACAGGATTTCAAAGGGTCAGCCTGACCTAAGACCGAACCTAGTGCTAACAACAGGGCACATCTACTCGCTCATCAAAGCCGCTATATTCCCACAGGTGGTACTACAGGACAAGTCACTAGTTGACGTTGGATTTGACAACGTCAAGTTCAATGGGCTAACAATCGTTGATGACCCGTTCATACCCGACAGGACGATGTACTTCCTGTCAACTGATGACATAATGATGCCGTATAAGTCGCTTGACATGAACCCACCAGAGTTCAAAGTTGAGGACCCGTCAGGCAAGGCAAGGACACTTATCTCCATCGTTGAGATTGAATGGACGCTCGCGTGCATAAGAAGAAGAACTCAGGCAAAAGTGATTAACGTTGGTAGCCCAACTTCATAAGGGGTGAGCACCCCATAAATCATGGAGGGTAACTATGTGGAAGACATTTGCTATTGACATTGGCTCGTTCTCAACCAATGCGCTTGAGCCCGTAGGGTCACTCAGAGTGTCACATGACGGCAACATATACAAGCTCGCAAAAATCACAACGCCAGCAGGCAGTGGCTACAACAAGTGGACTGTTGTAGCCTGGACATCGGACACTCAGGTGTCGCCAACAACAGACTCAAGAGCAGCTCCAAAAGGAGTTCTCGTTGCCAACATACCCAGAAACACAACCGCCTACACATGGATACTCATTAACGGAATAACGCAGGTCATCGCGGATGCATCTTACACATCGCCAGCAGTTGGCGATGAGGTTGTGGCAACTGCAAACGGCAGGGTCAAGAAGAGAACAACAGAGGACGCAAACGAGGTTGTTGGTGTAGTGGTGTCAACGAGCCCACTTAAGATATTCGTCAAATGACGGTCGGCGACGTTCTTGAGAAAATAAAGTTTATTGTCAACGACGAGAACCTATACTCACTCACGCTCAGAAATAACCAGATGTCACTCCCAATCATTCAGGATGTCGTCAACACGATACTAAAAACGCTCGGGCTAAACAAAAAAAGGGGATACCTCAGGGTATTCCCTTTCTCCAAAAACTACTACTTCTTCAACAAGTTCACAAGCACATACGTATATGGCAACCTGCCATACGCATGCCAGCTCCCAACATCTCTACTGACAATAACCAATGTCTACCTCTACGGCAAAAACATGTTGTATGAGATAAGATTTAGAAACGAGCCTCTTGACGATATATCGTCAACGTCACCGTATTTCTGGAGTGGTGGCGCATCGTATTTGTCAGTATCTCCAGTACCACAAGCCCCATCCTCTACATCAAATGACCTCACAGCCTTGTCAATAAACCAAAGGTATGACATTACAATTGATGCAAGTGACCTAAACAAAATTGTAATCCCTCAGCCTGTTATATTCTTTCGTCGTGGCTTAAGTGGCAATGTGTATTTTGACAGGTTAGTCGTCTACTACACTCTTGACAGACCATCAAGAGCTCTCAAGGATGGCGTCACAGTCTATTCAAATCCCATTACACTTCCACCAGACGATTACACATTTTCTGTATTCCTACCCAACCTGGCATTTGACTACATTGACACGCAACTATTCTCAAGCGCAAACGATGTGATTGACATGCCAGAGGACTTCAAAGACGCCATAGTATACAAAACGTGCGAATACATCTACGACAGAATGAGGATGGAGAACGAAAGCATGTATTACCGAAGGAAGGCGGAAGAGGAACTCAAGAGACTAATGAACTATGTCTACGGCGACAAGGAGAGACCAGCAATAAGAGAAAACAAAACAGTATCAACAACACCTGTAAGGTTCGTTCACGAGGTATAGGTATGCCAGAACCAAGAGAAATAATCCCCCCTCAGAACACAGTAAACCTACAGGAAACTGCCGATGGACTGGAATGCGCAATTGGAGTTGTACCGTCAAGTGACGGCGTATTGAGAGAAAAGAAATTCAAAATCCCTGATGAGACACTATCTGGCAGTAATAACTGGTACGACTCAATGAACCATGTCAGAAACAAGATAAAGTCCAACAAGCAGGTGGTCTACAACCAACAGGACAAACTCGTCATCCTTGAAAGTGGCTATCGCGGAGCACTTTCATACAACAACGAAATCGTCGCAGTCAACACGTCAGATAACAAAATCTACAAGAAGAAGCCAAGGAAATCATTGGTCCCAGCGTTCCTCAAAATCCTGTTTAGATACCAAGTAAACGAGAACTGGCAACACGAGTTTCACAACTACTACGTCCAGTATGACACTATAACCAAAAAGGTATACAACGGGATTGAATGCCAGGGCTTTAATGATGATGTATCAACCAAGAAAGTCTGCCCGTCAGGAAACAAAATCTTCGTCGTTAACCCTGCAAATAAGAGGGTGGTGAAGTTTAAACTAGACAGGAGACCAATCTCTGGCGATAAAATAAGGTATATAGAAGAGACAATAAACGATAATTCGCCAATCTCTTCATACACTGACCTTCCTGCCGATGTGCTGGGTGATGGAGCCACTGATGGTTTTTCTTCATTCCACCTGAATGGCATGGGGCTATCACAGATTGCAAGGGTGAACAATGGCTCAATAACTAACCCAGCCAACGAAAGCACTCTCGGTGCATGTGCAATATACAGAGATACAGCAAATTTCTACATCAAACATCTTAGAAGTGGAGGAGATGCGAATTCTTCTGCCTTCCCCCCAAGATACTCTCATACCCTTAATAGTTTTCTTGTATATGGCTACAGAGCAAGGGCAATGATGCCAGTTGTGATAGGTATGGGGTCACAAGGAGGGCTATACAATACAATCTTCTACGCAAATGAAACTCAAAATAGCGGAAGTTATGTTGGTTCCTCTGGTGTTTATTTTCTCAATTTTAATATAAATGAGGTAATTCTGGAAATAGTAAGGGTTAATAGTAACATCCTTTCGGATGGATATGGTGTGCCAAACCTTAATATTAATTACTGGAATAATAGGCTCCAAATGTGGAGGAGGATGTTTCGTTACGATGAAACAAATTATCCTCAAAGACCGCTCGTTCTCCTGCCAATCACATTGTTTAGGTCAATTGAAAGTTACAATATTAGTTTTATTACAACTGGCTACTATCTCAAGTCAACCCTCTACTGGATATATGACACATTGTCAAGAAACTGGAAGCTCGTATTGAGAAATGGAGATTTTCCTACAAATGACACTACAAACGAGAGAACGCTTTTTGTCTGCTACTCACCTAAAACACTCAGTGGCAACTTGAAACTCCAGATGCCAGGTGTAAGTGGTGATATTATCTTGAATAGCATTGTGATGAGACCGCAACTACTCTGGGCATACTACGACAGCAGTAGCAGTGACCCTATATATCATTTCGTGTATTTCATCAAGACAATGCAGAGCGAGTATAGTAGTGTCATTCAATACTACATCATGGACATCGCTTTCAAAGTTAATTGGACTGGCGCTAGTGGTTATATTCCTAAAATACTGCATCCAAGCATAGCGAGTAAGGAAGAGCCACAGATAACACTCACGCTTCTTGAGGACTTATCATCAATCAGTAACTCGCTCACGAAGATTAACATACCAAACGCTGACCAGACAAGAGCAGAGAAGTATATTCTTGACTTCAGTATACCGCTACTCCCAGAGACACTTAACCCCCCTACAACTGGCGAGTATGATGCAACTGTTGAGTTTGGAGATGAGGACATAAGAGCGATTGTGCCATCGGTGTTATCATCAGCGGGCATAGTTCCTGTTGAGCACTACGCAAACCTTTCGGACAGTAGCCTCCTAAAAATAGGCGACAGGACGGGCGATAACTCACTAGTAGATGATGCTATAAACGAGGGCAATAGAATTATCTTATACCTTGAGCCTGACAACGAAGTATACAACATGAACCTTGTCAAGGCGAGTAATGCGGTATACGAAGCGAGTTTGTATCCATTCCATACGATTATTAGTCCCAGCACAACGGATGATAGGAACGTCAAGTATATTGACATCAGGGCTCTTGATGTATACAGTTTCATGTATAGGCTAATATACATCAATAAGTCATCGCCAAACGAGATACTCATCACATCGCAGGCATCATACATTCCAACGGATGTCAAGAAGTTCACAGGGAGGGTGATTGAGATTGTGCCAGTCACGACGTATGCATACATCTTCACAACCGACGGCATATACATCATGTTTGACAACAATGGCATACTAATGTTTGAGAAAGTATCGGACATGAAACTATACGAAGTGGTGGATGAGAGTGGTAATCCTGACAGAAACTACACAACCGCAATACAAATTCTTGATGGCTGTGTGTTCATCGGTGGCGATAGGAAACTATACTTCGCAAAAGGCACGGTGATAAAGGAACTCAACATAAACGGCATCAGCAACTCACTACTCAAAACTCTTGGCAGAGCAAACCTATCAAAAATCAAAGACCTCAACATCCTACTCATCACAGCCAATGAAGCTAATGGATACATCGGCAGATATTTTCATTACATTGACTCTCTTATCTCACCAGAGCGCACCATAGCAATTGACATGGTCAATGGTGTGATGTATAACTTTGGTGTGTATGTGGATGTGATAAGAGGCACATACCGTGACAGGTTCTACGGCACAG
>Ga0308394_1000606_pt1 | contig 18968 bp, 23 predicted proteins | sample Hotspr2Sampleme2_FD_202366 | JGI IMG/M metagenome (GOLD analysis project Ga0308394, IMG submission 202366) | Hot spring phototrophic mat microbial communities from Mushroom Spring, Yellowstone National Park, Wyoming, United States - 20050701_me2 ...
TTTTACCCCCTTCATCGCCGAGGCTTTGTGGCAGAACCTGGTGCGCTCCATCCAGCCTGAGGCCGCCGAGTCAGTGCACCTCTCCGACTGGCCCCAGGCCGACCTCAGCTTGGTCGATCCGGCCCTGCTCACCCAGATGGGGGCCGTGCTCAAGGTGGTGGGCCTGGCCCGCAGCGCCCGGGCCGCAAGCGGCATCAAAACCCGCATTCCCCTGCCCCGCCTGCTGGTAACCGCCCCCAGCGAGGCCGAGCTGGCCGGTCTGCGCCACTTCGCCGATGAAATTGCCGATGAGCTCAATGTAAAGCAAGTGGAGGTGCTGGGCCTGGGCGAGGAGTTGCTCACCTACCGGGTGCTGCCCAACCTGCCGCTGCTGGGCAAGAAGTACGGCAAACGGGTGCCCGGCATTCGGGCCGCTTTGGCCGAGCTGGACGGCCAGATGGTGGCCCGAACCCTCAAGGCTGGACGCAGCCTAAGCCTGGAGGTCGAGGGTGAGCGCATCGTCTTGGAGCCGCAGGAGGTGCTGCTCGAGGCCCTTTCGCCTAAAGGTTTTGCGGCCCAGGAGGAAGGGGGTTACATGGCCGCGCTCGAGGTGCGGCTCGACGAGGAGCTCTTGTTAGAAGGGCTTAGCCGCGACCTGATCCGGCTGGTGCAGCAAGCCCGCAAAGAGATGGGCCTGAATGTCTCGGATCGCATTCACTTGACCTACCAGGCCGAGGGCAGATACGCCCAGTCGCTGGCCAGGTTCGGTGCTCGACTTCAGGAGGAAACCCTGGCCCTCTCGCTGAAGCAGGGGGAGCCGACTGGCTTTATGACCGAGCTTTCCGACGAGGAGGGATCGGTTAAGTTTGGCCTAAGCAAAGCCTAGTGTACGCCTACCTAAGCGGTTTGAAAAAGTCGGCCTCGGTAAAGACGGGGTTAATCTCCACCTCTATCAGCTCACCCCGCGCTGCCAGCACCCCGCCCACGTAGTTTTCCCAGTTCTTCGGCAGGCGCATCCCCTGCACGGTCTGGTAGTTGGAAAAGAAGGTAATGCTCTCCCCCACCCCGGGAATGGTGAGTTGTTCGCCCAGCAGCAGGCCCTCGGCGTTGAACAGATAGGTGCTGACCCAGCCCTGGGTGCTCACTGTGAGCAAGCGGCCGGTCTGGTTGCGTAGGCTGCCCTGGGCCACGCTGGCCCGCTCGCGGTCGCTGCTGCCGTACTTCAGGCCCAACCAGCCGGTGTAGAGGCTCGAGCGCAGAATTTCCCGCTGGTTGGGCGGAAGGGGCCGCAGGGAGGTCTCGCGGCTCCAAAAAAAGCTCTCCTGGGGGCTATATTGCTGCAAGGCCAGGGGGATAGGGTTGGGGTTGTTCAGGCTATTAGGGTCGTAGAGCTCGAGGCGGACGCGGCTATTGCTGAAGTCTACCAGCAACAGGGTCACGATGCGGCTTTCCTCTTTGCCGTCGGGCGTGTAATAGATGTTGGTGGTTACCTCGCGGTAGGTTTTTAGGTTGGCCAGGGCAGACCCCCCCAGCAGGCTACGGGCACGCTCGAGGGAGCTGCGCAGCCTCAGAGGAGACCTGCGCCCAGGCCAGGGCCAGGCATAAAGCCAAACCTGTAAGGACAGGAAAACGCAGGAACATTTCCAGAAATTAGCATGAACAAACGAACTTTCCAAGCGTACTTGTACTTTATTTCACGATACTGTTACTTCGTGAAAACTATATTTGCTTCTCCTCAAGCCATTGGGGTAAAGTTCCTTCCGTGAACTTCCAAGAACTGCTCGATCGGCACAAGCTCGATGTGCTCTTCGTCTCCAACCCCTACAACATCCGCTATCTATCGGGCTTCAAGGAAGGTAAAGATGCACGGATTGTCATCACCAAAGATGGCCCCACCCTCATCACCGATGGGCGCTACATCGTGGAGGCCAGCCAACAGCCCTTCCCTCACCGCATCCTGCCCCGCCGCAGCGAGCTAAACAATCTGCTCGCTGAGTTTTTCCGGGGTCGGGTAGGTATCGAAGCAGAGCACTTAAGCGTTGCCACGTTGGAAGGTTTCCGGCGGGATTTTCCTGACCTCGAGTTCGTTTCCACCAGGGGCCTTCTTGAAAACCTGCGCCGCCGAAAAAGCCCCGAGGAGATCGCCCTCATCCGGCAGGCGGCCCATCTGGCCGACCAGGGTTTTGCGCATATACTTCCCTTCATAAAACCAGGGGTGCGGGAGCTTGAGGTGGCCCTGGAGCTCGAGTTTTTCCTGCGCAAAAGCGGCGCGGAGGGGCTGGCTTTTGGCACCACCATAGCCTCTGGAGAGCGCGGCGCCATGCCCCACGGAGGCGCCAGCACACGCAAAATCGCCATGGGAGAGCTGGTCACCTTGGACTTTGGCTGTGTGGTAGGCGGCTACTGCTCCGACATGACCCGCACGGTGGCGGTGGGAAGGGTCTCGAGTGAGCTTAGGGCCATTTACCAGGCGGTGCTTGAGGCCCAAAATCTGGCCCTGCAGGCGGTGGGGCCAGGCAGGAGGGGCCAGGAGCTGGATGCCCTAGCCCGCGATCATCTGACCCGGCTGGGCTACGGGGCGCACTTTACCCATGGGCTAGGGCACGGGGTAGGCCTGTTCATTCACGAAGCACCCAGCCTAAGCCAGACCTCAGAGGACACCCTGGAGGCCTACGAGGTGGTGACCGTCGAGCCAGGAGTCTACATACCCGGCCTGGGGGGTTGCCGCATCGAGGACCTGGTGCTGGTAACCGAGCAGGGGCACGAGGTGCTCTCCCGAAGCCCCAAAGAACTGATCGAGCTATGAAGCGGGGTTTGGCACTGTTGCTGTTGTGTGGCCTGGCCTGGGCCCAAGGCTACGTGGTTCAGCCCGGCGATACCCTAGAGCGCATTGCACGGCTTTTCCAGGTTAGCGTTGCCGAGCTGATGATGCTCAACGGCCTGATCGACGACCCCCTGCCTGCGGGCATGGAGCTCGCGATTCCGCCTTCGCAATGGGACCCTATGAACCTGGAGGTGCTGCCCCTACCCGAAGCCATCGAGGAGGCTCCAACCTGGACATTCATCCCCCCACCGCCAGCCCCAGCAGAGCCGCTAAAAGCTCCTCGGTTTTATCAGCTGGGTCTGGCCTCCTGGTATGGACCTCGCTTTCATGGGCGCCGTACCGCCAACGGCGAGCGTTTCAACAAGTTTCATATGACCGCCGCCCACCGCACCCTACCCTTCAACACCCGGGTACGGGTGACCAACCTGCAAAATGGCAAAAGCGTAGTGGTTCGCATCAACGACCGTGGCCCCTACGTCCGCAACCGGATTATAGACCTGTCGTACGCGGCTGCGAGGCTGCTTGGAATGCACACCCCAGGGGTAGTGCTGGTAAAGGTGGAGATACTCGATTGAAGTACGGTTTCCACATGTCCATCGCGGGCAAACTGGGGATCGCCGGAGCTGCCGAGGAGGCCCAGCGGCTGGGCTTGAGCGCCATCCAAATTTTCGCCAAGAGCCCACGTAGTTGGAAAACCCGCGGCCTGAAGGCAGGCGAGGTGGAGGGTTTCCGGGCCCGCAGGGAGAATCTGGGCGGCCTGCCTGCGGTTATTCACGCGTCTTATCTGGTGAACCTGGCTGCTGAGGGCAAGCTGGGCGAGAAGAGCGTATTCAGCCTGGCCGACGACCTGGCCAAAGCCCAGGCGTTAGGCATCGAGTACGTGGTAGTGCACCCGGGCTCGGGACCTGCCGAAAAAGCCAGAGCGGCAGCTCTCGAGGCCCTCAAGCTTGCAGGCGTAAGCAAAGCCGGACCCCGCCTGCTGTTGGAAAACACGGCTGGGGGAGGAGAAAAACTGGGGGCCAGGCTCCGCACCCTGGCCGAGATCATCGAGGGTACCCGGCTGGGAGTTTGCTTCGATACCTGCCACGCTTTTGCCGCAGGATACCGGCTCGAGGAGGCCCTGGAGGAGCTCGAGCAGTCCGTTGGCCTGGAGCGGGTTCCGGTTATCCACCTCAACGACTCGGTGGGCGAACGGGGTTCGCAAATTGACCACCACGCCAACCTGCTGGAAGGCCAGATTGGCCCAGAACTCCAGCGCTTTACCCTGGACCCCAGGCTGCGCGATAAGATCTTCATTATGGAAACCCCCCGGGGCAGCCAAGAAGATGCCCACAACCTGCGGGTTTTACGCCAATGGCTGGCTTCACTCCAGTGAAAAGCTTGCCGGACTGGGTAGCATCGTCGCTTGGGCTCGGGAAAACCCTAAATCCTTTGGTCTGCCGCAAGGCCCTGTGAACGGAGGAAGCGCTCGAACCAGTCGCGCACGCCCGGCCAAGCCTCGTCGCCGCCACAGGGCAGGAAGGTCACCTCACCGGGCTCCTTGCGAAACCAGGTGTACTGGCGTTTGGCGTAGGCCCGTGTGGCCCGAATGACGGCTTGTCGGGTCTGCTCAAGCGTGGCCTCACCCCGCAGATAGGCAGCCACCTCCTTGTAGCCGATGCTCTGCATGGCCGTGGGCATCTGGGGGTATAGCTGCAGCAATTGCTCCACCTCCTGTACCAGCCCCTGCTCAAACATGCGCTCCACGCGGAGGGAGAGGCGGGGCTCGAGCCATCCCCAGGAAGGCCACAAGACCAGCTTGTGGTAGCGAAACCGGGACGGGCGCTTTGGAAACCGAGCCGGGGGCAGACCCGTACGGCGCAACACCTCCAGGGCCCGCACAATGCGGCGGGGGTTGCGCTGCACCCGCAGGGCATCCTCGGGGCTGGCAGCCCGAAGTTCTTCCAATAGCGGTTCAACTCCGCCAACCTCCAGCGCCTGCCAGATCTCGGCCTGAAGCGCCATATCGGGCTCGGGGAGCTGGTGGAGCCCCTCCGAAAGCGCACGGATGTAGTAGCCGCTTCCTCCTACGACCAGCGGCACAAGGCCTTGCTCAAAGGCCTCCTCAATGGCTTCTTCGGCTAAACGAAGGTAATCCGATACACTGAAGCTCTGGCTGGGCCAGACCACGTCTATGAGGTAGTGCTTGACTTCGCGCCGCTCGGCTGGGCTGGGCTTGGCGGTCCCTACATCCATCCCCTGGTAGACCATGCTGGCATCGGCCGAGACCACTGCGATGGGAAAGCTCCGGCCCAGGCGCAAGGCCAGTTCGGTCTTACCACTCGCGGTGGGGCCAGCCAGCACCGGAACAGTTGGTGTGTGTAGTGAATCCAAGCCGCTGCCCCCTTGCCTCACTCATGATATCCTCGAGACCATGACCATTGAACGTTCTGATGCGATTGAGCGCCTGCGGGTCATCCGGCAGCAGATTGACGATCTCTCGAGGCGGTTTGCCTCACAAGAAGCCCCAGGCGAATGGGTACCGGCTGTGGATGTGATCGATGAAGGTGAGCGGTTTCGCATCTTGGTTGATGTGCCAGGGATAAAGAGCGACGACTTGGAGCTACAGGAAGAGGGCCAGAGCATCACCCTGGCCGGTGTGCGACACCCCGTGAAGGGTGAGTTTTGCCACCAGGAGCGCCCTACTGGAATATTTCGTCGCACCCTGAACCTACCCGAGCCCATCGTGCAGGGCAGTGCCCAGGCCACCTTGAAGGGCGGAGTACTCGAGCTGGTGCTACAAAAAGCCCGTAAAGCACCGCGCAAAGGCAAAAAGTAGGCCCGCTTATCAGGTTGACCGATCTGCATCCGACTCAAGCACTCACCCCGGATCGTTGCGGAAGGGTCTATTCGCAAAAAGTTCCTACACACACCCTACAGCACTGCCCGGTACGGGCTTCCCAAGTCCAGTTCTGCAAACCGGTAGCCAGGATACCTACAGTATCTCCTGCACCTCTTCAGCCACGAGATGGCACTTGCGGCAACGCGGCTCGTATGCCTCGCTGGCTCCCACTAAAATCACCGGGTCATCGTAGCGGGCCGGTTTGCCGTTCACAAAGCGCTGGGTGCGGGTGGCGGGGCCCCCGCACACTGGACAGACTGCATGAAGCTTCTGTACGTACTCAGCATGTGCAAGCAGCTGGGGCATGATGCCAAAGGGCTCGCCGCGGAAGTCCATATCTAGCCCGGCACAAATTACCCGCACACCCTTGTCGGCCAGCTCTAGCACCAGTTTGACCAAGCCCTCATCAAAAAACTGTGCTTCATCCACAGCTACCACATCAGGTAGCGGGTCGGACAAGCGGGCCCTAAGCTCGACTGAGTCGCGCACAGCAACGGCCTCCGCACGCCTACCGTCGTGGCTATAGACGTCGGTAGCATGGTAGCGGTTGTCCATTTGCGGTTTGAATACCAGCACCCGCTGCCGGGCAATAAGGGCTCGCTTGATGCGGCGGATAAGCTCCTCCGACTTCCCGGAAAACATAGGACCAACCACAACCTCAATCCAACCCTGGTGGTGCGGAAGATGGGGCAGACTCATAACCGCTGCCTAGCATAACCCACCAACAGCGCGGGAGGAGTGCCCTCGGTGTGGCAAGGAAAAAGACAGGCGGGCAGCCGCCCGCCCCATAGTGGAGGTCTTGTATGAACCCCGCCTAAGAGAAGATCAGCGGAGGATGGTTTCTCGCTGCCTGGGCTTCGGACAGCGGACCCAGAAAGAGAACAAATCGGGAAGATTTCTTACTTCTTGGCCCTCTTACCGTAAGTACCGCCGAACTTCTTCTGGAACTTCTCAACCCGTCCTTCAGTGTCCACAAAGCGCTGCTGACCGGTCCAGAAGGGGTGATTTCCACTCCACACTTCAACGTGGATCTCAGGGCGAACGCTGTAGGTCTGCATGACCACCTCACCGTTGCAGATGATCTTGCAGGGAACCAGCTTGGGGTGAATCTTTTCCTTCATACTTCTCTCCCATACACGGTTGATGCCGTGCCGTCAACTGGCTAAATATAGCAGGTCTAGGCGGGAAGGGCAAGCTGGGATAAAATCGCACACACCATGATGCGAGGGGTTCGTGGTGCCATCACGGTGGAGGAGGATAGCCGAGAAGCCATCCTAAGCGCTACCCGCGAATTGCTACAGAAGATGCTCGAGGCCAACCAGATCACCGACTTTGATACCATTGGAGCCATGTTCTTCACCCTGACCGATGACCTGCGGGCTGCCTTCCCGGCAGAAGCTGCTAGGCAGCTGGGAATGCAAATGGTTCCCTTGATCAACTCCCGCGAGATTCCGGTTCCGGGTGCTCTGCCCCGGGTCATTCGGGTGATGATTTTATGGAACACCGACCTCCCGCAAAAACAGGTCAAACACGTATACTTGCGTGAGGCCGTGCGCCTGCGCCCGGATCTGGAGAGCGCCCAGTAAAACCCACTACCGCACCCTTGCACCCGGAGGTAGGTCTTGCTCGGGGGTGATCACCACAATGCGACCCTGGTCGTCCTCGGCAGCCAGAATCATGCCCTGCGACTCCACACCTCGCAACACCACCGGCTTGAGGTTGGCCACCAGCACCAGCTTTTTACCCACCAGGCGCTCGGGCGTGTAGTGCTGAGCAATGCCCGAGACCACCTGCCGGGTATGGTCGCCTACGTTTAGCGTCAGCACCAGCAGTTTATCGGCCTTGGGGTGCTTCTCTGCCTTAACCACCTCAGCTACCCTGAAGTCGAACTTGGCAAAGTCGTCGATGCCAATTAGGCCATTCGCGGGCTGAGACTCGGCAGAAGGCGTAGCTTTGGACTTCACACCATCGGCTTTTGTTTCGGCAACCTCGAGCTTGGGGAATAGAATAGGAGCCTCCTGGGGAATGCGCGTGCCCGCAGGCGAAAGTCCCCAGACTTCGGTCTGTGCTATGGTGTAGTCGCCAAGCCCCAGGGCCGCCCGCAGCTCCTTAGCCTTGGTCGGGAGGGCCGGCTGCAGGAGTACGCTGGCAATGCGCAAACCTTCCACCGCAGTGTACAAAGTCTCCTCCAGCTCCTTTTTCTTACTGGGATCACGGGCCAGTTCCCAGGGCCGGGCCTCATTGAGGAACTTATTAAGGCTGCGTACGTACTGCAACACCTCTTCCAGTGCCAGGTGAATTCGCAGGGCCTCTACCTCCCTGCGCACCTTGTTGGCCAGGGCCACCCCGGCTCTAGCAATATCGGACTCCGGCGACGAAACAGGAGGAATCACACCTCCACAATACTTGAGCAGCATGGTACGCACCCTGGAAAGCAGGTTACCCAGGTCGTTGGCCAGATCCGAGTTCAGGCGCTGCAGTACCACCTCTTCCCCAAAGGGGCTGTCTGCACCTAAAGTGGTATCGCGCAACAGGGCGTAATGCACTGCGTCAACACCGAACTTATCCAGCAAGGCCAGGGGGTCAATAGCATTCCCCAGGCTCTTGCCCATCTTGCGCCCATCCATGGCCAGGATGTGCCCGTGCACCACCAGGCGCTTATAGATGGGCAGCCCCGCGCTCTTGAGCATGGTGGGCCAGAAGATGGCGTGGGGCTTGAGGATATCCTTGCCGATTACGTGCCAGGCATGAGGCCAGAACTTCTCAAATAGCCCCCGGCTGGCCAGCGAGGACACGTAGGCCAAAAGCGCATCGAACCAGACGTACGTTACATGATTTTCGTCCCAAGGGATGGGAATGCCCCAGGGCACGCGGCTTTTGGGGCGGGAGATGGAAAGGTCGCCTATGGGCTCCTTGAGCATCTCCAGAACCTCGTTGCGGTACGCCTGGGGCTGAATGAGGTCGGGGTGCTCGGCCAGGTACTCAACCATCCAGGGGCGGTATTTCTCCATGCGGAAGAAGTAGTTTGCCTCTTTGCGCAGGATGGGCGGCTCCGAATCGCCCGGCAGAATGCCATTAACCAACTCTTTCTCGGTTACGAAGCGCTCTGCGCCCACCGAGTAAAGCCCCTCATATTCGGCATAGTAGATATCACCGGCCTCGTAGACCTTGCGCAGAATCTCCTGTACGTAGCGCTTGTGGCGCTCGGAGGTCGTCCGAATGTAGTCGTCGTAGCTGATGAGCAGGCGCCGGTAGGTCGGCTGGAACAGCTGTTCGGAGACATAATCTACGAAAGCCTGGGGCTCCTGTCCCGCATTTTTGGCTGCTCGAGCGATTTTCTCTCCGTGCTCGTCTGTACCGGTAACAAAATTGGTTTCGTAACCGTCCAAGCGGTAAAAACGGGCCAGAAAGTCGCAGAGGATTTTCTCGTACACGTGCCCGATGTGGGGGGCTGCGTTGGCATAGTCAATAGCGGCGGTTTCGTAGAAAACTTTGCTCACGGGTAACTCCTCAGACTTGATTGTTCAAACGCTGGTTTATAGCAAAAAAAGGGGGCGCAATGCGCCCCGCCGATAGCTTCTTCGCCGCTACCGTCGGGGCACGCGCATCATTCGGGTAAAGCTCCCAACCACAACCTGTATTTTATAGCAGACCCGGCCCGTTCGTCACTGAGCAAAAAAGAGCGCACCTGTGCCGAACAAGCCTCTCTTAATCATTAGGGCGTGTTCCCAGGTACTCCAGCCCCTCAGGGCCTGCCACGATTGCCAGCGTGGCCAAACCTACAAACAAACCGCACTCCACCACGCCAGGAATACGCTTTAGTTCGACCTCGAGCTGAGCGGGGTTATCAATGGGGCCAAAGCGGACATCCACTATCAGGTTGCCCCCATCGCTATAGAAAAATTCATCGCCGTCCATCCGCAAGGTAGGCTGCCCCATTCGCTCCAGCGCGTGCAGGGTGGCACGATAGCCAAAGCGGACAACCTCCACCGGAACCACCCCGCGCCCAAGCCGGCTCACCTTCTTGGTGTGGTCGGCAATCACGACAAACTTTCGGGCGTTGGCCTCCACAATCTTTTCCCGCAGCAAGGCCCCTCCCAAGCCTTTGACCAAAGAAAGGTCGGGGGCAATTTCGTCGGCGCCGTCTATGGCTAGGTCAACCCCCTGGGGCCCAAGCTCGACCAGAGGAATCCTCAGCTCGCGCGCCAGCGTAGCGGTCGCCTCCGAGGTAGGCACGGCCACCACATCCGAAAGCTCACCCTCACGCAGACGTCGGCCCAGCTCCAGCATCGCATACCTGGCGGTAGATCCGGTGCCAAGGCCCACCACCATACCCGACTGCACATATTTGACGGCCTCGAGGGCCGCTTGCTGTTTGAAGTTATCCAGGTTTTGCATAACTGCCCTGAGGGCCCTTGCCCCCTACACCTGCGCTGCAAACCACCGGGCCTTATGGCGCGTGCTGGCGCAACTCGATCAGCGCTTCTGCCACCTCGAGCGCATGTGCATCTGGCTTGACCTTATCCCAGACCCTAGCCACCCTGCCCTGAGGGTCGATCAGGTAGGTGCAGCGTAAGACCCCCTCGTATTCTCTGCCGTACATGGTCTTGGTACCCCAGGCCCCGTAGGCGCGAATCATGTTCTTCTGGGAGTCAGAGAGGAGAGGAAAATTGAGGCCGTACTTGCTGTGAAACCTACCGTGGCTCTCCACATCGTCAGCCGACACCCCCAGCACCACCGCACCTAGCTCCTCCAAACGACCTTTCTCGTCGCGAAAATTACAGGCTTCCTTAGTGCAACCCGGTGTGTCGTCCTTGGGGTAAAAATAAAGCACCACCCAGCGCCCTCGGTAGTCCTCGAGGGTGTGTGACCTGCCATCCTGATCCGGTAGGGTGAAGTTCGGAGCGATATCGCCAACACTCAGCATAACAGCCGTGATAATAACCCGTTGCCCCTTGGGTCAATGTTACCTGCGTTGCAGGGCTTGGTCCGAAAAGGGCCTTCAACGCGCATAGGCCACCCAGCGCCAGGAGCGTCCAGCTTCGATGGAGTGCGGATTAACCGCAAGCTCCACCGGCTTCCGCGAATCGCTTACCTGCCCGACTCCTAACCTATTTGGGCTGGCTAAACCTGATCAGGTCAACTGTCGCTCCATCGGGGGTGGCGTAGCGCACAATGCCCACCCCCGGCACAAAGTAGATCTCCATCACCTGGCTGCCGCCGGCGCTGGTCACGGTGGAGGTACGGATCACATAGGCGTTGAAGCGTCCGGCCGGTACATTCACGCCCTCGATGCGCAAAACCTTCCCGAATAAGGCCACGCGTTGCCCCCCAAAGCTGCTGCGGCCGCCCCATTCCTGACCGAGCACCAGGGGCGGGGCTGGATATAGCTGCAGAGGAGGAACGTAGCGCTGCACCACCTGCCCAACAACCAGGCCTTCTATAAACACACCTTTGTCGCTGTAGCGCAGCAGATCCGCGCTCACAGGCTGCCCGGCCAGCCGCCGCTCGAATACCAGCAGGCCGTCTTGCTCACGGGTGAACACCTGCTCCATGCCAGAGGAGTAGATCCAGGAGTAACCAATGCCATTAGGGTAGTAGGCGGTAGGCGCTGCCAGGGCCAAGACCATCAACAACCCGAGGGTCAAGTAAAGTTTTACCGGTTTCATGCTAGATCCTCATGTAAAGAATACCCAGCCGCCTCTGGTCCATGGTTACGGGATTAACCTAGACCCTTAGCCACTCATAAAAGCTTTTTGCCTAGACTTATTCGTCCTTTCCCAGTTCGTGCCCCCTTAAGGTGGCAGCTTCTACCGCTTCGATCAGGGCCGCACGAACGCCCCGAGCCTCGAGGGCCGCCAGACCGTATATGGTGGTTCCGCTGGGGCTGCTGACCTCATCCTTGAGCACCGCAGGGTGTTTTCTTCGCAGGAGTTCGCCGGTCGCAATCAGCACATCGGCTGCAAGCCGTAGCGCCTGGGCCCGCGGAATGCCCTGCTTGACCCCCCCATCAGCCAGGGCCTCCGCCACCAGCGCCACATAGGCTGGGGCCGAGGCCGACATCCCGGTAAAGGCATCAAAAAGCCGCTCAGGTAAGTCGTAGACATCACCGACCGTGGCAAACAGAGCTCGAGCGAACTCCAGATCGCCGGCCTCCTCGGCCTCGCGGGGGCCGGTGATGGCCGTGGAGCTTTTGCCTATGGTGGCCGCCAGGTTGGGCATGCAGCGCACTACTCGTCGGGTGCCCAAACGGCGGGAAAGCACCGCAGTGGAAACCCCGGCCATAATGGAGATGTAGCCCAGGTTGGGATGGGCAATCTGCGGAGCCAGATCCGCCAGGTCTTTGGGTTGCACACAAATCAGAATCCGTTCACAGCGGCGCAGGTCTTCTAGGCGCAGAGGGTTGACCGCGGTCTCCTGGGCCACCTCCTGGGTGCGCGTGGGTTTATCGAGAACACCGATCTCGTTAGGCTCGAGCAGCTTGGCCCGCAACAAGCCCTCCAGAATGCTCTTACCCATCTTGCCTAGGCCTACAATAGCCAATTTCATGGCCCAAGTTTATCAGTAAGCCAAAGCGAAAGGGCTTAGATGCTGCTATACTCCCTATGGTGCTAATTCTTGCACTAGACACCGCCACCCCCTATTTGGTGCTGGGCTTGCCTCATGCTGAGCGCATCATCCATCTACAGCGTCGCCATGCCGAGGTGTTGTGGCAGGAGCTGGAGGCTTTCCTAAAGGGAGCCGGGGTTGAGCTCAGGCAACTCAGCGGCATTGCGGTGGGGCGGGGGCCGGGTTCATATACTGGGTTGCGGGTAGGCATTGCCGCCGGGTTGGGGCTGGCCAGGGGCCTGGGCATTCCGGCAGTATCTGTCGATACGCTGGAGGCTGTGGCCCTGCGCCACCAAGGGCTGGTTACGGTGACCCACCGCACCCGCAATGGGCTTTGCTACACGGCCAGCTACCGTGTTGAGGGGGATAGGCTTGAAGTCCTGCACTCTCCTAGACGCGCTCGGCTTGGCGAGTTACAGCCTGCCGGGTTGCTGGTGGTGGATGAACCTCCTTCGGGGCGGGCCCTGGCAAGGCTGGGCCAGGCTGCTTTGCAGAAGGGACACGCGCAGGTTGAACCTCTGTACCTATGAACCTCGAGGCCTACCACACCCTACGCAAAATCCCGGTAAGAGGTGGTTTTCTTTACAGCAAAGCAGGCGCCCAGGGCAGCGATCCAGCCTACGAGCTGATGGCTAATCACCTGCAGCCCTACGGCCAGACTGCCCTAGACCTCAACCCGGGCATCGGCCTGGTTACCAATACCCTTCACCAGTACGGCCTGCGCGTACAGGCCATCGAGACCTCGAGGGCTTCCTTACGCTGCCTGGAGGCTAGCTTCGGGACTTTTGTGCGGGTGACGCGCGGCCTGCCCTGGGAAGCCGAGCCTCACTCGGCAGACCTGGTGGCCCTGGTTCTTCCTGCCAATCGGGGCACCCGCTTTGTGGAACTATCCCTCTTAGGTGCAGCCCAAGCGCTGCGCTTGGGAGGGCGGCTATGGATCGCTGGTAGCAAAGACAAAGGCTTTGAGCACTACTTCAAGCTGGCCCAGGAATGGCTGGGCTATGGCGTCCTCGTTCGTCGCGAGGGCGCTTTTCGCCTGGCCGTGCTGGAAAAAGAAAAACCTGCCCCAAAGCTGCCACCACTCTGGCAGTCTTTTGAATGGCAATTCTCGGGCAAAACCTGGCGTTTTTACTACCTGCCCGGCGTTTTTTCGGGAGGACACATTGACCCTGGAAGCGCTATGCTGTTGCGCGAGCTACCCCATGATCTCGGCCACGTATTGGATATCGGCGGGGGCTATGGTGCCCTCAGTCGCCCCCTGGTGGAGCGGACCCTGAGCCTGACCTTGCTCGAGGACGACTGGACCAGTGTGCTATGCGCCCAAAGGAATCTGGGCGAACAGGCAACCGTACTCCACTCCGACGTAGACAGCGACTTGACACCAGGTCAGACTTTCGCTACCGTAATATCTAATCCCCCGTTTCACGTGGGGGTGTCTGTTGTGCTAGAAACCGCAGCCGCGTTCATTGAAGCTGCCTATGCCCGCCTAGAGAGGGGCGGGAAATTTTATCTTGTGGCAAACCGCTTCCTCCCTTATGAGCCCCTTCTCGAAGCGTGCTTTGCCAGCGTGCGTACCGTGGCCGTGAACAGCCACAAGGTTCTTGTTGCCCACAAGCTAGGCTAACCCTGTCCGAAGCACCAGCCCTACCAGCGGCTTATGGGCCCTTTAGTGGGAGGTGAGCAGCTTGAGCAAGAGTAAAACAAGCACTAAGACCCATTCGCAGCCGAGCAGCAAGAACGCCCTGAAGACCACCCAGGCCCAGGAAGTTATAGTCCAGGCTGCTGCATCTCCAGGCAAAACGGCTGCTCATAAAAACCAAAGCCGTTCGCCGTCTAAAACCGCCCAGGGCAGCCCTGCCCCTCGAGCCAAGGAGCGCCCCGCACTCGAGGTTAGCAGTCTGCCCACCGAGACACCTGCTGCAAGCACAGTTGTCCAACCCAGCACACCTATGTCGCAGAAGCCATCTAAATCTCCTAGTAAACCGAGCGAAAGCGGTCAAACTGAAACCAAGCCAAAGTCGCGTAACACCTCAAGAAAGACCGGGAAAACCACAGCTACCCCGCCTGAAGCCGAGCAAACAGACCGGGGTAGGCCCTCCAAGAAGTCGGCAGATGCTGGCGATCGGAGCACAGCGAGTTCACAAGGCCCCTCCGAGGTCACTGCGACCGCGGAATCCCAGCAGTTGCAGCCAGACAAGGAGCTGCCTATAGATGAACTCGAGCCCCCCGATCTGGAAGAGCTGGAGGCCCCCGAACTCGATGACCTGGTGGTGCCAAACCCAAAGGCGGTCGGCTTAGCAACAGCTGCCCTTGGAGACGATGAAATTGGGGAGGAAATCCTCGAAGCAGACCTCGAGGACATCGAGCTGCTCGAGCCAGACTTCGAATTGGACACCTTGCCCATCGAAGAGGTGGAGGAGGAGATCGAAGAAGACCTTCCCCTCCCCCGCATCTCGACATCCGATCCCGTTCGTCAGTACCTGCATGAGATCGGCCAAGTGCCCTTGCTGACCCTAGAAGAGGAGATTGATCTAGCCCGCCGGGTTGAGGAGGGGGTGGCCGCTGCGCATCGCTTGGCCGAGGAAACTGGGCTGGATGCCGAGCTGATCCGGCATGTGCTGCGTAGCCAGGTGCAAGGGAGCAGCCGCATCACCCAAGTCCCCGGCACTGAGCTGCGCATTGACCCCGATACCATAGCCGCGGTGGATGCCCGCTTACGGGCGCTGCCGCGCGAGGTCAAGCGCTATTTACATATCGCACGGGACGGGGAAATTTGCCGCCAGCACCTCATTGAAGCCAACCTGCGGCTGGTGGTGAGCATCGCCAAGAAATACACCGGTCGTGGCCTTAGCTTTCTCGATCTGATCCAGGAAGGCAACCAAGGCCTGATCCGGGCGGTGGAGAAGTTCGAATTCAAGCGCCGCTTCAAGTTTTCCACCTATGCCACCTGGTGGATTCGGCAAGCCATCAACCGGGCTATCGCCGACCAAGCCCGCACCATCCGCATCCCGGTACACATGGTGGAGACCATCAACAAGCTGACCCGCACCGCCCGCCAGATGCAGCAGGAACTGGGCCGCGAACCGGCCTACGAGGAGATTGCCGAAGCCATGGGGCCCGGCTGGGACGCCAAAAAGGTGGAGGAAACCTTCAAGATTGCCCAGGAGCCGGTAAGCCTAGAAACCCCCATTGGCGACGAAAAAGACAGCTTCTACGGCGACTTCATCCCCGACGAGCACATGGCCTCGCCGGTAGACTCCGCCGCCCAGAGCATGCTCTCGGAAGAGCTGGAAAAAGCCTTGGGCAAGCTCTCCGAGCGCGAAGCCATGGTCTTGAAGCTACGCAAAGGCCTGATTGACGGACGCGAGCACACCCTGGAAGAGGTGGGTGCCTACTTCGGCGTGACCCGCGAGCGCATCCGCCAGATTGAAAACAAGGCCCTGCGTAAGCTCAAATACCACGAGTCGCGCACCCGCAAGCTGCGGGACTTCCTGGACTAAACGTCACTGTGGCGACAGTCGCAGCACATGGCGGCCGAGTCTATCGAATCAGAGCGCACCCCTCGCTGCGCTCGGTTCAAGCAGCATATCCCGTTGGTCGGGTTTGTATGCGAAGTAATGGTCAAGTCTGGTGGGCGAGGTGGGAGGATTTACAAAATCCGTACTATTGTTTCATCGTAAAGATGTGGATGCCCCTGTTTTCAAATCGAAGAAAGCCAAAGCAGTGTATGAAATCATTCGCACGCTGCCACCACTAAGCGATGAGCAGGCCCGTCAGATGATAGATGCCGTTGAGCGTGTTACGGAACGTCGCCATCCTTGTTCGACCTATGAAGCGCACAACTGAGAAGGCGGCTGAAGAAGTGATGGGCATTCCACATGCCTATTGGGACGAGCTTTTAGTAGAAATGGACACTCTTAAAACCCTTTACGTTAAAGCCCGAGCCCTCCCTCCCAATAAACGCAAACAGGTGCACAAAGCCCTTTTAGATAGCCTCACACACCTTTTAGGCCACGTCCAGGTAATGTATGACGACGCAAAACTCTAAGTGGTAGCCTCTACCCAGACGTAGGCCGCCTCAAAATCTTGCGGCAGGGCCAGGGCTGCCCCAAATGCGAAACCCTGCTGGTCGTTGTAGACTTTGGCCTGGCGGCCTGGGCGGGTTAGAAATTTGGAAAGCCAGCACTGTTGAGCTACCATAAAAGCATGAAACGTCCGACTCAAAAAACGCCCAAACCAAAAATTATTGAACCAGACCCAAACCCGTGGGCAGATGATTTCATTGTTATTGAGCCCACTAACCCTAGCGAAAGGCCCCTACCACCATCAATCAGGCTCAAAGGCAAAAAAAGCTCCCTTCAGTATGTCAGAGAACAACGAAAATAAGTTCGTTGTTTTTGATACAAGTGCTAACCGCAAGCGCGAGTTTGGCGAGCTGGCCTAGAACCGCTACACCGTGGGCGAAGATGGCGACCCCTGGCCTGCCATCAAAAAACATCTGGGATCACATGCGTCAAACTAAAATGGCCTCGAGATGGAGCGGATGCAGCACATCGCCCTCAAAACGAACCGCCTCGAGGCCACCCGTGCTTTTTAAGCCGAGGTGCTGGGCCTGCCGGAGGTACGGGCTAACCTCGAGGCCGGCCATATATGGGTCAACCTGGCTGAAGGCTTCGTGCTACGTTTCGACCGCGTGGACGAGGCTCCCGACCCTTCAGCACTGGCGTACCTGGGTCTTGAGCTGGAGAACTTCACAGCGGTTGATGAGCGGTTTTCGCGGGTAAGCCCTCATGCCCCCATCGAGCGGGATATGCGCGAAGAGTACCGGCACAAGCAAGGCCCCTATGGTTTCATAGTCCGTGACCCTAACGGCTACCGGATTAAGATTTTCAAGTATAACCACAACACGCCTTAGCCAAGTGATCATCTGCATCTGAATGATGATGTGAGAGCATTGTTTGGCAGCTCTCACATTCTTGTTTTAGTCTACGGGCTCGAGGTGTCGTGTGAAACACTATCTCTTTCTCGGAATCGCGGTTCTAGGTTTATTGAGCGGGTGCTCGAGCGCTCCCCAGGCTAAGCTACAAGCCTCTATCGGAACCTATCAGGCTTCCTCCATCGGGCGGTCTTATGTGCTGGTTCTCAGGCCCCAACAGCAACCCGTAAGCATCACTGTAAACATAAGCGGTCCAGGTGGTTATAGCGAGAGCATCACCCTGCAAAGCGCCTCGGCCCGAACACCCTCAGGGGTGTGGTGGGAGATCGGATGGGATGCCAGCAGAGCCCTAGCCAGCGGAACCTATACCATCTCTGCCAGTATTGATGGCCAGAATGAGCAAGTCTCGGTAGATGTGAATGCCAGCAGCGCTTTAGCACAGCCCACCGTTACCATTGGCCCCAACCCCACCACCCGTTCGGTAACGGCCTCCTGGAACGCAGTTCCAGGTGCCAGTGGGTTTTTGGTGCGGCTGGTCAACCGCACCACCAACACTGTGGTCGCCAGTGCCAGGGTGACCTCGCTCAGCACCACCTTTAGCAACCTGAGCTTGAACACCAGCGACCAGTACGCTGTTCAGGTTTATGCTGCCGGCAGCAACATCGCCGTCGATCCCCCTGTGGTTCCTGGGGGCCAGTTCAACATGGCGCTGGGCGAGAGCGCCAACTTTTCCGTCAGCCCCGCACCATAGGGTCAGAGGTATTCAGCCATGCCAGACCTGGCCGCGCAGGTTCAGACCTATCTGCAAATCTACGACCCCCTGGGCTTAGGGGAGCTGGCCCCGCTCGAGCAGCTATATGGGCCGGTGGTGGCCGAGGTGGTAGAGCAGCTCGCTCTTGTACATTCCGCTGAGGAGGCTGCCGCCGCCATTCACCGTGTCCTATACCTGGCTTATGGCAGCCAGGCCGGGCACGTGCGCAACTATGCCGACCTGGGCCGGGATTTGTTCAAGCTGGTGCAGCAGAGCGCATAACCCCCTGCTTCGTGCACAAAACCCTAGACCCTTTATCCCCCATCCGATAGCCTGATACCTATGACTGCTGAAGAGCGCCTGGCGCAGTTGCCCCCCAAACTTCAAAGCGTCGTGCAGATGCTGGGAAGTGCCCCGAAGGTCATCAAAACCGAGATGCTGCTGGAGTTTGCTAAGAAGATGCCCCCCCTGCCCGAGGGGATGCAGGGCAAGCTTGAGCAGGTGCACGAGTGCACCACGCCCTTTTTCGTACACGCCGAGCTAAAGGACAACCAGGTGCACCTGTTTTTCGACGCTCCCAAAGAGGCTCCCACCGTGCGGGCTTTTGCCGGGCTGCTGGCCGAAGGGCTGGAAGGCGAAAGCCCCGAGGCTGTGCTGGGCGTACCAGAGGACTTCTATACCCTGGCCCGGCTCGAGGAGATCATCACCCCCCTGCGGCTCAGAGGTTTGCAGGCTGTGCTGACCCGCATCAAACGTCAGGTGCGCGAAGCGCAGAGCTAGGGCTTGTGGCCCTTCCGCCTTCTGCGAGGAGGGCGCAGCTTGTTTGCTGGGCTCGGCTTATTCGGAACAGGCGAGCCCTGTTTGGCCCACTGCTTCAGGTAGCCACTCCGGCCAAAGCTCCGACGGCCCACACGCACCACCTGGACGTCCTCGAGCTCAAAGGCTATCCGCAACACCGCCCGTAAGAGCCTAGGACTGGGCAGGTCTT
>Ga0308394_1000608_pt1 | contig 18944 bp, 24 predicted proteins | sample Hotspr2Sampleme2_FD_202366 | JGI IMG/M metagenome (GOLD analysis project Ga0308394, IMG submission 202366) | Hot spring phototrophic mat microbial communities from Mushroom Spring, Yellowstone National Park, Wyoming, United States - 20050701_me2 ...
CTGTCGGAGGGCGGTTAGCGCCGCTCGCCGCATTCACGGTCAGGACAGTCGGCGGTTTACCTTCTACCACCGCCAGGTCGGTTTGCCCTGCATTGCACAGGGCGGCCAGTCTTCCCCAGGGCGAGAGTCACCGGCTTGTTTTTATCCGATACTTTCTTGGGCTGTTTATCGGACACGCTTCCTAGCCTCGGAAGGCTTACCAGCCTGCCTGCCCCTACCCGTCTTTCCGGGATGCCACCCGTCTCTCCGGGCCGTCACCCTGCCTGTTTCCCGGCACTGGTCAGGGTATGCCGGGCTGCACCTGCCTGCTGATGGGGTCAGCAGCCCCGACAGGTTCGGCAGACCAGCCGGGCGGGACTTGCACCCGCCGGTGGGTGGGACTCGAACCCACCGCAGGGAGAGGGGTCACTCCCTGCAAACCCAATCACCTCCGCCTTGGGCGGCTGGCTAAAGGAGGTACACCATGTCGAATTGGTAAGGTGCTGTGCCGGTCTCTCCCGGCTGTCAAGCGTCTTTCCGCTTTGTAGGCTGGTCCCCGGGCTTTTCACCCGGAGAGTCAATTCAGGCGGGCAGGAATCGAACCTGCCCTGCGCCACCAGACCGCCTGAATGAGCCAACACCACTAAACAAAAACCCTGCTGGTGTGGTTAGCAGGGTTCTGTTCTCTCGTGATACAATATCAGCGAGGTGAGCAGTCGTAGCCTGCTTGCCTCACCGTGAGCGTGCTACCCACACGGCTCACGGAACGCCCCGGTCGGGCGCACAACGCCTGATTGGGGCGTTGTGTTTGAGGCGTCTGTCTGGGGTTGGGAAGGTGCTATGGGGAGTATAGCACATTCTTACCCATCTTGTCAATTACTTGGTAGGTTTACGGAAATAAAAAAGGTTCATTGAACCTTTTTATATAGATAGAGATTTGTTCTTTGGTTGATAGGGCATGCCTTTTTTATCAAAAAGCCATCTACCCCGTCCACCTCTGTTCTTGTACACTTCAACACAATAGGCAACATCTGCCTCATCTAACAAAATTTTTTCTCCCCCAACTTTTCTTTCACGCTTCAATTCGGCGATTAGTCCCTTCTTGAACCAACGTTGCAAAGTGGAGAGGTTGATACCATACCTGTTCACAGCTTCTGAAAATCCAATTTCTACCCCTTTTAGGTACTCATATTTCTGATACTCCGGCAAATCCTCTTTTCGAGTCACAACCGCTTTACGCACTTCTTCTTCGCGCACTTCTTCTTCGCTCACGACCATTTCTCCCGCTACCACTCCCGCCCTGATTTTACCCCTCTCAACCATCTGGCGCAAATAATCTTCGTCCAGCCCGTATTTGCGGGCGGCTTCGGAAAGTGGTATAAATACAGGTAAGGTAGCCATAATCAACAGTCTCAAAATTTACACGGGTTGAATCATCCTGAACCTTGACAAATCTCCATGAGGTATTCCCCACACGGGGCGCAACGACCCTTCCTGCAGGCCAGGGTCACCGGTCGGCGGGTCAGCCACCGGTCTATCTGCGCGCTCGCTCGCCGGGTAGGCGAGCGTGGATCCTGGACAGGTCACGCCCCGTGTGGGGGGTACCTCTTTTTTTGTCTGGTAAAGTACACATCAATCATTTCTCAAATTTTCAACCCCTCAAAAAACAAAAAAGAGGGCTGGGTAGTCCTCTTTTCGGCAAGTGGGTGCCCCTGGCGGGAAAGGAAAAGCCGGGCTGGGTAAGCCCGGCTCTGTGACCCGCAGGGGTGTCGCACTAACCGGCATAAGCGGCGTTGAGCGCCAGGAACGCCCGTGCCATGCGCTGCAAGTGGATGTGCTTGGGGTCGTTCTTGGGGTCGAACCCCTTGCCGTCCGTGTTGGCGCACCAGCGTACCCAGCCCTGACCGGCGGGGCCAGACGCCCACACCTCGGCAAGCGTCTTGTCCTTCATCTTGCCGAAGTGGACTTTGGTCTCGCCGGGGTTGGCCGTTTCATCTTCACCAGCCGGTTCAGGCGCGGGGGCGGCGGTGGGCTGAGGCTCTACCGCAATTCCCTTTTCGGCTGCTTCCCGATTCGCCGCCTTCGCGGTTGAGCGTTCTAAACGATCCGAAGGCGAAAGCGCCCAGTCCGGCAGTTGGGGCGGGTTGACGATCTTGCGTTTGGCGTGGTCGTAGTCGCACCACACCTGCGGCAGGGAATACAAGTACGCACCCAACCCAAACTTCACGCAGGCCCGTTTGAAAGCCTGCGCCGAGGCGCTGGTCACCGCGTTGGCTTCCGTGCGCTCGCCTTCCTCGCCATTGGTCAGCAGGCACTCACCATCACCCGTGCGGGTCACCCCGGCAAGTGTCAGGCGGCACAACACCACCACCCGATCCGGCAGCATTGTGACCTGGTATTCGTCCTGCCACTCCGGGCAGACCACGTTTAGCCGCTGAATATAGGGGCGGCTGTCCACATATGCCAGTGCGAGCGCTTTGGTTTTCTCGCGGTTGGTCGCTCCCGGCTTGAATTCCACCTCACTTGCGGAAAATGGTTCGGCCAGGGCAGCCAGGATTTGAGAAAAATCGAATTGAGACATGATAAACCTCCTTTTGGTTTTGAACCGCTCCCGTCCGCAGCCGGGAGCAAAATCAAGTGTTTTGCCCTGCTGCGTCAGGGGAGTGCCGCACGGCCTCGCTCCGACCACGATCTACTCATCGTGAGCAGAGGGAGACCGTGCGGCAGGGAGATTTACCATGCCCTATTGCCGCTTATGCTGTTGTTAACGTGCTACCCCTTGCGGGAAATCACCTGCCCGGAGTTGCACCGGGAATACTCATCAGGTGGAATTTTCGGTATGGCAGGGCGGGTAGCCCTGCCAAGTGTTACTCGCTCGCCCACCTGGCCCTGCGTTGTTCGTACCAGTCTTCGAGGATTTTTTCCCCATCACCCATGACTGAAACACGTTGATACCAATCTGGTACAAACTTACCGAGGCAGTCGTCACAAAGCGCATTGCCGTTCCAAACTGGAACGGGGCGAAGAGATACCTCTGCGTTGCAGATGTCGCAAACAACATCTGCGTCCGTCAGAATGGGACCAACCTCCTCGACATTTCTGTCCCAGTCCAGGATGACATAGGAAATCCGCTCAGCGGGAGGGTACCAGAGATAGAAGTCGTCCATACCACACCTCCCTATACCTGCTGCACGTATAGAATGTGCTTGCAGGGCGTCCAGTCCCCATTCTGCTGGAAGTCCGGGCATGTGCAAGTCCACAACCCCTTTGAAAGGTCATGGCTTACCAAGTACACCCGCGGGTTGCGGCGGTGGGTCTGGCACGACCACACTTCGTACACAATCGTCTTCCAGCCTTCGCTGTTGACGACCGTGTACCGGGACAATAACCGGAACTGCCCCCGCTCCCGCGCCTTCTTCGCGCGATCCATTCTCTTTACCAGGGCTTCACTGGCTAACATGGCAAATCCTCCTTCGGGTCGGCTCCGCACCACCGACCCAATGAAATAGATTGAGTCGGCGGGTTGGTGCGGCAACCCGATGGGAGTTTAGAACGGGACTTCTTCACTTTCGGCGGAAGGGGGTTCAGGAAGAGAGTAGTAATCGCGGACTCGCTCCTTCCAATTCCGCCAACCCCGTTCCAGTTTCATCCCGCAGTCGAAGCACACCAGGTACTCACGAATATCATCCCACACGCCTAGAACGTGTGAAAAATGATACCCGCCTGTGGTGATCACCTCCTGGTGGGGATGGCGGCAACGCTTTTTCATCTGTCCGTACTGCCGCTTGCGCATGGCAATCCTCCTTCCCCCGGCGCGTCCCGCACCGCCCGGGGACGTTGAAATCCCCGTGCGGGCGGGTTTGGGAAAAGGTTTCGGGCGAACGCAGGCGAGCGTTTGTAACCGTATGAAATTGGTAAGGTGCAGTCCGGGATTTATCCGTCCCGGTCGGGATTTGGACATCGGGCAGGGGATGGGTGTCCCCTGCCGGGGGGATTAGGACGCCGCAACCCGTTCCCGGTCTTGCCGGAGTTTGCGCCCGCATCCCCTGAAATTATTGGGTATTGCAGGTACTCACCTCCTTTCGGGTGGGTTTTGGCATCCGGCAGGCAGAGCCGGAATTGTGAATTGTACGGTTTCCGCTTCTCCGTACACATCTCCCGGGTGGGGAGACGCCTGTTTATTCTGCCTGCCAAAGCCGCCCTGCCGGAGTTGCACCGGCGGGACTGCGAGGGCGGATTGGTAAGGTTCGGAAGGTCACTCCTGCGGGACTTGCACCCGCACAAAGGCACTCCTGCGGAGCGGTAGATTTGGAGACGGGCCTGGTAGCCGGTCTCCGGGGGGGACTACCGCCACCTGCGGGTCAACGCTGCGATGATTGCCTCGCGCTCTTTCTCATCTTTCGCTTGTTTCAAAAGGCGAAAGATGAAATACTTTTGAGCCAGGTCGTAGGCAATCAACAGCGCAGCAAAGATGACCAGCAGGGGGATGTGCTGGATCAGGTTCATCTACCTCACCTCCTTTCGTTCCCCAGCGCGAGGGGAGAGAGCAGCCTCTCCCGCCGGGTTGGGGAACGAAAGGGACCTGTCCCAGTGGACGCCGGTGGGCGTGAACCGTCTGCCTGTTAAAGTCCCATCCACGGGCCTGGTAGCCGGTGGAAAATGGCTGTCCGGGAGTTGCACCCGAAAGGCGGCTTGTCCGCCAGCCGATAACGAAAAAACCCGTTGGAAACAATGCTTATGCATGTCTAACGGGCGTTGTGGCCGGTTGACGACATTCAGGCGGAGGGTCCGGGTGGGACGCTCCTGCAAATTATTCTAGCAAATTCTTTTTTGGTGCGCAAGTGGTTTGCAAATTTGCAAAATGGTTTGTTCAAAGTCCGCCAGGCGCATGACCACCAAATCGTCAGCGTGGCGCTGCCCTGCCTCGTGCAGCACCACCAGCGGCAGACGGTCACCGGCGTTGTTCACTGCTTGCGCCAGTGCGCCTTTCAACCATTCCGGCAGTTCCCTGCGGTGTTTCACCTCTACTGCCAGCCGTTCGGTAACGACATCCGGTGTTGCCGTGCCGGTCGCACCCAACCGTTTGCCGTTGAGTCGTCTGGCAATCGCCCGTTCGGTTCGCTTCCAGGCCGTCATAAATCCTCCACCGCCTCCTGCATCCGTTCGGCAGATGGGTGCAGGTATCGCCCGGTCGTTTCCAATCGGGAATGCCCCAGCAGGGCTTGCAGGGTGGCAATGTCCACTCCCTTCTCCACCGCACGGGTGGCAAAGGTGTGCCGCAGGGTGTGCGGGCTGGCCTCCACCCCGGCACGGCGGGCATACTCCGCCACCATGCGCTGCACGTCCCGCTCAGCCAGCGGCCTGCCGCTGCGGGAGAGGAACAGCACAGGTTCTTCCACCTTCGGACGCTCGTCCAGCCAGGCTTTGAGCGCCTGCCGCACCTCACCGTTCAGCGGCACCCGGCGGGTCTTGTTGCCCTTGCTTGCCCGCACCGTCAGCCAGCCGCTGCGCCCGTTCATCTCGACATCCGTCAGGTGCAGCCGCACCACCTCGCCCACCCGCAAGCCTGCCCGCGCCATCAGGTTCAGCACGGCGGTATCGCGTGCGCTGCCCTCGGCGGCGGCAAACAGCCTGCCCATTTCACGGGGCGAGAGGGCTTTGACCGGCGGGGTGACCTGCTTCGGCCCCTTGACCCGCAGAGAACGCCCCAGGTGTTTGAGCAGCGAGCGGATCGCCGCGAGGCGCAGGTTGACGCTGGCGGGGGACAGTCCCCGCACGCTTTGTAGGTAGGCGGTATAGTCCTTGACCTCGACCGGGGTGAGCAGGTTCCAGTCCGGTTCACTGCCGTTCGTGCGGCGGTACCAGGCGTTGAATTCTTCCAGTGCAGCGCGGTAACGCGCCGCCGTGCGGGGGCTTGCAAGGGTTGAAAGGAAGTCATCCATGGGGTTCATCGGCACACTTTCCTCCGGCAAAAAACATTGTGCGACGCAGTTTAGAGCCTTTATTTGCCCCGAAAACGGGCATTTTGAGGGCATTTTTGGGGGTTTGGCGTCTTACAATGTCTATTGTACGACGATATTGTGCGACACGCAAATACAGCAAAGACCGCCTGCCGGAGGTATGCAGGCGGTCTTTTTTTGGCTCGTCCGGCAGGCATACGGCTACCTGATCCACTGGTCGAGCCTTTTGTCCAGCGCATACTGCCCGCTGGCGATGTACGCTATCGTCCACACCGTGCGGACGATGAACGCCAGCCCAAACAGTGCGCCGACAGTCAGCAGGACGGTATCCACAACGGCGGCGTCCAGACCCAGAAGGGCCTCGAAGTCCACCCCCGCCAGATACAATCCCGCTCCGACCAATGCGAATAACAAGATTTGCTTCACGGCTGCTCTCCTTTTTTTTTTGGCTGGGGTCAGCCCGCTGGCTGCCCTCTGTCAGACCACCCGCCGGATGACCTGACAGAGAAGGCAGCCAGCCGCCGCCCGCATCCCAACACGCTGCGGGTAAGCGTGCAGGGAGTGCGGAGAGCAGCCGCTTATGCCGTATGCGCCTGTTAACGAGCCGCCCGGAGACCAGGGACGGGCTGATCCCCGGACGGGGAGAGAGAAACGGTTTTCTCCCGCCCCCGTCCGCTTACCAGCGTTCTATCCACAGCGCCGCCTGCGGGTCTATGTCCAGCATCTTGCGCGGCGAATCGCCGTCAAAAATCAGCGTGCGCAAATCCGCAGCGACACCGCCCAGCCGCTCCGCCTTGCAGTCCCGCACCAGTCTGGCGCGTCCTTCCTCATCCGCAGCACACAGCGCCACCTTGCCGCCGTTCAACCCCGCCAGGTTCTTCCACTTGCGGCGGCTGCCGCTGCCGCGCTCCACTTCCACATACCAGCGTTCGCCGTCCCGCTCCACCAGCGCGTCCGGCACGGCGTTCGTTCCATCCACCTGCGGCAGCAGGACGGTATCCCAGCCGCGCAGCCGGGCGTGCAGGGCAAACGCCAGCAGCATGACCGTGTGCGCTTCCTGCTCTGCGCCCTGGTGCAGCCGTACAATGCGCTCCCATTCGCCCTCGACCACCTGCCAGCCCCAGGTGCGGCAGAGGGCTTTGCCGTCCTCACTCAACCGCACCACCGCCAGCCCGGTCTCGAAGGGGCTTACCATGCGGATCGTTTCGGTTTCCAGCAGACCGCTCTGCACCAGTTCCTCCACCGGGCGGCGGACGGAATTGGTGCGCTCGGACAGCTGCTCGGCAACGCTGATGACGCGGTCAATCTCCATGCGGCTGCTGACGCCGCCCGCGGCAACAACATACAGCACCAGCACCTTGCGCCGGTAGCGAATGGACGATTCTTCGGGCTTCAACTGCGCCTTGAAGCGCTGCGGCGCTGCGGGTATCGCCACGACCAGGCCGGTCAACTGCTCGACCAGACGGCGGTGCAGCTGGCAGAGTTCATCGGGGGTCAGAATGCGCTCCGCCGGGCGCCGGGCTTCGCCCTTCTTCGCCTTTTTCTCCTTCGGTTTCTGCGCTTCGTCCAGCCGTTTTTGCAGTTCTTCTTTTGCGCTGCGTTCCTGGACCAGTTCGATCTGCGCCCGTTCCAGCCGTCCGCGCAGGGCGGTCAGTTCGGCTTCCAGCTGCTCCATGCGCCGTTCCAGCGCGGCGTGTCCGTTCCCGGACGGCTGCGCCGTCCAGCCAGCGGCGGCGGTCAGGCTGACCCCATCCCAGAACGCCGACCAGTCGGCGGGCGTCCACACGGACGGCACGGCGGGATTGTCCCGCCTGCGGGCTTCCAGGGCTTCACCCGCCCAGCGCTGCGCCAGTTCCAAAATCAGGGCGCGGTACTCGCGGGCGGTGCGCTCGGCGTTGTGACGCAGTTCCCGCTCGGCGTTCAGGATGTCTTCCAATGCCCGCTCACGGTAGGCTTCCACCGCTCACCTCGGCTACTCTGCGGCAGGCTTCCGCAACGCCTGACACGGCCGCGTCCCGGCTGTCGCCCAATGCCCAGTTGTGCAGGGATTGGGCGGCGGCGGCAGCAGCGTCCCGCTGCGGCTGCAAGACCGCCAGGCCGCCTTTCTCCATCCGGTGCAGAATGCGGTCTGCGGCGACCTGCACCCGCAGGGGTTCCAGCGGCCTTTCCAGCAGGGCGCTCATTTCCTCACAGGTCTTTTGCAGACCGGCGAGTTCACGGCGGTAGGCCTGCTCCTGCTTGCGTAACTGCCATTCGGCATAGGTCAGCACGCCGTTATCCGGCGGGGTGAACAGCCAGCCCAGCACACCCAGCAGGATGAGGGTAATCAGGGCAATGACCGCCGCAGCGATGGAAAAATCCTTGACCTCGACCTCGATCTCCAAAATACTCTCCTTTCTGCCCGAGTCGTGGGGCAGGCGTTCGGCAAAGTTGCTTCCCGCCTGCCTGACCCGCCTACCAGGTCAGTCCGATGACCAGTTGATGGATCATCACCAGCACCCGTTTGGCGAGCAGATTACCCACGAACAGGGCGGCTGCCACCTGTACGGCAGACAGCCACAGGCTTGCGGCTGCGCTCCTCATAGGGCGGAGACCTCCTTTCGCCAGATTCGGGCCTCCGCTCCCCGGTGAGATTGGCAGACCCCGGGCATCCGTCAATCTCACTCACCGCCGGTTGACGCGCATCTCTGACACCGCCGCGACCCGCACGTTCAGGGTGGGCGATGAGGGGATGAGCAGTTTCAGCCCGGCGGAAGCACGGCACTGCACCACCGTGGGGGAGAGCAGCGAAAGCGAGTTCAGGGCAGGCGAATAGCCGACAATCCCGCGGTTGGCAACCGACCCGCTGAACGCCTGCGCCGCATAGGACGAACCCAGCCCCAAGTTGATCTGGCGCACACCGGTACGCACGAAGGTGGGGGCGTCCAGCGCCTGCGCGGCCGCTTCACAGGCGGCATCGGCTGCCGCCTGCAATTGGGATTGCAGGTAGAGCGCCCGCACGATGTCCACCGTGAGGACGGCGAGGGGGATGACCACGAAGGTCATGACGATGACGAAGTAAGCCATCGTCTGGCCGCGTTCGCTCCTGCGGAATGGTAATTTATTCCTATCCTGAACAGTCATAACTTACCATCCCTCCTGACGGAAGGTGGCCTGCGCCTGACCTTTGAACTCCACTGTGCCGCCGCCGCCCAGCAGGCCGAGCATCGAGCCGATGTAGTTGGGTGCCTTCCAGTTGACGGTCACCACCACCAGCGACCCCGGACGCCCGCCGCCGGAAGCGGCAACGCTGTACTCGCCGATCATGGTGCGGGACAGGGCGGCGTGGGCAGCCGAAGCCGCCGCACCCGCCGCCCCGCCCTGCGTTACCGAGCCGACCCGTGCGCCGTAGTTGGCGGCGTTTGCCGCCGCAACGGACGCATAACCGGCGATGGCAAAGTTGATCAGCGCAAAGGTCAAGACCAGCACCACCGGCAGCGAAACGGCGGTTTCTGCCATCGCATTGCCCGATTCATGCCGTCTTTTGACCATGCCCGCCCTCCGACCTAGATACCGGCAGCGACCTGCATGATCTTGCCGAGAATGTTGATTCCCAGCGCCTGGAAGCCCGCCAGGGCGACCAGCAGGATGAGCGCACCGACTACGGCGTATTCGCCCATGTCGTTGCCGTCACGGTTGAGCAAAAACTTCTTGAACATCACAAACCTCCTGAAAAGAATTGAATTGGAATGGATAGAAGCGCGCCTGCGGCAAAGCCGGGAACGGCGGGATAGCGCACCCCACGCCCATACCGCAGGTAAACCACGACACCGATCAGGGTATTCGCCGCCAGCGCCAGAATCAGCGCCGCAGGCGATACCACAGCCAGAACAGCCAGAATTTTGCCGTCCGCTCCGCCCGTACCTCCTTTCCAGAACAAAACCAGCATGACCAGCGTGACCAGCCCGTACAGCAGCAGTGTTTCCCCGCCGCGCCACACCGCCCACACACCCGCCGCCGCAAACGGGGGTATGGTGAGCCAGTTGGAAACCTGCCTGCGAAGCAGGTCTTGCGCGGCGCACACCGCCAGCCAGAGGATGACCGCCAGGTGTATCCAGATCATTTTGCTGCCAGCAGGCGAATAAACGCCATGATAACCAAAACGACTGCCGCAATGAGTGGAGTTTGTTCTTCAAACTCCTCTCCGCTTTCATCGAACAGAAAACGCCGAAACATGCTTCACTTCCTTTCTGCCAGCGGCACACGGTAGAAGTACAGCCGTTTGGGTTCGCCCCAGTTCAGTCCCAGGGCTTTGCCCACCTGCCCGGCTTCGACATCGAACCACTCTCCGGCGTTCAAAATCGAGCGTTCCTCGACCTGCACCCTGCGGGGACTGCGCCCCAGGAGCGGGTCCACCAGGTTGGAGACCTTGCCGCTGCGGGCTTCGAGCGGCTTCAAGACCGCCTTCAACCGCTCCGGGGAGAGCGGGGAGACCACCAGGCGGGTGGCGTTGTCGGTCAGGAAACTGACCGCCTGCGCCGGTTCCTGCCTGCGCTCCACGCCGGTCAGGGTCAGCCCGGCGTGACCGCCCAGCCAGAGCAGCGGGTCGTCCACCTTGACGGCTCTGCGCTGCGCCTCACGCCGTTCGGCAACCTGCATGAGGTACCAGTCCGATAACACCTGCTCCATCTCGCGCAAAGCACGCGCCTGGCGGGAGTTGTACAGGGTCAGGATTGCGCCGAGCAGCAGCACGGCGGAAAGTGTGGCAATTGCCCATAAATCCATTACTTCACCTCCTGCTTGAATTGAATGATTGTTTCCATGCGTTCCGCCAGTTTGCGGACCGCCTTGGGTCGTTCGTCCCGCACTGCCGAGCAGCCCAGTGCCGCCGCCAGCCCCAGCAGGGTCAGAAACGGCCACAACGCCCGGCGCACCACCTCAACCGCAGCTTGCGCCTGAAACTCGTATTTGGGCGGTTTGAAGGCGAGGGTCGGCTGCGGGGTGGGCAGTACCATACTGACCGCCGGTGGGGTCGCGGTGGGTTGTTCTTCTTCCACCTCAACGGGGGTTTCGGTTGGGGTCGGGGTAGGGGTTGGGGTGGCAGTCGGCAGCAGCGGCAGACGGGTAGGCGTATTCCCGCCGCTTTCGGGGATGACCGGCGGGATGGTTGGGGTTGCGGTCGGTGCAGGGACGATCACCGTCCCGCTGGCGCTGACCGTGCGGTTGGCGATGTCGGTCACAAGCACCGTCACGCGGTACTGTCCGGGTTCTGCCCGGCTGCCGTCTGCAAACTTCCCGTCCCACTGCACGGGGTTGGGAATACTCTCCACGCTTTCCCCGCACCACTCGATTTTGCGGGTTTCATCGGCGGGGTCTTGAATCGTCAGGCACACCCGACGAATGGGCAGATCGCCGGGGGTAATGCTGACGATACCGCTCTGGTCAATCGTCCACGATTCGGTGACGGCGGCCTGCGGCAGGGCGTTGGACACCAGCACATCCACGCTGGTGGTATAGGTGTTGCCTGCCTTGTCGGTCAGGCGCAGGTAGATGCGCTTCTCGCCGCCGTTGGTTTGGGTGGTATCCCATTCATAAGACCAGCGGTCGAGGGCTGCGGTCAGTTCCTGCCACTGGTAGCCCATCGAGAAGGAGATTTCCAGCCTTCGAAGCCCGGAGAGCAGGTCTTTCGCTTCGCCGGTGAGTTCAACCGTCCCGGAGAGCAGTTCGGGCAGTTGATCGAAACCGCCTTCGGGCAGGGTCAGGTCAATTCCGAACGAGCGGCTGACTTCACGCACCCAACCGGCGTTATCCTCCACTTCGCCGGTCAGGGTGTGCCAGCCTTCGGTGGCAATGGTTCGACCAATGGATTGCAGAGAAACTTCGCCGTTTTGCTGCGTATTCACGCCCAAAATGCGGGTTTCCGCTACGCCCGAAACCGCGTCAGTGCCGGTCAGGACGGCTTCGACAGGACTGCGGTACCACTCCTCTACCCCGGCTTCGCCGGTGAGCGCAATCTCGCCGGTCGGCAAGGATTGGTCGAGGGAGAAGGTATAGCGTCTGATTCGTTCGTTTCCGGCGGTATCCTGCGAGCGGATGTCCAGGATAATTTCACCTTCGCCGTCCAGCTGCGGGGTACCGTTTTGCCAGTCTCCGCCGTTCAACCGCCATTGGGTTTCTTCCACGCCGGAGAGGTTATCGGTCGTGGTGTAGTCCACATCAAAGGGGGAAACAAACCAGCCGTTCTTTCCGTCCGGTGCGGGCAGGTCGGGGGTGATGGTGGGAGCGGTGCGGTCAATCGAGATGGTCAGGCTGCGGGAGGTGATATGTCCTGCTTCATCTTCTGCCTGGATTTCGACTTCATACACGCCCTCATCGGTTAGGGTTAGGGGCAGAGACTGCCAGTTACCGCCGTCCACCCGGACGCGCACATCGGCAAGCCCGGAGAGGTTGTCATCGGCAGCCGCCTGGACAACGGCTTCCTCACGGTACCAGCCGTTACTGCCGTCTGGTGTGGACGGTTCAGGGGAGAGGCCGGGCGGGGTCAAATCCACCAGGAAGGTATAAGCAGAGACGGCAGACGGGTTGCCTGCCTCGTCCACGGCCATCACCTCAACGGTGTGGACGCCTTCAGGGAGTTCCAGCGGTGGGGCCTGCCATGCGCCGCTGGCAATGCGGATCAGGCGGGACTGCACGCCGGAGAGGTTATCGCTGGCGTCAACGGTCAGGCTGGGGTTGTCAATGTACCAGCCGTTGTTACCGCTCACTGCCGGGGCAATGACATTTGCGCTGGGGGGTGTGGTGTCCACCCGGACGGTTTCGGTGCGGGTGGTGAGGTTGCCAGCCAGGTCAACGGCTTCGTACTCGATGGTGTAAATGCCGTCCTGGTCGAGGGTCAGGGGCAGGGACTGCGGCGATCCGCCGTTGATTCGCACCCGTACACTTTCGACACCGCTGGTTGCGTCATCGGCGGAAGCGTTCAATTCAACCGCCGAGATGTGCCAGCCGTTGCTGCCGTTCGGCAAACTGAACTGCGGAGTGAGATCGGGGGGCGTGGTGTCCACCCGCACGGTGATGGTTTGGGTGCTTTCGTTGCCTGCCTGATCTACCGCCCGGACGGTTACGCTGTGGACGCCGTCCGAGAGGGAGAGGTTGGGCTGCCCATTGACCTGGACGAGGGCGATACCGCTGGTGGCGTCTGCCGCAAGACCGGCAACATCCACATTACTGCGGTACCAGCCGTTGTTACCGGCAGTACCGCTGACATCCAGCCCGGAGATGACGGGCGGGGTGGCGTCATACGGCACGGTCACGGCTGCGGTGTTGGTCAGCCCGGCGTTATCGGTGGTGCGCACGGTGACGGTATGCGTTCCGTCTGTCGAAACGGTCAGGCTGTTTGCCTGCCATGCGCCGCTGCCGAGCCGCACCTCGCGGCTGGCGATACCGCTGGTTGCGTCATCGCCCTGGGCGGTTACGGTAACGGGCGACACATACCAGCCGTTCTGTCCGTTGGGAGCGGGCAGGGAAGCGTTTGCAGTTGGCGGGGTGGTATCCACCCGCACGGTGGCGGAAACGGTAGACGACCAGTGACCGGCGTTGTCCTGCGCCCGGCCTTCAACGGTGTGCGTTCCGTCCCCGCTCACCACTGCTGAGGACTGCCACGCTCCGCCGTCCACCCGCACCTGGCTGAATGCCAACCCACTCGTGGCGTCCGAGCCGCCGGTAGAAACGGTTGGGTTGGTAACGAACCAGCCGTTCGAGCCGTTGGGTGCGGGGATGTTCAGGCTTGCAGTCGGCGGCACGGTATCGCGGCGGATGGTGGTCGAGACCGTTGAGGAAACATTGCCTGCGACATCGTAAGCCAGTCCCTCTACGGTATGCGTTCCGTCCGTGGTGATGGTCACGGAGTTGCCGCCCCATGCGCCGCCGTTCAGCCGGGTTTGGACGCTTGCCACTCCACTGGTGGCATCGCTCCCGCCGGTGGTCACGGTCACATTGCTGACATACCAGCCGTTCGCGCCGAGCGTCCCGGACGGAGAGAGAGAGGCGTTGGGTGGAACGCTGTCAATGTAGATCGTGGTACTCGTGCTGGCGGTATTGCCCGCCACATCGCCCGCACTGGCGGTAACGCTGTTTGCCCCCTGTGCGGAGAGGGTACACGGATTGCTGCCGCAGGACAGGGACAGGCTGGAAAGCCCTGAATGGGCATCGCTGCCGCTTGCCGAGAGGGTTACGGACGAACGCCACCAGCCGCTGTTACCCGCCGTACCGGACGGGCTGAAGGCGATGGTCGGCGGCGTGGTGTCCTTGCGGATGGTTACGGAAGTGCTGGCCGTATTCCCGGCATTGTCGGTTGCTGTTGCGGTGATGGTGTGCGTTCCGTCTGCGGTGATGGTGCAGGGGTTGGAGCCGCAGGAGAGGGACACGCCCGCCAGACCGGAGACGGCATCGCTGCCGCTGCCGGATACGGTGACGTTCGAGCGGTACCAGCCGCCGCCGCCCATTGTGCCGGACGGCGAGAGGGAAACGGACGGGGCGCCCGAATCGTGCTTGTAGGTCATGCTGCCCTTTGCGCTGGTATCGCCGTAGGTGGACACCGCCCAATACCAGAACGTTCCCTGGCCCTGCGGCGGGGTGAAGGAACAGGAAGAGCCGTTACACGACACGGCGGCGTTGTTGGAATTGTCGTAGTTGCCTTCCATGCGGGAAATGGAGTAGCCGCTGACGGGTTCTGACCCGCTCACATTCAGGGAAGCCCCGCCGCGGCACCAGCCGCTGCTGCCCCAGGTTGAGCAGGTGAAACTCCCGCTGGCGGTTGCCGGGTTGTGGGTTACAGTTCTTGGAGATTCGTAGCAGGTATAAGCGCTGGAATTGTACGGCGGGACATCACAGCGACACCACGCGTCAGCATCCCCACAAAGCCCATTACTGCCGTAAGCGCAGCGGCAGATTTGTGTCCAGGGCGAGTTTTGGTAAATGGTGCGCACCCCGCCGTCCTCGACAGTTCTGGGTCGAATCGGCCCGGTGTAGGCGGCAATCGCCGCGGTAAAAGTCATCAAGACAATCGCCAAAACCACAAAGGGGGAAAATTTACGCATCCAGCCCATAAATCCTCCTCACCAGACGAACGGCAGCAGCCGCCAGCGTACCCGCTGCCCGTAGGCTGCGTAACCGTTCAAAATTTCCTCTTCCCAGCCGATCCGCAGGACGAAAACGAAAACGATGACCGCAAACAACAATCCATTCCAGACAAGCGGATCGGCAAGGACGACAGCCAGAAACGAAAGCAGCTCACCGGCATACATCGGGTGGCGCACCAGCCGGTAAGCCCCGCTGCACACCAGTCCCCGATCCGCCGGGGCAATTCCAAAACTGCGTCCCAGGGACGCCAGCCCCCACAGCGAAAAGACCACGCCGGAGAAAGCCAGCACCAGCCAGCCGCTGTGACCCTCCCCGGCCTGCAAGCCGAACGGCAGGACGGCTACCAGCCAGGCGGTCAGTTTGCGGGGCAGCGGCGCAGCAGCCGCCTCTGCCCGGCGGGTGAGGAACAGGAACGCCGCCAGCCCGGACTGCACCGCCAGCGGCAGCGCCAGCCATGAGCCTGCCGTGACCTGCGCCAGGCGCACGCCCAAGAGCAGCCCGAAGGCCGCCGCTCCCAGCACATCACCCAACCGCCAGCGTTTCCACACCGCCGCACCTCAAAACGCACTGAACAAGGCCAGCAGAATCGGCAGGAGAATTGCCGCCATGAACGGCGCAAAGAAGAAAATCGTCATCGGCATCAGCAGGGTGTTGTCCAGGCTGGCAGCCGCCATCTGGACATGGGCGCGGTACTCGCGGGCAAAGCCGCGCGCCACCTCGCTCATCACCCGCGGGCCTTCCACACCCTTGCCCGCCACCTGGTCCAACTGCACCCCGAAGCGCAGCAGGGCGGGCAGGTTGCAGCGCGCCAGCACTTCCAGCACCACCCCCTGCGCCGTGCCGGTGGTGAACGCCGGTCGTCCGCTGCGGGACGATTCGGACACTGCCTCTTTGAGGATTTTGCCCAAGGGCCCCGGTATCTCCGCCGCACGGGAGAGAGCCTGCTCCGGGCTTGCCCCGGCGGACATCTCCGCCGCCAGCGCAGTCGCCGTTTCGGGCATCAGCCGCTGAATCTCTGCCCGGGTGTCGTTCGCCGCCGAACGAACACGCATGATGGGATAGACGGCGGCAATCGGCAGCGCCAGCCAGAACAGCGGCCCCGGTTGGGTCAAGAGCAGATAGCCCAATGCCGCCGCCGCATAGACCAGACTGCGGGCGATAATCCCGCCCACCGTCCAGTCGGTGTACTTGCCGCCCAACTGCGCCATGCGCAAATGGTCGGAAAGGCCCGCCGGACGGGTCTTGATGTACCGCTCGCCGTAGCGGTCGAAGGCGGATTGACGGCCCGCCTCGACCATGCCGCTGACCCGTGCGGCTGCGCCCCGCTCGAATTTGAGCGTCTTTGCCAGCCGGAAGGCAAAAAACGCCGCCGCCAGAGACAACACCAGAGCCACGATCTGCCGTACCTGATATGCGTCCATACTCACGCTCCTGTCAGGAAAATCCGTTTTGCCAAACCGTCCCACATGGTATCGGTTTTGCTGGTCGCCGTGCTTACCGGCGTTTGAACCACCGCCTGACCATACGAAACGGATACCGCCGATTGGGACACCGATACCGCCGAACGGGAACAGACATACTCGATCAAGTCCACCAGCAGCGCCTCTGCATCGTCAGGGCGTTCCCGCACCAGAAACCGCACGCGATCTACCAACTGCTCTCTATCCATCATCGCTAAAACGCCTCGTCAATCAGTTTGTTCATGAAACCCCAGCCGAACAGCATGAGCAGGATGATTCCGCCGTAGGCCAGCTGCACAATCGGCTGCTGGACGGTTGCCGCGAGGGCCTCGTTGCGCAGAATCAGCACCATCACGAAAGCCGTAATTCCGGCAATCAACCGCACGCTGCCCTTGGCACTCTTGCCGGTTGCCTGCCCCAGCACGCGGGCATCCAGCACGCCTTCCAGATTGCGGCTGGCCATCTCGAACGCCGTCTCCCACTCCTTGCCGCCGGTGCGCCACAACCGTCCCAGCAGAAAGACCACAATCCCCAGACTGCTGGACAGCCCAAACGCCTCACGGGTCAGCCCGTCCAGCGCTTCGAAGCCTTCCCGCTGGCAGCGCGGCAGAAACTCATCCCGCAGCCAGGTTTGCAGTGCGCCGTCCGCCTGCAACGTGCGCAGTTCGTCCTCTACCGCCTGCAAGACGTTGGGCGTGACCTGCACCGTGCTGGACAGCCCGGTGAGAAATAACGGGATTTCGCGCTCGATGTCCTGTTTGACCTGCGCCCATGCACCGTCAATCAACCCGTTGAGCAGGATCCACCCGCCTGCAAACCCGATCAGGCTGGTGACGGGCGGCAGACCGAGAACCGCGTTCAGGGCGAAAAAGACCGCCGCACCCGCCAGAAGCCTGGCGGCACTGCGGGCAAAGCGTTCGCGGCCTGCCACATTCAAGCCCAGTTTGCGGAACGCCAGCCGCAGGCGGTGTTCTTCACTACCGAAGGCAACCCTATCCTCTTGCTCCCGGATACCGGTCAGGGCGGCAACCCGGCTTTCCGCCCGGCTGCGCATCTGCAACCCCAGCCCCAGGCGGTAGGCGATGAACGCCAGCGAACCGGCTGCCGCGAAGGGCAAAATCTGACGCAAAATTACTGCCGCTTCCATCACTCCGTATACCCCAGTTCGTCGAGATAAATTCCGGCGATAGACCCCAGCGTTTTCGGCTTGACCAGTTCCTTCGCTCTTTCGTAGTCAACCTCTTCGGTATTTCGTGAAGTTTTGCACTTCGGGCAGACCACGAAACCCAGCCGTCCCCGGCGTTCTCTGTTCAGCCCAAAGACAATATCGCAGTCTTTACACCACCCCCAGCGGTGGAAAGACATCAGCCGGTCAAAGTCGTCTTTGATGACATAAAAAGGCATTTTTTCACCTCCTGGTAATTGGTTTCATGCTCTTATCGCCGAAGGCATACAGCTGCTCGAAGGCGACATTGCCGCCTTTCAATTCGGGCTGGATTTCCCACACCCCGATCAGGCGGCGCTTGTCGCCGCTGCGGGGGACACCGACCTGCACCAGCACCTCGATCCCCTGGGCAATCAGGTCTTTGGCGTTCATGCGCTCGATCTTGGCGTCCACACCCATAATCAGCGCCATGCGCGCTACCATCGCTTCGGGTCCTTCGGCGTGGAAGGTACTCAAACCGGGATGGTCGCTCATCTGCGCCCGGAACAGGGACGCGGCGGCGTCCCCGGTGCGCACCTCGCCCACGATCAGCCACTTGGGGGACATGCGCATGGCGTCATCCACCCCGTGGCGCAGGGTGTAGTCCTGCACGCTGGTACTGCCCAGCGGGGCCTTGCGCGCCTCGATGGTCACCACATGGGGGTGATCCATCCAGATTTCTTCAGGGTCTTCAATCTTCACCACCCGGGCATCCTTCGGGATGGCGTTACACATGGCGGAGAGGAAGGTCGTCTTGCCCGAAGCCGTCCCGCCGATGACCAGCATGCGCACGCCGCGTGCAACCGCCGAGAGCAGATCGGCGATGACGTTCTCCGGGGCAACCTGCCACTCGATCAACTTCTCCGGTTTGACCGGTGCAGGCTCGAACAGGCGGATGTTGACCGAGTACATCCCCGCCCGTGATGGTACGATTGCCGGGTGCAGGACATGCACCCGTGCGCCGCCCTTCAAGCCGGGCAGGCTTTCGATACGCGGCAGTTTGGCACTCACCGTTGGCGTGGCTTCCGAGATACCCCGTCCGGTCGGACGCAAAAGGGCTTCCACCATGCGCCCGCAGGCCTGCTGATCGAGGCTCATCTCGACCGGCGAAAACTGCACCGCACCCTTTTTCAGGACGAACACCCTGCCCTCCGGCGTGATGGTGATTTCGGAGAGGTCATCCCGCCGCAAGAGCGGCAGCAGTGCGCCCAGACCGTTGACCCG
>Ga0308394_1000609_pt1 | contig 18942 bp, 17 predicted proteins | sample Hotspr2Sampleme2_FD_202366 | JGI IMG/M metagenome (GOLD analysis project Ga0308394, IMG submission 202366) | Hot spring phototrophic mat microbial communities from Mushroom Spring, Yellowstone National Park, Wyoming, United States - 20050701_me2 ...
TTTCCTCAAGAATGGTCTTGAACATCTTACTCCTTTCCTTTTTTGGTGGTAGAATTTGAACGAAGTCTTTCTTGACCTTTTTCATAGTCTTTGGACACCTCCTGATAGGATGATTGGTATTCTCCTTGTGTTTTACCAATTGTACCTGTCAGGAGGTTTTATTGCTTCCCAAACGTGACACAAAAATAGAGTACACTACCCATTGACGCCGCACAGAATGGGGACATAGTGATTGTGTATCCCGGGACGTACACCGAGAATATCGACTTCAAAGGGAAGAACATCACCCTGCGAAGCGAAGACCCGGAGATCGACGATACGGTGGTACATACCGCGATCGAACCACATCAAAAACAACCGGAGCACCCAGAGCGGCGAGGGAATGGCGGTTCTGGGGAGCGCCCCTCCCATCGTCCAAGAGAACATTTTTTCCGGTAACCAGGCGGGGCTTGGAGGGGGAGGAATCTATGTCGACCCTTCAGCAAGCGTGAGAGACACAGACGGTAATTTTTGGCCGAGGTAAAACTACCCCTACCGAAAAACAAGTGGGACCATCCTAATCGATGGTAAGACAAAGCTCAGAGAGAGCATTCCAGAATAAACATTAACCTACATAAATAATTTATTTTTCCAAGCCTTGACAGGGGAAGTAAAATTTGTTATCTTTTTAAAAAAGTTTTTTAAAACGTTTTTAAAAACGTTTTTCGATGGTGACCATAAAGGACATTGCTCGAATGGCAGGGGTTTCTCCTGCCACCGTTTCCAATGTGATCAATAATAAAGGTAACGTAAGCCTGCAAAACCGGCGCAAGGTCGAAGCTATCTTGCGAGAGGTTGGTTTTCAACCCAATATCCATGCTCGTGCCCTGAAGGCACATACTACCAAAAGTTTTGGGCTCGTCCTTCCCAGCCTCGAAGATCCCTATTATTCCCAAATTGTCCATGGATTTGATGATTTTCTTAAAAACCAAGGGAGTACCTTCCGTCTTTTCCTCACTCAAGACATTCCCATGAACGAAAGTAAGGCCATCCAAGAAGCCTATCAGAATCAGATGGGTGGCCTGGCTATCATGCCCGCCCTCCCGGAAAATGTGGCTTACTCGAAGTACCGAGAGAAACACCAAATTCCCTGGGTATTCTTGGATCGTGTTCCTCCCGTTTCCTCTGAATATGTGCTTATCGCCGACTACAGAGCCCTAGCCGTTTTCACCGCCTCGCTTTTGCGTGAAGAAAGAGTCCAACACATTCTTCTTCTTACTGCTGATAAAAGGTTTTTTTGCGAGCGTACTTTTTGTGATGTGTTTTTCCAAGAGATCGGGAGTCTCCAACCCTATATCACCCACGTGGAAATCGAGACCAGCTGGAGTATGGCCTTTAAAAATGCTTTTAGCGTGCTGCAAGAATGGCCAGAAATAAGCCACGTCGTAGCTACCAACCACATCCATGCTCGAGCCGTCCTCGATGTTGCCGATTATCTCGGCCTTTCCCTGAAGGTAATCTACCTTGGCCGGGAAAACTGGAAAGCCTTTAAGGAGAATCGACAGAACATTATAGAAATCAGTCGCCCCGGTCTCAAAATAGGCCGTCGTGCTGCCGAAATTTTGACCAAAGCCGTGGAGGGTTTCTCTGGTATTCGACCCACCCAGGAAGTGGTTCCGGTATATTTAAAAAAGAGCCCTCATCAACCGAAAAGCCCCAGAGTCATTCGAACCAGCAAGCGCCCCGTAATCCGGGTGACAATGCTCAACGACCCCTGTCATGAAGCCATCCGGTCCCTCATCCATGACTACAAGACTCGTTCCCAAGCTACCATCGAGATCGTGCCGCTTTCCTACGAAGCACTCTACCACGAAGTGGTTCGTAATCCCGAGAGCCCTTTTGATGTGTTTATGGTCGACGTTTCATGGCTTCCAGAATGTGTCTACTTTCGACGCCTGCGGGAATTAACTCCGCTCATCGTGCCAGCCTCAGAACCATTCTATGGTTTTATTCCAGGGGTCTTAGAAAACTACGCCTTGCTCAACGGTTGTTATTTCGCTGTCCCCTTCTACTTTGGAGTACAACTACTCTTCTATCGCCGAGATATCTTTGAGGATCCTGAGCTTAATCAGGCCTTCCTGGAGCAATCGGGACGAGAGCTTTCTATCCCTCGGGGATGGGACGAATATAACCAAGTAGCTCGTTTCTTCACAAAAAGCATAAATCCGCTCTCACCCGTGGAATATGGTACCACCGTTGGAGCGCATAATAACACTGCCATTGTCTGCGAATTCCTTCCCCGCCTGTGGTACTACGGAGGGGAAATTTTTGACCGTGAGGGACGTGCAACCATCGCTTCGCTCCAGGCGATAAATGCCCTCCAAAACTACATTGAAACCTTTCGTTATGCCCCCTCACCCAATAACTGGTGGCAAAAACAGGTAGAAAACTTTGCCCAGGGACTTTCTGCCATGATGATTATGTTCACTTCCAACGTTTTTCCTATTCTGGAAAAGCGTCTCTCCAAGGTGTACGACCGTTTTGGCATTGCCCAAATCTCCGGAGAAGTATCGGTGCTGGGTGGTTGGTCCTTAGGGATAAATGCTCGCAGCGAACAGGTGGAGGAATCCTTTGAGTTCATCCGCTGGGCCTGCTCTTCAGAGCTAGCGATACCCTTCTCGCTGCTTGGAGGCTGTACCCCTCATTTCAGTGTTTATCAGTCTGCAGAACTTGTTCGGGCCCTTCCCTGGGCAAGTCTGGCAGAAAAGACCTTTAATAAGGCAAAAAAAAGGGCAGCCATACCTCATCTAGGATTGGAAGTAGTAGAACAAAAACAATTGGAACAAATTATTGGAGAAAACTTGAGGAAGGCCATTGAAGGATCCATCACCCCAAAAGAAGCACTCCATAAATCGCAAGAGGAAATCGATCGATTCGGGTTTCACTTTATGTAATGCTTGAGTTTTAAGAAGGGGTACCTTTATACCCTTCGTCAACTTACTAAAGATGGTGGGAGGTGAAAAAGAACAAAAAACGTTAGGAACCCTCTGCTACATTAGGTATTCTTGAGAGAAGGGAGGATCGAGCCATGCAAAAAACGAGGAGATTGGTTTGGATTGTAATGGTGTGGTTGATTTTGGGATTAACTGCCCTTGCTTGGAGTAAGGGTTTTACCATTGCAGTGAGTAACGGTTATATCGGTAACAGCTGGAGAACTCAGATGATCGCTGCCATTGAAGAGCTAGGAGAAAAGTATAAACAGATGGGACTGGTGGATAAGGTCATCATCAAGAACTCAGGGCTGGATATCCAGGCACAGATTGCCGATTTTCGTAACCTTATGAATATGCAACCCGATGCGATTCTCCTCAATCCCAATTCTCCAGATGCTCTGAACTCAGTTATCGAAGAGGCCGTCTCTCGGGACATTCTGGTGGTAGCCATTGACCAACCGGTTACCAGCGAAGAAGTAGCTTGCAATGTAACCATCAATCAGTACGAATGGGGAAAGAAGCTTGCCGAGTGGTTAGTCGAAAAGTTGGGAGGCAAAGGAAAAATCGTCCGCATCGATGGTTTAGCCGGACACCCGGCCAACGTGGAACGAGTAAAAGGCATGACCGAGGTATACAGCAAATATCCCGAAATCGAAATCGTGGCTTCGGCAAACGGGGACTGGGATGAAGCCCGTGCTCAGCAGGTAATGTCCAATTTCATCGCCGCCTATCCCCAAATCGACGGCGTCCAATCTCAGGACGGTATGGCCTTAGGAGTAGTCAAGGCCTATCAGGCAGCAGGGATTCCCATTCCCAAAGTAACCGGTGAAACCATCGTCTCCTTCCTCCACGAATGGAAAAGCTTGAAAGAGCAAGGAGACTTCGAGACTATCGGGATTACCAACCCTCCAGGCGCTGCAGGAGCCTTCGGACTGGGCTTTGCGGTAAGGCTCTTACAGGGTAAGAAGTTTAAACCTGGGGTTCTAGCGGAGAATAAATACTTCTATCTTCCGGTTACGGTGGTTACCAACGAAAATTTTGACCGGTTCTACGAAAGCGTAAAAGACAAGCCCGATTCCTACTTCCCAGATTACATTCCTACCGAGGAAGAACTCGATGCCCTATTTGAGTGAGTTCATCTACAAAGACAAAAAACCCTGCCCCTAGGGGCAGGGTTTTTTAAAGAAGGTGGTGGGGAATGCGTCTTTTCTCGGTAAAAGATATCCATAAGCACTTTGGTCCCATCCAGGCTTTACGGGGTGTTTCGTTGATCTGCCGGAGTGGGGAAATATTGGGACTGGTTGGCGCTAACGGCTCGGGAAAGACCACGCTTTCCAGGATTATGGCTGGAGTTCTACGACCTGACTCAGGAAAAATTTACCTTGACGAACAGCCGGTATCCTTTCATCACCCTCTTGAAGCTCGAAAAAGGGGAGTGGTCATGGCCCATCAGAATCTAAGTTTGGTGGGGTGCTTGAGTGTCTGGGAAAACGTAATGCTCGATCACGAAGTACTCACCTCGCGGGGGTTTCTCCAAAATCAGCAAACCATTGCCCAAGCTTTGGTCTACCTCCGGCGAGTGGGTTTCGATAAGGACCCAGAAACCAAAGTAGACGCCCTGCCTCCCGATGAGCAACAACTTGTAGAAATCGCCAAGGCCTTGTCCTGGAATCCTTATCTTCTCATCCTTGATGAACCCACGGCTTCGCTGAGTTATGATAAAGCCCAAAAACTTTTCCAGGTGCTTCACGAGGAAAGAGAAAAGGGAAAAATGGTCGTCTTTATATCTCATCGCATTGAAGAGGTGCTTTCGCTTTGTAACCGGGTGGTGGTTCTCCGGAATGGTACGGTAGTCGGAAATCTGGAAACGCAAAGTAGCGACTGCAATATCGAGGGAATTGTTGCCCTGATGACGGGAAACGGACAAAAGCGAGAGACATGTTCACCAGATTACAATCTGGCAACTAACAGAATTCTTCTTGAGGTCCGTTCCCTCCGAGTAGAACGAAAAGTACAGGAGATCTCCTTTGAGCTTCACGAAGGAGAAATTTTGGGTTTGGGAGGGCTTCAGGGTCAGGGACAGGAAGAAGTGCTTTTGAGCATCTTTGGAGCTATCCCCAGAACCGGAGGAACCATTCTCCTCAACGGCCGGGAAACATCTTTTAGACATCCCGTCCAGGCTATTTCTCAGGGGATAGTTCTTGTCCCCGGAGATCGCCTGACAGAAGGTCTCTTTCTGGAAAAAAGTATTCTCTTTAACACCATCTATCCCCAGCTTAACACCTTTAAAACTGAAAAATTCATACTATATCGGAAATACAGACAGATGACCCAAGAAATCGTTAAGCGCATTCAACTGGTGTACGGCCATCTTCACCAGGAAGTCCGTTTCTTAAGCGGTGGTAACCAGCAAAAGGTGGTCATCGGAAAGTGGCTTTCATTGAATCCCAAGATCATTCTTCTCAACGATCCGACCAAAGGAGTCGATGTGGGAGCGAGAAGAGAAATTTACCAACTGGTTCAGCGTTTGCGTCGGGAGGGAGCGGGAGTCATACTCTTTGCCAGCGATAACCAGGAGCTTTTAGAAAATGCCGACCGGGTTTTGGTCATGTACAACGGGACCGTGGTAGATGTTATCAAACGAGAAGAACTTTGCGAAAGTCGACTTTTGGCCTCTAGTCTTTGCGTGTTTCGAGGAGGAAAAAACGATGTACCGGTGCAATAACATATTTGGCAACCCAGCTTTTCCCTGCCTCATAGCCTTCTTGGGTGTTTTTGCTACCAACGTTTTTCTGCAACCTCGCATTCTCACCTACCGAGTGCTCTATTCCAACATCAGCACCTTTACTCCACTGATGATTGCTTCTGCAGCTCAAGCAGTGGTAATCCTTAGTGGAAACGTTGACCTTTCATCGGGGGCCATGGTTTCCCTTCTCAATGTTATCTTGGCCTCCTTATTTCGAGATACTCCCAGCAGTGTCTTGGTGGGCATAGCGATATCTCTGGGGGTCGCCCTTGCCGGAGGCGCGGTAAATGGTTACGCCGTAGGTTATCTTGGATTTCCTTCTATCGTTACCACTTTTGCTACCTCATTTATCTGGAGCGGCTTGGCTCTCATTATCCTCCCCCAGCCAGGAGGATATGTCCCCAAGTGGTTCTATAGAGCCTTCCAGAGTGGTCGATTACAGTTTCCGGTTCCCTTTTTGCTCATCGGAATAACCCTCCTTTTCTGGTGGTCACTTATTAGGCTTCCCGTTGGCCGCAAAATATACGCTGTGGGTGGCAACAGAAATTCAGCCTTTCTCACCGGCATTCGCCACCATCAAGTCATACTCTTTGCTTACTTAGCGAGTAGCTTCTTTGTCGCTCTGTCGGCCATCGCTGCCACCGGCTTGGTGGCATCTGGAGATGCTCGTCTGGGCCTTCCTATGACGCTTTCCTCCATCGCTTCAGCCGCCATTGGGGGCACATCTTTTCGGGGAGGCAGAGGAAGCATCATAGGTCCTATGCTGGGGGCGGTTTTACTTTCCCTCCTCAGCAACATTATCTTGCTTTTAGGAGTACCGTCTCTTTATCAGGATTTCATCAAAGGGGCAATCGTTGTAGCCGCCATCGGATTTGCTATGATCAGTCAACTCCGAAGAAAGGAGGGATAGAGGGTGCCCCAAGGTTTACAGCAAAGAGAAAACTGGACCCCCTTGGTTCTCATTGCAGCTCTTTTCGTGATTGGTGGTGCCGTTAATCCAGGATTTGCTTCCTTTTCCAATATTGGTAACATCGTAGGTATCGCTGCCTTTTTGGGCATTGTAGCTATGGGACAGACTATGGTCGTTCTCTCGGGCAACGAAGGCATCGACCTTTCGGTGGGGTCCTTGGTTTCACTGAGCGCAGTCTGGGCCTCCCAGCTCATCATGGGAGAAAATATCCGCCTCCTTTTAGCAATTCCCGTCTGCCTAGGCGCGGGAACCCTCTTTGGTTTCTTGAATGGGTTAGGTATCGCCTATCTCAATATTCCTCCGGTAATCATGACCTTAGGGATGGGAAGTCTGGTGCAGGGTTTCGTGCAGATTGTCTGTGGAGGACAGCCCACCGGGCAAGCCAGCCAGATTCTCCTTACCTTAGGCACTAAAAGGAGCCTGGGGTTACCCAATATGGTTTTCCTGTGGATCGCGCTCTCCGCGCTTTTTTCGCTCTTTCTCCATTACACCCGTTTCGCTCAGCGGGTTTATGGTATCGGAGCAAATCCACGGGCTGCTTTCTTTTCGGGAACTATGGTTCCAAGGCACCTAGCCCTAGTTTACGCCCTCAGTGGTTTCGCGGCCTCCGTAGCCGGACTTTTCCTTTTGGGATATACTGGCACTTCCCACATGGATTTGGGCACGGCCTATACGTTTCCTTCCATTGTGGCCGTGGTCATTGGGGGTGTCTCCCTAAGAGGCGGACGAGGCTCTTATCGAGGGGTTTTTCTGGGTACCGTGTTCCTCACCGCTCTTTCCAGTCTTCTTGTCACCCTACGCCTTGGAGACGGCGGTCGACAGGTGGTATACGGTATTGCCTTACTCATCCTTCTTTTGGTGTACGCAAGAGAAGAAAAAATGGTCTGACGAAAAGGGGGTGGTTCTGATGATACCTCGAGAAAGAGTAATGAAGGCTATCAAACACCAAGAAACGAACGTGTTGCCACTGGATCTCGGCTCAACCTTAGCTACCGGCATCCACGTCTCCAGTCTCCACAAACTCCGTGTTGCACTGGGACTCAGCAAGGAAAGCGACCCTGTCAAGGTGATCGATCCTTTCCAGATGCTGGGGGAAGTGGAAGATGACCTCCGCCGGGCCTTGGGCATAGACACCGTACCGCTTTTACCACCTTACAACTGTTTCGGTTTTGAAAATCAAGGTTGGAAACCGTGGACCTTTTTTGATGGTACGCCACTTTTGGTACCAGAAAAATTTAATATTATACCTGATGCCGAGGGAAATATCTATCAGTATCCTCAGGGGGATACGCGTCACAGACCTTCGGGGAAAATGCCCCAAGGTGGATTTTATCATGATATTCTGGTACGGCAACAACCCTTCTCCGAAGAAACGCTTAGCGTTGAAAAACAAATCGAAGAGTACAAACTTCTCTCTGAAGAGGATCTTCTCTACTACCAGAGAGAAGCACAACGACTTTACCATGAGACCGATTACGCCATCGTTTTTTCCGGAGTACCGGGCACAAACCTCGGTGACATTGCTTTCATTCCCGCACCCGCTCTCCCGAATCCTCAGGGCATTCGGGACATCGAGGAGTGGTATATTTCGTTGCTCACCCGCCAAAATTTTGTGAAAGAAGTCTTTGCCCAAATTACAGAGATCGGCTTAAAAAACCTCCGCCTTTTCCATCAGGCGGTAGGAAACCAGATCCAAGTAATCGTGATCTCGGGAGCGGACTTTGGTTCTCAAACCGGACCCTTCGTCTCGCCCCAAGTATACCGGGAACTCTTCAAGCCTTTCCACCAACAAATAAATCAGTGGATCCATGAAAATACTACCTGGAAAACCTTCATCCACACCTGTGGGGCGATATACGACCTCTTGCCAGACTTAAAGGAGGCCGGTTTTGACATCCTCAACCCAGTGCAGATCTCGGCCCCGGGGATGGAACCCGAAAGATTAAAAAGCGAGTTCGGGGATCATTTCACATTCTGGGGAGGAGGAGTCAATACCCAGTCTACCCTTCCTTTTGGCTCGCCAGAAGAAGTGAGAACCGAGGTCCAAAGACTTATCGAAATTTTTCGACGTAATGGGGGTTTCGTATTTGCCACGGTCCACAACATTCAAGCTAACATTCCCCTCCCTAACCTTATTGCCCTCTTTGAAACGATATCCCATTACCGATAAAGAAGGGAGGAACAGGGCATGGATTTGAGAGCACACATCGAGTACATCCCCAGAATGGGGAGCAAAAAGGACTATCCCATTGGGATAGTTGGCTCGGGATTTATCGTCCGAGCCTGCCATTTGCCGGCCTACGAACAAGCCGGCTATCGAGTGGTGGCCATTACTACGCGCACCGAAGATCTGCCGCAAGCTCAAAGCCTGGCCGAAACTTACCGTATCCCCAAAGTCCATCCTACCATCGAAGCGCTGGCTAAAGATCCGGAGGTAGAAATTGTGGACATCGCCTATCCACCCCACCTCCAACTTGAGGTGGTAGAAAAACTCGTTCCCTACAAAAAAGCCATTTTAGCCCAAAAGCCATTGGCCACAAACTTCTGGGAGGCAAAAAAAATAGTAGAACTATGCGATGCAAACGGAGTGACTCTAGCCGTTAATCAAAACGGTCGCTACGATCCAGCCATTCAGGCAACCCGGTTTCTTCTTCAAGAAGGGCTCCTGGGTAAACCGGTCATCGCTACCATCGAACTTCGTTTTAAGCCCCACTGGCAACAGTTCATCCTGGACTACGACCGTCTCATGTTCCTCAACATGAGCGTTCACCACTTAGACCAGTTTCGCTATCTCTTCGGATTACCTAAGCGAATTTTTGCCCACGGCACAAGCTATCCTGGTTGTCCCTATAAAGGCGAATACCTGGGAGCCTACATTCTAGAATATGAAGACGGATTATTGGCCTCGGCCTGGGACGACGGTTTTACGTGGGATCCCCCAAGCTTCGGTGTTTTTTACAAAATCGAGGGCACCGAGGGAGTAGCCAAACTCAATATTGGCTGGCCTTCAGGTGGACCGAGCACCATGAGTTTCTATTCCAAGAAACTGGGGGAAGCCTGGATCACTCCCGAACTCAAAGAGACCTGGTTTCCTGGGGCGTTTAAATATACCATGGGTGAGCTGATGCGAGCTCTAGAAATGGGTGTAGAACCGGAAAACAGTGGTCGCGACAACCTAAAGACTATGGCCATGGTGGAAGCGTGTTATATCTCGCATCGAGAAAAGCGAGCCGTAATCTTGGAAGAAATCCTAAATTCTTAGGAGGTGAACTCCGTGATTTCGGTAGGTATTTTTAACGGTTACTTTCCTTACACGCTAGAAGAAACCATTCTCAAGCTGAAGCAACTCGGCTTCAGCACCGTGCAACTCGACCTCACCTTCAAGGACATGAACCTGTCTCCTCAGACCCTCACCAAAGACCAGTGTCGCCGCATTCGTGATGCGTTCCGAGATGCCAACATTCCTATCTGTGTGCTCTCTGGATATACGAACATCGTTCATCCCGATCCCCAAGAACGGAAGAAGCGGCTGGAAGACCTCAAGGCCCTCATTCGCCGTGCCCGCGACTTAGGAACCGCATACGTGGTGAGCGAAACCGGAACCTTCAATCCCCACAGCGACTGGGTTCACCACCCCAAAAACAAAACCAGAGAAGGTTACGAGGAAACCCTAAGAGTAATCCGAGAACTCGTTCAAGTAGCTTATGATTACGGTACAGTTTTCTTGGTAGAAAATTATGTCAACAATGTGATTGGTTCTGTTGACGAAATTCTCAGACTCTTCGCCGATCTTGACTATCATCCCGCCTTAGGACTCCTCCTTGACCCCACCAACTTCTTCTGTGAAGAAAACATCGACAATGTCGACGGAACCCTTAATCAGATTCTGGACCTTGTGAGCCTCCTCAAAGATCGAGTGAAAATCGCCCATGCCAAAGATATCAAGAAAACCGAGGTTCAAGAAGAAAAACATGCACAGCTCGATGCTCCCGAGTCCCATACCTTCCGGGGCGCCGGAGCGGTTGAACTTCCAGCCCCTGGTCTGGGTATCCTCAATTACGCTCTTTACCTCAAGCGTCTCAGCGTCACTCATCCGAATATCCCGCTTATTATTGAACATCTTGACGAAGCAGATGTCCCTCGTGCCAAGCGTTTCATCGACGAAAAGCTTAAAGAAGTTGGTGCCTAACTTTTCCAAAGAGGTTGGGGTGGACACCCCAACCTCTTTTTCCCTTTTAACTCTTTTATTCTTTGTTTCTGCCTCTACCAACTTACGGTTCTTTCACACGGCCCAGAGTATCCCTTCTCAAGACCCGCAGCTTTCGCCCGACCAAAAAGGACAAAAATTTATTTACTTAAGAAAAAATATCTTGATTATTTTTTTCTTTAAAAAACATCTTGACAATTAATCCCCCCAATGGCATCATGAAAAGGAAATGGAAAACAATCCCAAGGGTTGCATGTTAAGAATTCGGTCGCTTTTTGATTCCCTGTGCCACGCGCAACAGAAAGTGGCGCAGTTTGTACTTGAGAATCCTCAGGAAGTGCTCTCTGTCTCCATTTCTGCGCTGGCTCAAAGGGCTCGAGTGAGTGAAGCCACGGTGTTACGGTTCGTGCGCGCCGTAGGATACGAGGGGTACAGCCGTTTCCGGATCGCACTAGCCGAGGACACCGCCACCCAATCCATCCGGGAAGGATTGGAAAAAATACACGAAGATGTGACTGTAGACGATGATTTTGAAGCTATCTTTCGAAAGGTGCTCTACTCCAACGTGGACTCCCTTTCCACTACCATGAACCGGGTGGATGGAAAGGCCATAGAAAAAGCCGCTCAACTCATCTACCACGCTTCCACCCTTTTTCTGGTGGCGGTGGGTAATTCCCAACCAATCGCCATGGATGCTCTGCACCGGTTCCTCAAGCTGGGCAAGAAGACGGTTTTCTTCTCCGATCCGGTTGCTGCTGCCATGTTCGCCCGCCTTTTGGGTCCGAACGATACTGTCATCGCCATCTCCTTTTCCGGGCTTTCAGTGGATGTGATCGAAATCCTGAAAATCGCCAAAGAAAGTTCGGCCAAGATTATCGCTATCACCAGCCACGATCATACTCCTCTCACTGATCTGGCAGACGTGAAGATCTTTTCATATTCCAAGGAGACCCGCTTCAGGACTGAAGCCATGGAATCCCGAATCGTACAGCTCAGTATTATCGACGCCCTGTTTGTCTCGACGGCGATGATCAATCCCCAGAAAGCCCTACGGGAGATCCAGAAAACCACCAATCCGCTCCCCTATAAGGTGGTTCCAAAACGCTCCAGAGCAGGAGGTGATGTGGAGAAAAAGTGAGGAAATGGATATTACGGGTGGTGTTCTCAGTGGAGAAGCGTGGTTCTCAAAAGAAAGTCATTTTGTAAAAGGGAGGTATGTGCGGTGAGATTCCTGAAGATGGCGCTTGTGGGGATTATCGTGCTTGGCTTGAGTTTCTCTGCCTTTGCTCAAGGAACTGTGGAAATCGAGTTCATGCAGTGGTGGCAACCGGAAATGAAGGGCGACTCCTTCGATCAGATGATTCAGAACTTTGAAACCCAAAACCCGGACATCAAAGTGAAGCCGGTGACACTCCCCTATGCGGAGGTACGGGATCAACTCATGATCCAGGCAGCCGGAAAGACCCTGCCTGACGTGGTCGGAGTAGACCCCCAGTGGATGCACACTTTAATCAAGTACGGGGTAATCGAAAACCTGGATACTTACATTGCCAAAGACGGACTGGATGTTTCCAACTTGGCCCTCAAAAAAGTTAAAGACTCCGCCTGGATTTTCCCAGTAACTTCCTACATCTACCCCCTGTTTTATAACATCGATCTCTTAAAGGAAGCAGGATTCAACGAACCCCCTAAAACCCGGGAAGAATTCCTTAAGTACGCTCGGGCCCTCACCAAGCCAGACAAAGGGCAGTATGGCTGGGTTTTGCCCCTTTCGCTGAGTCTTCCCAATGGAATCAGCAACGATATCTGCCCCTGGGTGTGGGCAGCAGGCTATGACATCATGCAAGATGGCAAGCCCTACTTGAACCATCAGGGGGTCATTGAAGTGCTCAAGTTTGTCAATGAGCTCTACCAGAATGGTTTCTTGAGCCCCGGTACCATGGGAAAACGAGAACCAGAAAAAGTGGAAGAATTCGCCAATGCCAGGGTGGCCATGATGATCAGCTCCGTGGCGCACATCAACATTCTGCGAGAGCGAAATCCTAACCTGAACTTTGCCATTGCCCCCATCCCCGCTCCAGCAGGGTACGATGGACCTCCGGCCCTGCGGGTCGCATCCTGGGATATCGGCATTTCTGCAGCTTCGAGCGAACCAGAAAAGGAGGCAGCCTGGAAACTTCTCAAATACATCACCAGTACCGAAGTGAATGCCTTCGTGTGCAGTAATGCCAACGCCTTCCCGGGGAATTTGCTCGCCAAACCAGACTACATCGGGGGCGACCCGGTGTATGAAATGGCCTATGACCTCTTCACCAAAGCAGACCTGAAGTACCCGCTCGTCGGTGCACCCGAGGCTTTTGGGTTAGAGCGGAGTTTTGCAGAGCTCATTCACGGCATGTTCGAGAAAACGAAAACCGCCGAAGAAGTTGCTGCCGAGGCCCAGAAGACCTGGGAACAAATTTTTGCTGAAAACGAATAACCGATCCCTTTCCCCAGCGCAAGGTTTTTTGCGCTGGGAAAAATTTCATTCCAGCGGAAAAACACCAACAAATCAGCATAGGTGGGTGGTTATCCTGTGAACTCCTATAAGTATTTGCGCAAACAGTTTGTAGCCTACGGTTTTTTAGCACCTGCTGCCATTCTCCTTATTGTGCTCCTGCTTTACCCCATGATCCTGGTGGTCTGGAACAGCTTTCTCGACAACTCCATCATCAATCCTACTCCCAAATGGGTAGGACTGAGGCATTATCGATGGGCTCTGGCCGATACGGTCTTCAGCCGAGCCTTCCGGAACACCCTGATTTTTACAATTTCCAGTGTCCTTTTGCATCTTTCCATCGGACTGGGTTTCGCCCTCCTTCTCAACACTTCCATCAATCGGCGTATCCAGACCTTTTTCAGGGTACTCTTGATCCTTCCCTGGACCTTTACGGTGGCAATTGTAGCCATCATCTGGCGTTTACTCCTTGATCCCCTTGGAGTGGTCAACTTTCTCCTTTCCATCCCTGGCTTCATCAAGCCCGGTCTGGCCTGGTTCGGAGATCCAGGAAGAGCTATGTCGGCACTGATTCTTACCAATACTTGGGGCGGATACCCTTTCATCATGGTCAGCCTCCTGGCTGGGCTGCAGGGAATATCCGTGAGTCTCTACGAAGCAGCCACCGTGGATGGGGCTAATTCCTGGCAAAAATTCCTTTATATTACGGTACCCCAGCTGAAGCCGGTGATCCTGAGTATTGGCCTTCTTGATTTTATCTGGACGTATCGGCTTTTTGAACTCATCTGGCTCACCACCGGCGGCGGTCCTGGACGGGCTACCGAAACCTTGGGCACCTATATCTACAAATTAGCTTTCACCCAGTACCAGTTCTCCCGGGCCTCTGCGGTGGCGGTGATCTTAGCCCTGACCACGCTTGTTCTGGCCATATTCTATCTGAGAGCACAGAAAGCGAGCGACTGAAAAGGAGCTGAACGATGCATTCAGTCAAGCGTATCTCTTTTCGAGTCAGAGGAATCGTCTATACGTTACTTATTGTTTCCGGGATGTTTGCGGTCTTTCCGGTCATCTGGGTGTTTCTCATGTCCACCAGACCCAACGTGGAGGTATTCAAGTGGCCGCCAACTTTTTTCCCAGAACAATTCACTCTGGAACCGTATAAACGGGTATTTAGAGACCCCGTCTATCTTCGCTTCTTCTTCAATAGCTATGTCGTCGCCACGGTGGTAACCCTATTTACTGTGATCGTAGCTATACTTGCCGGTTACGGTTTCTCGCGATTCAATTTCCCCGGGAAAAAGCTCTTCAACCTCTTCGTGGTCGGTACCCAGATGGTGCCGCCCATCACCCTCCTCATCCCTTACTTTTCAATGATTGTGGCGTTTGGGCTTTTCGATACTTACAAAGCACTCTTTCTCACTTACATTGTGCTCACCCTTCCCTACGCCATCCTCATGATGACCGGTTACTTCAACACCATCAGCAAAGAACTTGACGAAGCCGTAATGATCGATGGGGGAAGTCGTTTTTACGCGCTTTGGATGGTTATCGTACCTCTGGCCTTGCCGGGAATTATTGCCACTACGGTCTTCAGCTTTCTATTATCCTGGAACGAGTTTGCCTTTGCTCTAACCCTCACCAAAAGCACCAGCATGCGTACCATTCCGGTGGGTATTTCTCTTCTCATGGGACAGCATGCCTATGAGTGGAACGTGATGATGGCCATCTCCATACTGGGAAGCGCTCCGGCTCTCCTTCTCTACCTTTTCGCTCAGCGCTACTTTCTGTCCGGCATGACTATTGGGGCTATCAAAGAGTGAATCACTACAAGAGGTGAGACCGGTCCGATGAATCTCTATTACTTTTTCAAAAGGTCGCTTCAGGAAATCAACTGGACAAAGCATATCTTCTGTGGATACAGTGGCAACATTGATTGGGCAGTACGCCTCCAGGGAGAGGATTTCCTCCGCCTTCAAAACCACCTGGGTCTCTGGCCGGATTCCTTTTCCCAATCCCTGTGTAAACCGGAAATCGATACTTTTGCCGAGCTCATCAACTATGTTATCTATTTCCTGCATACCAATTCGGGGGGAGAAGGGGATATAAAGGATCCTGAGCTCATGAGGGCGATCATGCAATTTCTGCCGGGCCAATTCTCCATCGGGGGAACCGGGGCGCAGGCGGCCAACTTTCTGGCCTATCTCGGTTTACCTCAAGTTTCACTGCACCTTCCCATTTACAATGCCCATTTCGAGAAAATCTTGCACCATCGACTTCGAATATACCACAATACCCCCTTCTACGAGGAAAAGTTCGGGAAAGAAGTGTCTGCTTCCCTTTCTGAAATTCACTGTATCTTTGACTACGCTCCCCAAACCGCCTACCGGATTGGCAACGCCGTATTCCAGACCAGGAGTTCCGACCGCGTCATCCTAAGCCATGATCGGTGTAACGCTAACATCTCTATCAGCGAATCCTTCAAGCAGGAACTTACCAGGCCCCACCAGGAGGTCTCGTTTTTGGTCTCCGGATTCAACTCCTTCCGTAAGATAGAAAGTTTATCGCGTTTTCTCCAGGAAAACCAAACGATCATCGAGCAGTTTCGCCGTATACACCCTCGTTCTTCGGTTTGCGTGGAAGAAGCCCACTACTGGAACAGAGAAGAAGAGAGAATTAAAACGGTAGCTACCACGATATATCCGGCTATTGACAGCCTGGGAATGAATGCCAGGGAATTTCAGGCCATATCGTACCATCTCGGCTTTCAAAATGAGAATCTCATACAGGCACTCCACAGCATGGCGCAACACTTTGGACTCAAGCGGATAGGTGTTCATTCTGGAGAACGGTGTTTGGTGGTGAGCGCATACCCCGTTGAGCAGGAAATCCTCGCTGATAGCCTGGGGATACTCCTTTCCGGAGCAAAAGCTCACTATGGTCGTTTTGTGAGGCTCGAAGAGCTGGAAGCGTTCCTGGAAGCTTTCCGTAGCTTCACGCAGACCAAAAGAATCGATTCTCCCCAGCCACTGGGAAACGGCTATCGTGCTTTTTCTTTACCGACTTTAAAGGGGATACCGATTGCTTCTGCCTTAGGTTTAGGGGACGCCTTCACCGCTGGGCTTTTGGTTCACCTGTAGAGAATGACGAATCTTAAAGAGAGAGGAGATGAAAACATGCCACTTGTAGCGATGCGTGAACTTTTGGAAGAAGCCGAGAAACACAACGTGGCCATCCCGGCTTTCAACTTCTGTAATTTGGAAACTCTCTATCCGATCCTCGAAGCAGCCAAAGACCTGCGTGCTCCGGTTATCCTTCAGGCAGCTTTCTCGGAAGTGGAGTACTTCGGAAAAAGGGCGGTCGGGGACTTTGTGGGAAGGGTGGTGGAGGACTTTGGGATCCGGGTTGCACTCCACCTGGATCACGGTCGGAGCTTCCACGAAGCCATGCAATGCATCCGTTTCGGGTTCACCTCTGTCATGTTCGATGGATCGGTGCTACCCCTGGAAGAAAACGTCCGCATCACTAGAAGAATCGTCGAAGTAGCCCACGCGGTGGGTGTCTCGGTAGAGGGAGAGTTAGGAAGGATCGGAGGGGTTGAGGAGGCCTCTTCTGGGGAGGAGGAACTTCTTACCGATCCCGAAGCGGCGAGTTATTTTGTGAAAGAAACGGAGGTGGATGCTCTGGCCATCGCCATTGGTAACGCCCACGGGTTTTATAAACAGGAACCCCACATAGACTTTGAACGCCTGAGGAAAACGAGGTCGCTTTTGGGTTCCTTTCCCATCGTCCTCCACGGTGGAACAGGGATCCCCGACGAGCAGATCAAAAAGGCCATTTCTATGGGTATCCGAAAGATTAACTTCAGCACCATCATCCGTGCCCAGTACATCAAAACTTTTAGATCTTACTCACTGGGAAATCCCGAAAACTTCTCCCTTATGGAAATCTCTCGAGTAACTATGAACAGTGTCAAGGAAGTCGCTGCCGACCTCATCGAACTTCTAGGTTGCACCGGGTTATGCTGACACAAGCAGAGAAGAGGCCTCGGCCTCTTCTCTTTTAAATCTACGAAGGCAATGGACGGTTATTGCTATCCCCAGGCATAGTTTTTTCACACCCCCTGGTATACTCACCAGCGGTGGTGGACGTCAGCACGGATATAGGTGTCATATATCCTCTGCACCGCCTCCATGGTTTCTTCCGGTAAAGGGGGAAGGTTGGAAGCCCGGGCGTTTTCTTCGGCTTGTTGGGCATTTTTGGCTCCGGGGATAACGGTAGTAACCTCCGGGAACATGAGAATCCACCTCAAAGCCAGCTGCGCCATGGTGAAACCTTGGGGAAGGAATTTGCGCAGCTCCTCCACCGCCTGGAACCCCTTTTCCAGATCGACTCCGGCGAAGGTTTCTCCCCGGTCAAAGGCCTGTCCGTAACGGTTGAAATTCCGGTGGTCATCGGGAGGGAAGGCGGTCTCCGGGGTGATTTTCCCGGTAAGAAGACCGCTAGCTAGAGGTACCCGGGCGATCACCGCCACCCGTTTTTTACGGGCTTCATGAAAGAAGAGTTCCGCCGGACGTTGACGGAAGGGGTTGAAGATGATCTGCACGCTGCGCACCCCGGGATACTCGATGGCCTTTAAGGCCTCTTCCACCTTTTCCACGCTCACGCCGTAAAAGCGAATTTTACCTCTTTCCACCAGTTTCTCTAGTGCCTCAAATACCTCAGGACGGTAGTAAACCGGAGTAGGCGGACAGTGGAGCTGTAAAAGGTCCAGACAATCCACTTCCAGGTTCTGGAGGCTCCGATCCACGAATTTTTCCAGGTTTTCCCCGTTGTACCCTTCCGCAACGTGGGGAGAGAGGCGCCGGCCGGCCTTGGTAGCCACGAATACCCGTTCCTTCCGTTCCCGCAATACTCGGGCAATGAGTCTTTCGCTCCGTCCATCCCCGTACACATCGGCAGTATCGATGAAGTTCATCCCGCAGTCGAGCGCCCGATGCAAAGCCCGGATGGCGTCATCCTCTTCCACTTTTCCCCAACTTCCCCCGATGGCCCAGGCGCCGAAACCCACTTCACTCACGCTGAAACCACACCGTCCGAAAACCCGGTAGTTCATGCTTCCCACCCCTTCTTTTTTCTCTACTATACCACATCGTAGAGCTACGGTAAGAGCGTGGATCACTTCCGGGGTTTGAAAAAATATTTCGGTGGAGAGATAGAAGTGAAGCCATGGGGAGTGGAAGGGTCTGGAAAGCTTTCCCTGCAAGTTATCCACAATTGTGAGTAAGCTGTGGATAACTTGCAGGATAGAGGGATTTATGGTTAAATTAAGAGCGGAGTAGTTTTCCACCCTCCCGCCGGAAAAAGAAAAAAAATGAAAAAAAGAAGGGGGAAGCTCTCTTTCTGTCGCTTGAGAGAACCTGGAAAGAAGGGTAACAGGGTGGGCTGTGGAAAACTCCGTGAGTGGAAATAGAATAACTGGGGTGTAAAGCTATGAAATCCTTTCAGGAAAAGGAAAACGACCTGTGGATAAAGGCCCTGGAAGTCTTAGCA